>Ga0157370_10003575_pt1 | contig 18197 bp, 21 predicted proteins | sample C35metaG_FD_113463 | JGI IMG/M metagenome (GOLD analysis project Ga0157370, IMG submission 113463) | Corn rhizosphere microbial communities from Kellogg Biological Station, Michigan, USA - C3-5 metaG | ecosystem: Host-associated > Plants > Roots > Rhizosphere > Soil | place: USA: Michigan...
ATGAGCGGCTTGAGGTCCGTGAACGCCTTGGGAAACTGGTGGATGTACGCCGGCATGTGGTCCGTTTCGACCGTAATGACGTCCGGCAGCCCGCTATTGGCCTGCAGTCCCACTGACATTTTGTCGTAAGCATTGTCATAGCCGATGTCCACGACGTTGATGGTGGTGCCGGGATGTTCCTTCGTGTACTCCTTGGACAGCCGCTTGAGGGCCGTGGCGGCCACATCCCAGCTCCACACGGTAATTTGTCCGGACACGGCGGCGTCGCTGCTGAGCTTGGTCCCGGCGGCGGACGGGACACCGCCGGTGGCGCAGCCGGAGAGCAGGGCCAGGGCAAGCAGCGGGGCGGCAAGCTTCATTGCTTTGGGCATGAGGGTTCCTTGTGAGAGTCAAAATTCTGTATACAGTACACACTGTAAAGGGTGAGTGTTGTGATTGGCAACACTCCGCCCTAAAATAAACAAACCTTGACATTAGTGAACATGACTTCCGCGGCGCAGGGGTGGCGGCGGGGCGCATGCGTTATCGCCCCACCGGACTCACGGCCGGACTGTGGGCATGGCGAAGCTGCGCCGTGATGAAACGGCAGAATCATGGACAGCTGCGCGTGGCGGCCATCCGGGAGGTCAGTCCCCCTGGGACTCCGCCTTCTTGGCCTGGAGCTGGCCAATCTGCCGGCGCGCGGCAGCAACAAGTTCGTCATTGGTGTTGGCGTGTCCGCCAAGTCCCCAACCGCCCGGAACGGCCTCGGTCAGCAACACCCAGGTGCGTCCGGCCAGTGTTGGGTCTCCGGCCGCCTTCGCCACCAGCTCGGTAAATTGCCAAACGACGGCGAGTTGCTTGTCCCGATCCAGTGCGCCGGCGTTCGTCAGCACCTGCACTCGGATGTAGTTGCTGTCCCCGTCGACGTTTGAGAGATCACCCTCGGGCAATTCGTGCACAAATCCGGCAGTGTTTTGCCGGAACATCGGTATGTCCGGGACGCCCTCGATAATTTTGAGCGTCTCGGCAAGGTCCTTGGCCAGTTGGTGTTTGTCCGCAAAGGTGCCCGCTGTTGCATACACGTCGATCATTGGCATTGTCGTATTCCCAACCACTCGTTTGGACCTTGCTGGTGGTGGCAATGATGCGCGCGGAGGCGGTGCTCCGTCAAGGAAATACTCGCCGTGCATGGCCGGGGCGCCGACCACTTACAGGGCGCCGCGGTTCCAGGGCCGCCCGCCCGTCAGCTGTGTGGATGAAGCCTTGGCCCCGCCAGGCCGTGGTCCGCCGCGGACAGGATCCATTCAACCGTAAGCGGCCGTCCCGTGGGCAGCGGGCAGGCAAGGCGAAACCTGTGGACGGCCCACACCACGTTGTCCGGGGTGAAATACCCCTCGCTGGCCGGCAGCCGTTCATAACTGATGCCCTCGCTGGTCGAGGCGATCTCCACGGAGTCCCAGAGGTTTCCCGCCGCCAAACCTTGGGTGTCCAGGGTCAGTGCCACGGGGATGTCCATCCGCAGCACTTCAGGCGCCTCGCCTTCGCAGGCCGTGCTGACGGTAAAAGTGGTTGAAAGTATGCGAATCGCACCGGCCGCCGGGACATCGTCCAGGCAACCCCGCAACGGGACGGTCCACTCGCGGGGGATGACTGTCAATTCCCTGTCATCGTGCCGTCCGGCAGCTGCGCAGCCGGCGCTGCCCGGTGTCCCCTTGCCAGCCCCGTTCTCAACCCTGAGCACACATTCCCCTTCACGTTTCCGCCAACCCCGTCCACCACAAGAGAGTGCCCTGCCGGGCATTCATGACGGACTAATTGCAAGAAGTCCCGGCCCCGGCGGCACGGCTGGTGTGCTGGAGGCCGAATTGCGCCACGCCCGTGTGCCCCGCGGCACCAGCTAGGGCACCTCGGCTGAAACAGTGGGCGCTTGCAGCCCGAGGGCACCGCTCATGGAGACATTGAGCTCAAGGGCCGTCTCCAGCAGGCCCTGCGACACAATGCATCCGGTCACCAGAATGCGCACCGGCGCAGTCTGGACTGTCTGCCCCTTGCCTGGCAACAGCGGCGGCTTGACGGGCACGACGGCGGTGGGCGCCGCCGTCGTTCTTGGTCCGTGGGAGTCCTCCCCCTGCGCATCACCGTCCTGGGCCTCCCCCTTTTCCGTCTCCCGGGCTGCGACCGGCCGCGCGGCCGGCTTCGCGGCTTTGGCCGCCGGCTTCGTTGCCGGGCCCGGGGAGGCGGGCTGCTGGTTGACCACCAGGATGCTGCCGGGCCGGTCCGCTGCCAGGTGGCCCGGCACCGCCGGGGGCCCGTCCGGCGGCGTGTCCCCGGCCGGTGGCGGGGCCGGAAGGGAGATTGCAGGCAGGGAGTCGGCGATCGCCGGGCCCTGGTCCGGTACAAACAGCCCGCCACCGGACAGGCCCGCGGTCAGGGCGCCGGCCGTGGCAAGCCCGGCCGCCGAGTAGGTCAGCAGGGCGCGCATGCCCATGCCGGCACCGTGCTGGCCGGCGCCCAGCAGATTGCCCACATCCAGGGCCGCGCCCTTCGCCATTTCCCTACCGGAGTAGACCAGTCCCGCCAGTGCCGGAAAAATGATGCCGCGCATGCCAGCGCCTACGTCCTTGACGTGGAGCAGGATTGCGCCGCATTCCGTGCAGCTTTCCAGATGCCGCTCCAGCCTGTCCACCCGCCGGGGCGCCAGGGATCCCCGGGCGTAGGCCCCGAGATGCTTGGCATACGCTTCGCAACCGGCTTCCACCGCACCGACATGGTGTTGCAGGTATGCCAGGCGCAGGCCTTCCCTGGCGCGGACTGCCAGGGCCGAAACAGCGTTGGGGGCCAGGCCCAGCAATGGAGCAATGTCAGCAGGTGCCATCCCGTCAACTTCCTGGTACCACAGCACGGCCTGCCAGCGCTCGGGGAGGTCCCTGAAGGAGCGCGCCACCACCTCGTCTTCAAAGGCGGAGACCAAGGGATCGGGCCATTCGTCAACCTCCATGACCGATTCCATGTCGTCGGTGACCATCCGCTTGCCGTCGATGGCCCGCAGGGCGCTGGCCAGCCGCCGCAAGGTGGTCAGGAGGTAGGCCCGGAAGAAGACTTTGGGCCCTTTGCCGCCCTGGATGGCCGCGAGCACCTTGGCAAACGACTCTGCCACCAGATCGGAAACGTCGCTGAAATTGCCGGCATGCCTGCGGGCGGTGGCCTCCGCGCTGTCACGGTGCCGTTCATAAAGCAGCCCGTAGGCTTCCGTGGAACCGTTGCGGACTTGTCGAATCAAGTCCTCGTCGCTGGGCGCGTCGACGTTGTCATTTCCGTTTTCCAGTGATCCCACGACTACTCCCCATAGTCGCGATTGATCAAAATGCACATATCCTTGGATATTACCCCAGCCCCCGCACGGCAGCTGTGAGGCGGATTCCCCGTTTCGTGACGCACGAATTGATGGAAATTTCTGCGGCAGCAACACGTGCATTGTGACGCCCCGAATTGGCCATGAGGACGCCCATGCCCCATATTGGTGCGTCTTCAATAAACTTTTCCCATGACTGAAACTGCAGCCAATTCCGTAACCCTCCGGTTCCTCGCGGCCCCCACCGATGTGGGCCACAGCGGATCCGTCGACGCCGGCACCGTCCTCGAATGGGTCGACAAGGCCGCCTACGCCGCGGCGGTGGGGTGGGCCAAGTCCTATTGTGTGACGGCCTATGTGGGCAACATCCACTTTGCCGACCCGGTCAACAGCGGGGACATGGTGGAGGTGGAGGCTACCATTGTCTACACGGGGCGGTCCTCCATGCACATCCACACAGTGGTGTCCTCGGGCGATCCCAAGGGCGGCACCCCCACCATGCGCAGCCAGTGCCTGGTGATCTTCGTAGCCGTCGGAGCCGATGGCAGGCCAACTCCCGTTCAGCAGTTTGCCCCGGCCTCTCCGGAGGAAATTGGGCAGCGCGATGACGCGCTGGCCCGAATCAAGGTCCGCGAGGAGATCGTGGCCGCCATGAAGGCCCAGGCGTACACGGATGAAGGTACCGCCGAGCGCGTGGTGCTGCGCTTCATGGCCGCCCCCACCGACGTCAACTGGGGCGGGAAGGTCCACGGCGGGATCGTCATGAAGTGGATCGATGAAGCCGCGTACGTGTGCGCCACCCGGTATTGCGGGACGGACGCCGTGGCCGTGTTCTCCGGCGGCGTGCGCTTCTACAGGCCGCTGCTGATTGGCCACGTGGTGGAAGTTGAGGCCCGGCTGGTTTACACGGGGACCAAGGGCATGCACATCGCCGTCCATGTCCGTTCGGGAGACCCCAAGGGCCGCGACATGAACCTGACCACCTACTGCCTGACCGTCATGGTGGCCCGGGACCATTCCGGAAACTCCGTCCCCGTCCCGCCGTGGCTGCCCGTCTCGGACGAGGACAGGCGCCTGCACGCCCACGCCCGCGAACTGCTCGAGATTCGCGGCCGGGCCCCGGGAAACAGGCTCCCCAACCACCTGCTGCCTGTTGGCGGCATGAGGGCGGGACTGCCTAGCTGAGCAAATTAAGGGCGTCAGTGAAGGCGCCGAGCTCGGGCAGCCGTCCGAAGAACGATGCATCCGCGGCTTCCACGTCCCCGGTGGCCGCCCTGGCCGCCAGGATTCCACGGGGCGTGGGGCGCAGGATGCGGGCGCGGCCGTCTCCCGGGTGCCGCGCCCGTTCCACCATGCCCTTGGCTTCGAGGGCGCGGAGCACCTGGGATGTCATCATCACGTCAGTGGCCGTGTGTTCGGCGAGCGCCGCCTGCGTCATTTGCCGGTCCGGTTCAACCGAGTGGAGCCAGACAAGGCTTGCCAACAACACATACTGCACATGGGTGAGCCCGTGTGGTGCCAGCGCGGCCCGCATCACGGCCTGCCATCGGTTCGTGACGTGCCAGAGGGCCAGGCCCGGGCTCTGCGCCGAGGATGAATAGCGGCTGCCAAGTGAAGCGTCAGGCACGGAGCCGTCAGGCACGGACGCCGCGTTCGGCAGCTGCCAGCAGCTCCCCCATGGCCACGGGGAAGTCGCCGCTGATTTGGGGACCAAGCTCCGGGCCCAGCTCATCGGCCTGCTCCCCCGTGATTTCCAGTTCATGCGTGACGGTGGTCCCACCCGCGGCCACCGCCTCCAGGCGGTGGCGGAACGTCAGGGTGAGGCCTCCAAAGACTGTCTGGTCGGCGTAAACCTGACCGGGTTCCAGCTCCGTGATGACCGATTCCATCGGGTCCTGGCCCTGTGGGGTAACGGTCAGCCGGGTACCGGCCGCGAACGGGCCGTGGAGCTCAAACAGGTCCGAGTCCGGGCCCAGGCTGGTCCCAGAATGCAGTGCCGCAAGCGCGTTCCAGACCGCTCCCGATTCTGCCGCCGTCGTACCCTGGTGTTGTGTTGTCCACATGGCGAGTCTCCTTCGATAAATAGTAAGTGCGCTTATCATATCCAGGAGCCGCTCACAGCGCAAGGGGTTTTCGCGGACCCGCCGGGTCCAAGCAACAGCAGCCGCGCCCCTCAATCCGCCTGGCGGCGATTCTTGCATTAGGCAACCTTTTCCATGGCAAAAACCATTGCCGCATCGGCCCGCTGGTCTTAGCCTTGACCCAGCGGGCTTCCGACAGCCGTCACACAGCCCCTTAAAAAGTCTGGAGATCCTGGAATGCGCAAACACTTCCTTGGAGTGTCAATGGCGGTCGTTGTGACCGTCATCGCCGCGGTCACCGGAGCGGGCGTCGCCGACGCCGCCCCCACACCCAAACCAATTCCGAACTCGTCGCCGGGGTGGCTGACGCACGGGAAGAACCTCGGCGCCGCCTCCCCGAACGGGCAGGTCAGCGCACGCGTGTACCTTGCCCCGAACGGCGGGCTCACCGCCTTGCAGTCCGCCGCCGAGGCAGCCTCAAGCTCCCACCACTTCCTCACACCCGCGCAGTACCACGCACAGTTTGACGCCACCGGGGCAACTGTCAGTGCCGTCAGCAGCTGGCTGAGCGGCGCAGGCCTGAAGGTCAAGGTGGACGCCAACCACCGCTACGTTGACGTCACAGGCAATGTGCGCGCGGCGGACAAGGCATTCGGGGTGACCATCGCCAACTTCAGCCATGACGGGCTGAACGTGCAGGCGCCGACAGGCAGCGCCAGCGCACCGGCTTCCGTCGCTTCGGCCGTCATTGCCATACAGGGGCTCGACACCACGGTGTCCGTCGTCGAACCCCGGACGCAAAAGCCCTCGCCTCCCAGCGCCGGCTTCCGCAATGCGCCCGTCTGCTCCCACTGGTACGGGGACCAAACCCCGGCCACGCTGCCCACACCGGACGGCACCGTCCTTCCGCAGTTGAACGGCGCCTCACTGCCCTATGCCCCCTGCGGATACACCGGGCCGCAACTGCGCAACGCCTACGAGGCAGGGGCGGCAGCGGGGCTTGACGGCCGCGGCGTAACGGTGGCGATCACCGACGCCTACGCCTCCGCCACCATTGAGGCGGACGCCAACAAGTACGCCGTCCAGACTGGTGACCAGCCGTTTGCCGCCGGTCAGTTCAGCCAGAGCCTGCCGAAGGCCTTCACCCAGGTGAACAGCAACAACTCGCCAAGGCAGTGTGATGCATCGGGCTGGTACGGCGAGGAAACGCTTGACGTTGAAGCAGTGCACGCCATGGCACCCGCGGCCAACATCCGCTACTACGCCGGCGCCAGCTGCCAGGACTCCGACCTCCTTGACACCTTCACCCGCATCAACGACGAAGGCATCGCGACCATCGTGACGAATTCGTGGGGCGGGGTGGGCGACGTCGTCAAGCCGGCATTGTTCCAGGCCTACGAAACCGCCTTCCTCCAGGGCGCTGTCCAGGGCATCAGCTACGCGTTCTCCACGGGCGACTCCGGCGACGAGGCCGCCAACGTTGGCTCGCCCCAGACCGACTACCCGGCCTCCGACCCGTTTGTAACGGGCGTCGGCGGCACCTCCACCGCCATCACCCCGGCCGGCGTGACCGGGGAAACCGGCTGGCAAACCACCAAGTACACGCTCGCCAACGGGGCATGGGCTCCCACCGTGCCGTTCCAGTACGGCGGAGGCGGCGGGTTCTCCTCCAACATCCCCGAACCGGCCTACCAGGTTGCGGCGGGCATCCACAGCCCCAATGGCGGCCGTGCGCTGCCGGACGTGTCCATGGACGCCGACCCAACCACCGGCATGCTGGTGGGGCAGACGCAAACCTTCCCGGGCTCCGCGTCCTACGACACCTACCGGATCGGCGGAACCAGCCTCGCCTCGCCACTGTTTGCCGGCATGACGGCCCTGAAAATCCAGGCCAGCGGCCACGGGCTGGGACTGCTCAACCCGGCGATCTACGCCGACCCGTCGGGTTTCCACGACGTGACGGGTGCCGGGATTGATGCGGGCAACATCCGCGTCGACTTCGTCAACGGGCTGGACTCCAGCAACGGCTACGTCTACTCGGTTCGCTCCTTCAACACCACGAACACCACGCTGAAGGTCGGCACCGGCTGGGACAGCGAGACCGGCTGGGGCAGCGCCCGGGCGGGCTGGCTCACCCCGGCACCGTAACGACAGGCTGGCATCACAAAACTAAAAGGGAGGGGCCGGTTCACGCCGGCACCTCCCTTTTGCCTTGCGGCATCCGGTTTCAGGCACGACGGCGGCCCGGCGGGCTGGGCGGGGTCAGGGCCGGCGGGTCCACCAAAACTCCAGCTGGATGTTGTCCGGGTCGCGGAACACCAAGGCAGCGCCATTGGCCGTGTCCTGGGGGGCGGAGTGCACCACATTCAGGGACGTCAGCTGTGCTTCCCAGGCGTCGAGGTCAGCCCGCTCGCCCACGCTGAAACCGATGTGGTCCAAACCGACATTGCGGTCGTCAAAGGTGGTGACAGGCACGGAGGCGTGCTGGTTGAGGCCGATGACCAGCCCTGTGGCCTGGTGCAGCAGCACGATCATGATGCGGTTCTCCAGGTCTGCACGGCGCACCCGGCGCAGCCCCAGCACCTCGCAGTACCACTGCGCGCTGGACTCGGCATCGTTGACGGACAGGTCTATGTGTGACGGTGCCCCAAAGTTGGGCATGGATTCCTCCTCTTTTCCTTTTGAGCATAGCCCCGGGCTCCGGCCCGTTGGCGGGCAGCCAGGCACGCCAGCGCCAACGCCCCCACCCCCTGCGCGCACGCCCCCCACCCCCCGCGCGAACCGGCACTTAACGTGGATGTTTCGGCGCAACACCCCCGTTAAGTGCCCGCTCGGCCGTCGATTCACGGGCCTTCGTTGAAGCACTCGCGCTTTCGCGCCCCGCGGAGGCAGAATGGGACGATCGGCATGGACAGGCCGATCATGGCGCCGACGCGGCGCCCTTGCCGGATTGCGCTCACGGCCAGAGCAGGCCAGATGTCTGTTCAGGACCAGACGGGAAAAGGTTCCTGGCCGCAACTGCGTGTCGAGGACTGGCAGGGGACCCGGGACACCGTGCAGCTGTGGACCCAGATCGTCGGCAAGGTCCGCACGGCGCACGCCCCGATGCTCAACCACTGGTGGCAGGTGCCGCTCTATGTGACGCCCCGCGGCTTGGCGACGCACTCCATCCCCCATCCCTCAGGCCCCTTTGACATGGAATTCGACTTCTTCGACCACCGGCTCGCCATCCGGTCCGGCAACGGCTCTGTGGCAAGCGTCGGCCTTGACGCAAAGTCGACGTCGGAATTCTATGCGGAGACCATGGCCGCACCGGCAGGGCTGGGACTTGAAACCACCATCAGGGCCGTTCCGGTGGAGGTGGATCCCGCCATTCCCTTCGCCGAGGACAGCGTCCACAACTCTTATGACGCAGCGGCAGTCCAGCTGTTTTGGCGCCAGCGGGTCCAGGCCGACCGCATATTGGACACCTTCCGTTCCTCCTTCCGCGGTAAGGTCAGGCCGGTGCACCACTATTGGGGAACCATGGACCTCGCCTGCACACGGTTTTCGGGCCGCGCCGCACCCCGCCATGCAGGCGCGCATCAAACTTCGCGGAATGGGTCATGGAGGAGAGCTACTCGCACGAATTGAGCAGTTGCGGTTTCTCCACGCCAGCCATGCTGCAGCGGCGGACCCTGGCCAGTGGAATCGTGCCGCACCGGAGATCGATCCGGAGCGCAGGGCCGGACGCACCAGGATGCCGGAACGGACCCCACCCCTCCCGCAAATCCACCCACCGGGCGTAAAGTTGTGCTGTCCTGAAGCCCGACCAAAGCTAAGGAGATGGCCCCATGGACCACTTCACGGGAATCGATGCCGCAGTTCCGCCCACAGGAACGGGCTGTGTCGAATGCGAGTCCGCCGGAGGGTGGTGGGTCCACCTGCGCCGCTGCGCCCAATGCGGCCACATCGGCTGCTGTGACAGCTCCCCCGCTCAACACGCATCCGCCCATGCAGCCGCCACAGGCCACTCGATCGTCCGCAGCTTCGAACCGGGCGAAGACTGGTTCTGGGACTACCGGACCAAGAGCTATCTCAACGGCCCGGAGCTGGCCCCGCCCAGCCACCGGCCCGTGGACCAGGGCTCCCCGGGCCCCTCAGCCCGCGTGCCCGCGGACTGGCAGAGCCACGTCCATTGAACCGGCCGCCACCACGAGGTGGGCGCCAACGCACTTGCCGGAAAGATCCTGCGGAGATCGCCAACGCCTGACCCGCGGCTTTGAGCTTGCCTACCCCAATGCGAGCCTGGGCGCCGAAATCGGCACCATCGACTTCAACATCGGCGTCATCCGCTGACCCCGCGGCGTTTCACGCGGCAATCCGCACGCCCTCGGATCGGCTTTTCGCCACCATCCAGGCACGTATGACTGCGGCCAGTGCCTGTTTCTTGGCTTCGAGATCGGCCGCGTCGGCAAAACGCGCAACCCGGGAGACTTCGCCGTCGCCCTCCAGCAGGCCCAGGGGGTCATCGATCGAGGCCCCTGGTGGAACATGAGCGTGACAGTCTTCTTCGAGCGCGGAAAGAAGGAGGCTATATTCCCCCTGTAGATGAACGTGGGCGCCCTCCACTTGACGGCTTCGCCCAGGGCCGGATCGAGGGAGAGGATGTAGGCCCGCACGCTCGCGACCAGCTCGCGCTGCGGGTTGTCGTAGCTGTCGAACCAGGCGTCCACTTCGGGATTTCGATTGCCCACGGCGTGCCTTCCTGTGCTGCATGCTCACCGTTTCCAGCCCACAATACCCCTGCTGCCGCTGTGACTTCGCTGACAGGGACTGGCAGACCCTCCCACGTTGCCTCCCGGCGGACGTAGCGTGGAGCTGTTGGAATTTCGCGGCGAACCACGGCCGCGCAAAACCCTCCCACAAACCACAGTAGATCCCCATGTTGACCGTCAACGCCTATGCCGCCCCGTCCGCCACGGGCGCGCTCATGCCCACCACCATTGAACGCCGGGAAGTTGGCCCGCACGACGTCCTCATCGACATCAAGTACGCAGGCATCTGCCACTCAGACATCCACACGGTCCGCGGCGACTGGGGCCCGCAAACGTACCCGCTGGCCCCGGGCCATGAAATCGCCGGCGTCGTCGCCAAAGTCGGAACAGCTGTCACCCGGCACCAGGTGGGCGACAGGGTGGGCGTGGGCTGCATGGTCAATTCCTGCGGAGAATGCAAAAACTGCCTGGCCGGAGAAGAGCAATACTGCCTCAACGGCAACGTCGGCACGTACGGCTCAATGGACCGCGACGGGACTATCACCCAGGGCGGCTACTCCACCCACGTGGTTGTCACGGAAAACTTTGTGGTCCGCATCCCCGACGGACTGGAGCTGGATGTGGCCGCCCCGCTGCTGTGCGCCGGCATCACCACCTTTTCGCCGCTGCGCCACTGGGGCGCCGGGCCGGGAAAAAATGTCGCCGTCATCGGCCTGGGCGGGCTGGGCCACATGGGCGTCAAGCTGGCGCACGCCATGGGCGCCACGGTCACCGTGCTGTCCCAGTCGCTGAAGAAGCAGGAGGACGGCCTGCGGCTCGGCGCCGACCACTACTTCGCGACCAGCGATGAAAACACTTTCACGGACCTTGCCGGCAGCTTCGACCTGATCATCAACACCGTCAGCGCCGCCATCGACATCAACGCGTACCTGCAGCTCCTGGCGCTCGACGGCGCCCTGGTCAACGTGGGTGCCCCGCCGCAGCCCCTGCCCGTGCAGGTCTTCTCCCTGATCGGGGGGCGCCGGTCCTTCGCCGGGTCCGCGATTGGCGGCATCGCCGAAACCCAGGAGATGCTCGACTTCTGCGCTGAGCACGGCATCGGCGCCGAGATCGAGGTCATCCCGGCCGGCAAAATCAACGAAGCCTACGAACGCGTCCTGGCATCGGATGTGCGCTACCGCTTCGTGATCGACGCAGCAACGTTCTAGAAGGAGCGGGCCGCCAGCACGGAAGCACGACGGCGGCCCGCACCACCCGCGGGCCGCCCGCCCAAGTGCGGGAGCCGGCGTCGTGCCCTGCTTCAGGGCTGGGGGCGCTCCGCGAGGCGCTTGGGGCTGGGGTAGGCGTCCCGCATGTGGTCGCTGGTCAGGAAGTCCGCAATGCCGATCATGAGGGCGGCAAAGATGATCTGTTCCACCACCATCCAGTAAGGGTACAGACCAGGGATGGTGGCCACGATCAAGGTGATGACGGGGAAGATCTGGCTGAACAGCCGCAGCCGCTGGTAGCCCCAGTAGTAGCCCTGCTCCGCCCGCCACGCAAAAAAGAACAGTGTCAGCGTCATGAACAGCACCACCACGCCGCGGAACAGCACGGCGAAGCCCACCGGCGTGCCGCGGATTTCCAGCACCAGGGCAATCACGATGGCGCTCACGCCCACCAGGACCTCAAGGGCCAGGATCCAATTTACCCAGCGGAAGGCCCGGCGCGTGCGCGGATGGACCCGCGCGGCCTCCTCGATCACGTAGTGGCCGTTGCGCCCGCCGGCCAGTTTGTCGATGTCCAGTCCAAACACTTTCAAGGCTGTCATGGGAACAGCGTAGTGGGCGCACGGCCCCTCCGGCATCACCGCCATGGGACTGCCGACTCCGGCACCCTCATCGACACCTCCCCGGGCTGGTCAAAGCAGCCCTCAACCCCGGTCCGGTGCCCCGCCCGGGTGATGGACACGCTGACAGTCCGGGTTTCGGGCAGCGGCCAATCCTACGGTCCCAGTTCCGCAGCCCGCTGCAACAAATAGGTCCGCACCGCGGGCTGCGGGGTGGCGCCGGCCGCCGCGTTGTACGCCTCCGCCGCCTCCCGCCGTCGTCCGGCCCGGGCCAGCAGCTCCGCCCGGGTGGCCAGGAAGGGCTGGAAGTGCTCGACGGCGGCCGCCCCGGCAGGATCGTCCCGTACGGCAAGGGCGTCCAGTTCCGCCAGGCCGGCGGCCGGGGATTCGGCACGGCCAATCACCGCAGCCAGCGCCACCCGCGCGCCGAGGCTGGGTGCAACCGCCACAAGCGCCGCATACAGGGTCCGCAGGGCCGCCCAGTCAGTGGCGTGCGTGCGTGCGCGCTCGCAATGCACTGCCTGGATGGCTGCCTCCAGCTGGAAGCGCCCCGTGGCGCCCCCGGCCGAGGCCCGGCGCAGCAGGGATGCGCCCTCCTCCATGAGGCGGCTGTCCCACAGGGCCGTGTCCTGTTCCTCGAGCGGGACAAACGGGCCGCGGCGGGCAGGCGCGCGGGCCTGGGAAAGGGCGATCAGGGCAGCCAGGCCCCATGCCTCCGGCTCAGAGTCCAGAAGCGCGGCCAGGGTCACCGCCAGATAGAGCGCCTCAGCTGCCATGTCCCCGCCCTGCCCTTCCGGCGCGTCGAGGAAAGCCAGCGCATAGCAGCCGTAGACGGCCTCCAGCACGGCGGGCAGCCGCCCGGGCATGGCATCCCGGCCGGGCACGGCGAACGGAATCCGGGCCGCCTTGATGCGCTTTTTGGCCCGCACCAGGCGTTGCGCCATGGCCGCGGCCGGGACGGCAAAGGCGGAAGCAATGCGGGCCGCGTCAAAGCCCAGGACCGCCTGCAGCATCAACGGCGTCCGGATTGCAGGGTCAATGGCGGGGTGGGCGCAGGTGAACAGGAGTTCCAGGCGCTTGTCCCCAATGGCGTCAACATCGAGTTCATCCAGGGCCGACATCGCGGTGCCTCCGTTCCCGTCCGCCTCCTCCAACGGCAGCGACGTCCGGCGGGAGGCTGATTTCCAGGTGTCGCGCTGCCTGTTGCGGGCCACCGTGAGCAGCCAGCCTTCGGGATTGGCGGGGACTCCCCCGGAGGGCCAGCTGAGCAGGGCCTGTTCAAAGGCATCCGAAAGCGCGTCCTCGGCCAGCGAAAGATCGCCCGTGGACGCTGCAAGAAGGGCAACAAGGTGCCCGTAGGAGGCGCGGGCAGCGTGCTCAGCCGCAGCCCGCGCCTCCGCGTGGGTCAGGCGTTCGGCGTCCACGCACCGTCCACGGTGTAGGTGGCCCCGGGCCGGATTTCCACGGCACCCCATTCCACGGACGGGGCCTTCCCCGCCCACTCGATGGCGGCGTCGAGGTCGGCAACGTCAATGACGAACGTGCCGCCCAGCTGTTCCTTGGTGTCGGCAAACGGTCCGTCCTGCACGCGCAGGGTACCGCCGGCCTTGGTCAGCGTGGTGGTGTTCGACGAAGGCTGCAGCACCTCGGCGCTGATCAGGACCTTGGCCTGGTGCAACGCCGTGGCGTAGCTGCTGAAGGCCCGCTGCCCCTCGGCCATGGCCTCCTCACCGAGCGATGCGGCATCCATTTCCGGGTAGTGCAAAAGCAGTGTGTAGCGCATGGTTCATTCTCCTTGATCGGGGCGGTGCCGTCCACGGGCGGCAACGCCTTTTGTGCCAAGCACGACGGCGGCTGGCGTGCCTCGTGGCCGTGCTTCACCAGGATGACGATTGGGCGGGCGGCGGATCGACAACAATTTTCAAATGTGACACTAGTCACAACTCTCCGGTAGCGGCGTAGCGTTATTTGTGCACCCAAAGGAGGGGCACGATGGACACAACACCAGCAATCATTGTCGGTTTGCCGGACTTGATGCACGCCGCGCGGGTCGAGGCGCGGGGCGTCATGGAGGAGTTCAAGGGCGATTACGTGGCCGAGCACCGGGCCGTGCTCGCCAGGCTGACGGCGGCCGGGGCCATTAGCGACGACGAGGCGGAGACGCTGCTTGGACTGTACAAGCTCGGCTATGAGGCAGGGGAGCCAAAGGGCAATGCCTTGCAGGCCTACTTTGAAACCCGGGACATCTACGCCAAAATGCTCGCGGGCACCAAGCCCAGCCCGGTGGCCCTGGTGCTCGCCTCAGCAGCACTGGGGTCCTTTGAAGTCTCAGTGGGCCCGGAAGGCTCGACGACGGTCTCGATCGCCAGGGTCAGCTACGGCTCAAGTCTGGCCGGGATCGGGGCAGCCTTGGGCACCTTGCTCGGCGGGGTTGCCGGCGGCGTCCTGGGAGGCGCCATTGGCGGGCTGATTGGCGGAATTGTGGACGACAAGAAAGGCAAGGGCAAGACCTGACGGGGCCCGCCCCGCCCCGCGCGGGCCGAAGGGCTCAGGCGCCGACTACCGCCGCGGCACCCACTTCGGCGGCAAGAAAGCCGCGGACGTCGTCGAGCTCGGGGCTGTTGATGCTGTGAGCCAGCCCCGGGTACACGCGCTCGACCAGCGAGGTGTGGCTCGGCAGGAATTCGGTGGTGCGGCCGATGGCCACCGGAGCGATGACCCTGTCCTCGGCGCCGCGCCCCCAGAACAGCGCGGGCATGGAGGCGCGCAGGGAGTCGTCGCCCGGCTGCGGCGCGCCCAGCACGAAGCCACCCAGCACCACGGGCGCCAGCACGCGTTCGGGGCGTGTGCGCAGCAGTTGCGTGGCCATGAGCCCGCCCTGCGAGAATCCGATGGGCACGATGCGCGTTGCTGGGGCCAGGTTCGCCTCAACCCACTCCCAGATGATGTCCGTTGCCTGCTCCACCGGCCCGGGAACGGGGTCGCCGGGAGTGCCGATGGGGAACCAGGCCGCGCCGCCGTTGCCGAGTTCCAGCGGCGCCCGCAGGGAGGCCCAGGGCAGGTTCAGCCCCAGCGCCGGGGCCAGAGAGGCCAGGTCATGCTCGTTGGAGCCGAAGCCGTGGAGCAGGACTGCCACTGCGTCCGGAACAGATTCGGCGGCCCAGTCGGGCGAGCGCAGCTCGCGAAGTGTGGGGCTCATGCAGTCTCCTTGGGAGCGGGAATCGGGGTGGTTGGCCAATGCTACGGCAAAACAACTACTTGTAGCTTCAATCAATATATCAAGGGCCGCCATGCATCATGGTGCCCTCGAAGCCAGCGTGCGCCACATCAGCCGCCCATGTCGGGGCTGACGGGCACCAACCCCACTGCGTTGCGGCGGTGGATCTTCTGCGGGGCCCGGTCAAAGCCCTTGGCGTCGAGGTTGTTGCCCCGGCGGTAGGCGGCCAGTGCCCCGTCGTAGAGTTCGTTGAGCCGGGAGCCGGAGAATTCGCCCCGGCTGCCGTCAGTAAAGGTGATGGCGATTGTCATCCCTCGTGGAAAGTGCCGGCTCATGTGGATGAAGCCGTCGGTGTCCTGCCGGAGGTTAAGCATGCGGGTGCCGCCTTGTCATGGGGAACTTCAAGTGTCCCCCATCCGGGGATGTCCCGCGGAACCCGTGAACCCGCCCGCCGTTCAACAGGCCCGTTCAATGGGCCCGCCCGTTCAACCGGCAAGTTCGGCCAGCCGGGCCTGCAGGAAGCGCCGTTCGGCGTCATTTCCGGCGAGAATCAGTGCCTCATCAAAGGCCGTCCTGGCCGCCCCGGAGCGCCCCAGCCGGACCAGGAAGTCACCGCGCGCGGCGGCAAGGTAGGGGTAGCGGGCCAGCCGCGGATCGGCCCCGAGCAGGTCCAGCACAGCGAGTCCCTCGGCAAAACCAATGGCAAAGCCGAGGGCAATGGCGCGGTTGAGTTCGACGACGGGAGTGGGCCAGGCGGCCGCCAGCAGTTCGTAGAGTCCCAGAATTTCCGGCCAGTCGGTTTCCTCCCACGACCCGCTTTCGTCATGAACCGCAGCAATGGCCGCCATGAGCGCGAAGCGGCCCGGCGGTTTCGACGCCAAGGCTTCCCGCAGGAGCCCCACCCCTTCAACAATGGCCGTCCTGTCCCATTTCGAGCGATCCTGGTGCTCCATCAGCACCAGCTCGCCGTGAGCGTCCTGTCTGGCGGCATTCCGGGCACCGGTCAGCAGCACGAGGGCCAGAAGACCGGCGACGTCGGCATCGCCGGGAAGCAGCGCACGGAGCATCCTGGCCAAATCAAGTCCCCTGTCGGCGAGCTCCCGGCGCATCAACCCGTCTCCCGAAGGTGCGTCGTGGCCTGTCGTGAAGACAAGAAACACCACCGAGAGGACGCCGTCGACCCTGTCCCGGAGCTCCGACATCGCCGGCACGCGGAACGGGATGTGCGCGGCCGCGATCTTCCTTTTCGCGCGGGTAATGCGGGCCGCCATGGTGGCCTCAGACAGCAGGAATGCGCGCGCGACGTCCGCCGTCGAAAGCCCGCACAGCAACCGCAGGGTGAGTGCAACCTGGGCGTCAAGGGCCAGTGCCGGGTGGCAGCAGGTGAAGATCAACCGCAACCTGTCATCAGGGAAGGCTTCCGCATCAAGATCAGCGCCGCCGGGCGCATCAGTGCTGGTATCCAACAGTTTGGGCAACGCCCGCCGGGCCGTTGCAGCGCGCCTGTGCAGGTCCAAGGCACGACGGCGGGCTGCCACTGTAAGCCACGCGCCGGGGTTCGCGGGGATACCGCGTTCATCCCAGGTGGACAAGGCGCTGGCATAGGCATCCTGGACGGCTTCTTCCGCCGAGTCGATGTCGCCTGCAACGCGCACCGTGGCAGCCAGCACAAAGGCCCACTCCCTGCGGTGCGCATCCGCAACCGCAGCGGCCACCTCCGGGCTGGCGGCCGGCGGCATTAGCTTGCCACCCGCACGGGCCGGACTTCCACCCCGCTGCCGGCGGGCACCTCCTTGGCAATCTCCAGGGCCTCGTCAAGGTCGGCGGCCTCAATCAGGTAGAAGCCGCCCAATGTTTCCTTTGACTCTGCGAAGGGGCCGTCCGTGACCGAGAATCCGCCGGAACCGTCCCGCCGAACCGAGGTGGCGGTTTCCGGGGGCTCAAGTGCCGCCCCGTTGACCAGTGACCCTGCGCGGCGCTGCATGAAAGCTTGGTAGTCGCCGCTGACCGTCTCCCCCGCCTCCTCCCGCGTGGCCACTTCTTCCTGAAAGATCATGAGCAAATACTTTGGCATTGCACTCACCTCACTTTTTCCCTGATGGATTGCTGGTGGCAGTTGATGGTCAGTGGGCCGGCGCATTGGCGTAGGAGGCCACCAGCCAGTTTCCATCCTGACGGACCAGCACCCAGGTGGCAATGACTTCGCGCCCCGCCGGGAGCGCCGTCTCCCCTGCCATGAGGATGCCGGCCCTGCTGACGACGACGGCGGTGTTGCCGCCGATGACCCGAATGCTGAGTGGTTCATCAACCGCGTGGGACCCTTTCAGCGGCCCGTTGAAGCCGGCCGCCATGGAGGCGCGGATCTCATCCCGGTTACGGTGGTACACGCCCGGCATGACCACAGTGGCATCCTCGCGGTACGGCGCCACGAAGGCATCCGCATCGTTGTCTGCCCATGCGGCGTAGATAGCCTCAAACACGCCGCGGACCTCCTTGTCCGCTTCTGACTCAATGGTGTTTTCCTGGATCGCAGTCATGTCCTTGTTCCCTTCATCTCCGGTGTCCATTTTGGGGGGCCTCCCTTGAAGCCCCTGACCATACGACGCGCTCCCATGGCCCGGATCGACAACTGGTGCCCGACTTGGGGAAAGTTTCTCAAACCGGCGGACAGGACACGGCCAAAACTGCTGATTAAACTGATTGGCCGGGCCACCTCAACAATGAGGTGGCCCGGCCAATCAGGCGGCCCTTGACGGACCGCTGCTGTCTGCCGAAGGGTGGCTAGGACTGCACGTCAGTACTGGTACCCGCCACCCTGGGACTGGTCATCCTGCTGCTGGTACCCGCCACCCTGGGACTGGTCATCCTGGGCCTGGTACCCGCCACCCTGCTGCTGGTCATCCTGGGCCTGGTACCCGCCACCCTGCTGCTGGTCATCCTGGGCCTGGTACCCGCCACCCTGCTGCTGGTCATCCTGGGC
>Ga0157370_10003577_pt1 | contig 18184 bp, 21 predicted proteins | sample C35metaG_FD_113463 | JGI IMG/M metagenome (GOLD analysis project Ga0157370, IMG submission 113463) | Corn rhizosphere microbial communities from Kellogg Biological Station, Michigan, USA - C3-5 metaG | ecosystem: Host-associated > Plants > Roots > Rhizosphere > Soil | place: USA: Michigan...
CCCTAATACCCCTGCGGCACAATCAATTCCGCCGGCGTCGGACTGCGCGAATAGTCCTCCTGCCGTACACGCTCCGGCAATTCAATCACCGGGTATTCGACCTCTTCATAGGGCATCTGCCCCAACAAATGGTGAATGCAGTTGAGGCGGGCCTGTTTCTTGTCGTTGGCCTGCACCACCCACCATGGGGCTTCGGCGATGTGGGTGCGTTCCAGCATGATTTCCTTGGCCTTGGTATAGGCCTCCCAGCGCCGGCGGGATTCGAGGTCCATCGGGCTGAGTTTCCATTGCTTGAGCGGGTCATGAATACGGCTGAGGAAGCGCAGGTGCTGTTCCTGGTCGGAGATTGAGAACCAGTATTTGATCAGCTGGATACCGGAGCGCACGAGCATCCGTTCAAACTCTGGCACGGTGCGGAAGAACTCTTCATATTGGTCGGCGTTGCAAAACCCCATGACCTGCTCGACGCCCGCGCGGTTGTACCAGCTGCGGTCGAACAGCACGATTTCCCCGGCAGCCGGCAGGTGCGAGACGTAACGCTGGAAATACCATTGCGTGCGTTCGCGGTCGTTGGGCGCGGGCAGGGCGGCGACCCGGCAGACCCGTGGATTGAGCCGCTGGGTAATGCGCTTGATCACCCCACCTTTACCCGCCGCGTCGCGACCTTCAAACAAAATCACCACTTTGTGCCCGGTTTTCACCACCCAGCTTTGCAGCTTGACCAGTTCGCCCTGCAAGCGGAACAGCTCGCTGAAATAGCGTCGTCTCTGTTCTTTTGCACTGCTGTCACCCTCATGCGCATCAAACAGCGCATTGAGGTCGTGGCCGTCCTCCATCAATTCCAGTTCCAGCTCTTCGTCGCGGTGATCGAGCAGCTCGCGATGGATACGTTGAATCAGGGTGTCGTTGTCTAAAAGCATGGCCATAACTCCCGACGAAGGTGGAAGTGGTCATGCTAGGCCTGTGGATGTGACGGGCCAGTGACGGTTGTGGCGTGGTGAAAAAAAGGCCGGTGTCATCTTGGTGTCACCTAACCCATGGCAGGATCCTCGCAAACCGTCTTGAACGCTTCGATGGACTGCGTTCGCGGGCCAATGAAACTGCCAGGAATCCGCACCATGAAAGGAGACACCTCGCTATTTGCAGCCATTGACCTGGGCTCCAATGCATTTCGCATGATGATTGGCCAGCCGGTCAAACGGAACCAGAAATGGATGATCCAGGAAGTGAAAACCCTGCGTGAACCGGTCCGTTTATCGGAAGGTTTTCAGGGCGGCGCGCTGGATGAGATGGCGCTGGACCGTGGATGGCAGGCGCTCTCGCGATTCGGTAAAAAATTGCGCGGTTTTGAAGCCGGCCGGGTGCGGGCGGTGGCGACCAGCGCGGTGCGTGAAGCCGACAATGCGCAACTGTTTCTGGCCAGCGCCGAGCGGCATCTGGGGTTCAGGATTGATGTCATCTCCGGGCATGAAGAGGCGAATCTGGTGTACGCCGGCGTCGCCCATTCGATCCCCAGCCCGGCCAGTCTGCGTCTGGTTGTGGACATCGGTGGCGGATCCACCGAGCTGATTCTGGGGCAGGGCGCCCAACCGTTGTTGACCGAAAGCATTGCCATCGGCAGCGGCACGTTTGGCGCGCGTTACTTTTCGGGTGGCTGCATCACCGCCCCGGCGTTGCTGGAAGCCGAGCGGGTGGCCACGCTGCAGTTTGAAAAAGTGGCGCGGCGTTACCGCGCCTTGGGTTGGCAGCAGACTATCGGCTCGTCGGGAACGGCGCGAATGCTCGCCAAAGTGCTCAAGGCCAACGGCATGAATGACGACGGCGAAAGCGGCATCACCTACAGCGGCCTGCTGCGCCTGTCATTGCGCCTGCTGGAAGTGGGGCACGTCAAACAGCTCAAACTGGCCGGCTTGCAAAACCATCGCTTGAGCTCCTTGCCCGGTGGCCTGGTGGTGATGTTGGCCGCGTTCAAGGTCTTTGGTATCTCACACATGACGCCCTCCGAAGGTGGACTGAGGTTCGGGGTGATGCATGGCTTGATGTCCAGGCATTGAACCCCGTCCCCCTTTCTAGACACCGTCAATGAGGCGAGGCAATCCCGACGGGTTCAGGTCTCGCAGCACCTCGGGCAGCAGCGCTTGAGGAAAGCCCTGGTAAGCCACCGGGCGCAAGAAGCGTTCAATTGACGTCATGCCGACCGAGGTGAAGCGGCTGTCCGACGTGGCCGGAAACGGCCCGCCGTGAACGGTGGCAAAGGTCACTTCCTGCGGATGCGCGAAAGCATTGACGACGATGCGCCCGGTGCGTCGTTCCAATACCGGCAACAAGCGCTGTGCCAAAGGCAAATCATCGTCCTCTAGGTGCAGGGCCGCCGACAGCTGACCCCGCAGCGAGCGCGCAACGGCGAGCATCTCAGCCTCATCCCGGACCTTCACCAGCAACGCTGAAGGGCCGAATACTTCTTCGGCGAGCAGCGTCTCGTTCAGGAAATGTGCGCCGTCGACCTCCAGCAACGCGGAGGCGCCTTCCAGCGCGGCACTGGCTGCCGAGCCTTCGGCAATGCGCTGGGCGCCGGCGTTCTCCATGAAGCCGAGACCGTTCAAATAGGCCGCGTGAATGCCCGGTGTCAGCATCGGTCGCGCCGAGGTCTGGTTGACGCGTTCGATCATCGCGGCGCGCATCGCCTCAAAGCCCGGCCCGTCAATGGCGATCAACAGCGCAGGTTTGAGGCAGGCTTGCCCGACGTTCACCACCATGCGTTCGATAAAGCTGTCACCGATCCGCGCCCCTTGAGTGGCCTGTGCGTGGGGCAGGATGAACGTGGGGTTGATGCTGGTCATCTCGGTGAACACGGGAATCGGTTCGGGGCGCAGTTGCGCACGGCGATACAGCGCCATACCGCCACGTTCCGAGCCGGTGAACGTCACCGCTTTGATCAACGGATGATCGACCAGCGCTTCACCGATTGCATTACCGCCACCGCGCACCATCGAAAACACGCCTTCGGGCAGCCCGTGTACTTGCACGGCGTTGCGAATCGCCTGCGCCTGAATTTCCGACGCCCCGGGGTGAGCGTTGTGTGCCTTCAGGATGACCGTTGCGCCAGCGGCCAGTGCCGAAGCGGTGTCGCCCCCGGCGACCGAGTACGCGATCGGAAAATTGCTCGCGCCGAAAATCGCCACCGGACCGAGGGCGATCTTCTGCAGTCGATGGTCCATGCGCGGGCGTGGCTGGCGATCTGGCTGCGCCGGGTCGATGGCCAGTTGCAGGAAGCGCCCCCTGCGCACGACCTCGGCGAATTGGCGGAACTGAGTGGCAGCTTTTATTGCTTCACCCTCAAGTTGCGCCTCGGGCAGGCCGGTTTCGAGTGCTGCCCTTGCTGCCAACGTCTTGCGCACCGAGTCGAGATTGTCGGCAATGCTGTCGAGGAACGCCGCGCGCCGGGTGAGCGAGGTGTGGCTGTACTCATCGAACGCTTCATCGGCGAGGGTCGCGGCCTTGTCGACGTCGGCTACGCCACCCAGGGCGAACGCCGGTTCAATCAACTGATTGCTGGCGGGATTGAGCGCCCTCATCGTCCCTTCGGTACCGGGCACATCGCTGGCGCCGATCATCAGTTTGCCTGTCAGTGTCATGGGCGTTCACCTCGGGTCAGGGTGGCGATGAGCTCTGGTGTGGTGACAATGGCGTGGGCGAACGTCGGACCGTTCAGCTCATGCGCCGCGTGCATCATTTCGGGCTTGAAGGCGGCCGTCGCGTCGCGCACCAGGGTGACGTGATAACCCAGTTCCACCGCGTAACGGGCGGTGGCCTCGATGCAGGTATTGGCCAGCAGGCCAACGATGATTACGTGAGTGATGCCTTTTTGTTTGAGTCGAAAATCCAGGTCGGTGTTGGCAAAACCACTGGAGCCCCAGTGTTCCTGAACAACGATGTCACCGGCCTTGGGCGCGAAATCGGGGTGCCAGTCGCCGCCCCATTCCCCGCGAGCGAAGTGATGCATGTGCATGATCTTGCATTGGGTGGGGCTTGGGTGATCCCAATCCTCGTAGTCGCCTTGTTCCCAGCGGTGGTGCGGTACGATGACCACCGGAATCTCGAGGGCCCGGACGGTGCGGTCGAGTGAGCGCAAGTTGTCGAGCAGGCCGACTTGTTCGGCGATCGGTTCGATAAGCGGATAGACTTTTCCGCCTTCGGAAAGGAAATCGTTGTAAGGATCGACCAACAGGTAGGCGGTTCTGTCGAGGGGATAGAGTGCTTTTGACATGGCTGTTTCTCCAGGAAATTGAGTGACCGGTGCGTCGGGCTTGCCCGTGCATCATGTTGATATGATAATCATAGTAACTGTGAAAGAGGCAAGGCCGCATGTCGGTAAACACCGCTGTTCCCGAAACCTTGTGTCCGATTTCCCGGGCTGAATCTGTCGTCGGCGACCGCTGGACGGTCCTGGTGCTGCGCGAGTTGTTCATGGGCAGCCATCGATTCGACGAGATCCAGGCGCAAACCGCCGGGACTCCGCAAATGATCGCCACCCGCCTCAAGCGTCTGGAGGCCGACGGACTGGTCGCCCGCCACCCCTACAGTGAGCGGCCGTTGCGTTACGAGTACCACCTCACACCCAAGGGGGACGCGTTCTATTCCGTGGTGCTGGCATTGCGAGCGTGGGGGGAAACCTGGTGCAAGTCAGAGGAGGAGGGGTTGGCGGTGGTTTACACCCACGCCACCTGTGGCCAACCCGCCGGGCTGGGGCCGTTGTGTGCGCATTGCGGCGAGCCGTTGCGTCGTGCAGAGCTGATCAGTACGCCCAGCGAGGCCTATGCCGCAGAACGAAAGGCACGGCGTGATGCGTTCAAGGGCGCGCGCGGGGCGGACCCGGTTGCGGCGGCTCAGGATCAGTAGACGAGCGTCGGCGATACCGTGAGAAAAGCGTTCCCACGCAGCGCGCGGGAACGAAGGAGGGCAACGGCTTCAGCTCAGATTGCCGCAGAAAATGTTTTGATGGCCATCGGCCGGGCTTTCACGCACCACCAGCACATAGCCGCCGGCGCGGAGTGTCTCGACCGCCACGGGTGCGCTTTTCCAGAAGTACTGCATCGATGCCGATGAATAAAACCGTGCATTCGGCCCGTCGTTCAGGTCATACGCCGGCGTAGAGCCCAGTTGGGCGCAGCTTCCGGAATAGATATAAGCCATCAAGCGACCGGGTAACGCGCTGCCCATGGTTTCGCCGCTGACGGCAAACCAGAACTCGGTTGCATTGCCTTTGGGCATCATGATGGGCCGGGCGATATTCCCGCCGTTGACGGACGTAGCGTGCAGGGGAACGTTAGTGATCTGACTGTCTGGCACCGTCGAACACCCGGAGAGCCACCCGACCGCCACCACCAACGCCAGCGAAGATACGATTTTCATCGTGAAACTCCCGCTTGTAAGGACGCGTTGAAGTGATCCCCCCTGTCAATTTTAGCTGTGTGGTGACAGAGGACATTTCTTCGGATGGTCGGTCGGAGCGGACGGGGGCTTGTATCGCAACGTATCCCCGGTGCCGGCAGCCACCTTTGCATACAAAACCAAGGGATGTGCGACACACGCGAGATACACCGGTCCCTCCAAATGGTGTCACCGCATCGGCGGCAATCACTGGAGAATGACGATGTCCCGTATCACTTCCCGTAACACCGCTGGCCGGCTCGGTTTCACCCTTGCCGCTGTTTCACTGGCAGCCTTTGCAAGCTTTTGCCAGGCGGGCGAGACCACCCCTGAAGCACAACCTGCTAAAAACTGGCAGGCCGGCATTCACCGCACAGACCAGGTGCGCCAGGACCTGGACGTCGCCGACCGCGAGGTGATTCAAGTGCGTGTTGATTTCGACACGGGCGTGACGTCGCCAAAGCATTCGCACCCTGGGGTTGAGGTTGCCTATGTTATCGAAGGCACCTTTGAGTATCAGTTGGAGGGGCGGGCACCGATCACGCTGAAAGCGGGCGATTCGCTGTACATCCCGGCGGGCACCGTGCATCTGGCGAAGAACGTGGGTAGCGGCAAAGCGTCTGAGCTGGCGACCTACATCGTGAAGAAAGGCACGCCGTTGCTGGTGCTGGAGCACTGATCAGTGATTGCCCGATGCATGGCATCGGGCATTTCTGTTTAGCGCTTTATCGCTGAATCCCAGGCCAACCGGCCTGGCGCAGTGCTTTTAGCAGCGTCTCGGCATCAAGCCCCGGCACAGTGTGGCCATTACCTTCGACCGTATCGGACGCCAACAGGGCATTGATAATGGCTTCTTCCACGGCTTCGGTGGCGGCCAGAAACAACTCGCTGATGTGATCGTTGTTGACCATGCTCAGGTTGTCGCACGTCGGCGCGCCTTTGCCTTCATAGGCAGCTGGCGGTACGTGCTGGTTGCCGGTGGCGAAGGCAATGAAGATGTCACCGCTGTGGTCTTCGTTACCGCCACCGGTGCGGGCGAGGCCGAGGCTGGCACGTTGCGCGAGGCGCGTGCATTGGTGCGGCAGCAACGGCGCATCCGTGGCCAGGCAGACGACGATGGAGCCCATGCCCGGAAACGGCAGCGAGGCCTTGAGGAAGGGCGAGTCGACCTGTTCCATATAGCGTCCGACCGGGTAACCGTCGACGCGCAGTTCATTACGAATGCCGTGGTTGGCCTGAACAATCGCGCCGACCGTCCAGCCGCCCTGCGCAGGGCTCAAGCGTCGCGAGGACGTGCCGATGCCGCCCTTGAACTCGTGACAAATCATCCCGCTGCCACCGCCCACCGCGCCTTCGATCACCGGGCCACCCACCGCATTGCGTTGGGCCTGGGCCACATGTTCGGGTTTGACGTGGAAGCCGTTGATGTCATTGAGCAGGCCGTCGAACGTCTCCAGCACCACCGGCATGTTCCAGTAAAGTCGGCCGTCGTCGGGTGGGTTCTCACGGTCCAGCGCAATCAGCGCGTCGCGCACCACGCCCAGGCTGTGGGTGTTGGTGAAGGCGATCGGACTGGTCAGCAGGCCGGCTTCACGAATCCACTCAAGACCGGTGGCGTCACCGTTGCCGTTGAGCACATGCACACCGGCAAAGCACGGTTGTTGATTGGTGGAACCGGCGCGCGGTTCGATCAGGGTGACGCCGGTGTGGATGTCACGACCGCTGTCGGTGCGGCCACGCACATCACTGTGGCCGACGCGCACACCGGGCACGTCGGTGATGGCGTTGAGAGGGCCGGGTTGCAGTTGGCCGAACTGGATGTTCAAGTCGCGGGCACGTGGTTTCATGGGTTTTCTCATGTTCATGGTGTTAAACAAAATTATTGGATGACCGATTCCCTGTAGCAGCTGGCGAAGCCTGCGTCCGGCTGCGCAGCAGTCGTAAAGTCAGAGCGCACGGTGTTTCAGGTAAGCCGCATGAGCCGGATTTACGACTGCTGCGCAGCCGGACGCAGGCTTCGCCAGCTGCTACAGAGTCACTGGGGGTTATTGACCGTTTTTGACCTTGCTCCAGATCCGCGTCCGCACCCGCTCGGTGGCGGGCGGCAGGGGCTGGAGGGTGAACAACGTGGCCAGCGCTTCAGCCGACGGATAAACGGCAGGATTGGTGCGGGTCGCCTCAGCCACCAGCGGCGTAGCGCTGCGATTACCGTTGGGGTAGTTCAGGTGATCGCTGACCGGGGCGATAACATCCGGGCGCATCAGGTAGTCGATGAAGGCCAGGCCTTGTTGCGGATGCGGGGCGTCCTTGAGCAGTACCAGCGTGTCGAACCACACCGGCGCACCTTCCTTGGGCAGGCTGTAGGCGATCTTCACGCCGTTGTTGGCTTGCTCGGCATTGGTCTTGGCTTCCAGCATCGCGCCGGACCAGCCCACCGCCACGCAGATGTTGCCGTTGGCCAGGTCGCTGATGAACTTGGACGAATTGAAGTACGCAATGTGCGGGCGCAACTTGAGCAGCAGCGCCTCGGCCTTCTTGTAGTCTTCGGCGTTGGTGCTGTTAGGTGGCAAGCCCAGATAGTGCAGGGCGACCGGCAGCATTTCGGATGGCGAATCGAGCATCGCCACGCCGCATTGGCCGAGCTTGGCGAGGTTCTCCTCCTTGAACACCAGGTCCCAGGAGTCCACGGGCGCCTTGTCGCCCAACGCGGCGCGGACCTTGTCGATGTTGTAGCCAATCCCGTTGGTGCCCCACAGATACGGCACGGCGTACTGATTGCCCGGATCGTTGTTGGCCAGTTTTGCCAGCAGGTCGCTGTCCATGTTCTTGAAATCAGGCATTTGCGCGTGCGGCAACGGTGCCAGGGCGCCGGCCTTGATCAGCGTCGGCAAACTGAAGTTACTCGCCACCACCACGTCGTAGCCGCTGCGGCTGGTCAGCAGTTTGCCTTCCAGCACTTCGGCACTGTCGAAGGTGTCGTAAACCGGCTCGATTCCGGTATCGCGCTTGAAGTCATGCAGGGTGTTGGGACCGATGTAGTCGTACCAGTTGTAGACATGGACCGTGGGTGCGTCGGTGGCCATCGCCGACAGCGAGACGCACAAACAGGCGCCCAGTCCGAGATTGATATGCGAACGGTGACGACTCATGATGCGGCACTCCTGGCCTGCTGCAGGCCGGTGATGAACAGGTGCTTGCAGCGTATCGGCAGGCGCGGGACTCACCCATTCCCATCATGGGTTACTCGAAAGGGGTAGTGCGTGGACGCGTTGTTGAAAGAGTTGCCCGTGCACCAAGGGCTGGCGCGGGTGTTTGGTGCGTTGGGTCAGGACGGTTTCTGGCGGGCGCTGGTCGACACCTTGCGGTTGCTGGTGCCGCTGGACAATGCGTTGGTCGCGGTGATGGGCGCGGGGCGGGTGCCGCGGTTGCTGATTGATTTCGACTCAAAAGGCGATGCCGCCGAGCATGAAGAACTGGCGGACTACAGCGCCGGCATGTACCTGCTTGATCCCTTCTACCAGGCCGCTTGCGCCGGCATTGCCGATGGCCTGCACAGCCTGGAATCGGTGGCTCCCGACCAGTTCCAGCAAAGCGAGTACTACCTGAGCTATTTCCGTTCGGTCGTGGGCGCCGACGAGTTGCAGTTCATGATCAACCTCGATGGCGCCGTGCTGGGCTTGTCGCTGGGGCGCTCGACGCGATTTACCCTCCAGGAGCAGGGCCGTCTGTTGTGCGTGCGCGACTGGGTGCTGTCGGCGATGCGCCGTCACCTGCAACTGATGCCGCCGGAAGGCGCGACCGCCGAGCCTGTGGCCGGCGATCTCACCCTGTTGCTGGATCGCTTCGACGCGCGCCTGTCGGTGCGGGAAATCGAAACGGCCAGGCTGATTCTTCAGGGCTTCTCCAGCAAAGCCATCGCCCAGCAGATGGGCATTTCACCGGAGACCGTGAAAGTGCATCGGCGCAACGTGTATCACAAGCTCAACGTGAATGGTCACGGCGAGTTGTTTGCGTTGGTGCTGCAGCCGCGTTGATACCGGCGGTTTACTCGCCCAACTTGAACACCAGCGCCTTCAATCCGCAGGCCTCATCGGCATCCCGAAATTCCGGTGGATTGTCCAGCCGCTGTTCAAAACGCAGGCTCGGCGCTTCCCGCATGACGCCATCGATGAGGAAGTCCGGGCCGAACGCCGGGTCGTTCATGCAGGCCAGCACCGTGCCTTGCGGGCCGAGCAGCTCCGGCAAGCGGCGCAATACGCGCTGGTAATCCTTGGTCAGCAAAAAACTGCCTTTCTGAAAGGACGGCGGGTCGATGATCACCAGGTCATACGGACCTTTGCCAATCACCTTGCCCCAGGACTTGAACAGGTCGTGGCCGAGAAAGCTGACCTTGCTCAAATCGTGCCCGTTGAGCCGGTGATTGTCGCGCCCACGGCTCAAGGCCGGGCTGGACATGTCCAGATTGACCACGTGCTCGGCGCCGCCCTCGATGGCCGCGACCGAAAAACCGCAGGTGTAGGCAAACAGGTTCAACACACGCTTGCCGTCGGCATTGGCCCGCACCCAGTCGCGGCCGTAGCGCATGTCGAGAAACAGGCCGGTGTTCTGTTTGCGCCCCAGGTCCACACGGTAACGCAAGCCACCCTCGGTGATGGTCATTTCATCGATCACGTCCCCCAGCAGCCACTCGGTGGTGCTTTGCAGCAGGTAGCGATGTTGCAGCAACAAGGTATGCGCGCCGGATTGCTGCCACTCGGGCGACTGCGTGATCAGCATCAGGCGTTGTTTCAAGTCTTCGAGCTGCGACGCTTCCGGCTCTTTGAACAGGGCGACCAGCACCACGCCCTGAAGCCAGTCGACGGTCAACTGCTCCAGGCCCGGCCAGCGGCGGCCACGGCCGTGGAACAAACGGCGGGTTTCTGCGGGGGGCGTTGCCAGGGCCGTCAGCAAATGGGCGTGGAGGGTGGCGAACGCGTCTGGGTTCATCGGGCAGGGTCGGCAATTTGAGGGGGCGGCATTTTAACCACAATTGCAGGGTAAGGCGCGTGGCAACGCGTCGAGAGTTATCACGTTTAATTTAACTTTACGTGAGGATTTGGCGATCTGTCCGCTCACATACTCGGCCCCATCGATCAACTGCCGGGAGCCGGACATGTCGCAGCTATCTGCTTCACCCCGTATCAGCAGCCATCCGCGCTGGCTGCGGCTGACCCATTGGCTGAACGCCCTGGCGGTTCTGGTCATGGTCACCAGCGGCTGGCGGATCTACAACGCATCGCCCATTTACGATTTCAGCTTCCCCAAATCGATCACGCTCGGCGGCTGGCTGGGGGGCGCCCTGCAATGGCACTTCGCGGCGATGTGGTTTCTCGCCATCAACGGCCTGATTTATCTGGCCATCAACCTGTTCAGCGGTCGTCTGAAACGCCGTTTCTTCCCGGTTTCGCCCAAAGGTGTCCTGCATGACGTATGGGCCGCGTTGCGAGGGCGGTTGGGGCATGCCGACCTGAGTCATTACAACCAGGTGCAACGGCTGGCGTACCTGTTCGTGATGGTCGACATCATGCTGCTGGTGATTTCCGGGCTGGTGCTGTGGAAGTCCGTCCAGTTCCCGCTGCTGCGCGAGTTGATGGCGGGTTACGAAGGTGCGCGACGGGTGCATTTCTTCGCGATGGCGCTATTGGTGGCCTTCGTTGCGGTGCATCTGGTGATGGTCGCGCTGGTCCCCAAAACGTTGTGGGCCATGATCGTCGGTCGCAAGGAGCCGGTATGAAAAAGCGCATCGAAAGTACCGGGCTGGACGATTCGTCGATCCTGACAGATGCCCGGAAAATCCTCGCCCCGCAGATCGCCGACCGCTCGCGTCGCTCGTTCCTGCTGCGTGGCCTGACGCTGGGCGGCGTGGCGATGTTGTCCGGCTGCAACATCACCGACAACGAAAACGTCGACACCGCGTTGTCCGCCATGTCCCGCTTCAACGACCGGGTGCAGGGCTGGCTGTTCAACCCCAACGCCATGGCACCGACCTATCCCGAATCGATGATCACCCGGCCATTTCCGTTCAACGCCTTCTACGGCATCGACGAAGCGCCGACGGTGGAGGCGGAGAGTTACCGACTGGAAGTTACCGGCCTGGTCGCGGACAAACGCAGTTGGCGGCTCGAAGAATTGCGCGCCATGGCGCAGACCGAACAGATCACCCGGCACATCTGCGTCGAAGGCTGGAGCGCAATCGGCCGCTGGGGTGGCGTGCGGTTCAGTGATTTCCTCAAGCGCGTTGGCGCCGACACCGATGCCAAATACGTCGGCTTCAAATGCGCGGATGACTACTACACCAGCATCGACATGGCCACCGCGCTGCATGCGCAAACCTTGCTGACGCTGACCTACGACGGCGCGGTGCTGCCGCGCCAATACGGCTTCCCCATGAAACTGCGCATGCCCACCAAGCTGGGCTACAAGAATCCCAAACACATTCAGGCCATTTTCGTCAGCAACACCTACAGCGGTGGCTACTGGGAAGACCAGGGCTACAACTGGTTCGGTGGCAGCTGACGGGCAACTTCACTCGCCCGCAACCTGTGCTTCAAGGAGTTCATCATGAAAAAGTTAGCCACCGCCGTACTGTCCATGTGCCTGGCCGTAGGTACCGCCTCTGTATTCGCTGCTGACACCATGAGCAACGACACCATGAGCAAGGACTCGATGTCCAAAGATGCCATATCCAAAGACACGATGAAAAAAGATTCAGCGATGAAAAAGGACGCGATGGCCAAGGACACGATGAAGAAAGACAGCATGTCCAAGGATGCAATGTCCAAGGACAGCATGAGCAAAGATGCGATGAAGAAGGACGCTACTTCTCAGTAATCCAGTTCCTCTCGATCCCTGTGGGCGCTTGTTCCCACAGGTTCGTGCAGGGCATGACATCACTACAAACAAGGGCGTTGATGGCAGAGAAGGGCGCTGCTCTGATTTTGCAGGACGCCTGATTTCGTCACCCCGGTGTATCAAAAATGAATTTCCGCCGAGCTGGCTGCTCATACTTGATAGGTAGCGCATTTAGCTCGCGAAATCATAGATGCATTCAGGGAGTGGCAATGTCATGGGACCAGTATCGACGGTCGACGCGAAACCTTCGGGTGGGTTGATTCTTGTGGTCGAGGACGATCCGCTGATCCTGGAGTTTCTTTGCGAAATTCTTCAGGACGAAGGGTTTGTGGTCGAGCCTCAAATCAGTGCAGATGCCGCTTCGATGTATCTGGAGCAGCATGCGAATGACGTTTGCCTGTTGCTCACCGATATCACCATGCCGGGCACCCTCAATGGCGCTGACCTGGCCAATCAGTTCGGCGACCGCTGGCCTGACAAGCCGATCATGATCATGTCCGGCTTCGAAACCCCGCAAAGCTCAGGCGTAAAACATTCGGTCTCGTTCATTAAAAAACCCTGGGCGATCGGTCAATTGCTGGACTGTGTCGACGGTGCCTTGAAGTCCAAGCCTGCTGGCTGAAACGTTACTGCGCCGCATGAGCCCGTCTCGCTGGTAAATGCTACATTGCCTGGTACTACCTGCCTGGCCACTTGCGAGAGGAAGCTTATCCTTGTCTGCTCATCCATCCGTATTCAACACGCCTTACCGCGCTTTCCTGTTCGATATGGACGGCACTGTTCTTAACTCTATCGCTGCCGCCGAGCGGATCTGGACGATCTGGGCCTTGCGCCACGGGGTGGATGTCGAGTCTTTCCTGCCGACCATTCACGGCGTCCGCGCTATCGACACCATCAATCGCCAGGGATTGCCGGGCGTCGATGCGCAGGCGGAAGCGGCGTGGATTACCGAGGCGGAAATCGAGGACGTGGAGGGAATTGTTGAGGTCCGCGGCGCGGCGGCATTCCTGCAATCCTTGCCGGCCAATCAATGGGCAATCGTGACCTCCGCACCCCGAGCGCTGGCCTTGCGCCGGATCGCGGCCGCGGGGATTCCCGTACCTGACGTGATGGTGACTGCGGAGGATGTCAGCGCGGGTAAACCGGATCCTGCGGGTTATCGATTGGCGGCGAAACGGCTGGATGTCGAGTTGACGGAATGCCTGATCTTCGAAGATGCCAGCGTGGGGATACGGGCGGCAGAAGCGGCCGGGGCTGATTTGGTGATCATCACCGAGACGCACGCACATCCGATTCAGACGGCGCATGCGACATTGGCCAGCTATCAGTCAGTCACCGCAGCGGTCGATCCCGACCACTCTCTGCGCCTCAACCAAATCTAATTGTAGGAGTGAGCCTGCTCGCTCCTGCAATGGAGCTGCGCAGTGACTAGTACACACCGGGAACCAAGCGCCAGGTGTGGGCGCAATACGCCTCATATTCGTGGCCAAACTGTGCCCTCAACAACGCCTCTTCCGCGTGAATCCGGGCAATCAGCGGAATCACCGTCAATGCGGCCAACAGCAGGCCGACACCTGAACGAAACGCCAGCGCCCAACCCAAGGCGATGACCAGCATCCCCAAGTAACTGGGGTTGCGCAGACTACGATAAATCCCGTCGGTGACCAGCGTATGCCCCGGTTGAATCGCCACCAACCCGCTGAATCGATTGCCCAGCACAAACACGGGCCACAACCGCAGGGCGCCGCCGACGATGAACAGCAACGCGCCGATCCAGCGCAGGCCTTCACCGCCGAAGGTCCAGTAGTCGATTCGGTCGGTGTACGCCGGCAAAAAGCCGCTGAGTATCCCGATCACCCCGAACGCCGGAAGCACCCAGCGATTGGCGCGGTCCTCTCGTTCACCGGAACTCAGATTGACCTCGGTGAACAGCGAAGCCACGGTCATCACCAAGGTCGCCAAGGCAACCACCACCAATGGCGCATGGGCGAAAAACGCGGCCAACCCGCCCATGCCCCACACCGCGAGACCGAGGTAGGCAAGGGTGCCGGCGATGGCGAAGAATGCCAGCCTGGGCGAAATTTTCATGAGCACCTCGTGATGAGCCATTGCCCCATTCAGTTTAGAGGCCGGGGGCTGCTCACGCGTTCAACTCGGACCTGGCATTGCGCCGAATGACCTGCGGCGGTTGGCCGAATGCCCGAAGAAAGGCTTCACGCATGCGGCGACGGTCAGTGAAACCGGCCTCGGTGGCGATTTGATCAAGACTCAGACGCCCGCGTTCAAGCATCTGCCGTGCCGCCTCCAGGCGCAGGTTTTCGATGGCCTTGGCCGGCGTCTGCCCGGTCTCGGCGCGAAAACTGCGGCTGAATTGTCGAGGGCTCAAGCGCGCCACGTCTGCCAGTTGCTCCACCGACAGAGGCGAGGCCAGGTGTTCGCGGGCATAGCCGAGAACGGTTTGAATCCGGTCGGATTTCGGTTCCAGTTCCAGCAGTGCCGAATGCTGGGACTGCCCCCCCGCGCGGCGCTGATACATCACCAGTTTCTGCGCGACGGCGCGTGCCAGTTCGGCACCGTGGTCCTTTTCGACCATCGCCAGCGCGAGGTCGATGCCGGCGGTCATGCCGGCCGAGCTCCAGATCGAGCCGTCAACCACGTAGATGCGGTCTTCTTCCACTTTGATCAACGGAAACCGTGCTTGCAGTTCCCGGGCATAGGCCCAGTGGGTGGTGGCCCGTCGTCCATCGAGCAAACCGGCCTGGGCCAGCACGAATGCCCCTGAACAAATCGACGCCATGCGCCTGGTGGTGTTCACCCGGTTGCGCAGCCAGGTCAATACACCTTCGGGTGCCTGTTCGACGATGGTATCGCCGCCCACCACGATGACGGTGTCGAAGACTCGCTCATCGAACGCCTGGGTCCCGACGTTCAAGCCTCCGGAGGCGCGCAACGTGCTGCCGTCCTGCGAGATCACACTGACCTCATACAGCGGCTCACCGGCGCTGAAGTTGGCGTACTCGAACACCGGCATGGCCGCCAGCGCCATGGACTGGAAACCCTCGAACACCACAAATGCCACGGCAGTCATCGCAGGACCCTCAAATGAATATGTCCGAAAAACGTACTTTAAACGTCATTTGAGACAAGTGTAAGACCCTTTATAACGGTTCACACCCGGCGAACTGATCGCCTCACTGTGAAGGAAATCCGACATGGCTCTCTCATCCAAAGGCACCGCACTGATCACTGGCGCTTCTTCGGGCATCGGCGCGGTGTATGCCGACCGTCTCGCCCGGCAGGGTTACGACCTGATTCTGGTCGCTCGCAGCCAGAGCAAACTGAACGCGCTAGCGAACCACCTGAGCAACGAAACCGGGCGCGCGGTGGAAGTGGTCGCCGCTGATCTGAAAGACAAAGCCGGTGTGCTGCGGGTCGAGGAGATTCTGCGCAATGACGCCAGCATCACCCTGTTGGTGAACAACGCCGGCGTTGGCGCGGTGATGCCGTTGTTGGGCAGTCCGGTCGACGAGATGGAGGACATGATCACCCTCAACGTCACTGCGCTGATGCGGCTGGCCTATGCGGTGGTGCCTGGCTTTGTCGCCCGTGGCACGGGCACCGTGATCAACATCTCATCGATCGTGGCCATCGCGCCGGAAATCCTCAACGGCGTGTATGGCGCGACCAAGGCCTTTGTGCTGGGCCTGAGCCAATCAATGCACCGCGAGCTGGCGGATAAGGGCATTCGTGTTCAGGCGGTATTGCCTGGCGCGACGGCCACCGACTTCTGGAGTGAGGCGGGCAACCCGGTGGAAAACCTGCCGCAAGAGATCGTGATGTCGGCGCCCGACATGGTCGACGCCGCACTGGCGGGCCTGGCGAAAGGCGAAGTGGTGACCATCCCGAGCCTGCACGACGGCGAACAATGGGACCGTTACGAAGCGCAGCGCCAGACCCTTTCGGGGTTGTTTGGCAATGCCAGGGCCGCACCGCGGTATCGCTAAAAGGGGGGGGCGGCGGGCTGGGTGAACTAAGCTTGGATAAGTAGGGTTCACCTTTGGGAGACCCGCGATGCTGCACATCCGGACACCGTTGATCTTGCACCCGGGGCTGTCGACGCCGACCCGGCGGATCTGGCTCAAGATGGAAAACCTGCAACCCAGCGGTTCCTTCAAGCTGCGTGGCATGGGGCTTCTGTGCAGTCAAGCCAAGGCCCAGGGCAAGCGTCGAGTCGTTTGTCCTTCGGGCGGCAATGCCGGTTTTGCCACCGCTGTTGCTGCTGCCAGCCTCGGACTGAGCGCCTGCATTGTCGTGCCGCACACCACCCCTGAATCGACCCGCAACCGGATCAAGAAAACCGGTGCCGAGGTGATTGTTTACGGCAAGGTCTGGGACGAGGCCAATCAACGGGCCAAAGAACTGTCGCAGGATGCGGACACCGAATACGTGCCGGCTTTCGATCACCCGCTGTTGTGGGAGGGGTACAGCACCCTGGTCGATGAGGTGCTTGAGGTGTGTCCTCAGGTTGATGTGATGGTGACGTCGGTGGGCGGCGGTGGTTTGCTGGCGGGAATCCTCACGGGGCTGATTCGCCATGGCCGCACGGACTGTCGGATCGTTGCTTGCGAAACCGAGGGGGCGGCCTCGTTCGCGGCCGCCATGAAGGTTGGGCATCCGGTTCGATTGCCGCGTATCGATACCGTGGCGACATCGCTGGGCGCGGCACAAGTCGCAGCCTGGCCAGTGCAACACCTGCGCGATTTCCCTCACCAGTGCGTGGTGCTCAGCGATGAGAACGCCATCATGGGCGTGGTTCGATTCGCCAGTGATCTGCGCCAGTTAGTGGAACCGGCCTGTGGTGTGTCATTGGCGGTGGCATACCTGAACCATAGCGCCATCGCAGATGCGCACGATGTGGTCATTGTGGTGTGCGGCGGGGTAAGTATCAGTGCGCAGTTAGTGGCCGGATGGGCGCGTTTGTCCACCGGGAAAGCGAAGTAGGGCTGCAAACGCTATCCAGCTGTCGCAAGCCCCACCACTATTTATTGGCCTTCACTTCATTGGCCGGCAGCATCGCCTTCCTGAATCAGGATGGCGCGAGCCAGGTCTTCGTCACTGGCGTTCAGACCGGGATTGTCCTGGCGGATTCTCTTCAGCACCGACTCCAGATAAACACCGCGAATTGCACCGCCACTGGCAACGAAGCTGGAGGCATCATCCCTGGCAGGAATCATGAGTTTGTGGTCCTTGAAGGTCGAATACAGCGAGGCAGATACCCCGGCCGAAGTGGCTACATCTTCCGCATCCACTTTGGCCATAGCCGAGCCGAAGGGTAAACACAACATCAGGGAGGAGATGATAATCAGACGGCGCATGACAGTGTCCTCTGAAGCAATTGGGATGTACCTCATAGTTTAGGATGCCTGGCGATCGCCAGGAGTTCCTTTGTCACGCGATATCGTTCAAAACCGCAGCGTTGCTCCCGTGGTCAGCCACTGGTCACGTTCCCCCGTCAAGTTGCGTCCCGCCACCAGATCGATGTCGAGGCGCTCGCCCACATGAAACCTCGGCCCAGCCTGCCACGCCTGCTGCGCGCCTTGCTGGCCGAAGCGTTCGGCGATCATCGTGAGGGCGCGGGCCACGTCGTATTCAACGCCGGTGCCCCAGGTCCAGCGATGGTTTTGCTCGCCGTCGTCATAAGCGTGAGCCCAGCCGGCATTGAGGTTCAGGCGCAGCGTTTCGAACGGTTGGTAGGTGAGTGGCAGGTTCAGTTCGCCGCCGTCGAAGGTGTGCGCCCGATTCAAGGCAACGTGCGCCGAGCCCGCCAGCGCCCATTCAAGACCCAGGTTTTCGCTGGCGAATA
>Ga0157370_10003582_pt1 | contig 18164 bp, 16 predicted proteins | sample C35metaG_FD_113463 | JGI IMG/M metagenome (GOLD analysis project Ga0157370, IMG submission 113463) | Corn rhizosphere microbial communities from Kellogg Biological Station, Michigan, USA - C3-5 metaG | ecosystem: Host-associated > Plants > Roots > Rhizosphere > Soil | place: USA: Michigan...
ATTTTACATCCAAACTCAGCCCGTTCGATAAATGATACCTGATACCGGTATTAATTAAAACGTCCTGCGCGGAAACTTTCGTGGCATTGTATTTATAGTCCTGCAGGGGGTAATACTGCCAGTTGAGCAGGTGGCCACCTCCCGCCGTATCTATATAGTTTTCGCGGTAGTCTTTAATAACGGGTAAGGGATTGCCATTGTTATCCGCAAAAGATGCATAAGGGTACAGATGCTCGTTAGCCGAGGTAACCTGCCCGTAAGCAGGCTTGCCGCTTTTACTGTCCGAGGCTGTAAAGTAGATGCCTGCGCTTATTTCAAGATTTTTTACCGGCCTGAAATTACTGTTCCAGCTAAGGCTCTCACGGATAAGCTTACCCGAAACATTGGTGGTATTGTCGTTGTAGCCTCCCGCGATGCGCCAATTCAATTTGTTGGTTCCGCCTTTAAAACTTAGTGAATATTGCTGTAATACCTCAGGTGAATAGATATATTTTTCAAAATCGCTTCTTACATCATGCGCCTTCATGGCGTTTATAGCGGCATCGGCCTGTGCGCCTGTTATAGCGCCATCCCGTTTGGCAATTAATGTTTCCACCACCGGTGACAACACCGGGCGATAAGGATCGTTTTCTGCGTCAGTAAAATAGCCCTTGTCAAAAAGCATTTGTTCTGCATTGATCTCTTCAGCAGCGGATGCCAGCGGAATTTTGAAGAGGCCGGGCTTATTGCCCGTGCTAACATTCGTATTAAATTCTATGCCAACCGGCTGGCCATACCCGCCTTTTTTAGAAGTAATTACAATAACGCCGTTGCCGGCCTGTGTGCCCCAGATAGAGGCTGCAGCCGCATCTTTCAAAATAGTAATGCCTTCGACATCATTGGGGTTAATATCGACAAGGTCCCCGCTATAAGGGAAGTTGTCCAGTACGATCAGCGGTTCTTTGGGCCCCTGGATCGTACTCAATCCCCTTATCATAATGCCTGAAGTCTGTTCCTGGTTTTTATGATTAACCAAAAGGCCGTTGGTAATGCCTTCCAGCCTGTCGGGTATATTAGTTGTAACCTGGCGGTTGAGCATTTCATTATCAATTTGTACGTAGCTTCCCGTGCTTACCTGCCGGTTCATTAGCTGGTAGCCGGTATTTATTGTTACCGTATCCAGCGCATTGGCAGATGACGCAAGCTGAATGCTGACGGGCATGCCGGAATGATATATAAAAAGCGCTTTTTGATACCCTATTGCAGCTATGGTTAATGTATCTCCATCCGCAGGCAGGCCGATGGTAAAGGCTCCATCATCGCTGGTGACGGCTTTTGCCTTGTCATGCAACAGTATGGTTGCCCCGGGCATGCCGCTTCCGTGTGGTGTTAACACCCTTCCCGTTATATTTTTTTGAGCATTGAGGCTTTGTTGCATTATCACAACAAGCAGGAAAGAAAAAATATATTTCATTGAATTTTGTTTGTTTTTGGTTCATTAATTACAAATACCGGTAACAGGCGGGTAGCGGGCACAAGGTCTAATCCATAGGTATTCAGTTCTTCTTTTAAAGCAGGTATGTTATTCACAGGGGCATGAAGGGATAGGGTTACAGTCGTGTCGATACCGCTCTCATCTATAAAGATGGTCTTACTAGTACTGGTTACGAGTTGGCTGTTCCATTGCTGGAGCAGGGCTGATAATGGTTCATTATGTATGGCATAGATTGGCGTGGTATTTTGTTGTAAGTTGCCATTTACAGCCGGCTGCTTCACCAGCAAATAGCAGGGCATATTTTGGATTTCCATTTTCCCGCTTAATTGCAGGTAGTTGTCCAGGTCGGCTACGGTTATTTCGTGTAACCGCTGTTGTGAGAGGGTGGCCGGAACGATGCACTCATAGCTGTAAAAATGCCGGTGCCATGCTTCCGTGCTTTGTTCCTGCTGAAAAAAACGTGAAGAATCCCGCGTGTGCACAATGATGCGGTTGCCATCGAGACCGAGTACCGCCTGGTACAGCGCAAGTATCGGCATATTCAGGTAAGTGACTTTTTTGGTAAAACCATAATTGTTGATGCTTCCCCCGCTTGAAAGGCCTTCGATATAACAGGTAAGCATACCCCGTGATACCAGTTTATCCATGCCGCCTGCATTACCATCCTGCAGCAAGGGCTGCCTGGAATTATAATCCATTACATCCTGCTTCAAGTGAAGAGCTATGCGCTTTTCATTATACAGGGTGTTTATATTGACTGCAGTGAGCGCATCTTCATCTGTAATGGCGGCTACAATACCGCTGGTATTGATCCATACATAGTGCGGAAGCAGCCTATGGGGGAAGAAACGGGTAAGCAGCGTGTCGCCGATTATTACAGGCAGGGAGAGGGAATGGCCTGCCTGCACCCTTTTTTGCAGGAAGCTTTGAACTTTCTCTTTAGTGTCGCCGGTAGTGGCTGTGCTCACCAATATGCATTGCAGTTTATCTTTAAAAAGATATTGCAGGCTGTCCATTAAGGACAAATGGATAACGCATGAAGAGCACCAGGTAGCCCAGAAATCGAAAATGATAACCTTGCCTTTATATGCTGAAAGTTCAACATCGGTAGTATTGTTGTTTATAATATTGCTGCATAGTACCGCCGGCAGCTTATCACCAATATGTATTGGCTTTTCAGGGTATTGCCCTATGGAAAGTAGAGGCAATAGCATGGCCAGTATGCCAATTAGTAATTTCATTGAGCATATTTTGTAATTTAGAAATGGAGTGTTTATGGACAGGGGCTGCCATTATATATTAACAGCAGCCCTGTGCTCATTTTACTTTACACATGAGAGAAAAAAAAGTAAATGAGCCTGCCGTGGTTTAATCATAACGGATATGACTAAACGTAATTTTTTTTATACAGGGTTTTTTGGTTTTTTGGCATACTGTGTTTGCAGGAGGCAGAGGGCTGAGCCCTTAAGGAGACTTACTAACTGGAAATTTTTATGATGCTGAAATAGAAAATGGGGATGGCGTTTATAATAAAGGGGAAGTGGTAAATGTGGATGTTTATCGTGATGAATTTTTTGCAGGGTGAGGTAATGGAGAATATAATGTAACCTGTTTAGTGGAATATCTTTAAATGATATATGTTCTTCTAATGAATGTTCGTTCATAACTATTTTAAACACCTTTCATTACAGGAGTATGCAAATGCAGGCTCACTTACCGTCACCGCGGCCCTGAGATATGCCAGACTATCGTAAATGAGTTGTTCCCGCAATGAAAATATGCATGGAATAAATCACTTATGTTCTGTATAGTCGTTAATAAAATTCTCAGGTTTAGGTAACGAGAACAATAAGGATAAGGTGTGTTATTGTACGGTGCAAATATTATTTTTCCAGCTAACATTAAAGAATTTTAGACTTAATTTTTGTTCAAGCAAGACTTCACTTCATATCATCAAAATTGATCAGTTCTGACTGTTTGGTTTGTCCAAATAGAAAAGGAATAGTGATTCTATTCCTTTTTGAAAGATAATTATAAAAAAATTTATTAAGCCATTTCCAATTCGTAAGGATTCGTGATAGTTTTTTTGCCAAAGCGCTTTAATAAAGCGGCTTCATTCGTTTGATCTATTTTTTCCTCTTTAATGATCTCCTGGACTGATGGCTGTTTAAGTCCGGGAATACGGGTTTGAAAAAATGGCCAAAGTGTTTGCTTTTATAAGTTTTATCTAAATCCGGGAAACCTGTAATACGATTATATTCATCCGAACGATCTTTAAATTCCTTACAATATTTAAAATACCAGTCTCCATCTTTGCAATAAAGTATACCCATACGAATTTTATCTACCTTTAAAATGAACTTTGTTTCTTCATTTTTGGATACGTTTATTTGTATGCCGGATTTATACTCATTCTTATTAAACCAAGTCAAAATTTTTCGCATCATAGTAAAGATATCTTTCTTTAAAAGCGGACGTTAAATTAAAAAATTAAAATTACTATCTCTTTAAAATTGATTTTTCATCTTAGTATATTCACTTGTTAAGTATTAACCCAAAATATCGGTGTATTTCTATTATATTCGAAATTAAATAATTTTGTCTATTTTTGAGAAAATTTCTCAAAAACAAACTAATGCTACTTGAATTTTCAGTCGGAAATTATCTGTCATTAAAAACAAAAACTACCATTAGTCTTTTAGCAACTCCTATAAAAGAGCACATATACAGTAACATATTTTCTACAGAACGTTATGACCTGTTGAAAGGGGCTGTTATTTATGGAGCCAATTCGAGTGGAAAAAGCAATTTTATCAAAGCCATGTCCACAATGCGAAGATTAGTGCTTCAATCATTCGAGCAATCTTCTGCTGATGAACTGAATATCATTCCTTTTCTTTTGAATACAGAAACAGAAAAAGCGCCTTCTTATTTTGAGACGGTTTTTTTAATCGACAATATTCGTTACAGGTACGGCTTCGAGGCAGATGATAAACACATTCATTCTGAGTGGCTTTTCGAAGCTTCTAAACAAGCAGAGAAGGCATTATTTATTCGCGAAAAAGATGGTATCGAAGTGATGAAAGCATTTCCTGAAGGAAAAGATCTGGAAGAGCGAACCAGGGATAATGCCTTATTCCTGGCTGTAGTGGATCAATTTAATGGTACGATTGCAAAGAAAATCATGAAATGGTTTAATAATTTTATTACGATTTCCGGGCTAAGCCATGAAGGGTATAAAGGTGTAACTTTTGCAATGCTGGAGGACAAGGGAACCCAGAAAATTCTATTAAACTTTTATAAAAAGCTCGACCTCGGTTTTGACGATTTAGCTATATCCAAAAAGCCCTTTGATCCCAAAGAACTTCCCAATGATATGCCCGAAGGGTTACTCAAACAACTGGTTACCGACCTTGAAGGCGCTTTTAAAATTGATATCAAAACCATTCATAAGAAATATAATGGCAAAGATAAAATTGCAGGGAATGTTAAGTTTGATATGCGCAGCCAGGAATCATCCGGCACCAATAAGCTTTTTAATATTTCGGGGCCTGTATTCGAGGTCTTGAACGACGGAGGCGCTTTGGTTATTGATGAATTAGATGCAAGCTTGCATCCTTTGCTCACGTTAGCCATCACAAAACTTTTCAACTCCAAAGAGTTTAACCGTAATAATGCTCAGTTAATTTTTGCTACCCACGATACCAACTTATTGAATTATGGCAATTACCGGCGGGACCAGATTTATTTTATAGAAAAGAATAAATACGGAGCATCTGAAATGTATTCGCTGGTGGAATATAAAGAAGAAGGAAAAACAATTCGTAAAGACCGGTCTTTTGAGAAAGATTATATTGAAGGGCGCTATGGAGCTATTCCGTTTATTGGTAACATTTCAAATGCGATTGCGGAATGGCAAGAAAAATAAAGATCCCCAACGAACGCCTGAAACGCTTTGCAAGAGAAGAGCAAAAACGATTAAGGGATGTAAGGCGTCAACGCACCTATTACCTGATCGTGTGCGAAGGTGAAAAAACAGAGCCTAATTATTTTAAGGGACTTAAAGATGATTTGCCAAATGGTAAATTAATGTACTATCAAATAGATATTGAAGGAACGGGGAGAAATACTCAATCACTGGTTGATGAAGCTGTGCTGTTGAAGAAACATTACGAGCAGGACAAAAACAGGCCTATTGATAAACTATGGGTGGTTTTTGACAAAGAGAGTTTCTCGTCTAATGATTTTAATAGCGCTATATTAAGTTGTCAAAATTCAACACCTGCAATAGGTTGTGCCTGGAGCAATGAAGCTTTTGAATTATGGTATTTGCTGCATTTTCATTATTACAATAATGGTATGAATAGAGAAGATTACCAGAATTTAATCGAGGAAAATCTGAAACCTGCGCTGGGGGAGGGATATCGCTATCAAAAAAACAGCGCCGAAATGTATGCGCTTTTAAAAGAACATGGAAATTTAGACGATGCTATCCGCAATGCAAAACGGCTGGCTGAAAATTTTGAAGGCAGGCAGGATTATGCCAATCATAATCCCTGTACAATGGTGTGGCAACTGGTTGAGGAATTATTTGAATTAAATTAGTTGAATATTGGGATTAAAAGTTGATGATACTTGAATCGGTCAAATTTCTATAGATGAAATGATTTGTGCCAACAACTCCGATGAACTATTCAATAATGAATAAAACTCTTTTTAAAACTTCTTCATAACTTAGTACCCGTTATATAGTTTTACTTATTAATTAAAAAAATACGCATGGACATTGGCGATAAAATAAGAAAAGTACGGGAGCTGAAAGGCTATAAGCAAGAATACGTTGCCGAAAAGGTTGGCCTAAGCGTAACCGCTTATGGCAATATTGAGCGTAATGATAGCAGCTTAACTTTTGAACGATTAGAACAAATTGCAGAAGTACTCGAAGTAACGGTTCAGGATATCTTGAACATTCCTGAACAATTAAATATTCATTCAATTAGCAATTCAAATAATGTAGGTTTTAATCATACTTTTAATGACAATAGAGTTTGTACTGAAGGAGAAGCGGCTGCTTATAAACAATCTATAAGTAATCTTGAAAAAGAAATTGAATATTTAAGAGAACAAAACTCGAAGTTGTTGGGAATGATAAAACCCGATTAATCAAATTCAATTTATCGGTACGAGATAATTTTTTTTGTACAAATACGATTCGCAAGCTTTTGTAAATTTTGAACTCGTTCAATTAAGATGGTGAGTTCCTCTTCGCTAATGTTATAGTCATCTTTATACCTTGCATCAATATATCCTTTTTGCAAAAGATCAAATAAGTGTTCTTCTTCGTTTGTATTTTTTGGAAATACGGTAATCAGTTCCTTTGAGAATTCATTTGTAAAGGCTCTAAGCTTATCAAGATTATGTGTTTTAGGTTTATAGCCAGAGAAGACAAGAATCATCGTATTATATGTTCGTTCCGCAGCTTGATGTAATTGAAAAATTGAAAGTTTCAATTGATCCTTTTCTAGACAAATAATTGCAAGTTCTAAAAATTCACTGGCACTTGTAAACCATTTACTAAAATCCGCCTCCGCTATTGCCTTTCTTTCTGCTACAGATAATTCCTTAGGTTTTTCAAATTCAATATTTCCGGCATCATATAATAGAATGCCTTCCTTAATAATATCAGAAAAAAAATATTGGCCTTTGCGCAATTGTTCATTTACATAATCCATATCATGTGTTATAACGTTAACGGGCACACGATAACGGCAACGGTTTACAATCTGGTCTGTTATCTCGTAATCCTTTCTTATATCTCCTGGCTTTGTTACTACCAGTATATCGTAATCACTTTCAAAATCGTATAATACATGCCCTTCTACATACCTGTCTTCTGCCCATTCCCCCGTGGCGTGGCTGCCATATAAAACAACCTTCTCAGGCGATACTGTTTCCACAATAATTTGTAAAGCTTTTTCAATTTCCTTTCTTCGGTATTCCGGCAAATGATCAAGTGACGTTTTCATTTGGTAAATATAAAGATGATAAAGAAAAGGAAATAATGTACACTAAATCGAGGATTCTAACTACGTTAATTTTCATTACATTGGTAAATATTTAAATTGACTATAACCATTTAAAACATTTCAAATGCTTCAAGGTTTTTCTACAAAAAATGGAACAGGAATTACAATATATGGCGATTATTGCGACCTGCGGTCACTATATCTCACAATCAGCAAAATCTCTGACAAAGCATGTCAAACAGAAGATGATCCGCAATGTATAACTTTAATGAGTTTTTTATACGAGGTAAGAAAAGCCTATAGCGAACAAAGGCTGAAAGAAGAAATTACATTTGACGGAGACAGAAGAATAGAATACTTCGGGTTTCAATGTTTATGGCCGGATTTACTCATTTTCATAAACGTTTTTAGAAACCAGGCTTCTTATGTAACAACTGATGACTTAGACCAGGCGAATCTTTATTTGCTTGATCATATAACAAAGAAAGCATTGGAAGAGTATGATCATGAAGGGGCAGCGCAATTGAAAAATCTTATTGGTCAAAGAATTAATATCCTTGATCCATTATTAGTTCAGATAAATGAATTTATCAATCTTGAATATTTAAAATTGAAGCCTGGTAAAAAAAGATTCAGAAATTTATACAGTTTAATAACTAATCACTTTTCGTCATGGACTGAGGAGAGTAAAAACCTGAAGAGACATTTGGAAGAAAAAGCGCTGGAATTGGGAACAACCGCTGATAAAATTGCCTTTGATGAAGATGGATTTTCTGAGGTTGTGCGGTGAATTTCTTCTAATATCAGATTGCTGATAAATGTTTAATGATCTAAGACAATATAATGTTAGAACAAGCGCGGCTTTTTAACTCACATTGATTTTGGTATGCGTTTTATCGACTCGGAAATCAAATCCTACAATGCTTTATAAAATTGATTGGCCAATTGAGCACTATCCTAAAAAGAATTTATTTTTTTGTTAATAAACTTCACTACTTTTGGATAAAGTGATCTAATCAATCAAGAACCTTAAGTATTAAAAATGTTATTTATCTTGATTTACAAAAACCGTTTTCTAAAATAATAAAGATTGAAACATACTCAAGGTCATCGATTGATATTCCAAGATAATAAGGATTGAAAATAGCAGTCAACGTTACTTCTTGCAGAGCGAGTTGACTGCTAAAATTTAAAATCAATTGTTTAAATCAACAAATCTTAAATTATGCAAATCAACAAAAAAAGGTTGATCTTTTCAAATCATGATTTACTGATTAACCACCCTTCTGCCAAAATATGCTGTTTGAAGGGTTGCGAAAGATGTAATTTCTACCCTTCTTTGGATGAAAATTGTTGTTCTATTTGCTATCGAAAACTTTTCGATAACGATGATTGATTTGGACCTCCAAAGAATATTTATGAAGTTGTGAGGAATTAATAATAATTTAATCGATTATGCAAGACAAAGCTTTCGTTCAAATTGGAAAATTGGTATTGAAGGAAATGGGTAATAAAGAGCCTTATGAGCTTTTTATTCAAAATATGTTTCCGGAAAAAGCAAACTATAAAATGATTGTTGCAGTATTTGAAGTAAATACTGAAGATGATCAATTGATTTGCGCATTCAAAAATATTGATCCACAAAACGTAAGTATTCAAAACTATCAGAAATACGCTTATCGAAAAGGGTCTGCCCGCGGTGGTGATATAACATTTACCACCAAGTTTGGAGATATTGAAAAAAAGTTTCGAACATTAGTCGATAATCAATTCAAAACCTTGCTTAACAGACTTTCGCGTACTTCATTATCATTGGAGCAGAAGATTTTTGATAGTATTTATCAATATTTAATAGTAAAAGAAAATTTTGAGAAAGTAAAAAAAGAGCTCACCGATTTTTATAATAGCTTGCCTAAAGAAGATAAAACCACTTCTGGCTTCAGCTTGCTGTTTATATTAGATGGAGAAGAAAAATATTTATCAGATTTTGAAATTATAAGGCAAATTGTCACTTCAAGCGGTACAGAAGAAAAATCAGAAAAGTATAATATTAAATCTGAAGGAGTAAATGCTATTTGTTCCATTTGCCTGGGAAAAAAGCCAATTCTTCACGGGTTTGCATCGCCATTTAAATATGCTACAGTAGATAAGCCGGGAATGGTAAGCGGTTTTTTTAGACAGGTAAATAATTGGAAGAATTATCCTATTTGTACAGATTGTAGTTTAGAATTTGAATTGGGCCGAATGTATGTGGCTAATAATTTAAGTGGCTATTTCTATGGAAAAGCATACCATGCCATTCCTAAAACTATTTTGAGTAAGGATATCAAAAGCTTAGATCGGGCTCGAATACGGCTAAAAGAATTATACGACAACATAAAAGATGGCCAAAAGATTAAGGCAAAGGAGGATAGTTTGCAGAAAATGATTGCTATGGAAGAAGATTATTTCAATCTCAATCTTCTTTTCTATGAAGAAAATCCCACAACAAAGGCAATCAAGATTAAATTGATGTTGGAAGAAATTTTGCCCTCAAGATTTAGAAAACTTTTTGTTGATGTTCCAGAAAAAATAAATTCACATAAATTATATAAAGGAGCAATAACAATAAAAAAAGAAAAGTTTGATTTGCTATTCAATTTTGGGATATTAAAAACTTTTTTTGAAGAAGATTTTTATGACCTGATTCAAAAAGTCTTTATGCTTCAACAAATCTCAAAAGAAGCGCTTTATGCTAAGTTTATGGAAGTTATTCGGAAAAACTATAATAGGTTGCAAACTTCTGACGGATATATTGAGATGACTAATCTTACACTTCGTAAAGCTCATTTAACTATATCTTATTTCCAGGAATTGGGCCTGATTAATCATGATTCAAATTTTATATTAATGGACAATATTGAACAAACAGAAAAAAAATCAGCTTTTGACGTTGAAAAATTAAAGCAATTTGTAATTGAAAACAAAGGATTTTTAGATTCCGATTATAAAGTAGGAATTTTCTCAGTTGGAGCATTAGTAAGACTTTTGCTGAACATTCAACAAGTTAATTTAGGAAATACGCCTTTTGAAAAAAAGTTAAGAGGATATAACCTAAGTGCTGAACTATTGAAAAATATTTACACAGAAGCACTTAATAAAATTTCGCAATACCAGGGATTTTATGCCTACTCCAACTTGAGGGAATTTATTGATCAGTATTTTATTCTCAACGTTCATAAGATTCATAAAATTTCAAACAACGAATTGTCATTTTATTTTGTTGCAGGACTTGAATTTGGCAATCAATTTAAAAATATAGAAAAAATAAAAGAAGAATTACAAACCTCTTAATAATAATTTTTATGGCAGAAACAATCAAAAATCGAAGTGAACTTTTATTTCTATATGAAATAGAAAATGCTAACCCTAACGGAGACCCGTTAAATGAAAACCGACCCCGGTTTGATGCCGAAAATTCAACAGTTATTGTTTCAGATGTTCGCCTCAAACGAACCATTAGGGATTACTGGTTTGAATACAAAGGATTCAATGGCGCTAATGGCAAAGACATTTTTGTAAGAGAAACAAAATATGTCGATGGTGACAAGGAATATGTATCAGATGGCAAAAGACGTGCAGTTGCTTTTAGTGAAAGTCGAGATAAGGTTTTAGAATCGTGTATAGATATTCGTGTCTTTGGTGGAGTTTTACCTTTAAAAAATGATTCGATCACACTTACTGGACCTACGCAATTCCAAATGGGTTGTTCGCTTCACAAAACTGAAATCGTTACAGAGCAGGGTACCGGAGCTTTCGCTTCCGGTGATAAAAAATCACAGGCAACTTTTCGAACTGAATATAAAATTCCTTATGCCCTGATTGGTTTTAACGGAGTAATTAATGAGAAATCCGCAAACTATTCATTGATGAGTGAGGATGATAAAAAGTTGTTGGAGGAAGGTATTTGGGAAGGAACAAAGAATCTAATATCACGTTCCAAGTTTGGTCAGAACCCTATTTTGTTAATAACAATCAATTACAAAGATTCATTCTACATTGGTAATTTACGGCAACGATTGAAATTGATTTCAGATAAAAATGATTTGGCAATTCGTGGATTAGCAGATTTTAAATTGGATGTAACCGAAGTATTTGCTGAACTAAAGGCGAATAAAGAAAAGATTGAATCAGTAGAGATAAAATTAGATTCCAGATTAAAACTATTTCCAGAAGCAACAATTACTGACGGAAAACTTGACTTAAATGCACTCTGATAAAGTATTGGTTTTTGACATCGGAAGTGAATACGGTCATTTTCGAAAATTCAATACAACCACATCACCACTTACATACGGTATCCCCACCCGCCCTGCAATAACTGGTCTGCTTGGAGCTATATTAGGCATTGAAAGAGAAATTTCCACTGGAAAATTCCGGGATGGAGTTATATCTGTTTCAGAAATATTTGCAAAAGACAATGCTAATATTGCCGTTCAACTCATCAATCCATTAAAAAAAATAAATATTGCTTTTAATTTGTTGGACACAGAAAAGGCTGCTGCCAGCTTTTTTAATATTAAACAACGAACGCAGATTGAATTCGAATTATTAAAAGATCCATCTTTCCGGCTCTTTATAAGCTTGGCAGATGATATGGTGTTTAGTGAATTGATTGACCGGGTGAAGAAAAACCGGACTTACTTTACGCCATATCTGGGATTAAGCCAGTTTACAGCAACTGTTGAATTTAAGGATTTAACCGAAGTTAAACCCTTAGCCGGAAATACTTTTCAGGAAGTTGTAACGGCAGTAAACCTATCGAACACAGATAAGAATGACCCTATTCAATTTGATCGTTCAATAGATTTTAAATATACTTCCGATACGATGCCAGTAGAAATGTTGCGAGATAGAGTTGTAACCGAATATTCCGAAGTAGTGATGGAGACCAATGGTAGGACGATTAAAATAAAATCGGATAAAATCTACCAAACAGAAGGTTTTGGAAACATCTTGTTTTTATGAAATTATATTCTCATCCCGGGAAATTACTGATTGAACATCTAAGTGAAGTTGCAAAAAATTGTAAACATTTCATTTCAGATCGAACGCTGTTTGTCAATAATACTTATAAGAAACAGATCATGCATGATCTTGCATATCTTTCCGGAGCCTTTCATGATTTAGGCAAAGGCACTTCATTTTTTCAACATTATTTACTAAGTGAGGGGCATGAAGTAATAGGCCCCAAAAATCACGCGTTAATTTCTGCTCTGTTTGTAAAGGAAATTGCGAAAGAATATTTAAGTAAAAAAGAGTTACCCGATTTTGAAAAAAATTTATTTGCACATTTTGCATTCATAGCGGTCAAACGGCATCATGGAAGATTAGACAATTTTGAAGATGAACTTTATATAGAAATAAAAAGCAAAGAGCTTCAAGAACAAATTATAACTTTTAACGAAGAAGATACAGAATCTATTATTTCTCATTTTAATTCAGCCTTATCATTAACATATAATTTCAAAGACTTTAAGAGATATATTCTTTCAAAAGAATATATTAATGACATGCCCGAATTTTACCTGGAATTTTCGGAAGATGAAGACTTTAATTCATTGACCTTAGATGGTCAGATTGAACATTACTATTTTCATCAATTACTATTTAGTGTTTTGTTATTGTCCGATAAAACCGATGTCATTTTAGATAAAGCCCTGGATGTTAAAAAATCTTCTGTGTTATTTAATAATATTGAATCATACAGACAAAGAAAGGGATTTGATATGGCAACAAATGAGCTTAATGAAAGAAAAAATGAAGCGTTTAATTTTTCTATAAAAAATTTGTCAAATGTTTTTTCAACAGATAAACATATCTATTCAATAACACTACCAACGGGCTTAGGAAAAACGATCACATCTTTTGCTATAGCACTTGAAATAAAAAAACTATTAAGTTCATCTATTCATCGGTTAATTATTACAATCCCCTTTACGTCCATTATCGACCAAAACTTTGAAGTATATAGTCAGGTCGCAGAGTCAAAAAACTCTAATATTTTGCTTAAACATCATCATTTGTCTGAGCCTGCTTATAAACTTAATGATGAAGAATTAACTCCCGATAAAAGTGAGTTTATGATTGAAACCTGGCAGTCCGAAATAGTTGTTACAACTTTTGTTCAGTTATTAAATTCAATTTTTTCCAATGACAAAGCCTTATTGATGAAATTGCCTAGCCTGGCAAATTCCATTATTATTTTGGATGAAGTTCAGACAATACCTTACGAATATTGGCAACTTATAAAAAATACGTTTGAAGTTTTGGGTAAAAATTATAACTGCTATTTCATATTGATGTCCGCTACCCAACCATTAATTTTTTTACCGGGAGAAGAAGTAACTGAGATTGTTCCTGAGTACAAAAAATATTTTGGATATTTCAATAGAACAAGATTGATTAATAAGATAAGTAATCCGATTTCGTTTGCTGATTTTATAGATGAAGTCATTGCTTATTTGTCAGCCAATAAAGAAAAAGATATTTTAATAATCCTGAATACTAAGAAACATTCTAAAAAATGTTTTGAGGAATTAAGAAATCATATTGATAAAGAAACAGAGGATATTTATTATCTATCAACTATGATTACTCCTTATGAACGTAAAGTTATTATCAACCTGATTAAATTAAAATCCATAAAAAGGAAAATAGTTGTTTCCACTCAATTAATTGAAGCGGGAGTTGATATTTCTGTAGATGTTGTTTTCCGTGCAATGGCTCCAATAGACGCAATTATACAAGCAGCAGGCCGTGCAAACAGGTATAATGAAAAATCAGTCCAGGGGGAACTTTATCTATATGAAATTGAAGAAATGAGAAAAGCAACATCTTTGATATACGGCGCTGATTTAATTCAAAAAACAAAAAATGTTTTAAAAGGAATTGACACAATTGAAGAAAAATTATATTTAATCTTAATCCAGAATTATTTTAAAGAAGTGCGTAAGCAATCGGATAGTCATGTTTCTAAATATATAACAGGTATATGTAAATTAAATTTTAAAGACGTTGGAGAATTTTCCCTAATTGAGGAACGAAAAGCAGAATCGGTTTTCCTTCAACTAAATATCCAAGCTAAGAATGTTTGGGAAAAATATATAAATATTTGGGAGAATCCTGTTTTGGATATTTTCCAAAAGAAACAAGAATTTGCAAAGATTAAATCCACGTTTTACGATTTTGTTATTAATGTGCCAGTACCAGTGAATAAAAAAAGTATTGATTTTGACAATGAAAAGATTTCTGGATTTTATCTTTCACTTTTCGATTCCCCTTCCAGATTTTATAGTTATGATGAAGAAGATTTTTGTGTAAACACCGGTTATCAGGAAGTTAATACCTTAAGTTTTTAATATGAACCCCATCCACCAAACCATCATACGCTTCCCCGAAATAAATCTCGAAACCCGGGATGCACACAAGCTACGAGGCTATTTTGGCAGCTTATTCCAGGAGCATTCCCCGCTGCTTCACAATCATTTGGAAACGGGTGAAAACGCATACCGTTACCCGTTAGTGCAATACAAAGTGATTGCCGGGGTGCCTACTTTGGTGGGCTTGAATGAAGGTGCCGATTTATTGATCGGGTTATTTTTAAAAATTAAGGAACTGCAGATAGGAGGTCGCAGCTACCCGGTATTGCAAAAAAATATTGAAAGCAAAATGGTGAATATCGGGTTGTCTGGTGATTTACATGGTTATCGTTTTGAAACGCTTTGGATGGCGCTTAGCCAGCGCAACTATGCTGAGTATATGGCAGAGCCGGATGAACAAAAGCCCAAACACTTGAAGGCGATTTTAACCGGTAATATGCTGAGCTTTTTAAAAGCAATGAATTACATGGCAGAAGCCGCTATATTGGTAAATTTAAAAATTATAGCGGAACGGGAAACACAGTTTAAAAATAATACGATGCTGGCTTTCCAGGCGTCTTTCGTTACCAACACAGTATTGCCGGAATATATAGGTTTGGGAAAATCAGTGGCCCGCGGCTTTGGTACTATTATTTTAGATAATTAAATAATAACAAAACAATTATGCCATGCAAATATACCTGAATACTTATGGCACTTACCTGCACGTAAAAGACGATATGTTTGAAATAAAGATACCAGGCAACGGCAGTGAGCCAACAAAGCAACATATTGCGGCGCATAAAGTAAGCTCGATTGTAATGAGTACATCCGGTGCATTAAGTACCGATGCGGTGATGCTGGCTTTAAAAAATAATATTGATATCATATTTACAAAACCGGACGGGCACCCCATGGGCCGGATATGGCATAGCAAACTGGGCAGTACCACCAAAATAAGGAAGCGGCAATTGGAAGCAAGCCTCGGTAAAGAAGCGATAAAATTTACCAAATTATGGATCACAGAAAAGATGACCAATCAACTGGAATTTATAAAAGACCTAAAAAAGCATCGGCCGCAAATGGCTGATTTTTTAAATGATAAGATCGCCAGAATTGAAAATCTTATGGTATCTGTTGATAAACTGGATACAGAAAAAATTGAAGAGATCGCTGATACTATCCGGGGCCTGGAAGGTACCGCCGGAAGATTGTATTTTGAGACCATTAGTTATGTGCTGCCTGAGCAATACCAGTTCGACGGAAGAAGCATGCGTCCGGCAAAAGATTCTTTCAATGCTTTTTTAAATTATGGTTTTGGCGTATTGTATTCAAGAGTGGAAAAAAGCCTGATGCTTGCGGGGCTTGATCCTTACGTTGGATTTTTACACCGCGATGATTATAACCAGAAAAGCATGGTGTTTGACTTTATAGAGCCATACCGCATTTTTGTGGAGACAACCGTATTTCGTTTATTCAGCGCCAAAAAAGTTAATAAAGCGCATACTGACGAAATTACTAATGGCATTACTTTAAATAAAGAAGGAAAAGAATTATTGATAACGGCTTTGAATGGATATATGGAAAGTGAAACCATACGATATAAGGGCAGAAATCAAACAAGGGCTAATGCCATGCAACAGGAAGCGCACTCATTCGCTAATGGTTTAATCGGTAATAGAACGGGTTTAATAACAGAGGATGACGATTAATATACTTCATTATGATAGCGTGGGTAATGTATGATATTGAGATTGATAAATCGAGAACGAAAGTAGCTAAGCTTTGCAAGCAGGCTGGCTTATACCGTGTGCAATTCTCTGTATTTCTGGGCACTCTTGATGCCAATCAAAAAGACACCCTGCAGTTACAAATAGAAAATCTGATTGATGAAGAAACAGATTCTGTGTATATTTTTCCCATGTCCAAAAGCGAGTTGCAGGCCACCGTATTGCTGGGGAAAGCATTTGATAAAAAACTGGTAACCGATGAAGTAAAAGCTTTGTTTTTATGACATTAACTCCATCACATATTATTGAATACTTGTTCTGTCCCCGGTTTACTTATTTTGAATATGTACTGGCCATACCGCAGTATGAAGAACGACATTATAAAGTAATGAAAGGCCGTGAAGTACACACTGAAAAACTGGAGCAAAATAAAGAATACTTACGGCGCCGGATAGGCGCAGTGGAAAGATATAATGATCAATACCTTACCAATGATTTACTTAGGGGTAAAATTGATGAAGTGCTGAAATTGGAAGATGGTTCCATGGCTCCGCTGGACTATAAGTTTGCACTATATGAGGACAAAATATATGAGACTTATAAAACTCAATTGTTTTGTTATGCGTGGCTGATAGAAGAATGTTTTGGCTGCGAGGTACACAAAGGGTATTTAGTGTACACCCGTAGCAATAATAAATTAGTTGAAGTAGCTATTTCGCCTTCTGATAAGCAACTGGTAAGGGAATGTGCCAGAGAAATAGAAAATATTATCAATCGAAATTTCTTTCCTAAAGCAACAAAATATAAGCAGAGATGTGTAGATTGCACCTACCGGAATATCTGTGTTAAATAAGCAATTCCGGGTTTCAATTTATTTTAAAAGGATGCAAAACAAGGTGCAAAGTGATGATACTAAATATGCTGCGCTTACGGAAAACGTAATGGAAACAGCCATTATAAGTTCTTTGACATATTGGAAATCTTTAAATAAAAGAATTGAGAATTGGTGCAATTTATTGATACTTAAAAAGTTGGTTGAAAAGACAACTTATCAAACAACATCCATGATAACAAGGATTGAAACCCTGATGTTCCCATGTTCCCCACAAAACATCAAAAAGCTTATCAAACAACATCCATGATAACAAGGATTGAAACAATTCTGGTAAAAAAATTGAAGAATGGAAAGACCAGTCTTATCAAACAACATCCATGATAACAAGGATTGAAACTGAAGATGCCCGGGTATGCCTTGGTACTGCCAAAGCTTATCAAACAACATCCATGATAACAAGGATTGAAACCCAGTCAAATAAGAGCGGTACGCAATGAACTTCTTGCTTATCAAACAACATCCATGATAACAAGGATTGAAACTCAGTGGCACCGGTATAAAAACTCTTTCAGGTAATACTTATCAAACAACATCCATGATAACAAGGATTGAAACATTACTCAAGCATATCCGGGAGCGGGACTATACCAACTTATCAAACAACATCCATGATAACAAGGATTGAAACAAATTTAACAG
>Ga0157370_10003583_pt1 | contig 18163 bp, 13 predicted proteins | sample C35metaG_FD_113463 | JGI IMG/M metagenome (GOLD analysis project Ga0157370, IMG submission 113463) | Corn rhizosphere microbial communities from Kellogg Biological Station, Michigan, USA - C3-5 metaG | ecosystem: Host-associated > Plants > Roots > Rhizosphere > Soil | place: USA: Michigan...
ACACCATCGTGGTCTGCACCGTCACCGGCTCCACCCACGCCGGCATGATTGCGGGCTTCGCCGGGCAGGACCGCCCCCGACGCGTAATCGGCATCGACGCCTCCGCCACGATCGAGAATACACGCGCACAGGTTGCCCGGATCGCCCGCCACACCGCTGGGCTGATCGGCCTGGGACGCGAGCTCCGCGACGATGAAATCACCGTCATGGAGGGCTGGGCTGGCGACTTCTACGGCATCCCCGTCCAGTCCACGCTCGACGCCATCCGCCTCACCGGCTCCCTCGAAGGCATGATCATCGACCCCGTCTACGAGGGCAAGTCCATGGCCGGCCTCATTGACCTGGTCCGGTCCCGGGACATTCCCGCCACCAGCAACGTGCTTTACGCGCACCTCGGCGGTCAGCTCGCCCTGAATGCCTACAGCGGCCTGTTCCGCTGACTGGCCTCCGCCAGTGGCCGCAAACGTTGCTCCGTACCAGCGGGCCTAGCCGAAGGAACGCAGCAGCTCCCTGGCCGTGGACTCATCCGTGACCAGTTCGTTGACGAAGCCGCCGCGGATGGCCGCCGCCAGCGGGACCACCTTGGCCGGGCCGGCCGCGACCATCAGCCGGCGCGGGATTTTCAGCAGGTCCGGCAGGGTGATGCCAATGAGCCTGTCCGTCACCTCGGACTTCACCTCGCGTCCTTCGGCATCGAAGAAGTGGCCGCACAGGTGGGCTGCAGCCCCTGCGGCTTCCAGCTCGGCCAGCGCCCCGGGGGAGACGGGGCTGTAGGTGCCGGTGCCGTCAAAGCGCTGCATGGACCCCACCCCGATCAGGGCCAGGTCGCTCCGCGGCCCCAGCTCCAGACCATGGGCCACTTCGGGGGATTCCAGGGCCTTCAGGCGGGCCGCCGGGTCTCGGTAGAGGAAGTTGGCCGGGACGGGGATGAAGTTCCCGCCCAGCTGCTGGCAGATGTGTTCACCGACGTGGATGCGCTCGTCGCCCGAGCGGTCCAGCCGGGACGGGCACGCCAGCAGGTCGATCACCGTCAGGCCGGCGTGGCGGCCGGGGCTCAGGGACTTGGCCACGGAGGACAGGGTGCGGCTGGCAGCCACCCCGAGCTGCCTCACGCCGTCGAGGTGGGTTTCCAGGTAGCGGGCAGCAACGTAGCCGAGGCGGTTGTTTTTCTCATACAGGGAACGGGGCCGGTCCATGGAAATGACGGCGCTTTCGAGCCCGAACGCCTTCCGCACCGTGGCCTCGAGGGACGGCATCCTGTCAACGGGCGGGCCAATGCGGATCTGCACCACGCCGCGCCGCTTGGCCTCGGCCAGCAGCCGGGAGACCGTGGCCCGGGAGAGGTTCTCAGCGGCGGCGATCTCCAATTGGGTGGCGCCTGACATGTAGTACAGGTGTGCCACCTTCTGCACCAATTGGTCATGGCGCACTGCGGGGTCCGTCACCAAGTGGGCGCCCCTCTCCGTGGTTGCTGCGTGGATGCCTACCCATGATTCTAGGAGATGGCCGGCTGCTCCCCGAAGTAGCCCACGGGATCGGCCAGAAAACCGGCAAAGGCGAGCTCGGCTGCGCCCACCATCATCAGGTCCGCGCCCAGGGAGGCAGGGGAGATGAGCACCTGGGATGCCGGCTCCCGCATGGACTGGGCGCGCACGGCGGATTCCAAGGCGTCCGGTGCCGCCGCATGGAGCGCGGCCAGGAAGCCGTCCAGCACAATGGCCCCGGGGTTGAAAATGTTGACGACGTTTCGCAGGGCGATGGCCAGGAAGCCGATCTGCCGTGCCACCTCGGCCGCCACGGCAGGGTCGGTGCTGGCGCACAGCGCCGGTCCTATGGCGGAAGGGTCGTCCGTGGCAAGCTTGAGCAGCTCCACCAGCGGCGCCTGCCGCACCTCCGTCTCCAGGCAGCCCCGGGAACCGCAGTGGCAGGGCAGGCCGTCGCTGCGGACAAAGGTGTGCCCCAGTTCGCCAGCGTAGCCCGACGCCCCGGCCAGCAGGCGGCCCTCGCTGATGATTCCGCCGCCAATTCCGCTGGCCCCGCCGTTGAGGTACACCAAGTTTTTGATTCCGGTCCCCGCGCCAAAGACCATCTCCGCCTCCGCTGCCAGGGAAGCATCGTTGGCGACGAAGGCCGGGTAGCCCGTCAGGCCGGCAAACATGTCCGCCAGCGGTTCGCTGTCCCACCCCAGGTGCGGGGCGTAGCGGACAGTGCCGTCCGCAGACGTCACCAGACCGGGGACGGCGATGCCCGCCCCAACCACGCGGTAATTGGCCTCCAGTTCGCCGCGCATGCCGTCAATGACGGCGGCGGCAATGTTGACAGCCTCGGCAGCGGTCGGGATGCGCTCGGTGCTGTACCTGATCTTCTTGATGACCCGCCCGCCGAGCCCCACCAGCCCAATCGTGACGGCGTCGATCTCGGGGTTGACTGCCAGCGCCACCAGGCCCGGGTGCGGGCTGACCTGCGGGCTGGGACGCCCCACCTGGCTGCCGCCAACCGCCGCCGACTCCACCACCAGCTGCTGGGCCGTGAGGTGGCTTATCAGCACGCTGATGGTGGACCTGTTCAGCCCCGTCAGCCTGGTCAGGCTGGCCCGGCTGAGCTGCCGGTGGTGGTGCACCAGGGTCAGCAGCCGGGACGCGCTGGTGGACCGTGACGCGTCCGGACCGGCGGCCCTGAGGTTCGGCGGGAGGGAGGGGGCCATGGCCTTATTTTCACTCATTCGGCGAAAATGCTGCGCTGCAGGAAGGCATTGCGGAACTTGCCGGCCGGGTCCATGCGCAGCGCCAGCGCCTTGAAGTCGGCAAAGCGCGGGTAGAGCGGGGCCAGGGCGGAGGCGCCGGCGTCGAACGCCTTGCCCCAGTGGGGGCGTGCGGCGAAGGGGGCCAGCGCCGCCTCAATGACACGGACCGCGGACTCCACCGCCGCCTGGTCCCGGACCCAGGTGAAGTGGAATGCCACGCTGTCCCGGCCGTAGGCGGTGCTCAGCCAGAGGTCGTCGGCCGCCACGGAGCGGATTTCCGAGACCTGCAGCAGCGGCGTGATGGTGCCGGACAGGGCTCGCAGGGCGTTGATCGCCGGGACGGCATGTTCGCGCGCCACCAGGTATTCCGACTGGATTTCGGCGCCGCTGCTGGGCAAAAAGTCCATCCGGAAGTGCGCCAGCCGGTCCTCCCACGGGCCAACCGCGCCCAGCTGCGTGGTGCAGTTGACGGCCGGCACTCCGGGCACGGGGTGGACGGCTTCCCGGGCTGCCTTCCCGCCCAGGTACGACGCCGGAAATTCCGTTGGGCGGCCATCGCCGGGCCGCTGCTTGAACCAGGCCTGGCCAACGGCGTCCCCGCTCCAGTCGGTGAAAAGGCTCACGGAGTAGGCCCGGGACGTGACGGCGTCATAGTCGGCCAGGACCCCGTCCCAGGGGATGCCGAGGTAAACGTGCTGGGCCACCTCGAAGGCCGGCTCTATGGCCAGGGTAACTTCCGTGGCGATGCCCAGGGCGCCCAGCCCCACCACCGGGCCGGCGAAGTCCGGAGTCTCGGCGCGGCTGAGCTGGTGGACGTCCCCTGCCGCATCCACCAGGCGCAGCCTCTGGACGGCGGCGGCCAGGTTCGTGTTCGCGTCCCCGGAGCCGTGCGTGGCCGTGGCAATGGCGCCGGCCACGGAGATGTGCGGCAGGGAGGCCAGGTTTGCCAGCGCCCAGCCCTGAGCGGCCAGCTCGACGGCGAGGGACCCGTACGTGCGCCCGGCGTCTACCGTCACAGTGGCGGCCGCGGTGTCAATGGCGGCCTTCCGGGGCATGCGGGCCAGCGACACCTGCACGCCGCCAGTGTCGGCAATGGCGTTGAACGAGTGCCGGGAGCCCAGCGCCTGCAGGGAATCTGCCCCTGCTGCCACGGCCTGCAACTGCGCTTCCGATTCAGGGAACACAATGGCGTCCGAGCCGTACCGGTAATTGCCGGCCCAGTTGTATTCGGCGGTTTTCTGCTGCGCGGTCATGTCCAGCTTTCTTCACGGATCGGAAGGGAGAAGTGGTATTTGCTGCTCAAAACAACATAACAAGCAATTCGGCCTGCCGCTACGGTGATGCGGAGTGTTTCGGTCAAACGTGGCAGGGAAGAAAACTCTTGACAGCAAGTAAATTCCATATATGTTTGATCACAGAACTTATTTGACAGTGACGCCCGACACCATCCCCGGAGGATCCCCATGGCTCTTGAACCCACCCGCGACGACAAATTTTCTTTCGGCCTCTGGACCGTGGGCTGGGAGGCCCAGGACCAGTTCGGCCAGGCCACCCGCCCCAAGCTGGACACCGTGGAGGCCGTGAACAAGCTCAGCGAGCTGGGCGCCTACGGCCTGACATTCCACGACAACGACCTGTTCCCCTTTGACGCCACGGCGGCACAGCGCCAGCACGAGATTGACCGGCTCAAGGGCGCCCTCGACGCCACCGGCATGGTGGTCCCCATGATCACCACCAACCTGTTCAGCCACCCCGTGTTCAAGGACGGCGGCTTCACCAGCAACGACAGGGGAGTGCGCCGCTTCGCCCTCCGCAAGGTCATCGAAAACCTGGACCTCGCCGCAGAGCTGGGCGCCGAAACATTTGTCATGTGGGGCGGTCGCGAGGGCAGCGAATACGACGCCGCCAAGGACATCCGCGGCGCCCTGGAGCGGTACCGGGAAGCGGTGAACCTGCTGGGCGACTACGTCACGGACAAGGGCTACAACATCCGCTTCGCCATCGAGCCCAAGCCGAACGAACCCCGCGGCGACATCCTCCTGCCCACCCTGGGCCACGCCCTCGCCTTCATCGAGACACTGGAACGCCCCGAACTGGTGGGCATCAACCCGGAGACGGGCCACGAGCAGATGGCCGGGCTGAACTTCACGCACGGAATTGCCCAGGCGCTCTACCAGGGCAAGCTGTTCCACATCGACCTCAACGGCCAGCGCTCCATCAAGTTTGACCAGGACCTGGTGTTTGGCCACGGCGACCTGCAAAACGCGTTCTCCCTGGTGGACCTGCTGGAATTTGGAGGCCCCAACGGCGGCCCGTCCTACACCGGCCCCCGCCACTTCGACTACAAGCCCTCCCGCACCGAGGACATCAACGGCGTCTGGGACTCGGCCGCCGCCAACATGCGCACCTACCTGCTGCTCAAGGAGCGCGCCGCGGCGTTCCGCGCCGACCCCGAGGTCCAGGCCGCACTCGCCGCCTCCCGCGTTGCGGAAATCAACCAGCCCACCCTGAACGCCGGGGAAGGCTGGGAGGCGTTCCGTGCCGACACGTCCGCTTATGAGGACTTCGACGCCGACTCCTACTTCGGCGGAAAGGGCTTCGGCTTCGTCAAGCTCCAGCAGCTGTTCATCGAGCACCTCCTCGGCGCGCGCTAACCATGGTGCTCGTTGCCGGCGTCGATTCCTCGACCCAAAGCTGCAAGGTCACCATTGTCGACGCCGGCACGGGCCGCACCGTGCGCACAGGCAAGGCCGCCCACCCGGACGGGACGGAGGTAAACCCGTCGCACTGGTGGTCCGCGCTTCTTGAGGCAACTGACGACGCCGGCGGGCTGGGCGATGTGGCCGCCGTCGCCATTGCCGGCCAACAGCACGGCCTGGTGCTGCTGGATTCCGGCGGGCGGGTGCTGCGGGACGCCCTGCTGTGGAACGACACCCGTTCCGCGGAGGCGGCCAGCGCCCTTGTGGCCGGACTGGGGGCGGCGGCCCTGGCCCGCCGCTGCGGGTCCGTGCCGGTGGCCTCCTTCACCATCACCAAGCTGCGCTGGGTGCGGGAAAATGAACCGGACATTGCCGCCCGGGTGGCCGCCGTGGCGCTCCCGCACGACTGGCTCACCTGGCGGCTGCGCGGCTTTGGCCCTGCCGGCGAAAGCCCGCTGGGACCTGAGTTGGAAGAGCTCGTGACGGACCGGTCCGACGCCAGCGGCACCGGCTACTGGCAGCCCGCCGGCGGCAGCTATGACCTGGAACTGTTTGAAATAGCGCTGGGCCGCCCGGCTCGGGAAGCCGGCAGAACAGCGGGCGGCACAGCCGGCAGCACCGGAGGCGGTTCCGGAAATGCAGCGGGCGGCCAGGCAGCGGGAACAGTCATCCTGCCCAGAGTCGCCGCCCCGTCGGAGACCGTGGGGACTGTGGCGGCCGGGCTGCTGGACGGGGTGCCCGCCAACGCCGTAAAAATCGGTGCAGGCGCCGGGGACAACGCCGCCGGTGCGCTGGGGCTCGGCGCCGTCCGGGGAGACGTGGTGGTCTCGATCGGCACCAGCGGCACCGTATTCGCCGTCTCCGACACGCCCCCCAACGATCCCTCCGGCACGGTCGCAGGCTTTGCCGACGCTGCCGGCGCGTTCCTGCCCATCGCCGTCACCCTCAACGCCGCACGCGTGCTCAGCACCACAGCGGCGCTGCTCGGCGTTGATTTCGGCGGGCTCGCGGAGCTGGCGATGGCAGCGCAACCCGGCAGTGCCGGCGTCGTGCTGGTTCCTTGGTTTGAGGGGGAACGGACGCCCAACCTGCCGCACGCACAAGCCAGCCTGCACGGACTGAGCATCGCCTCCACCACCCGTGAAAACCTCGCGCGGGCCGCCATCGAGGGCATGCTGTGCGGGCTCGCGGACGGGCTCGACGCCGTTGCCGCCACCGGGGTGTCCGCCCAGCGGGTGCTGCTGATTGGCGGGGCCGCGCAAAATCCGGCCGTCCAGGCGGTGGCGGCGCAGGTGTTCGGCGTGCCGGTGGCCGTGCCGCAGCCGGGCGAGTACGTGGCGCGCGGGGCCGCCGCGCAGGCCGCCTGGCTGCAGTCGGGGGTGCGGCCGCAGTGGCCGCTGGCATTCGCCGGCGAGCCGGAGCAGGACGGCCGCCCGGACGTTCGCCGGCAATACGGGCAGTACCGTCGGCAGGCGGCAGGCGCAGCAAATAATGCGGCCCCGGGAGGTGCGCTGCCGCGGGGCTGAGGCCGGCTTGCACGGAATTGGGAAAATGACTGGAGTAACGGCGCCGGTGTGGGTTAGTGTTGGTAATTGTGAGTTAGATAACGCAGCCCCCGATGACCGCTGATCGCACCGCCCCTGTGGCGTGCTTGATCGCGTCTGTTCCGCCTGCCAATCCACCATTTTGTTAGAAGGCACTTGTGCGTTCATTTCCCTATTCAGGCTCCGGCTCCGTTGACCTCCGCTCCCCAGCCCGCTACCTGTGGTGGCTGGCCCGGGAGGAGCGCGGCACGCTGGCGGCCGGCGTGGTGTACGGCTCGGTGTGGACTGCCTGCCAGGCCCTGACGCCCTATGTGCTGGGGAAGGCCGTGGACCAGGGGATCGTGGCGGGCAACTTCCCGCGGCTCACCTATTGGGTGGTGCTGCTGGTGGGGCTCACGCTCATCCAGTCCGTGTCCGCCACGCTGCGCCACCGCACCGCCGTGAGCTGCTGGATGCAGGCCGCCTTCCGTTCCGCGCAGCTGGTGGGGCACAAGGTGACCCGCAGCGGCGACGCCCTGCCGCAAAAGTTTTCCACCGGGGAGGTGGTGTCCACGGCGGCCTCGGACGCCATGCGCATCGGCGAAATTTACGACGTCGCAGCCCGGCTGGCCGGCTCCGTCATCGGCTACCTGCTGGTGACGGTGCTGGTCTTCCAGTCGTCATGGCAGCTGGGCCTGGTGGTGCTGCTGGGCGTGCCGTTCTGCGGCGCCATGCTGCTGTTTGTGATCCGCCCGCTGCAGCGGCGCCAGAAGGAACAGCGCGAGGCCGCCGGGAAAATGACGGCCCTGGGGGCGGACACCGTGGCCGGGCTGCGGGTGCTGCGCGGCATCGGCGGGGAGCACATCTTCGTGGAGCGCTACCGCGAGCGGTCCCGCGAAACGCAGCTTGCCGGCAACAAGGTGGCCTACTCGCTGGCCGACCTCGACGCCGCCCAGGTGCTGGTGGTGGGCGTGTTCAGCGTGGCGTTCACCTGGATCGGTGCGCTGCAGGCGCTGTCCGGCCAGATTGAAACCGGGCAGCTGGTGGCCCTGTACGGGTACGCCGTTTTCCTCGTTTCGCCCATCCGCACCGCCGCCGACGCCGTGTCCCGCTTCATCCGCGCCCATGTGGGCGCCCGGCGCATCATTGACGTGCTGTCCACCCCGTCCGCCGTGCACGACGGCGGCACCACAGTCCCGGCTCCGGCGGCAGCCAGCGCTTTGCTTGACACGGCAACGGGGGCGGTCATTCAGCCCGGCCGGCTCACGGCCGTGGTCTCCTCCGACCCCGACGATTCGGCCGGGCTGGCCCGGCGGCTGGGGCGCTTTGAGGACGCGGTGCTGCGCGAAGCCACGGTGCGGTGGGGGTCCGCCGTGCTGCACCACGTGCCGCTCGCGGACGTGCGCTCACGCATCGTGGTCTCCGACGCGGACCCGCAGCTGTTCACCGGCACCCTGCGGGAGGAGCTGGATCCCGCCGGGCGCCACAGCGACACGGAGATCATGGCGGCCATCGACGTGGCCAGTGCTGACGACGTCTTTGACGGCCTGGAACACGGGCTTGATGACGAGGTCACGGAGAAGGGCCGCGGTTTTTCCGGCGGCCAGCGCCAGCGACTGGCCCTGGCCCGCGCCGTGCTGACCGAGGCGGAGGTGCTGGTGCTCATTGAGCCCACCAGCGCCGTGGACGCGCACACCGAATCCCGCATTGCCGCAGCCCTCCGCGATTCCCGGGGCGCCGGGGCCAACACCACGGTGGTGGTCACCGCCAGCCCCCTGATGCTCGGCGCCATGGACACCGTCCTGTTCCTGGAGGGCGGCGAACTGCGCGCCCAGGGCACCCACCGCGAACTGCTTGACACCGTCCCGGCGTACCGCGGCACGGTGATCCGAGGGCAGGGCATGGACGGGCACGGCGGCTCCGGCCCCGTGCACGACGGCGGCCCCCTGCACGACGGCGGAACACCGGGCACCACGTCCACCCTGACAACAGAGCCAACCCTGACAACCGAGTCAACCCTGACAACAGAAGGGCGGCGCCCATGACCGGCAACTTGCTTCCCGTGGCCGGGTCCGCCCAGGTGCGGGCCGAGGGCCTGCGGCTGATGCGCCAACACCGCAAGCCGCTCTTCCAGGTGGTGGGCTTGTACGTGGTGGCCGCCGTCGCCGGCCTGGCCGGTCCGTTCCTGCTGGGCCGCCTGGTGGACGCCATCACCCACGGAACCACGGCCGGATTTGTGGCCGCCGTGGCGCTGGGGCTGGCCGGCTTTGTCCTGGTCCAAACCCTGCTGGCGCGCTGGGCCCGGCGCACGGGCATGGTCCTGGGCGAGAAGGTCTTTGCCCAGCTGCGCGAGGAATTCATGGAGCAGGTGACCAGCCTGCCGCTCTCCACAGTGGAAAAGGCGGGCACCGGCGACCTGGTCACCCGCACCACCAACGACGTCGACTCCGTGTCCCATACCGTCCGCTTCGGTGTGCCCCAGGTGCTGGTCTCCGTGGCCACCATCCTGCTGACCGTGGCGGCGGCGGTGTTCACCAGCCCCGTGCTGGCCCTGGCGCTCCTGGTGGGGGCGCCGCTGCTGGTGCCGGTAACCCGCTGGTACCTCAAGCGCGCCACGCCGGGCTACCTCGCCGAGCGGGAAAGCTACGCGGTGCTCAACGGCGCCATCACCGAAACCATTGAGGGTGCCCGGACGGTTGACGCGCTCAGCCTGGGGCCGCTGCGGCGCACGCGCATTGACTCGGCCCTGCGCGGCTGCTTTGAGCGTGAGAGGTACACGCTGGGCCTGCGCAGCGTGTTGTTCCCCGTGGCGGAGCTGTCCTTCTGGCTGCCCGTCGCCGCCGTGCTGCTGTGGGGCGGCTGGCTGGCCGCGGGCGGGGCGGTGACGCCCGGCATGGTGGCCACGGTGGCGCTTTATGCCATGCAGCTCATTGACCCGGTGGACACGCTGATCATGTGGATTGACGAGATCCAGGTGGGGGCGTCCTCGCTGGCCCGCATTGTCGGCATCCGGGACGTTCCCGGTGACCGCACCGCGACGGATGCCGTCCCTGCCGACGACTCCTTGGTGGTGGACAAGGTCCGTTATGCCTACCGGGAGGGCCACGACGTGCTGCACGGCGTTGACCTGTCGCTGCGGCCGGGGGAGCGGCTGGCCATGGTGGGCCCGTCCGGCGCGGGCAAGTCCACGCTGGGCCGCCTGATTGCCGGGATCCACCCGCCCACGGGCGGTTCGGTCACCGTGGGCGGGGTGCCCCTGGTGGACCGTCCGCTGGACGAACTCCACGGCGAAGTGGCGCTCGTGACCCAGGAGCACCACGTCTTCGTGGGCACCCTGGCGGACAACCTCCGCCTGGGCAAGTCCGGCGCAACTGAGGCCGAACTGGAAACTGCCCTGGCCGACGTCGGCTCCCTGGCCTGGGTGCGCGCCCTCCCCAACGGGCTGGCCACCGAGGTGGGGTCCGGCGCCCACACGCTCACGCCCGGGCAGGCGCAGGAACTGGCGCTGGCCCGGCTGGTGCTGGCCGACCCCCACACGCTGGTCCTGGACGAGGCAACCTCGCTCATTGACCCTGCGGCCGCCCGCGAACTGGAATTTTCGCTCAGCGCCGTGCTGACCGGGCGCACGGTGGTGGCCATTGCGCACCGGCTGCACACGGCCCACGACGCCGACAGGGTGGCCGTGGTCGAAAAAGGCAGGATCACCGAACTCGGCTCCCACGATGAACTGCTGGCGCAGGACGGGGCCTATGCGGCGCTGTGGAATTCGTGGAGGTCCGACGAATAACCCACCCGTGGTGCCCCGCGGAAAATGGGCGTAACGTTCAAACAGGGGACGATTTGGACCGCACGGCCCGAACCAACACTGTTTTTTATTTGCAGAGGAGCGTTCGTTCAATGCCTGACAAACAGCCACACCACCACGACCACAAGAAGATGGACAAGGGCCACGCCATCAAGGCCAAGCGGGCCGAGAAGAAGGCCCGGGGAGCGGCGGACGAGTCCGCGGATCCCGTCTCACACATCATCAAGAAGCACTGATCACCTTAGGATCACCAGCACCAGCCCGGCCGGGTCCATGCAAATGCATGGAATAGCCCAGTGCCGGGCCGTGTTGTGCCAAACATGAAACGCATAGGCTTTCTTTCCTTCGGGCACTACGGCACGGGCCGCGGCTCGCAAACCAACAGTGCCGCCGATTCGCTGCTGCAGGCCATTGACCTGGCCGTCGCCGCGGAGGAGATCGGCATTGACGGCGCGTTCTTCCGCGTCCACCACTTTGCCCGCCAGCAGGCCTCGCCGTTTCCGCTCATGGCCGCCATTGCTGCGCGCACCAGCCGGATTGAAATCGGCACGGGCGTCATCGACATGCGTTATGAAAATCCCCTGTACATGGCCGAACAGGCCGCGGCCACGGACCTGATCAGCGGCGGCCGGCTGCAGCTGGGCGTCAGCCGGGGGTCACCCGAGCCGGCTTTGAACGGCGCGGCGGACTTTGGCTATTTCCCGGACGACGGCGAGAGCACGGCGGACATGGCCCGGCGCCACACCGCCCGGTTTCGCCAGGCCATTTCGGGTGCCGGCGTGGCAGAGCCGGGCGAGCACGCCTACATGGGAGGGGAGCGGCTGCTGCGGATTGAGCCGCAGTCGCCCGGGCTGTCCCGGCGCATCTGGTGGGGAGCTGGCTCCCGCGCCACCGCCGTTTGGGCGGCTCAGCAGGGCATGAACCTCATGAGCTCCACGCTGCTGACCGAGGACACGGGTGTGCCGTTTGACCAGCTCCAGGCCGAGCAGATCCAGCTGTTCCGCGACGAGTGGGCTGCGCAGGGCCATGATTTCACCCCGCGGGTCTCCGTCAGCCGCAGCGTGATCCCCGTGGTGGACGATGTCGACAGGATGTACTTTGGACTGCGCTCGCAGGCGGAGAACAAGGACCAGGTGGGCATGATCGACGGCCTGCTGTCGCGCTTTGGCAAGAGCTACATGGGGGATCCGGAGGACATTGCCCGGGACCTGGCCGCGGACGCGGCAGTCCAGGCGGCGGACACGGTCATGCTCACTGTTCCGAATCAGCTGGGTGTGGACTACAACGCCAAGATGCTCGGGAACATCGCCAAGTACATCGCCCCGGCCATCGGCTGGACGCCGAACGCCGGTTGAGCCCGGTGGTCGAGCAGCGAGCTCTGCGAGCGCGTCGAGACCAGGCGCATCGAGACCCGAGCGCGTCGCCGAGAGTACATTTTTGGTGGGTCCAGCGCGGAGCAACCCACCCGAACTGTACTCTCGTTAGACCCTCGCCTCGGCGAACCGCGGCGCCATGGATTCCATCTGCTCCATGACCAGCTTGATTGCTTCGGGCTGCTTGTCCGGCGGGTAGCCGTTGCGGACCAGCAGCCGCTTGATGGAGGAGCGCAACTTGGCCCGGACGTCGTCGCGGACCGTCCAGTCGGTGCGGATGTCGCGGCGCATTACGACCACCAGCTGGCGCGCGATTTCCGCCAAGACCCCCGTCCCCATGACGTCGACTGCGGATTCATTGTCGGAGACCGCGTCGTAGTAGGCCAGTTCATCCTGGTCCAGGGGTGGACTGAAGGACTTGCCCCGGTCACTTTCCTTGGATATTTCCTTCGCCATTTCCACCAGCTCCGCAATGACTTCGGCAGAGGTGAGCTGCTGGTTCGTGTATTTGCGCATCAGTTCCGTGATGCGTTCGGAGAAGGCCCGCTGGCGAACAATGTTGTTCCGCGTGGTGGCCACGGATTCCTCGGAGACCAGCTTCCGCAATGCCTCGATGGCCAGTTGAGGGTTCCGGGCAGACTTCGTCTTGGCAATGAACTCGGGCGTGAGGTCGTCAAGCGACGGCTTGGGCATCCCGGCGGCCGAGTAGATGTCCAGCACCTCGCCGGAAGAGGTGGCCCCGGCAATCAAGTCGCCCAGCAGCCGCTGGATGTCCTCGGGTATTGGCTGGCCCGAAGCCTGACGGTCGGCGGCATCGAACTTGGCCATGTAGACGCGGATTTCCTCGTACATTTGCACCTCCGGCCGCAACCCGGCGAGTGCGGTGGAGCCGGAGCACAGCGCCCAGGCCCGTGACAGCTGCCCGCTGTAGCGGCGGTACTTGGAGGCCAGGGTTTCCTCGCCGTCCTGCGGTGCGTTTCCCGGTGTTGACGGGGACCGCAGGTAGGAGGTGGCCCCGGTCGCGGCATTAATCCATGCCTTGGGCCCGCCCTTGTTCAACTGCGCTTTCCAGTCATAGGCGGACAGCAGCTGCCCCAGCGTCCCCAGCAGCGTCACCGTCATTGCAATCGCTTCATCAACGTTGCGGCCCACCGGCTTGTTCGCCTGGTCGGACTGCGTGTATTCGCCCAGCGCCTTGGCCAGGTTGTCGGCCAGCGGTGCGTAGGCCACCAGCAGCCCGTCCTCCTTGCCGCGGAAGGTGCGGTTCACGCGCGCCAGGGTCTGCATCAGTAGGGCGCCCTTCAACGGCCGGTCCAGGTAGAGGGTGTGCAGCGGCGGGGCGTCGAAGCCCGTGAGCATCATGTCCTTGACGATCACCAGTTCCAGTTCGTCGTCGGGGTTCTTGAGCCGGGCCTTAATGGTGGCGTTTTGCGAGTCGCGCCGTACATGCTTCGACACCGGCGGGACATCGCTGGCGTCGCCGGAGTAGACCACCTTGATCTTGCCGCCGTCGAGCTCGTCGGAGTGCCAGTCCGGGCGCAGCTCCACGATCGCAGCGTACAGGTTCGCGCAAATCTCCCGGGTGCCGCCCACGATCATGGCCTTGCCCGGCCCCTCAATGAATTTGTACATCGTGGCCCGCCGGCCTTCCCAGTGCTCCACCAGGTCTGCGGCCAGCGCGGCGATGCGCTGCGGCGCGCCATACACGGCATTGACGACGGCGACGCTCGCCTCGATGCGCGCCCGCTCGGTCAGGTCCAGGCCCACGGTGGCGTCGTCCGCTGCCGCATCCAGCTGCTCCTCGGTGACCGAGCCGGCCAGCCCCACCTTGATCAGGCGCGGCTCGAAGTAGACGGGCACGGTCGCGCCGTCGTCAACGGCCCGGGTGAGGTCGTAAATGTCGATGTAGTCGCCAAAGACCTCGCGGGTGTTGCGGTCCTCGAAGGAGATCGGCGTGCCGGTGAAGGCGATGAGGGTGGCGTGCGGCAGGGCGTCGCGCAGGTGCCGGGCGTAGCCGTCCAGGTCGTCGTAGTGGCTGCGGTGTGCCTCGTCCACCACCACGATGATGTTCCGCCGGTCGCTCAGCAGGGGGTGGTCGGTGCCGGCCTCCTTTTCGGCCTGGCTGCGGCCAAACTTCTGCAGCGTGGTGAAGTAGATGCCGCCCGTGGTGCGGTTGCCCAGCTCCTCGCGGAGCTCCGAGCGGCGTCGGATCTGGCGGGGGGCCTCGGGCAGCAGCTGGCTCTGCGCGAAGGTCTCGTACAGCTGCCCGTCCAGCTCGTTGCGGTCGGTGATGACCACCACTGTCGGGTTTTTCAGCCGGGGATGGCGGATCACGCGGTTGGTGTACAGCTCCATCTCCATGGACTTGCCGGAGCCCTGGGTGTGCCAGACGACGCCGGCCTTTCCGTTGGATTCCACCGCCTGGACCGTGTTTCCCACGGCTTTGGTGACGGCGAAGTACTGGTGCGGCTTGGCGATGCGCTTGCTCAGGCCGTCCGCGTTTTCGTCGAACGCGGTGAAGTCGTTGAGCAGCTGCAGGAAACGGTCCTGGTTGTAGAGGCCCTGCAGGGCTGTTTCCATGCCGGTGACGGCTTCCCCGTCCAGGGTGAATCCCGGCGGGACCGGGACGCCGTCGTCGTCCACATTCCAGGGGGAGAAGTGGTTGAACGGGGTGAAGGGGGTGCCGTACTTGGCCTGGATGCCGTCGCTGGCCAGGGTGAAGACGCAGAAGCGGAAGGCCATGGGGAATTCGCGCAGGTAGGTCTGCAGCTGTGCGTGGGCGGCGGCGAGGTCGGCGTGGGCGCTGCCGGCCTTCTTCAGTTCCACGATGCTGACCGGCATGCCGTTGCAGTAGAGGACCAGGTCGAAGCGGCGCTTGTAGTCCCCGGCCACCAGCGTGACCTGGTTGACGGCGAGCCAGTCGTTGCGGTCCGGGTCGGCGCTGAGCAGGTGGATGGTGGCGTTGACGTCGGTGCCGTCGCTGTCGATGTAGCTGAGGCGGTACCCGTGCACCAGGTAGGCGTGGATGCGCTGGTTTTCGGTGATGGCGTCGTTGGATTTGGGGGAGGTGATTTCGGCCAGGGCCTGCTTGAGGTACTGCAGGGGGACCGTGGGGTTGAGCTTCTGCAGGGCGGCGAGAATGCGGGGGCGGATCAGCAGTTCGGACCATGATTCGCGTTCATTCCGGCCCGGCGCGATCTCCTCGCCGCGCTTTGGCTGCCAGCCCAGCGGCTCGGCCAGCTGTTCGAGGGCAAGTCCCTCCCAGTCGGCTTCCGAAAAGCCGGTGCCTGCCACTGCCATGTTTGTTCTCCCCACGTGAGTCTGGACCTGATGTTGACGGTACCAGCAGAGCGTGCAGTCGGCGCCGTTGTGGGCCGGTAGGAGGGGTTATCAGCAGCTTGGATGGCCACCCTAAACTCTAGAGATGCAGTTCCAGTTGGGAAGCCTCTAAGTTCTTGGCGCGCCAGGAACTTAATTGTCAGAGATTCACATAGTCCAATAATCGTTGAATACAAAGGGAAGTTTCGGTATTTTACTAAGTTGTTCAGGTTGTGATGCTAAGGTTTTGGCATGCAGAGCATTGAATTTCCGGACTTCTCCTTCAGCTCTCCGTTGGCTGGAACAATCATCGATCTGGAACGGATGCGCGGAGATCTTGGGGGCGGAACCACCCATCCAGCCGTGTTTCTACAGCTGAAGTCGCTGTTTCAACTGATGGCGAGCATCATGAGCGCGCGCATTGAAGGGAACAGGACATCCATCGTCGATGCTGTCGAGGGAGCCGCAACATACACGGGCATGGGCGACTCAACGGCGGCTGAAGGGGTAAAGGAAATTGTCCAGCTTCAGGAGGCGGCCGCCCTTATTGACCAAGTCGTTGAGCCCGGCAGTCCAATCACGCACAGCCTAGTCAGGGAACTTCACAAGATTGCAGTCTTGGGACTGAAACGAGAAGGCGACCGGACGCCGGGAGCATATCGGACCACTGACGTCACAATCGGCGGATCGGCCCATACTCCTCCGTCGCCGGTTGCGGTGCAGGGCGACATGAGTGAGCTGCTTGATTTTGTGAATCGACCGGTTGAGCGGAGCTATGACCTGCTCAAAGTGGCCATTGCTCATCACCGATTTGTCTGGATACACCCTTTTGGTAATGGAAATGGGCGGGTATGCAGGCTCTTTACATACGCGATCATGGTGTCCCAAGGCTTCACCGACACCACAAAGTATCGGGCGGTCAACCCGACGACTGTCTTCGGTGCGGACCGGTCCTTGTACTATCGAATGCTTGAAGACGCCGATTCCCTGAAGCCGGATGCCATTATCAGGTGGTGCCAATACCTTCTGGAAGGCATGCTCAATGATCTGCAGAAACTGAACAGACTCAGCGATGGGTCGTTTGTCCTGGACCGCCTACTTCGACCGGCCATCAAGCGTGGCGTGGACGCCGGTGCATATTCGATACGCGACGCCAGTGCTCTTGACATAGTGGCAAGGTTGACTGAAGTCAGGGCATCAGATCTAGAATCGGCCATTCCCGGGTCGATACCGGTACGCAGCCAGCACATCCGCAGGCTTGTCGATAAGAGGTTGATCCAACCGGTGGCTGAGGGAAAGCGAAGCTACCGGCTTGTCATGGCACCCGGGCCGCTCACGCCGTTCATCATCCGGCAGCTGGACGAGCTGGGTTTCCTCCCGAGCATTCTCCAGGATAACTTCGGAGGCATTCCCTAAAGGCTTGCTTGCGCTCTCGCCAGCAGTCACCCGCCGCGCAGTTCCGCCTCCAAGAGTTCGATGCTCGGCAGGCTGGATTTGAACTCCTCCGGCAGGAGAACGGCCTTGAAATTGCTGATGGCCTGTCCGGAACATTCGTGCAGCCGGATTTCGATTTGATGGACCAGCACGTTGCGGGACCAGCCATGTTCGACGACGGCCGCCGCGTACCAGAGGCGGGTATCGGGATCGCTGAGCTTCTGCATAAGCACAATGTGGTGGTACCGCGGCAATTGTGAAAGCGGCGCTTTCACAATTGCAGCCATGTCCCGCGTTGGGGCGAACGAGCTTCTCAAAGAACATGAAGTTGTGTCCCGATGGCAAAGTTGCAACAGCCTTTTGCAACTTCTTGAAGATCGGGCCAGGCCTCCGCAAACGACCTCGTGTAGGGCGGGTTTCGCGGTGAGTATCCGAGTGCCTCAGGGAACAGTTCCTTAAGGTTGGCAACGGACGCCAGCGTCTCGGGGTACCAGGCCGGCATCCCGCTGCGTGCCGGCGTACCCGGAAACGCCGGGTCCTCATTGTCTGGATCATTGACCTTGGCCATTCGCGAACCTCTGTGGATAAACGTTGCAACATTCTTTGCATGTCGCGAGAACGTTGAAACTTTTTGCCATTTTCTTTACATGTCGTTCCGTCAGCGGGTCACCTGCCCGGTGTGAAAGCATGGTGGGATGGCCAAGAAGACGACCCGCCCCACATCAAAAACCGCCCACCGCAACGTGACGTCGGTCGGTGAACTGCGCGCATCACGCGCCGTGGATGCCATCACGCCGGCGTTTGTTGATTGGTGCGGGGAGGCGGAGAACGTTCCTGCCGAAGACGCGCTGGTGTTGCTGGGTCCCGTCAAGCGTCTTGTTGCCGCGTATTTCCACGCATCGCCCGCAGCGGCGGCCACCAATTTTGAACCCGCCCCGTTCGGGCTCGCCATGGAGGCGGTCCTGTCCGAGTCCGACGACGAAGAAGACTGGGCCGGCTTCGCCTTCCACGCCGTTCACGTGTATCTGGAATTCCTCAGCGCAACGGACGCCTGGACCGGGACGGATGAGGACTTCGAGGCCGTGGATGACCTGTTTCACATGAAGGAGGAAAGGGTGCTGCCGCAAGTCACTCTCCCGATCCTGACGGAGCAGGAGGAACTGGCCGGCCTCGAAGGGACCGTGCTGGCCCAGAGGATGGAAGCGCTGCTGACGTGGATCGGCTCGGGCAAGGATGTCACGTCCACGGGTGCACTGCGCCTGAAGGAC
>Ga0157370_10003585_pt1 | contig 18157 bp, 13 predicted proteins | sample C35metaG_FD_113463 | JGI IMG/M metagenome (GOLD analysis project Ga0157370, IMG submission 113463) | Corn rhizosphere microbial communities from Kellogg Biological Station, Michigan, USA - C3-5 metaG | ecosystem: Host-associated > Plants > Roots > Rhizosphere > Soil | place: USA: Michigan...
CACGCGCACCAGCGACACCACGCCGAGGTAGTTGTCGAACCAGGAGTCGATGATCAGCGCCTGCAGCCGGTCGGTGTCGCGCGGCTTCGGCGGCGGGATGCGCGCGACGATCGCCTCCAGCACGTCGACCACGTTGAGCCCGGTCTTGGCGCTGATCGCCACCGCGTCGGTGGCGTCCACGCCGATCACCGCCTCGATCTCGCCCTTCACTTTCTCGATGTCGGCCGTGGGCAGGTCGATCTTGTTCAGCACCGGCACCACTTCCAGCCCCATCTCCACCGCGGTGTAGCAGTTGGCGACCGACTGCGCCTCGACGCCCTGCGCCGCATCGACCACCAGCAGCGCGCCCTCGCACGCGGCCAGCGAACGGCTGACCTCGTAGGAGAAGTCGACGTGGCCTGGCGTGTCGATGAAGTTGAGCTGGTAGGTCTTGCCATCGCGCGCCGTGTACGGCAGCGACACCGATTGCGCCTTGATGGTGATGCCGCGCTCGCGCTCGATCGGATTGTTGTCCAGCACCTGCGCCTCCATCTCGCGATCGGCCAGGCCACCGCAGATCTGGATGATGCGGTCGGCCAGGGTCGATTTGCCGTGATCGATATGGGCGATGATGGAGAAGTTGCGGATCAATTCCATGGAACGCGGGCGGCCTGTCGGGCTTGGGTCGTTGCCACCACGCACCATGCATGACAGCGCATCGCCGCGGGGCGACGCTAACCCGGCATTATCGCATGGAACCGGGCGCTCCAGCCCCATCCCGGGCAATCGGCCACGGTCAACGACACGGCGCCACCCGGTAGCGGGGGTGGCGCCGTGTCTGTCCGGCTATCGTGGCAGCACGTTGTTGTCGGGCACGGTCAGCCCGATGAACTGGCTCTGGTCGCCGCGGCGCACCAGCAGCAAGACCGTGCTGCCAGCCTTGACGTCCCTGGTCGCCGCCTCGAACTCGGCCACGCTGCCGATCTTCTGCTGATTGACCATCAGGATCACGTCACCGGCGCGCAGGTCGGCCTGTGCCGCCACCGGCCCGGTGATGTCGCTGATCACGACGCCCTGCCCGGGCTTGAGTCCGAGCTGCTTGCGGGTGTCGTTGTCCAGCGACTGCACGGTGAGCCCCAGTGCCGCCGAACCGCTATGCGCCGATGGCGAACTGGCCGAACGGCTGTCCACCGCGTTGCTGTCGCGCTTGGCCTCGCCGATGATCACCTCGAAAGTCTGCTTCTTGCCGTTGCGCAGCACCTCCACCGGCACCTTGCTGCCCGGCTTGGTCATGCCGACGAGTGGCGGCAGGTCGGACGCCTGCTGGAGCACATGATTGTTGTAGGCCAGGATGATGTCGCCGCTCTGGATGCCCGCCTTGCCGGCGCCGCTGTCGGGATCCACGTCGAGCACCGCCGCGCCGACACCATTCTCCAGCTTGAACGCCTTGACGATATCGTCGCTGACCGGCTGCACCGTCACGCCGAGCAGGCCGCGCGACACATAGCCCTTGGTCTTCAGCTGCTGCACCGCGTTCATCGCCACGTCGATCGGGATCGAGAACGAAACGCCCATGTAGTCGCCGGTGTTGGAATAGATCTGCGAATTGATGCCGACCACCTGGCCCTGCAGATTGAACAGCGGACCGCCGGAATTGCCGCGATTGATCGGCACGTCGGTCTGGATGAACGAGGTGTACGGCTGGTCCCGCTGCCCCAGGTTGCGGCCCACCGCGCTGACGATGCCCTGGGTCACGGTGTAGTCGAAGCCGAACGGCGAGCCGATCGCCAATACCCACTGGCCCGGCTTGAGCGCGCGCGAATCGCCGATGCTCACCGTGGGCAGGCTGCCACCCGCATCGACCTTGAGCAGGGCGATGTCGTAGGTGGGGTCGGTGCCGACCACCTTGGCGGTCAGCGTGCGCCGATCCTGCAGGCGCACCGTGACCTTGTCCGCGTGGTCGACCACATGATTGTTGGTGAGGATGTAGCCATCCTGGGAAATGATGAAGCCCGAGCCGAGCGAGGTATGCCGCTGCTCTTCGGGCGACGGCATCATCGGCATCCCGAAGAAGCGGCGCAGCATCTCCGCCCCCGGGTCGTTCGGCATGCCCTGGCCCTGCCCGGGCATCATCCGGCCACGCATGGATTGGGTCGACCGCTGCCGCTCGCCGGTGTACTTGGCCTCGACATGCACCACGGCAGCCGCGTTCTTCTGCACGATGCCGGTGAAATCGGGCAGCGCCGCGGCACTGGAGGCAGGTTGGGCCTGCACGCCGCCGACACCGACCAGTCCCAGCAGGGCGCAACACGCCAGGACGCGCAAGATGGAATGACTCATGACTCCTCCTTGGTTGAACTCGAGCCGGCAGGGCCGACTGATGGATGACATGCATTGGAAGCGCGCCGCGACCGACCGTCCGGCCACGCTGCGCCCTCGACGCACCGGGGTGATCGAGGGAACCGAAATCAGCGGGGAACGCCGCGGACCATCACGGGCGCGCGGGTCTACTGCGGGCGCGCGCCCGTCTGGGGCGAAGCATCCGGCACGCCGGGCTGCGCGGGATCGAGCAGCAACAGGTAGCTGCCGTCGTTGTTGTCCAGTGTGCGGTAACGAGGCATCGCCGGATAGGCCGACAATCGTCGCGAATCCCGCGCCTGGCTGCTGTCGATCGGCGCACCCAGCGTCGCCGAGGCCTGCTGGCTGAGCAACCCGGCCGAGTTGCCGCTCAGCCACGGCGGCACCGACGGTGGCGCCACCGGTTTGTCTGCCGTGGTCGCCACGGCGACACGGCTGGCAACGGGATTGGCCGAGGGATCCAGCCGCCCGGCATCACCCGCGGGCTGGCTGATCATCAACGCGACGGCGGCCACGCTGGCGGCGATCACACTGCCGCCGGACCAGCGCAACCAGTGGCTGCGCCGGCTGACCACCTTGGTGGAAGCCGACTCCCGGTCGATCGCCAGCATCACCCGCGCGGCAAATCCCGACGACGCCAACAGCGAAGTCTCGCGGCGCAGGCCGTCGCGGGCCAGGTGGTAGCCCGACCATGCCTGCCGCAACGAAACGTCGTGATCGAGTCGGCGCAACAGGAAGCGCAATTCTTCGACCGGCAACTCGCCATCCATGCCGGTCGAGAGGCTTTCGCGGGCGTCCTGGTTCATCTCTGCCTGGTTCATGTCTGATCCTCGCGGCCAGACAACAGCGGCCGCAGCTTTTCATCGATCGCCTCGCGTGCCCGAAAGATGCGCGAACGCACCGTACCGATCGGACAGCCCATCGCTTCGGCGATTTCATCGTAACTGAGGCCGTCCACCTCACGCAGGGTAATGGCCGTCCGCAGTTCCTCGGGCAAGGCTTGGACAGTGGAAAATACGGATTGTTCAATTTCCTGGCGCATCAGTTCGTGCTCGGGGGTGGCGCTGTCGTGCATGCGCTCGGCACCGGCCATGAACTCGGCGTCGTCGGCGTCGATGTCGCCGGCCGGCGGCCGCCGGCCCATCGCCACCAGGTGGTTCTTGGCGGTGTTCACCGCGATCTTGTACAGCCAGGTATAGAACGCGCTGTCGCCGCGGAACGAGCCGATCGCCCGCCATGCGCGGATGAACGATTCCTGCGCGATATCCTCGCATTCGGCGTGGCTGCGCACGTAGCGGGAAATCAGCCCGATCAGCTTGTGCTGGTACTTGCGCACCAGCAGGTCGAAGGCGCGCTTGTCCCCCTGCTGTACGCGCTCCACCAGCGCGCGGTCCAGTTCGTTTTCGCCCATGCGGGCCGTGTCCATCGTCAATGCCGTCATCCGCGAAGGGTGCCTGGGTGGAACTGAACCCGGCGCTCAGACCACCGGCGACCGCCCGAGTTCAGTTTACTGTTTACTCAAGACCGGAAGTCTGTCGAAACGCCACGCCTGTCGCCCGCTTGCCGGGCCGGACGTTCCGCAATCCGTTATGGGGCCGGCCGCCGCCGGCTCAAGCCGGTTCGGCCAGCCGCACATCAAGCAACCGCTGGCGCTCGGCCAGCATCTTGTCGAAACTGACGGGCTGCAGCGGACGGCAGAACAGATAACCCTGCAGTTCGTCGCAATGATAGCCGCGCAGGAACTGCAGGTGCTGTTCGGTCTCCACCCCTTCGGCCACCACCGCGCGATTCAGGCGATGGGCCATTTCGATGGTGGCCCGCACGATCGCCTCGTCGTCCGGATCCACGCCGATGTTGCGCACGAAGCTCTGGTCGATCTTGATCCGGTCCGCCGGCAGGCGGCGCAGGTAATCCAGCGAGGCGGCGCCCGTGCCGAAATCGTCGATCGCGATATGACAGCCCAGCCGGTGCAGCGCGCTGAGGTTCTCCACCAGGTTCGGCGCCGCCTTGATGCTGATGCTTTCGGTGATCTCCATTTCCAGCAGGGTCGGATCCAGCCCCGTCTCGCGCAACACCTTCGCCACCATTTCCAGCAGTTGCGGCTCCATCAGTTGCACCGCCGACAGGTTCACGCCCAGGCGCAGGCGCAATCCATAGCGCTGTTCCCATTCACGGGCCTGGCGGCACGCGGTGTGCATCACCCACTCGCCGATCGACACGATCAGTCCGGTTTCCTCGGCCAGCGGAATGAACACCGCCGGACTGATCATGCCCAGCTCGGGGTGCTCCCAGCGCACCAGCGCCTCCATGCCCACGATGTCTTCGGTCTGCGCGTCAACCTGCGGCTGGTAGACCACCCGCAACTCGCCGTTGCCCTCGGCATGGCGCAGGCGCGTCTTCAGCGCCATGCCATGTTCCCGGGCGTATTCCGGGCTGACCTCGTAGATCTGGAAGTTGTTGCGGCCCAGATGCTTGGCCGAGTACATCGCCTCGTCGGCGTGCTTCAACAAGGTCTCCGCATCGCCGGCGTCGTCAGGGAAGAAGCTCAGCCCCATCGACACGGTGACCTGCAACTCGACCCCGTCGTCGAGAAAGATCGCCGCTTCCATCATCTGCACGATCTTTTCGGCCACCCGCAGCACGTCGTCGTTCTTCACGATATGCCGCAGCACGACGGTGAATTCGTCGCCGGCATAACGCGCCACCGTATCCGACGCGCGGATGCTGCTGCGCAGGCGCTGCGTGACGATCCGCAGCACCTGGTCGCCGGTGGCATGGCCATAGGTGTCGTTGATCGCCTTGAATCGGTCGAGATCGACGAACAGCACGGCGAAACACTCGCCGTTGCGGATCGCCTCGCGCAGGATCGTCTCCAGCCGGTCGTTGAACAGCAGGCGGTTCGGCAGGCCGGTGAGCGCATCGACCAGGCCCTCCGCACGCCCTTGCTCACGGGTACGTTCCAGTTCGAGCACTCGCGCAAAGCGGGTCGCGGCGCAGCGCAGCACCGGCTCGACCACGGCCATCTCGGCAAAGCCACGGCGGTTGCCGGCGAGCATCGCACCCAGCACGGTGTGCCGCTCGTCGAACAGGGGCAAGCCGATGAAACCGGCCAGATCGAGCTGCTGAAGCAGCGGATCCATCGAGGCCAGCTTGGCAGCGTCGGTTCGATAGCGCATCGCCTTGCCGCCGAGCACCATTTGCAGCGAGCCTTGCATCTGCGCCGGTGGCCACTCCGAAAATTCGCCCCGGCAAAGCTGCAGGATCTGGGTCGGCGCATCGGCGGCATCGCGTCGCACCGACCATACCGCCAGGTAGTCCAGCGCAAGTTCGTCGAACAGCAACCTGCCAGTGGCAGCTTGCGTATCGATGCCGCTGCCCGAGGCGAAGATCCGCGACAACAGCGACAACGCCGCCTCGGCCCCCAGATCGGCGCGATCGCTGCGAAACTGCAGTGCGAGCGCTTCGCGGTCGCCATGTCTGACCCGACGCGCGTTGACCTGCCCGGCATCGTACTGCCGGGCAGCTTTGCGCCGGGCCGGGTACCAGCGGCGGTCCGCCTCGGCAAGCACCCTGGCCGATACGTCGCCGTCGAACTGGATCGCCGTAGCCAATGCCAACCCCTCCCACTGGCTGGCCGGCAAACGGCTGTGCCGGACGACGCTGGGGCTGACCTCGATCAAGCTGTCGTTCCCGACATCCACCATCAGCCATTCGGCGTCTCCTTCCTCGAAGGCACAGCGCCAATCCACCGACACGGAACCGGATGCTTCCGCGGGTTTCGGTGGCGACATCGCGGTATCGGTCGGCGCGCGCCGCCAACGCGACACCAGTTCCGTGCCGATCTGCCTGGCACAGAGCCAATCGGTGATCCCGGACGGCAGGTCGGCAGGGCTGCAGGAAGCTTCGTCGGCCAGGACCACGATCAGCGGTGCCGTGGATGCGCCCGGCAGACGACGCACTTGCTCGCAGTGGCTGCGCGCCTGCACCTCGTCGCCATCCAGCACCAGCACCAGCAATTGCAACGGCTGCCGCCCTGCGCTGCCTTCCAGCAGGATCGCCGCATGCGACAGATCGCGCGCACTGTGGATCTGCGAATAGCCGGCCCGGTCGAGCGCATCGAACAGGGCGCGCCGCAGGTCGCGCTGGGCAGCCACCACGAGGATCCCGGAGTTCATGCGCGGAACCGCCTCATGCGAGCCATCGACCGTCGCGCAAGCGCAGGTTCCGCGGCTTGCCATCCTCGCAGTTCACGTGGGCGGCCAGGTCGCCCAGGTGGGCGGTCAGCGCCGGCGGCGCATCGATCAGCACGACCCGGCGCAGGTGCCCCTTCGGCGCACGGGCCAGCTGGCGCAACATCGCCGCGTCGACGGCCGACAACGGCAATTCCAGCCCGCACAGAAAGTAGACCCCGAAATGCATGCTTTGCTGCATGTAGCGCAGGGCATTGCCCAGCCGCTCGCACTCCGGCACCCGCGAATGCGCCTCGCGCAGGCTGGCCAGGCCAGTATCGGGCTGCCACAGGTACACCGCCTGGCCGCTGTGCCTAGCCAGGACGCGAACCTGCTCCATCAGGGTGGGCACATCCTTGCTTTCGAGCACGACCAGACCGCTCGGCGCCGCCAGTATCCGCTCGAAAATCTCGGCGCCGGCTTGCGGTGCGGCGGGGGCCATGGCGATTGTCATCGGGTGTTCATCCTGCGGCGTCGGTACTCATGCGATGGTGAACAGGATACCGACGGCTGGCGCGGATATCCGTCGGGAACGGCCTGATACCTGGTTGATCCATGCCGACACGATGAGAGAACCCGGCCGAGCGCGGCCGATTTCGCAGAATACCTTCCACACGAGGTGATTTCACACCGGCGTCACGACCGGGTCAAGCGCGGCGGTCACATCTCGCAATCAAGGCGGCAGGACGGTATGGTTCAGGCCTCCTCCACCATGTCCCTATCCCCATGTTCGAAGGATTGCGTTTCAACCACTGGAAGACCCACGACGACGAGGGCGTCATCACGCTCACGCTCGATCGCGCCGACAGCAGCGTCAACGCGATCAGCCGTGCCGTGCTGGACGAGCTGGAGCAGATCGTCGAACGGCTGGCGATCGACATGCCGGCCGGCGTGATCATCCATTCGGCAAAGGCGTCCGGATTCGCCGTGGGTGCCGATATCCGCGAGTTCGTGGAGTACGCCCGGCAGGATTCGGTGCGTGAGAACATCGAACACGGCCAGCGCGTCTATGAGTCGCTGGCGCGGCTGCCCTGCCCCACGGTGGCGGCCGTCCATGGCGCCTGCATGGGCGGCGGTACCGAGCTGATCCTGGCCTGCCGCCAGCGGATCGCCGTCGACGACGACAAGACCCGCATCGGCCTGCCCGAGGTGATGCTCGGCATCCATCCCGGCTGGGGCGGTTCGGCGCGCCTGCCGCGCCTGATCGGCGCCACCGCGGCGATGCCGGTGATACTCACCGGGAAAGCGCTTTCCGCACGTCGCGCCCTCGGCCTTGGCGTGGTCGATGCGGTAAGCCGCCCGCAGGATCTGCTGGCCGAGGCGCGCCTGATGTTGCGGCGGCCACCGGCGCGACCGTTCTCGCGTCGCGCCAAGGCCTGGGCCAGCAATACCTGGCTGGCGCGGCAGATCCTGGCACCGGTGATGCTCAAGCAGACCGCGGCCAAGGTGCGCAAGGAGCATTACCCCGCCCCGTTCGCGCTGATCGACGTGTGGAAACGCGGCGGCTCCAGCATCCGGCAACGCCTGAAGCTCGAGGCCGGCTCGGTCGCGAAGCTGGCGCAGACCTCGACGGCGCAAAACCTGATCCGGATCTTCTTCCTGCAGGAACGCCTGAAGAACCAGGGCAGCGGCGTCGACCCGGCCATCCGCCACGTGCATGTGGTCGGAGCGGGCGTGATGGGTGGCGACATTGCCGCGTGGACGGCGCTCAACGGGTTCGACGTGACCCTGCAGGATCGCGAGATGAAGTACATCCAGCCGGCGCTGGATCGCGCCCGCCAGTTGTACGAAAAGAAGCTGAAGACACCGGAGAAGGTCGAGGAAGCCATGCGCCGACTGCGCGCCGACGTGGACGGCAAGGGCGTCGCCTCGGCCGATCTGGCGATCGAGGCGATCTACGAGGACGCCGAAGCGAAAGAAACCCTCTACGCCGGCATCGAACCCCAGTTCCAGGCCGACGAGATCCTCGCCAGCAACACCTCCAGCATCCCGCTGGACGAACTGCGCAAGAACCTGGGCGCGCCACAGCGCTTCCTCGGCCTGCACTTCTTCAACCCGGTGGCGCAAATGCCACTGGTCGAAGTGGTGCGCCACGACAAGCTGGACCCGACGATCGAAAAACGCGCGCTGGCGTTCTGCAAGGCGATCGGCAAGTTGCCGGTGGCGGTCAAGGGCACGCCGGGCTTCCTGGTCAACCGCATCCTGATGCCGTACCTGCTGGAAGCCATGCGCCTTTACAGTGAAGGCGTACCCGGACCCGTGCTCGACCGCGAGGCGAAGAAATTCGGCATGCCGATGGGACCGATCGAACTGGCCGATACCGTCGGGCTGGACGTCTGCGCCGCGGTGGGCAAGGAGCTGGCGCCGTTCCTGGGTCTTGAGTTGCCGCCGGGCATGGAGGAACGGCTCGAAACCGGCAAGCGCGGCAAGAAGGACGGCCAGGGTCTTTATGTATGGCAGGACGGCAAGCCGCAGAAACCGGAGGTGGACAAGGATTACGTCACACCGCCGGACCTGCAGGAGCGAATGATCCTGTCGATGGTCAACGAGGCGGTCGCCTGCCTGGCCGAGGGCGTCGTCGACGATGCCGACCTGCTCGACGCCGGGGTGATCTTCGGCACCGGCTTCGCTCCGTTCCGCGGTGGCCCGATCCAGTACGTGCGCAGCGAGGGCGTGGACACGCTGAAGTCGAAGCTGCAGCAACTGGCCCAGCGCTACGGTGATCGCTTCAAGCCGAAGAGCGGCTGGGATCACCCGGCGCTTGCAAAAGACCCGCGTGACATGAGCCTGGACAACTGAGGGAAGAACCGGCGCAGCCTGGCGCCTTTCATATCTCGTTCGTCTGCACCCACGCGTCGCCCGTTTACCACATCAAGTCGTCCGGAACGCCGTCGTCATCTGTGCCAGTCGTGCCGGATTCGACCAGCAAGGCGATCTGGCGGGGTTCAATGTCGCGAACCTGCACGGCGACCTCGCGACTGACCAGCAGGTAACGGCCGGCGTGCTGCACCACGCCCAATTCGCCGGCGTTGAGCGCGGCCAACTGCGCCGCGTCGACATGGATGCGGCGGATCTTTCCCGCATATTCGAAATTTCGTGCCTGGTCGGCATCGGGCTTGTTCAAGTCGTGGCCATCAAGCAGTTGCTGGATGCGCGCCTTGCGCTCGCGTCGCAACCTGGCCTGCTCGGCCGCCTCGCGCTCGGCCCGCTTGCGCTCGTTTGCCTCGGCCTGCGTGCGCAGCGCATAAGCCCTGGCCAGATCGATGTCCTGCTGGCTCTGCTGCTTCGCCGCCGCATGCGCCTTGCCGCTGTTGCCCCGCCCCGGCTTGCCGGGTACGCCAGGTCCCGCCTGCTTTGGCTCGCGAGTCCTTTCCTCTCGGGTTTTCTTGACAATACCGCTCTTGAGCAATTGATCGCGCAGGGATTCGGCCATGCGAGTGTTCCGTGGTCGGTGGACAGGTCGAACCGGCTTCAATAATGCGGCGGTGGCGGCTCGTCATGGGGATCGTCGCCTTGCGCGACGCGCATCGTCGCCATCTCCCCGCGCAGTTCGCGCAAGGCGCGTTCCAGCGCCGCGATACGCTGCGACTGGTCGGCATCCGCCGACGTCAACGCCTGCACCGCGTCGTCGATGAAGGTCAGCCTGACTTCCATCTCGTCGAGTCGTTGCGCCAGCTCGTCGCCGCCGTTGCTCATCGCGCTACCCGCAGGCTGCGGCCGCGACCGATGCCGTAGTAGGCCAGCCCGGCCTCTTCCACCGTGGCCGGATCGTAAAGATTCCGGCCATCGAAGATGACCGGTACCGACAGCGCGGCGCGGATGCGCGCGAAGTCCGGGCTGCGGAATGCCTTCCACTCCGTGACGACGACCAGCGCATCGGCACCCTGCAGGGCCGCCGCGGCCTCCTCGCACAGCACCAGATCGTGGCGCCCGCCGTACAACCGGGCCGCCTCCTGTCGCGCTTCCGGATCGAACGCGCGGACTTTCGCACCCGCGTCCCACAATGCTTCCATGAGCATCCGGCTGGGCGCCTCGCGCATGTCGTCGGTATTCGGTTTGAATGCCAACCCCCACAGCGCCACTGTCTTGCCGGCAAGTTGCCCGTCGAAGTGTCGCGAAATCAGTTCGAACAACTTGCCCTTCTGCTGCCGGTTGACCGCCTCGACCGCGCCGAGCAATCGGGCCTGGTAACCGCAGCCATGCGCGGTGCGCTCGAGCGCCTGCACGTCCTTGGGAAAGCACGAACCACCATAACCGGCACCGGGGTAAATGAAGTGATAGCCGATCCGCGGATCGGAACCGATGCCCTGGCGTACCAGCTCCACGTCGGCGCCGACCCGCTCGGCAATGTTCGCGATCTCGTTCATGAAACTGATCTTGGTCGCCAGCATGGCATTGGCGGCGTATTTGGTGAGCTCGGCGGAACGTTCGTCCATCACCACCATGCGATCGTGGTTGCGATTGAACGGGGCATACAGCTTGCGCAGCACGTTCACCGCCCGCGTGCTCGAGGAGCCCACGATGATCCGGTCCGGACGCAGACAATCGTCCACCGCTGCGCCTTCCTTCAGGAATTCCGGATTGGATACCACGTCGAACTCGACGCTGACGCCACGCGCGGCGAGTTCCGCCGCGACGGTCGCGCGCACCTTGTCGGCGGTGCCCACCGGCACGGTCGACTTGTTCACCACCACGGCATAGCGACCCAGGTGCCGGCCGATGGTCCTGGCCACTTCCTGCACGTATTTCAGATCGGCGCTGCCATCCTCGTCCGGCGGCGTACCCACCGCAATGAACAGCAGCTCGCCATGCGCGATCGCCGCTTCCGCGCCGGTGGTGAAGTCGAGCCGTCCTTCGGCATGGTTGCGCCGCACGATGGATTCGAGACCAGGTTCGTAGATCGGGATGTCGCCGTGCCTGAGGCGCTCCACCTTGGGGGCGTCGACATCGACGCAGAGCACGTGATTGCCCATCTCGGCCAGGCAGGCGCCGGTAACCAGCCCCACATAGCCTGTACCGAAGATCGTTACCTTCATCATCTTCGTGACGATTCCCTTGAACGTGAGCCGCCTATTCTAACGCCCGCAAAGGCGGCGCGGCGCTTGCCAGGGCGGAATGGCAGAAGGGCGCGAATCTCTTCGCGCCCTTCTGCGTGCCTGTTGACGATCCTGCGCTTACTGACCGTCAGGGTTACCGGCGGCAGGAGCCGCCGCACCAGCAGGCGTCGGGCCGGTCTTGACCAGGGTCACGTCGAAGACCAGCGTCGCATTCGGCGGCATCGGCGGCTGCGGCTCGGCACCGTAGGCGAGTGACGACGGAATGAACAGCTTGTAGTGACCACCGACCTGCATCAACTGCAGGCCCTCGCGGAAACCGGGAATCACGTTGGCGACCGGGATCGATGCCGGCTTCGGACCATGCTTGGCGGACGCGTCGAACACCTGGCCGTCGAGGAAGGAGCCGGTGTAGTTGATCTCCACCGTGTCGTTCGGGCCCGGACGCGCGCCGGTGCCGGCGGTGATGACCTGGTACTGCAGGCCGGAGGCCGTGGTCTTCACGCCAGGGGCGGTCTTGTTCTTGGCGAAGAAGGCATCGCCTTCGGCTTTGTTCTTCGCGGCTTCCTGGGCGCGCTGGGCTTCGAACTTCGCCTGCACCTTGGTCATGAACGCCTCGTACACCTGCTTGGCATCGGCCTCGCTCACGGTCGACTTCTGACCGGACAGGGCTGCCTGCACGCCACGCGCCACGGCGGCCGGATCCATTTCCTCGCGCAGGATCGGCGGCACGCTCTCGCCCATCTTGTAGTAGCCGAACACATAGCTGGCCTTGGTCTTGTCGACGGGGGCAGCGGCGCCGGTCTTGGCGGCCTGGGCGTAGGCGCCCGCGGTCATGCCCAGCGCAACGGTCAGCGCGACCGCCGTCAGCGTGGGACGCAGAAAGTGCTTCATTCGTAACTCCCTCATGAAATGGAAATGCCGGCGAAACCGGCCGGAGCCCCCTGATGGAGGCAGGCCACGCATTGTGCGGTGCCAGCCTGCTCTTGGCAACGACTCGGCGCTGTGACCGTCAGACGGCATAAAGGTTCAGCCCGCTCCGTCCTGCGGCGGTTCCGGCTTGTTCAGGGTGTCCTTCAAGGCCGCCTGCAGCCGAGCATGCATCTGCACCAGCCCCCGCCACAACACCACCGCCAGTACCACGCCCGCCACCACCAGAGACAGCGCGATGCCGCGCGGCGGCAGGATCGCCGAACCCAGCGCGCTCACCAGCACCCCCAGCAGCAGCAAGGCAGCCAGCGGGATGAGCCGCGCCAGCACGTTGCGGATGGACTGCGTGTACGACCTGGCGAAGCGCTCACGTATGCCGATTTCGGCCAGCAACATGCCCAGCGCCCCGGCCTTGCGGTACACCGCGATCAACATGGGCAGCGACAGGAACAGCGCACTGGCCCAGATCAGCGTGTGCCGAAGTTCGCGCCCGATACCCAGCGTGGAGAACCAGGTCCAGCCATGCGCGTTGACATAGGCGCCGATCATGAACAGGGTCACCACCAGCAATACATTGACTCCGATATGCCACAACAGCCGACGGAAGATGGCCGCGAGCGCCGCGTTCTCATTGACGGGCTTGAGCTGTTCCAGCCAGCCGCTGTAACTGATCGCCAGCAGGCGCAGCGAGCGTGGCGTCACCGCGCGCAAACCGCGCGCCAGACCATCGGCCGAACGCGACAAGTAGGGGGACACGGCCATGCAAACCACCGAAACCGCCACGGCGATCGGATAGATGAACTTGCTGATCACGCCGAGCGACAGCCCCAGTGTCGCGATCACGAAGGAGAATTCGCCGATTTGTGCCATGCCAAGCCCGGCGCGCAACGCGGTTCGCGGCTCATGGCCGACGAAGAAGATGCCCAGGCTGCAAGCCACCGTCTTGCCCACGATGACCACGCCCGCGATCAGCAGCGCCGGCAACGCGTATTGCAGCAACATGGCCGGGTCTATCTTCAGGCCGATCGCCACGAAGAACAACGCGGCGAACATGTCGCGCAATGGTTCCACCAGATGCATCACGCGCCCCACGCTGCGCGATTCGGCCACCACCGCACCGGCCAGGAACGCTCCCAGGGCAACGCTGAAACCCATCCAGACGGCCAGCAGACTGGCGCCGAAGCAGATCCCGAGCACACTCACCAGCAGGGTTTCGTCGCGATCGAATCCAGCCACGTAATCCACCAGCCGCGGCAGCAGGAGCAGCCCCAGGATCATGCCCACCACCACGAACAGGCCCAGGTGCCCGATCAGGCTGAAAGCGGTTCCGGCCTGCACCGAACCGCCAATCGCCACCGCACTCAGCAAAGTCAGCAGGACGATGGCGAGCATGTCCTCCGCCACCAGCAAACCCACCACCAGTTGCGCGAAGGGCTGCTGACGATGACCGCCCTCGGACAATGTACGCGTGGCCACCATGGTCGACGACAAGGAAATGATGGCGCCGAGAAACAGCGTATCCATGCCTTTCCAGCCGAACAGGCTGCCGATGCCGAAGCCGATCCACAGCATCAGGCCCACCTCGCCCACCGCCACGGCAAGCACCCCGATGCCGACCTCGCGCAATTTGCGCACGCTGAACTCCAGGCCCAGCGTGAACATCAACAGCACCACGCCGAGGTTGGAGATGTCGTCGATCGCCTGCGCATCGCCGACCAGCATGCCGGGCGTATGCGGCCCGATCAGCACGCCCGCCAGGATGTAACCCAGCAGCACTGGCTGACGCATGCGCTGGAAAAGGATGGTGGTGGCTCCAGCCACCAGCATCACCACGGCGAGGTCGCGGATGAAACCGATTTCGTGCATCGCCTGCCTTTGCAATCATGTGCCTCCCGGCAGCATAAACGAGTGCCAGGCGAGATCCGCATCGATCCGGCGGAAGTACGGCGCGAACCCCATGACGCAGTTGTCTTCGCTCTCGAAAAAAAGCTTGACGGAAAGGCAGGCCCAACCTATTCTTCTCGGCTTCCAGCGGCGGGGCCATAGCTCAGCTGGGAGAGCGCCTGCATGGCATGCAGGAGGTCGGCGGTTCGATCCCGCCTGGCTCCACCAACTTATCCGTCCCCATCGTCTAGAGGCCTAGGACATCACCCTTTCACGGTGGCGACCGGGGTTCGAATCCCCGTGGGGACGCCAAGTTGGCTCGTACAAGCTGGAAGCAGTTGCAACTGCGGAGTGGTAGTTCAGTTGGTTAGAATGCTGGCCTGTCACGCCGGAGGTCGCGGGTTCGAGTCCCGTCCACTCCGCCACTATTCAATCAAAAAGCCCGCCTTGCGCGGGCTTTTTGTTGCCTGCCCGGGCAGACCACGCGATGTGCAGCATATTCAGTCGGCGCGCTTCAGCGTGTCGATGGAATGCCGCTGCTCGGCGAGATATTCCAGCCAGCGCGAGAGAAACCGATTCATCCGCAAACGATGCTGGAACACCGTGTGCGCCGGCGAGAACGGCCCCAGAACCTGCCAGAGGTGCCGACCGGGATGGCAGTGCAGCGCCTCGGCCACATGCGCGTCGGTATACATCCTCAATTGCGCCGACGGCGCTCGATGGCCGGTATGCGCGTCGACGAAATCGTAGGTTAGCTCCAGTTCCAGCGTGTACGGGTGGCATTCCTGTACATGCAGATGCACCACGAGCCCGTCATCGACATTGGAGACATAGCGACCCGGGGCGAGTTGCTGCGGCGCGAACAGCCGCGTCAGCCGGTGATAGTTCTCCGCATACAGCCCCATCAGGAACTCGAAGCGTCCCGGCAACAGGCTGTGGCGATTGTCCAGTACGGCGCTCATGGGTGGCGCGCAAACTCCCGTCGGTTGTCTAGAACATCGTCCGCTCGATGCCGAAGCGGTCGAAGATCTTGCTGGCGATCTCCTCGATCGACACGTGCGTGGTATTCAGGCTGGGAATGCCGGCCTGCCGCATCAGGCGATCGGCCTGTTCCAGTTCCCAGCGGCATTGCTTCAACGTGGCATAGCGGCTGCCGGCACGGCGCTGTTCGCGGATCTGCGCCAGCCGCATCGGATCGATGGTCAGACCATACAGCCGATCCTTGTACGGACGCAGGCGCGCCGGCAACTCCAGCTTCTCGAGATCTTCGTCGGTCAGCGGATAGTTGGCGGCGCTGACCCCGTAATGCAAGGCCATGTACAGACAGGTCGGGGTCTTGCCCGAGCGCGACACGCCGACCAGGATCAGATCGGCATCGGCGTAATTCACGTCGATGCCATCGTCATGCGACAGCGCGTAGTTGGTGGCGTTGATGCGTGCCTCGTACTTGTCGAAGTCGACCATGCCGTGGGAGCGGTTGACCGCACCGGAGCGGCGGGTATGCAGCTCGTCCTCCAGTGGGCCGATGAAGGGTGCGAAGACGTCGAGCATCAATGCGCCGCTGGTCGCCACAATGTCGCACAGTGCGCGGTCGGCCATGGTGTTGACGACGATCGGCCGCTGTCCGCTCTGCGCATAGTTGGTCTTGATCCGCAGCGCAGCCACCTCCGCCTTGTGCGCATTGTCGGTGAACGGCAGCCGATGCTTGTCGAACTGCACGCCTTCGAACTGCGCCAGGATGCTGTTGCCGATCGTTTCCGCGGTAATACCAGTGGAATCGGAGATGAAAAACACGGTTCGCTGCATGCGGGATTCCGTCGATCGAGGTGCACTTGCAGGCACCTTAGCTCAAGCATCAAACACTGTCGCCGATTGACCGCCCGCTGACTGGTATCCGGTTGGAATGACATCGTCCGCCATTGGTCTCCTTGTGCTGTGCACCATCGGCAGCGGACAATACCAGTCCTTTGCAGCCCGTCCGGCGACTGGACGACATCTCCATCTTCCTGACTTTCAGCCATTCCGAGGAGACACCCTTGAACGACTTGGTGCTTTGGCTCGACCAACTGCGCATGACTGACCTGGGCAAGGTCGGTGGCAAGAACGCTTCGCTCGGCGAAATGATCGGCAACCTCGCCAAGCTTGGCGTGTCCGTGCCGGGCGGCTTTGCCACCACCGCCGACGCGTTCCAGCAGTATCTGGAAAAGAGCGGCCTGGCCAAACGCATCCAGGAACGGCTTGCCTCGCTCGACGTCGACGACGTCGACACCCTGGTGGAAGCCGGCAAGGAGATCCGCGGCTGGATCGTCGACACCGCCCTGCCCGCCGAGCTCGAGCAGGCGATCCGCGCGGCCTACATCAAGCTGTGCAAGGACGCCGGTGCCGACGATATTGCGGTGGCGGTTCGCTCGTCGGCTACCGCCGAAGATCTGCCCGATGCCAGCTTCGCCGGCCAGCAGGAAACCTTCCTCAACGTGGTCGGCATCGACGACGTGCTGCACAAGGTGAAGGAAGTCTTCGCCTCACTGTACAACGACCGCGCGATCGCCTACCGCGTGCACCAGGGCTTCAAGCACGAGGATGTGTTCCTCTCCGCCGGCGTGCAGCTGATGGTGCGTTCCGATGTCGGCGCATCCGGCGTGCTGTTCACACTGGACACCGAGTCGGGTTTCCGCGACGTGGTCTTCGTGACCGGCAGCTATGGCCTCGGCGAGATGGTCGTGCAGGGCGCGGTCAATCCGGATGAGTTCTACGTGTTCAAGCCGACCCTGCGCGAGGGCAAGCCGGCCGTATTGCGTCGCAACCTCGGCGCCAAGCAGCTGCGCATGGTCTATTCCAGCGCGCCCGGCGAACGCGTCCGCACCGAGGACACCCCGGCCGAATTGCGCAACAAGTTCTGCATCAACGACGCAGACGTGCAGGAACTCGCACGCCAGTCGCTGATCATCGAAAAACACTACGATCGTCCAATGGACATCGAGTGGGCGAAGGATGGCCACACCGGCAAGATCTACATCGTGCAGGCGCGCCCTGAAACGGTGAAGTCGCGCTCGCACGCGACCCAACTGGAACGCTTCCACCTCAGCGAAAAAGGCAAGGTGCTGGCCGAAGGCCGTTCGATCGGCCAGAAGATCGGCGCCGGCAAGGCGCGCGTGATCCGCTCGCTGGCCGACATGAACAAGGTGCAGGTCGGTGACGTGCTGATCGCCGACATGACCGACCCCGACTGGGAGCCGGTGATGAAGCGCGCCTCGGCGATCGTCACCAACCGCGGCGGTCGCACCTGTCATGCGGCGATCATCGCACGCGAGCTGGGCGTGCCGGCGGTGGTCGGCACCGGCAACGCGCTGGAGCTGATCCCGGACGGCGCCGACGTCACCGTGTCCTGCGCCGAAGGCGACACCGGCACGATCTACGAAGGCATCCTGAAATTCGAGCGCGTCACCGCTGATCTGGGCGACATGCCCGAGGCGCCGCTGAAGATCATGATGAATGTGGCGAATCCGGAGCGCGCGGTCGACTTCGGCACGCTGCCGAGCGACAAGAAGGCCCGGCGACGCGAGATCGTGGCGCTTCGCTCACGCAGCGGGATGGTCTTCCAGTCCCACAACCTCTTCCCGCACAAGACGGTGCTCCAGAACCTGATCGAGGGCCCGGTGCAGGTGCAGGAACGCAGCGAGGACGAGGCGGTCGCGGACGCACGCCGGCTGCTCGAGCAGGTGG
>Ga0157370_10003586_pt1 | contig 18154 bp, 20 predicted proteins | sample C35metaG_FD_113463 | JGI IMG/M metagenome (GOLD analysis project Ga0157370, IMG submission 113463) | Corn rhizosphere microbial communities from Kellogg Biological Station, Michigan, USA - C3-5 metaG | ecosystem: Host-associated > Plants > Roots > Rhizosphere > Soil | place: USA: Michigan...
ATGTGGAATTCAAGCTCGGCGACATCTCCCGGAAGAAACTCACCCAGCATTTCTATTTTGGTGCCCAGGGCAGAAGGATAGAACAATCTTCCTGTTTCCTGTTCAAAGTGCAGCTGCTGTACTGCAGTGCCTAGTTTGGTTGTTTTTATATCGCCTATGGCAGTGATAATGCCTTTTATTTTGTAGGTCATAGATTTTGTATATAGAGATTTAAGATTGAATACGTTTGTCATTCCGACAAAGGAGGAATCTCTTCTAATTCCGCAGAGATTCTTCGACTCCGTTACACTTCGCTCAGAATGACAAACGATGCTAAAACTAAAATTCGTTACTCTTTTATAACTGCGTTTTGAAAGCACAGCCTGTTGGCAATGTGGTTAAAGTCGAGTGTGCCGATTTCTTTTTCGGTTAGTTTGCTATACACTACTGTTGGAGCAAGATTTGCCAGTGCGTGAAAGAAGTCGGCCGCGTTGGTGTTGTCTTCCAGTTCCTTGATGTCAATGCGATTTTCGTTGACTTCTTCAAAAAGGTGTTGTAACTGGTCTAAGATTTTTACTGTATATTCTTCCTGTTTTGTTTTGTTGTTTTCCATTTTTTTGATTTAAAGATTTAAAATTGAAAGATTGAAGGATTGAAAAGGCCTCACCCCCGGCCCCTCTCCAAAGGAGAGGGGAGTAGCTTCGGTTATATGTCGTGGACGAATAACCATATCCACGAATAACCGAATTATGCCTGCGGCATAATTACCTCCTGAACGACAAGGTTGTTATACTGTATGCCGCTGTTTTTAGATATTTTGCCTTCCAGGGTTACACCTACCTGTATCTCGTCGTTTTCTTTGTAGCCGTTCAGGTCTTCCATTCTTCTGCCCCTGAATTCTACAAATGCCCTTTGTCTATGGTCAGGTACAAGGGTTACTACTTTTTTTTCATGTCCTGCTGTGTTGCGGTACTCAATGTTTTCGATGGTTCCTTTAATTGTCATTGTGATTTTGTTTAATAATTGAAAGATGAAGTCTTGGTGTTGGTGGTTTGTGTTTTGTTGTGTTGTCATCCTGACGAAGGAAGGATCTCTTCATTTCCAATAGGTCGTGGAAGAGATTCTTCACTCCATTTTATTACGTTCAGAATGACATAACGCGTTAAGCCGATAACTGCAAACTCTTACTGATCACTGCATACTTTGCCCTGAGCTTTTCTAATTTTTCCGTTACAGCGGCGATATCTTTTTGCTGTTCGGTTTGTTGGTTAAACAGTTGGTAGTAGGGCAGGGTCTTCAGGTTTTCGAGTTCTTTTCCGAGTTCGGTAATCAAACGTTTTAATTTTTTTCGCTTTTTGGTCATACTGTAAACTGTAAACTGACCACTGTGAACTTGTTACTCTGTAATCGTAAATCTCCTATCGCGGTTAAAGTGGAGTATTGCATTTTTTTCATCGTTGGTGTAGTATATGGTTTTTATTGCTGATTGTCTTTCTTCGAATGCCTTAATGTCTTGTTTTACTTGTAATTGCTCTGTATAAAGTAAGTTTAACGTTTTGTTGATTATTTGCTTATTGTACTGTATTTGAGTGGTATTTTCCACTTCGGTTAAACTTCTGTTTGAAGCTAAGTAGTGGTTATATGCTGATTTTATTTCACTTAGTTCCACAATTTCTTTCGTTATGATGTCTAAGTTTCGCATTTTTTATATACCTTTGTTGAATACAGTGCAAATTTATGTGGAATATTCCACATTTCAAAATTAATCAATGTTAAATTTTACACTTTTGGTGTTCAATTTAATTTTATTGCCCCTAAAGTTTTGATTATGGACGGATTAGAGATTAAACAAAAGCGCGAAGAGCTTGGACTTACACAAAAGGAGCTGGCCGATCTTATTGGTTCCAGCCGTGAAACGATTATCAACTATGAAAAAGGTAAGCCAATCCCGAAATCGAAAAGTGAAATATTAAACAAAGTATTGCAGCCGGGTGCCGTTTACACTAAAACGGTAAAGCAGGAAGAGGTGGTGCGCCTGGTAGAAGATTTTGAGAATAAGAACGGCAACAAATTCATTGAGCTGCCTAACGGGCAATATTATATGCTTATGCCGTTGGCCGAATTCAACATACAGGCAGGTTTTTTGAGTGCCTATCAGGATGCTGATTTCCTGATGGATTTGAGTCAGCATGGTATATTGGTCGATAAACCGGTGCAGGGGCGTTATGTTGCCTTTCGCGTAAACGGCGATAGTATGGACGATGGCTCGAGCAGTGCAATTACCCGTAATAGCATTGTTTCTACGCGCGAACTGCAACGCCATCACTGGAAAGGCAAGCTGCGTTACCGCGATTTTCCATACTGGGTTATTTATACCACTCAGAGTAAAATGCCGCTCCTTAAAGAGATCATTGAGCATAATGTGGAAGATGGTACTATTACCTGCCATTCGCTTAACGACAGCCCTGAATTTACCGACTTCACCCTGCACATGAATGATATTCAGGCATTGTTCTATGTTATTGATGTAAACAGGACAGTGAGCAAGAAGAGTTTTTATTAGAGAAGTTCTAAGGTTAAACGTCATAAAGTCGTAAAGTCTCTTTTTTAGGATGCTTTACGACTTTTGAGTTTCAACTAAAAACGATACTTTTGCCCACCAAATCTAATCAACCCAATGAAAAAAATTTTATTTGCCACCCTGGCAATGCTTGCTATTGCATGCAGCGATGATAATGACGTGTCTAACGATCCACTGGCAAAATGTACCTTTACAGGCGATGTTTACTTAACAACTCAGGAAGAGGTGAATGCTTTTGCAGCCAATAATTATTGTGCTGTAAACGGTCATTTAAAGATAATGTCTTTAGAGTATGGTGAAACAGATATAACCAGTCTTGAAGGTTTAGCGAGTCTTGTAAAGATTGAAGGCAACCTCGTGATAATGGACAGCCCGTTACTAAATTTACATGGCCTTCATAACATTAAGCAAGTCCGTAATCTCGATATTGAATATAATAATAGACTTATTAATTTACAAGGACTTGAATCGTTACAGCTTCTCGGCACTATTGGCGTTGACAATACAGCAGGTATTGTTATAAAAAATAATAATTCATTGAAAAACTTACGAGGTATTGGTCCGGTAAGTGAATTAAATTTTTTAGATGTTCAGGAAAATCCATCACTTTTAAATGTAAGTGGCTTAAATACAGTTACAAAAATACAACAGGGCTTAAGATTTTTTAGCAATGATGAACTTGCAAATTTGGAAGGTCTCAATAATGTTACTTCTGTTGATTTAGTGATTTTAGCCAGCAATTTTAAGCTCGTTTCTCTTGAAGCTTTTTCAGCCCTTGAAAATGTTGGGATATTAGAGATCAACGATAATGATGCATTGCTTGCTCTTAACGGGCTAGAAAACATTACAGAACTCAAAGAACTTACAGTAAATAATAATTCATACCTTGACAATTTAGCGGGATTACAAAATCTAAAAAAAGCACAAAATCTTAAAATTATAAATAACTATCGTCTGAGTTCTGTAAGCCACTTAACCGGCCTCAGAACAATTGAAGGCGGTGAGGCCCCGGAATTTTATATTGACAGTAATACTTCGTTAAAGACATTAAACGGATTGCAAAATCTTACTCTCGTTGATGGTTATTTCATGATACGAAATAATAATACTACTGATTATTGTGCCATTTCAGATTTGGTTTTGAATAACAACCATACGGTATATTTTGTTGATAACACATATAACCCAACCAAAGATGATTTTATTGCCGGCAATTGTAGCCAGTAATTGTAAATAGGGTTTTAAAGTAAAAAGGTTAAGTCTAAAAATAAGAGCCTTATAACTTTGGCTTTCAGCTAAAAACCATATTTTTGCCCCAACCAAACCAACAACCCAATGAAAAAACTATTATTTGCCGCTCTGGCAATGCTTGCTATTGCCTGTAGCAGCGATGATACTGTATCTACAACTCCCGAAGAAAACAATCCTGAAAATCCAACGCCTGTAGTTGTTTGCGACAATATGTTTGAAGGCGATATTACTCTTTCTACACAGGAAGAAGTTAATGCCTTTGCTGCAAAAGGTTATTGTGGCGTCAAAGGGCGGTTATTTATTGGCACTCGTATAGATAGGGTGGAAGGAACTCCTGTTGTAATAAATAGCGATATTACAAGCCTTCAGGGCTTAGAAGGGCTTAAAATAATTGACAAAGAACTATCTATAGGTATAAATCCGCTATTAACTTCATTAAATGGGCTTAACAATTTAGAACAGGTAAGCGATTTAGTTATTCAGTATGCTAATGCCCTTGTAAACCTTCAGGGACTTAATTCCCTTGCAATATTCACCGGGACTCATGGAAATGGAAAAGGAAGCATAGATATTAATTCAAATACAAGTCTGGTTAACCTTGAAGGATTAGATTCTGTTACATTGATAGGAAATTTAAGCATACAAAATAATTGGGCACTGGCTAATCTTCACGGTCTGGAAAGTTTAGAAAAAGTTGTGGAACAGCTAACTATAAGTGGCGACGAAAACCTTCAGTCACTAACGGGGCTGGATAATTTAAAGCGGACTTTTATTTTTCGTTGCATTGGTAATAAAAGTCTTTCTTCATTTGAAGCACTTCATAATTTTAATTATGCAAATACCATGGAGTTGGTTGATAATGGATTGCTAAATTTAAAGGGCTTAGAAGGGGTTAAAGAAATTGAAACGCTTGAAATATGGTCTAATCAGAATATGACAAGCCTGGAAGGGCTGCAGAACCTAAAATTGGCATCTGAAATATCTATTATCGGTAATAAAGCTTTACTATCTATATCACATTTAGGCGGACTTACTTCTTTTACTGTTTCGCCCTATTACAAAGGAAATAGAATGTTAATATCAGAGAATGATGCGTTAACTTCATTAGACGGGTTGCAAAACATTACATTGTTTACAGGCCGGCTTACAGTATCACAAAACTTATCGCTAAATAACCTATGCGCGTTACAGAACATAATTGCCATTGGGGATTTTGCCATACCTGTTAATATTACACAAAATCTTTATAATCCTTCTGCTGACGCTATCGCTGCTGGCAATTGCAGCCAGTAACGACAGTAAATTGATATTTATAGCACTAAATTATTAAATCAACATGAAAAAAATTTTGCTTGCCTGTATAGCAGCTCTTGCGTTTGCCTGTAGTGGAGACGATAGTTCTCAAAGTAACAACGAAAGATGTACTTATAAAGGAAATGTAACATTAAAGACCCAGGCAGAAGTTGATGCTTTTGTCTCTCACGCTTATTGTACTGTAGACGGAAATTTGACAATAGGAGATTATTATGAAGATCCAAAATCTGATATTAATAGCCTTCAGGGATTATCGGGGATAATTACTGTAACAGGTAACATTACGGTAGTCTCTAATTCGCTTTTGGAATCCCTTAACGGACTTCAGAATATTAAAGATGTATCAAAGATATCTGTCGTTTCTAACCACCGTTTGCAAGATCTTAAAGGCTTTCCGTCTTTAGGCAATGACGCAATTGTGGACATAGCAAATAATTTAGGAATGGCTACTCTTGAAGGCCTGAATGTTGAAAAGTGTAAGTCAATTGAGCTTTACAACAACGTAAGTCTTAATAGTATCCTCGCGCTCCAAAATTTACAGGAAATAAAATCTTTACGCATACAAGGCAACGGAATAACTACTCTTGAAGGGCTGGAAGCTATTACTCAGGTAGAAGAATTAATGATTGATACAAATCCGAATCTCGTTTCACTAAAGGGTCTTGATAACCTTAAAAGATCAGATTATCTGTCTATTAAAAATAATAATGCATTAGTTACACTTGAGCATTTGAGCAATTTTGTAGCTATAGGCGACATAGAGTCAGATATGAAAATTCATATTTTGTCTATAGCGCAAAATAATAATCTCGAATCGCTGCATGGGCTTGAGAACTTAGCTTATTTTTTAGGCAATGTATTCGAAATTAACTATAACCCGAAACTTCATGACTTTTGTGCACTTACTAACTTTTTTCAGTTAAATACATTATCACAGCCGAATATCAGTTATAATGCTTATAACCCTACGCAATCTCAGATAAGTGCAGGCAATTGCAGCCAGCCATAAGGCTATGAGCCGATCCAATTAGCTTAACAACAAACCCAACCTATTAAACACAATGAAAAACATTCTTACCCTGCTGGCAGTTTTATTTTGTCTGTCAGCAAATGCACAGGACTTTCCCGGCAAAAAAATAAACCTGATTAAAGACAAAGAGTTAAAAGTTAAACCTTTAGAAGAATTTTTAAAACAAAGTGGCTATGAAAGGTTCTATACAGACGAGGCAATGACTAAACATTATGCAGTTGTTGGATATACTAACAGCAATTATGATTCTCTTGTAGGTAAGACATTTAAGGTAAAAGATATTAAACATCTGGGAAAAGATGTTTTTGGTGAAGATGATGAATACAGGCTTACTCTGGAAGAAGCTACAGGCCATATATTATATTTTAACTATAATACAGGATATGAGCATACGTTTAATTTTTCAGTCTTAAATGCTGGTCCGGATTTTTATTGCCAACAGATAACCATTACTAAAGAAAATGGGAAAACATACTATTATGCGCCTATTTTGAGTGGTATAACAGTTTCTAAGACTATAAAAAATAATGTATCGCATATGTACATAACGGTAAACGAAAATAATTCTACCGTATCAGTAAATAAAAAGGGATTGGTATTAACGTTGGCAAACGGAAAGCAAATTAACCGTTCTGATGCAAAAGTAGATGTAGAGGCATCAGGCAGCGGTTATTTTTATACTGCTGCTATAGAACTTACAGCGGCAGAAATAACACTTTTAAAACAAAGCCCTATTGTTAAGGATAAGCTTTATATTTATGAAGGAAAAGTTGAAGATGGAAAGATTATCCAGGAATACATAAAATGCCTGTCAAAGAAATAGTTTAAAAAACCGCCCCAACAAGGGCGGTTTTTATATAAGTATCAACATTGCATCTTTGCTACTTTGTAGCGTTTTCTATGCAAACTATTTCTCGGCGTGTACCTTGTTCATCGTATCTAAGAAAGCAGCCGTTTCCTGTGCACCGCTAATGGCATATTTCCTGTCGAAAACAAAAAACGGAACGCCTTGTATCTGTAGTTCCTGTGCTTCGGTAATATCAGCAACCACTTCGTCGGCAAATGCACCGCTGCTCATAGATTCTGCAAGTTTTGTGGTGTCAAGACCAAGTTCAATGGCAATGCCTATGAGGGTTTGGGCATCGTCTATATTGCGGCCTTCGGTAAAGTAAGCGGCAAAAAGCTTTTCTTCGGCTTCAGTTGCTTTGCCATACTGCGCTGCAAAGTGAATAAAGCGGTGTGCATTAAAGGTATTGGCTACAACTGCATCGTCAAAATTGTAGGTCAGTCCTACATTTGCAGCCATATCGGTTACATAGTCGTGCATGCCTTTAGCTTCTTCAAGCGAAATGTTTTTATGATCGGCCAGTAACTGGTTCATGTTTTTTGACGGATCTGTTTTAAGTTCAGGAGAGAGCATAAAACTCTTCCATACTATCTGTACCTCGTCTTTGTGTTCAAACTGCGCTAATGCGGCATCAAAACGCCTTTTGCCGATATAGCAGAAAGGGCACATGATATCGCTCCATATTTCTATTTTCATTTTTTGTTGTTAATTGGAACGCGGATTCCACAGATTGGGCGGATCAACGCGAATTATACTGATTTTTTATTACTGTTGCTGAATACCTTTCTTATAAATTCAGGTTCTTTGCCAAAGTTAAGAAGTAATCCTATTTCACAATTAGTACTTTTTAAATAATTTATCAATTGGTATTCAAATTCATCTACAATATAATCACAGGCTTTTAATTCCAAAATTATTGTATCATTTACAATCAGGTCGGCGTAATAATCACCTACTTCAATCCCTTTGTAATAAACTGATATTTTCTTTTGGGCTACAACATCAAAACCTCTTGCCTTTAATTCTAAGAACAATGCATTTTGATATACCCTTTCTAAAAAGCCGTAGCCAAGCTCATTATAAACATCATAAAATGCTTTTAATATTTGTCCGCTAAGTTCTTTATGCAGCATGTTGCTTCCTTGTCAAAATTGTTTTGGCTAAACTAATAATTTTAGCTTTAAAGAAGCTAAAAAAAATCTGTGCTAATCTGCCCAATCCGTGGAATCCGCGTTCAAATATTCACAAACTAAAAAGTTAAAGCCTCATTATCAAATCTATTATTTCCCTATATTTAAGCTGTAAACCAACTAATTACATTATTATGAAAAAAGTACTCACACTTTTTGCCCTGCTGTTTGTTATGGTATCGGTAAATGCGCAAACGGCTACAGAGCTTACAGGCCAATGGAAACTTGTAAAATGGACCGACAAAAAAGGTAAAGAAAAGGATATCAATGATTATTTTAAGACTACCGAAGTGTATCAGGTTTTTGATGCCGATGGCAAGTTTCAGAGCCTTGTAGGGGAAAAAGTAAACAAAGGAAAGTGGAAACTGTCTAAAGACAATAAAAAGCTTACTGTAACAGTGCTTTTAATCAACGAGGTTTTTGATGTTGATTTTTTTGATGCCAAAAAAAGGGTTATAAGCACTCCTCAATTAGGGACTTTTGAGTATCAGAAACAATAGTTTATTGAGTTAAACGTCTTCCCCTCCTTTGGAGGGATGCCCGTAGGGTGGGGTGGTTAATTAGTAATTGAACCACCCCGGCTTTCAGCCACCCCTCCAAAGGAGGGGAAGCCACTCATACCGATTACGTAATATAAACAAAAATGCCGCTCTTATCAGGCGGCATTTCATTTCGTGTGTTTTGTATTTTTTCAGGACGTGGGGGCGTCGTTTTTACTGTTTTACTCAGCTGTTGGCTCTTCAGCAGGGCCTTCTACTGTTTCTTCTTCAGCAGTTACAGCTTCTTCAACCTGATTGTAAAGCATTTCAATTTCGTCTTCTGTTAAGAAACGAACGTCTTTGTGTGCTACTTCAACAAGGTTGCCGGTGTTAGCGTCTTCTATAAGGGCATAGAATTTCTCTGTACCTTTTTTGTCGGCGTTAGCTCCCCAAATGTGGAAGTAACCTATTGCCTTAACTTTTTTAGAAGTCGACTTTTTACTTTTTTTAGCTTGTACTTTTTTTGTTACTGAGTATTGTACCAGTCTTAGATCTGTCCTGTTCATGGGGTCTGCGTATTAATTTACATTAGCGTAACGCAAAATTAACAAGTAAAAAGTAGAAAAGGCCATTTTCAATGTTAAGTCTTTGATTTAATCGATAAACTTAACATTGTAAACGACCTTTTGGCATGGAGCATAGCTAAAAAACTATTAAAACGCAGCAGAGACGTAGTAATGTTACGTCTCTGCTTATATATATATTCTTATGTAGGTGCCGATTGATTCACTGGAATTTAAAGAGATTTTTCGACTCCGCTGCGCTGCGCTCAAAATGACAGAGACTGGCTACTGCCACTGAATACTGCAAACTAATTAAAAGCCTGCTCGATATCTTTAATAATATCCTCAATATCTTCAATACCTACACTAAGGCGTACAAGATCATCGGTAATGCCTATTTCCTTACGTTTTGGCTCAGGGATAGAGGCATGTGTCATTAAAGCAGGGTGATTAGCAAGCGATTCTACACCACCAAGCGATTCGGCAAGGGTAAATACTTTTACGCTTTCAAGAAATTTGATGGCATCTGCCTTGTCTTCCGATTTAAAGGTAAACGAAACCATTCCGCCAAAACCACCATTCATTTGCTTTTTAGCAACATCATGATTTGGGTGGTTTTCAAGTCCAGGATAATATACTTTAGCCACTTTAGGATGTTTGGCAAGGTATTCGGCAACTTTTTGGCCGTTTTCGCTATGACGCTGTACACGCAGGTGAAGGGTTTTAATACCTCTCAACACCAAATAAGCATCCTGCGGACCAAGCGTTGCGCCTGTAGCAAACTGTAAAAAGTGCATTTTGTCGCCAAGTTCGGCATCTTTAATAATAAGCGCACCGGCAATAACGTCGCTGTGACCGCCAAGGTATTTTGTAGCCGAATGCATTACGATATCTGCGCCAAGGTCTATAGGGCGTTGAAGGTATGGTGTTGCAAAGGTGTTGTCTACAGCAAAAAGTATGTTTTTAGCTTTTGTTATTTTTCCAATAGCCTCGATGTCAACCACTTTCATAAGCGGATTGGTAGGGGTTTCTATCCAAACGAGCTTGGTGTTTTCGTTGATAAGCGACTGAAACTTGTCAAGGTCGTTCATATCTACAAAATGAAACTTAATGCCCATATCCTGGTAAATACGGGTAAACATGCGGTAAGTACCACCATAAAGGTCGTCCATAGCAATAACCTCGTCGTTAGGTTTAAGCAGTTTCATAACACAGTCGGTAGCAGCAAGGCCAGATGAAAAGGCAAGTCCACGGGAACCATTTTCAATGCTTGCAAGGGCATCTTCCAGGGCAGTACGCGTTGGGTTTGCCCCACGACTGTATTCATATCCGTTTATAAGAACACCCGGACTCTTTTGTGCAAAGGTAGAGGTCTGGAAAACCGGTGGCATTACGGCTCCTGTATGCGGTTCATGATGCTGGCCTCCGTGTATGGTTTTTGTGTTAAATTTCATATAATCGTATATTCGTTGTCATTAATTTTAGGCAAATTTACTGTAATTTAATTTTCCGCGTATGCGGATTCACGTGTTTTACACAACAATAACACTTATACTATGAAACAACTGCTCGCCATTGCCCTTGCCTGCACGCTGCTTACAGGCTGCAAAAAGGATACAGAAAAAACTACCGAAACCACTACAGATACTACCGTTGCTGAAGAAACACCCGCACTGGCTTTCGAAAATCAGTCGTATGATCAGAAGTCTGCCATAGGATGCAGGGATAAGGTGTGTACCTATGTGTCTATCACGGTGCCGCAGGCTAAAGGTATTGAAGGGGTTAGCGATAGCATTAACAACAAGATATTTCATGTAACGCGAAGCATTGTTTACTTTGGCGAAAAGCCGACCAATGCAAAAAGCTATAAAGAACTGATGGCGTCATTTATTAGTTCGTATGAAGAGCTTGCTAAAGAATATCCGAGTGATGCCATGCCGTGGGAAGCAAAAATAAAAGCAGATATCGATTACCAGTCGGACAGTATTATCAATATCAAACTGAACAACTATATGTTTACCGGAGGTGCTCACGGGTATGAGGGCAATCGTTCGCTAATCTTTAATGCAAAGACAGGCAGAAGTCTTAGTTATGACCAGATCTTTAAAGATAAAAAGGCATTTACGGCATTCGCTGAAAAGAAATTCAGGGAAAAGTTCAAGCTTCCGGCAGGTAAATCTATCAATGCTAAAGGGCTGATGTTTGAGAATGATAAATTTATCCTTCCGCAAAATATATTCTATAAAGAAAACGGATTGTTGCTATACTACAACAGCGTAGAGATTGGTTCTTTTGCCGATGGTACTAAAGAACTTTTACTGCCATACAGCGAAATTGACCAGTTTTTGAAGGTAAAGTAGGTAAGTTTTTGTTTGGGGATTTATTTATTTGGAACCCTGATATCTGAATTTCTCCCTGTTGTCATTCCGACGATAGGAGGAATCCCTTTTAATTCCAAATTGTTTCATTAGTGAACGCGGATGACCCCGCTAAAGCTGGGCAAGCTACGGATTTGGGCAGATGATCGCAGATTTCCCTGAGGGTAAACAATATTCTTAAGATTTGCTTTAAAACATAATAACATAACGCATTTTATAATAGTTCATACAGATAAATGAGTAGGTTTGTATACCCAAAATATACATCTCACATGAAACTATTTATTCACAAGCTGTATGCCTTATTTACCACGATACGGCATTTTAATACGCTAAAAAGATAGCCTTTAATGGCTTCAGGTAATACAACAAAGGCTCCCGTTTCCGGAAGCCTTTTGTTTTTTATGCTGATGCAGTATTAGTTTCTGCTTGATAGTTTAGAGAATAACCTTAAAAACTCAACATAAAGCCATACAAGGGTAATCATAAGGCCCATTGCGCCAAACCACTCCATGTATTTAGGAAGGCGTTGTTTTGCGCTTTGCTCTATCATGTCAAAGTCAAGGAAAAGGTTTAATGCAGCAATTACAATTACAAATGCACTAATACCTATGCTCATCCATGAGTTATCATTAAATCCACGGCCTACCATCTGGAAGTTAAATAACCATGATGCAAAAAAGCTTATAATATAATAAGTAGCAATGGCTATTGTTGAAGCAATAACTACCGATTTAAACTGCTCAGTTACTTTTACAATCCTAAATCTGTATAAAGCAAAACATACTACGAATGTTACAAATGTAGCACCTACAGCCTGTAAAGCCACGCCCGGATAGGCTACGTTTATGATAAGTGAAAGTCCGCCGATAAAAAGGCCTTCAAAAAGTGCATAAGCAGGAGCAAGGTAACGTGATGTTTCGGGCTTAAAGCTCGCTACAAGTACCGATATAAATCCTAATATAGCACCGCCAATAGCGATAGGGTAAGGATTAGAGCCGTTTACTGCCATATACCATACGCTGAATGCGCCTGTTAAAAGCAATAACAAAAGAATAAAACTTTTGTTTACGGCACCGTTTACAGTCATAGTGTCGTTATAATCAACAAGTATGTTACCCTGAGCATCATGAATTGTAGTTCCTTTTGCAAAAGATTTGTTGCTTAGAAAAGGGTTTTTAGATTTAAATTCCATCTTGGTTATGTTTTAAGTACATCAAATATATAAAAATAAATCAAAAGGCGTGCCACGTCGTGATTTGGGTATGCGGTTATTTGGTTATTCGGAACGGAAGTAATTTTGATGTTGTCATCCTGAGGCACGAAAAATCTCTTTATAATTCTATTGGATCTTTAATGGATCTTTAATGGAACGCGGATGACGCGAATCCTGGCAGATTTACGCAGATTTATCCGTTACTGTCATTCCGAATGCAGCGAAGCGAAATTGAGGAATCTCTGTAATTCCAAATTTCTTCAATGGAACGCGGATGACGCGAATCCTGGCAGATGGTCGCAGATTTTTCTTTAACAAAGTAGAGCCGTAACAATGCTACGGCTCTACAACTGATATTATATGTAAATCTCAGTACTGTAAACTCAAAACTGTCAACCGTAAACTTATTTCGCTACTTCAATAGAAACCTTCATTTCGGCGCGGCTTTTTTTGTCTACGATCTGCATGTAGGCTTTTTTAGAAAGGTCTATATCAAATCCGCCCGAGAACGGACCACGATCGTTTACCGTTACAACAACCGATTTGTTGTTAGAAAGATTGGTCACTTTAATTTTAGTGCCAAAGGGCAGTTTTCTGTGGGCTGCCGTAAGTTTGTTATTACTGAATTTCTCGCCGCTGGCGGTCTTCTTTCCGTTAAACTTATCGGCATAATAAGAGGCTTTCGCATTCTTATCATACGAAGTAAAGGCCCCTTTAGACGACGAACAGCCCACAAGGGCTGTAAGTAGTAATAGTATAAATATGCGTTTTGTCATTATTCGGCAGAGGCTGTTTCGGTTGCAGGTTCAATGATTTCCATTTTTACCTTAAAACTGCCTGACCCTTTTTTTGAGCAAATCTCCATAAAGGCGGTCTTAGTTAAGTCGATTTCCAGTTTTTTGCTGAAAGGCCCGCGGTCGTTAACCTTAACGTCTACAAATTTTCCGTTGTTTTCGTTGGTTACCCTTACCATAGTGCCAAAAGGCAGTTTCATGTGGGCAGCAGTATATTTTTTGTTGTGAAAACGCTCTCCGCTTGTTGTTTTCCTGCCGTTAAATTTGTCGGCATAATAGGTAGCAACTACATTTTGTTTGTAAAGCGTTAGCTTTGGTTCTGCAGCTTTAGCCGTTTTTTTTGCGGCCTCTGCCGGTGCAGCAGTTTCGGTAGTATCAGAAACTTTTACGGCAGTAATTTTTTCAGTTTTTGGGTTTTCTAAAGCGGTTTCGGTGCTTATGGTTGAAAATCCCGTTATAATAAGCATTACTAATGAAACACTAAAAACGATAATACTATTCTTCATAGATAATTATTTTTTTGGTTGTTTTACAAATAATATGCCGGTAGACACAAAAAGCCTTTAAAAGGCTTTTAATATGCGGTTAGCTTAACCATTGACCCCAGGGGATCCTGCTTAAAAGCAGTACTAAACCTATGGCATAAAAATATCCTATATTCTTAAATTTTGAGGTGCTCTCAGCCGCTCTTTTGTGCTTAGACCATCCTATGGTAATAAGAATTATGGCAATAAGGTTAATAAGCGGATGCTCAAAAACAAGAGGCCTTAATTCGCTGTTCTTCATCAAACCACCCATGCCAAGTGCTTTTGCCGCTTCAAATTTAGGACTTGTAAAAAGCAGTACAATACCAAATACAAATTGCAGGTGCGTAAATATAAGCGCCATCAATGCTATTTGCCTATCTTTTGGCAGGAAAGCTCTTTTTGATGATAAGCCTATGAACGCGTTAAGCGATGCAAGAAGCAATAATACTAATACGGCAAATGCCCAATACGAATGCAGGTCTAAAATACCCTTGTACATAGTTAGTGTTTTGTTTGAGGAAAGGCAAATATAAGCAAACATGCCTGATTAATAAATGCAAAATGCCTGTTAATTAGTTGTTAACGCTTGTTTAGAATCTGTCTAAGAAGCATTTAACATCGTTAAGCCCCAAGGCTAAAGGGGTTACAAGCTTCGTTTTTGCAATGTTAAGTTTAGGTTAAGAAAGGCTTTTGTTTTTGAAAAAGAAGAAAAATGTGATGTTTTTTTGTGGGATTTTGGCTATGATGTTCTTTTGTCTTGAAACAAAAGAACCAAAAGTTCAAGGCTCTAACTTCTTAGGCTACAAAATAAGAATGGAGGCTAAAGTATTTGAACTCGCTTCGCTCAGACAGCAAATCCTTTTTAAGGCCTCCATTCTCATTTTGCTTACGCCACAAAGTTTAATGCCTTAGCTTCACTCTTACTTAGTTGCATCGCTCAAGGGTCGTTCTTCCTCGCAATTATTTATCGCGTGGAAATCGGAAGACCGTAAAAACAAAAAACCGCCCTATCGGACGGTTTTTATTTTGTTATCGCTGCATGTTTTTTGCCTCGATGCTCATTGTAGCATGGGGCACCAGCTTTAATCTTTCTTTATTGATCAGTTTACCGGTCACTTTACAAATGCCATAGGTCTTGTTTTCAATCCTGATAAGGGCATTTTTAAGATCGCGTATAAACTTTTCCTGACGGATTGCCAGTTGCGAGTTTGCTTCTTTAGACATGGTTTCGCTGCCTTCTTCAAACGCTTTAAACGTAGGAGACGTATCGTCTGTTCCATTGTTAAGGTCGTTCATGTAAGCGCTGCGTATCAGGTCTAAGTCTGCTTTAGCTTTATCAATTTTTTTGGTAATTAATTCCCTAAACTCTGCAAGGTCAGCGTCAGAGTATCGTATTTGCTCATCTACCATTTTGTCAACTTATTTTGAAATTAATAATAAGGTTTTTATTTCGTCAAATTCTATTTCCACGCCGTTTGCCACATCCTGTCCAAATATAAGCTCGTCGGTAAGTGTCTCACTCTTAATGTAATCCTCATTTGCCATAACGGCATCCTGAAGGATTTTGTTGTCTTTAAGATATACTTTAATCCTGTCGGTAACTTCAAAGCCGCTGTCTTTTCGGATGTTTTGTATCCTGTTAACCAGCTCTCTTGCAATACCTTCTTTCTTAAGCTCGTCTGTCAGCGTAATGTCTAATGCTACGGTAATACCGCCTGCATTTGCTACCAGCCATCCAGGAATATCCTGCGACGAAATCTCTACATCTTCAGATGTTAAATTAACACTTTTTCCTGATACTGCAATATCTATGCCGCCATTCTTCTCAATCTCATTTATCTGCTCCTGAGAGAAATTTTGTATCTCTTTAGAAATCAGTCCCATATCCTTGCCGAAGCGTGGTCCAAGTGCTTTAAAATTCGGTTTTATCTGCTTCACTAACACACCACTTGCGTCGTCTATCAGTTGTATTTCCTTCACGTTTACCTCTGCCTTAATTAGCTCAGAAACAGCCTCTATCTCAGCTTTCTGGTTCGCGTCAAGTACCGGTATCATTACCTTTTGCAGTGGCTGACGCACTTTTATCATCTCCTTCTTCCTTAGCGAAAGTACAAGCGATGAAATGGTCTGAGCCTTCTGCATCCTGCTTTCCAGCGACTTATCAACAAAGTTATCAGCATATGCAGGAAAGTCGGCCAAATGTACACTTTCGAAACGCTCTTGTTGTGAAGCCTGTGTTAAATCTTTGTACAGCCTGTCCATAAAGAATGGCGCTATTGGCGCACTTAGCTTAGCTACAGCTACTAAGCAAGTATAAAGGGTTTGGTAAGCCGCAATTTTATCCTGTGCATATTCGCCTTTCCAGAAACGGCGACGGCATAAACGCACATACCAGTTGCTCAGGTTTTCCTGAACAAAGTCAGATATTGCCCTTGCTGCCCGTGTAGGCTCATAATCGGCATAGAAACTGTCTACGTCTTTTATAAGTGTGTTTAGTTCCGATAATATCCAACGGTCAATCTCAGGCCTTTCGTTAAGCGGAACTTCCGGCTCTGCATACGAGAAGCCATCGATATTTGCATAAAGCGCAAAGAATGAATACGTATTATATAGTGTACCAAAGAATTTGCGTCGCACTTCGGCAACACCTTCAATATCAAATTTAAGGTTATCCCACGGGTTAGCGTTGGCAATCATGTACCAGCGTGTAGCATCCGGACCGTATTCGGCAAGGGTGGTAAACGGATCTACGGCGTTGCCAAGACGTTTAGACATTTTTTGCCCGTTCTTGTCCAGTACCAGTCCGTTACTAACTACGTTTTTATATGCCACCTGGTCAAAAACCAAAGTTCCTATTGCATGAAGCGTATAGAACCATCCGCGTGTCTGGTCTACACCCTCAGCAATAAAGTCGGCCGGGAACGCAACGTTGTTGTCTATCAGTTCTTTGTTTTCAAAAGGGTAGTGCCATTGTGCATACGGCATGGCGCCACTATCAAACCAAACGTCTATCAGGTCGCTTTCGCGCTGCATCGGTTTGCCTGACGGCGAAAGCAGGGTAATGCTGTCTACCACGTTTTTATGCAGGTCGATAAGGTTGTAGTTTGCCTCGCTCATATCGCCCGCTTTAAAGCCTGCAAAAGGATTCGTTGATTGAACGCCCGCTGCAACAGCTTTTTCGATTTCAGTATATAATTCTTCTACCGACCCGACAATCATCTCTTCGGTTTTATCTTCAGTCCTCCAGATAGGAAGCGGAATACCCCAGTAGCGCGAACGCGACAGGTTCCAGTCGTTAGCATTTTTAAGCCAGTTGCCAAAACGGCCTTCTCCGGTAGATTTTGGCTTCCAGTTGATGGTATCGTTAAGGTCGAACATCCTGTCTTTAACATCGGTCACTTTAATGAACCAGCTGTCAAGAGGGTAATATAGTAACGGTTCGTCAGTCCTCCATGAGTGTGGGTAGCTGTGAACGTATTTTTCTACTTTAAATGCCTTGTTGTTTTCTTTCAGGTAGATAGATATCTCTACATCTGCCGAACGCTCCGGTGCAGTACCTGCATCGTAGTATTCATTCTTTACATATTTACCTGCAAGCTCTAACGCTTTTCCGTTAGGGTTGTTAAGGCTTCCCTGGTGTGAAGTAAATTTACCCTGAAGGTCTACCAGTGGAATAAGGTTTCCGTTTTCGTCTTCCACAAGCATAGGCGGAACTTCCGGTTTAGCCTCTTTCGCTACCTTGGCATCATCTGCACCAAAAGTAGGGGCAGTGTGTACAATACCTGTACCATCTTCGGTAGTAACGAAATCGCCCGAAATTACACGGAAAGCATCCTGCGGATTTTGTGCTGGCAATACGAACGGTAATAACTGCTCATAACGGATGCCTACAAGATCCTTACCTTTTGTTTCTGCTACTATTCGGAAAGGGATGGTTTTGTCGCCACCTTTATACGCTTCAAAATCGGCTTCATTGCTGGTTTCAACATATCCTTTTCCAAATTG
>Ga0157370_10003588_pt1 | contig 18150 bp, 15 predicted proteins | sample C35metaG_FD_113463 | JGI IMG/M metagenome (GOLD analysis project Ga0157370, IMG submission 113463) | Corn rhizosphere microbial communities from Kellogg Biological Station, Michigan, USA - C3-5 metaG | ecosystem: Host-associated > Plants > Roots > Rhizosphere > Soil | place: USA: Michigan...
ATCACTCGACGAGCGTGCAGGTTGCGGGTGAATGCAGCAACTTCGCGCAAGACACCCAGTCGTACACGATGATCGAAGCGTGCGTGCAGCAGCGTGAACGAGCAGCCGAGTAGAAATTGCACCCGGAACCGGTGAACACTGGATTGCGCACCCCGCTGAACGTTTAACCCGGCGCCGTCTCAATCTTTGAACACGGCCGCGCGGACAATGCACGCATGTCCCGTCGTCGCCCCACCAAAGCCGAACGCGAGCGCGTCATCTCGATGGACTTGCTCGCCGACTGGCGCATGTACGCGGAACCGCTGCCGTCTCCTAACGGCGAGCATGATTGGCGCTATTACGGCACGATCACGATAGATGGACAAACGGGCGCGCTTGCCTGGCGCGCGGGTGGCTACGGGATCGGCAACGGGGCGACTGTGCGCGAGTTTGGTCTATGGGATCGGATCAAGGTCTCGGGCCTGTTGATGGGCGAACCGCCCGGCTTTGCCGATGTGCCACGATTCACGCCATCAACTGGTCTAGGCGTGACGATGTTCTCGGCGTGATCACGCGCGCCAAGCGATCGGTAGGCACCCACGAGCGAGAGGCCGCCATGCCCGGCGAGCAAGCCAACGTTCTGTGGGACGAGATGACCGATGCTGAGTCTATGCGGATCCCGGTTCGTTTTACGGCGAGCAGTAGCGGCTACGCAGCCAAGCGGTGCTCATAATACGGCCGGTCGCGATCATCCAGGATGGCATGCAGTGCAGCCAGATTTGCCGGATCAGGCGCGAGCCACGCGTTCAAGTTTTCCGGTTTGATCGGAATGATGCAGCGGTCGTGGCCAGCGGCGGCGACTTCAGGCGGCGGCTCGTCCGTGATAGCCGCGAACGAGTAAAGCTCATCGCGCTCATCGAATGACCAAAGGCACGCAACAAGCATGTCATGCGGCGGGCTGGGATTGAACTCCAACACGACGTTTTCCTCGCGCTCGCCCGGCGCAAGGTCGCGGTGCTCCATCTTGTGGCGGGACACGTTCTCGAAAAATGCGTTCACCACCATGATGCCGTGTTGGTAACCGAACAACTTGCCCCAGGTCTTTTCGAGGTTGTCACGGCGCGCGTTGTAAGTGCCCGGATACTTGCGCTCCATGATTTCGTTCCAGCCGGGGAGGCGGCACTGGTAACGCATGGGCACGATTTCGCGCTTGCCTTCGCGCGCGATCATCACGGGCGCGTATTGTCCGGGAAAGATGCGCGAGTCACGCGGCAGCGGTTCCTTGCGACGAAGATCGTCAAGCTGGCGCTGGGCGCGCGCAATCTTGTCGGTTGCCACGCGCTTGTCGTTCTCGGCCTTCTTCGTGGGTTTCGATTGCAGCGCGCGTTCCGCGTTCGTGAGCCGGGTCTTTTGGTTGAATAGCTCCGCTTCCAGCGCGTGGGCTTCCTCCGCATCACCTTCGGCGACGATGGCAGCAATCTCCCGCTCGGCATCGTTGCGCGGATTGGCGAACGCATCCTTCATGCGCTTGGGAATCTTGCGCCACGTGCGGTCCTTCCTGCGCTCCCAAAACAAGCGTACATATTGGTGGATGTTCATGACCGCGCCGAACTCGCGCTCGAACGTGCGGAACTCAGACCAAATTTGCGCGGAGTAGCACATGAGACGCAAGCCGTAAGTAGGGGTAGCCCATTATGGTGGCTGACTGCCTGCTTGCTGCGTTTCGGAACGCAGCTAGTGCTGGCGAACGTCGCGGTGATCGTGCACATGCCGGATGAGAATACATTCGGACGTATGTGCGACGCGCTGCATGATCTCGCCAAGCATGCCGAAAAGCGGCAGTAGCTGTCGTGTTCGCAACGCAACTGGTCCAAAGTATGAGGCAAAGAAGCGCCTTCTTCTTACATGCCTAAAACCGCGTCAGGCGCGCTGTGCAGCGATGCCGCTTCACCTAATGGGGCGGTCTTGCTCTGTGCGTCGGACGCAGCCGGAACGAAGCAGACGCAGAAATCGACGCGGCTTCCGGGATGACGATGGTGATGATCATCATCATGTGCCATCCCGGATGCATCACTAGTATCCGCATCATTCGCGTTCCGGGCCTCCCTTCCTTCCGGAACTTCCGCAGTTCGAGACCTCCTGTTAGTGACGTTGCGAAAAGCCTTTCCGTCCCGGAGCCGTCACGCTCGTCTTCTTTTTATATTTCTTCTTAGCTTCTTAGTAGATTAATTATTAAAAGAAGGGGAGCGTGACAGGGGAGCGTGACACGCGCCGTTGATGAGGAGCTCAAGAAAGTCCCGGATTCATAAGCTCATTTGTCATCATCAGCCCGCCTCCAACATCAGCGAATCTTCGACGAGCGTGGCTTGATCCTTGTCACGCTTCCGCTTTTGACGAATCCGGGCCAGCTCCCGTTTCTTGTCCGCAAGGGGGTTTGAACTGCCGGTCTTTGCATGCAACAGCTTGTCAGTCGCGGCGCGTGTCTTCTCGCACAAGAGCGAAAACGTACATTGGCTGCACGGGGCGGCAGCGACGTCGTGACGAAGGCCAAGGCACGGCGGCCGGTAGGGCTCAAAGGTTGTTCCTGTCCGAACCTTCCAAGGCGCCCAAAGGCCGCGAACAGCTTCGTCCACGAGTTCCGGTCGGTCCCGGAACATATTTCGGGCATCTCGCTCGCTTAGGGCATCTTTGGGACCCATCAGAGACGCTAGGACAGACACCGGGCTTGATGATCGCTTGAGCATGCCAAGTTCCATCTTGAGGGCTTGCCTTCGTGGTGGGTCGAAATTTGTATTCTGCTGAAAGAATCGGTCATCCCAGTCTTCGGCGAACAGGCGAGGAATGATGTCCTTTTGACGTTTCCATTGATCCAACGCGAGTTCAACTTGCTTCGCGCCGTAGAGCTGGTTGGGTCGCGGGAAGTGCTTACGACCCTTCGTGTTCGTCGCCCAACCCATCACCGCTTCGAGAAACATGTCGTAACGCATGCCGATCGCGTCAGCATGCTGGCGGGCATGCCAGAGGCTGTTGATCTCGCTAGGTTCGTTCCTGAACAGCTCCGGGTCGACCGGGAACTGCTCGTCCGCTGTGATGCAATCCCGATATCGGGCGTAGTGACGGCGGTAAATTTCCAGGTACGTGCGGCAGAAGAGCTCGGTGCGTTCCAGCGCTGACATGTAGCCGTATTGAACCCATTGGGACTGGGATAGGGAAGGCTCTTCGGCTAAGAAAGCCGGATCGATGACCTCGCGGACCAGCACCAGCTCTTGCACGCGACGTCGCGCTGCGGTTGGTTCCTGCTGAGCCTGCACGTGTTCCGCCGCCCGCTTCTCCCGCTCTTTGACGCGCGTTCTGGACCGCTTGTGTCGTTTTCCTTTCATCCGATACCTCATCGTAGTTGGTTGCCGCTGATCACCTCTCAGCTAGGGTGGCAATGCGCCACCCTGACATGTTAGTCAGCGAACCACTTAGCTCGTAGACAAAGAACTCTATGCCGATTGGGTTTGTCGTCAGTTGAGGCGCCCTGGAGCCCACATCACGGCTGCGGGCGCTTCAGAACTCGCGGCGTATGCGTATCAGGTGCTGTCGGTCGCGCAGCGCTGGCTCTTCCCCCCCCGCTCGTCGAGTTCGCCTAAAAAGCTGGTCGACTTCGGCAGTAGCCTGATTGTTGGCCCCAGGCTAGGTTCGCTGTGCTTTCCGCATGACGTTGAGCTGGCCGGCCCGCTCCTGAATTTTCTGCGTGTGAATTAGTGCGGCCTGTCTAACATGAGTATTGATCACTAAGACGGGAGGTGCACATGGGAATTCATCATCTGATTTCGATCGACGAGGACCAGCTCCGGCAGCCGGTCGGTGACAGGGAAGAGTTCCTTAGCACGCTGGGTTCTGCCGTGCTTCTTGCTTGCATGCAGCCTGAAGCTGATACGGTCTCGATCAGGCCTCCCGACCCGAAAACCAATGAGCCTCATGGCGACCCGATCATCACAGTCCGGCACGTCGCCGAACTTGAAGAGAAGAACATCCGGCTGTGGGTTTGGGAGTCCGATGATGCTGTGGCGATCGCCGACCTATCGGCCGACGAGCTTGAGACATTGCGCAAGATCGTTGCATCCCGGCAGCGGACGCTGAGTCAGTCTGGACCATGACCGCGTGCTCGCTGCTGGATTTCTAGTCGTTGCTGTCGTTACGGAGAGACAGTCGCAGGAACTCATCCCGGAGCTCTCCAGATCTTATGTAAGCGTCGCCGCGAACTCTTCCATACCTCCCCCAGCATGAAGCCGGGGAGGCCCATGGCCGAGCGCTGAATGGGTCTGGTTGCGTTCGCTTGACCTGCGACGAAACGCGCGAGATCGGCTACGCATGCCGAGTGTCAGCTAGGTGTAGTCGTTTTCAAACACCGGATCAGACGCATCGCAGGACCGATGTTTCCATGATCAAATCACCCGCTGTGAAACGGTGAATACGCCCCATTTGCGGTCGTCAGAACTCATCGCTGGCCGCAAAAAAGTCATTTGCTAACCTTGGCGGCGGTCAACGGGCGCGAAATCCCAGCAGACCACATAGACTTACGAGTTGCCGGCTCTCTCTATAGCCGTGCCGAGTATTCGCCGAGACTGAGAGGGCAGAAATGGGGACGGCAAGGCAAGACTTCGAGCGCTTCGTGAGTTGGCTTCACCATCCGCAACTTGACGCTCAAGATGGTGCGCTCAGGTTTGCGAATTTGATCCTCGCTCACTTCAACGAGGTTGCGGCGACAGCTAGGCAGCGCAACAACCGTTCGCAGCTTCTAGCGACACTCGCACGTGAGCGCCTCGCCGGGACCACTGCAAACCTCCCGCAACTGGCCGAAGTCGCACCGCAGGGTCAATGGCCTTGGGTGCGCTTGCGACAGTTGACCTTAGGCCCGTTCCGCGGGTTTCGCAACCAGCAGGTCTTCGATTTAAGCGCGCGCGTCGTGCTTTGTTACGGGCCGAACGGCAGCGGGAAGAGCAGCCTGTGCGAGGCGTTGGAATACGCTTTGTGCGGCTCCGTCGAAGAGGCCGGATCGAAGCGGATCGAGCAGCGCCACTATCTCGCCAATATCCACGAAGGACGCTTTATCGATCCCGTGCTGGTGGCTACGGACGCCGCAGGCGGCGAGGTCCGTGTTGCCGCTGATGAAGGCGCCTTCCGGTTCTGCTTCGTGGAAAAGAACCGCATTGACAACTTCTCCCGTATCGCGGCGACGCCACCAGGACGCAGGAACGATTTGATCGCGACCTTGTTCGGGATGGATCAGTTCAATGACTTTGCCACGCACTTCAACGAATCGATGGACGCGGCGCTCACGCTGGACACGATCCATCAAGCACAGCTCGCAGATAGGCGGCAAGCGCTGCGAACGGATGAGGCAATCCGTGACGGCGAAGCGGAGAAGCTCCGAGCGCTTGACCAAGCAGCGGCAGATTACGCGGGCGCTTTCGCGGAGGGCCTCACTTATGACGGACTGCGAGATTTGGTCGGCTCCCCGGAGACGCCTGGACGGTTGCAGGAGCTCGATACCAAATTGAGCGGGCTTTTGCCCGCGATCACGGGCAGCTCACGCGAGAGGCTCGCTGAGATGTTCAATGCAGTCGATGCAGGGTCCGAGATGGTTGCGAATTCACAACGCGGGCTCGACGAAAGACGTAAGCAGGTTTCCTTCCGCAATCTCTTCGCAGCCGTCCAATCATTTCGCGCCGAGCATCCAGAACAGTGCCCGGCATGCCTGACGCCCATCCAGCAAGTCGCAAGCAACCCGTTCGAGCGGGCCGAAGAGGGCTTAGCCGAGCTCAAGGAACTCGTCAGGCTCGAAGCGGATCATGAGCGGGTGCTCCGAGCGCGCGACGAGGCGAGCCGCGCGCTGCTCGCCGGGCTTCGCAATCTCGAGGAGTTCTTGGTTAGCCAAGGTCAGGCGGAGACCCCTGTGTGCACCTACCTGCACGGGCTGTCCCAAAATCCCGACAGTCCCGACTGGTGGATGCCACTGCACTCGCCAGAAGGAGACCAAACCGGGGCCACGCCGTCCCTTGACCAGCTACTGGAGATCGCCGACAGAGCAGCCGCTCGCGACATCGCGACGCGAGAAGCTATACAGGCGCGAGATGCGGATCACGCCGAGCAACGGCGCTTAAATGACGCTCGTGTGTGGATGGCCGAGCATGACACCAGTCGCGCCCGCGCCGTTGCAGACGCTGCGCAGGCCCGCGCGCGTATCGCGCAGTGGGAGGAGGTGAACGCCAATCTGATCAGATTGGCCGGAGAAGAGGCGCTAGCGAACGAGCGCGACCGGCCGATCAAGGAGGTCTACGACGCTTTCTACGATCTTTTAGAGCGCTTCCGCGCACAGCTTCCTGGAATGCTGATGGCCGACCTCAACGCGGCCACGATGGAGATCTACAACGAGTTCAACCACGGCGATCGGGACGAGGACAAACTCGCGGAATTGCAGTTGCCACTGACCGGTGAAGGGATGATCGAGATCGCATTCCGCGGCGCCATCCAGCGACGGGTGAACGCGCTCACCGCCCTTAGCGAAGGTCATATTCGCTGCCTAGGGCTCGCCATCCTTCTGGCCAAGGCGCAGAGCGTGGGCGCACCGCTGATTGTATTCGACGACGCAATAAATGCGATCGACCACGATCATCGCAGCGGCATTCGTCAGGCGATTTTCGAGTCCGAGCGCTTCCAACGCACGCAGATCATCGTCACATGCCACAGCCCTGAGTTCGTGAAGGATATCGAGAACCAGTTGCCCCAAGGGCTGCGTAGGGACTGCCATCAATATGTGCTGCTGCACCACCGTGGCGATCACCAGCCGCGAGTGAATCCGGATGCAGGCAGCCAAAACTACCTTACGCGCGCAAGGGAAGCCATCGACGCGCGTTTCGATCCTCGCGATGCCCTCTCCTACGCTCGCAAATCGCTTGAGATGCTCACTCACAAGGCATGGAAGTGGCTCGAGTCGCACCGTGTGGGCAACATCTCAGTGCAGATCGAGGGTCCGGGTAAAGAGCCACAGCTGCGAACGCTTTGCCAAGCCCTCCGCACGAAGCTAGGTGCCACGCCCGCCTTTGCACACGCGAGCAAGCAACCTCTCTTGGACAATTTGAACCAGATCCTTGGCATCCCTGAGCAGAATCTCGTCTGGACTCTGTTGAACAAAGGGACTCACGAGGAGCCGAACAGAGACGACTTCGACATGGTCCAGGTTGAGACTGTTCTCAGCGTCCTCGGCAACATGGATGCTCTAGAGCTTCGGCCGAACAGGTAAAACCGACTTGGCATCGACGATGTCGGCGAGCCTGGACTCTCAAACTCGCTCATGGTGGGAACCCGTGTTCCTTCATTTTTGCCCTGCCTCTATGTTGGCGGTAATGCGACGCGACAGTCGGGCCTTACAGAGTGCGCCCGATTGGGTCTGCTTAGCGATCACCGCAACCGCAACGACGATAGGCACGACAGCCTAGGCAAGCGTTATCCCAAGCTCAGCCGAGCGCGACATCATCCAACTTCCCGTGGGACCATTCGAGGACCCGGCAAGACTTCACTAGGACTGGATCTCGTGGCGAAGGCGCGTAGACCGGTAAGTAATCAATGGACCAACCCCCTGGTCAGCTTCAACGCTTCCAAGATCACCTCTATCGCCTTTTGCATCCAGCGTGGCAGCTTGTCCAACAAGCTTTGGATACTGCCTTTGACGGTCTCAATGTCGTCAATTACGTCCGGATCATCTGGATGGCCGTCTTCGTTGGGGAACTGCGGCGGCGGCGACATCGCGACAATCACGTCGGGCGTCTGCATGCCCGCTAACTCGAACGTACGTCGATACCTCCAAGAGACGAAGAGGAGTTCCTCATACAAGGTCCCAAGTGACACCTTCTCGTGTTCGTCCTCGGCCATTTCGGCCACAGAGGACAACAAGTCATCCGAATGGCTGGCTTCGACCAGCACGCGTGCCGCATGTTGGGACAGGTCGCCGAAGCGTTCCGGTCCGTGGCTTCTCCCCCTGTATGTCGCAATCGCAGCAACAGTCAGGAAGAAAGCGCTCCATGCTGCGCCAAATTCCTCAGGAGTTGGAATCACTGGGTCCGCTGCGATCACGGTGGAATTCATAAGATCAGCCCCGCTTGATGCGTTTGTCTGACGTGCATCGGTCTGCTCAGCCTTAGCCCAGAGGTCGAGCCCTGAGAATGTCGGCTGATTCGGAGTCCACGATACTCTCTTCCGGTGCGCCCAGAACGCGCCCAGAACGCGCCAGGAGAACGAGGGAGATGCGGGGCGCACCCCTGCGCAAGCAATGCGAATCGCGTGTAACTCACGCGGTGCGGTTCTGTGTCGGTTGTGGTACGAAGCAAAGTCAGGACTGCATTGTCGCGTGCGAACTATTCGCTTATGCGCCAGTCGAATGCAAAACGTGCAGCATGTGCAATCTGTGCGTGCTGTGCGTGCGCGAGCGTTGCATTCGATGCGACACAGCAATGTCATAAACGTTCTCTAGAGAACGCACGCTAGCTGCCCTGCATGATTGAATGTGATGTGCATGCCAACGATACCGAATCTTCTGACGTTGACGTCATCGAAACCTCATGCAAATCGCGCCCCTCGGGCGGCGATCGTCTACATGCTTTGGGTGCGCCGCTCAAGAACGAGCAAAGCCGGAAGGGCATGAAGCCATCTATAAGGAAAAATATCAGATCGTCGCCTGCTGCCTCGCCGAATTGAGCGTGTGCCCGCCGCCAGCCCGGAAGACGAAGTCCTAGGTGTGACCTGGGGTGCGGGATGGGTGCCGCCGAAGTCGAAGACGCGCCAGCCAATCTCCATACTTCGGCGCTTGCATCGACTTCTTGGCCACCGCTTCGGTATATGTGCGAATGAAAGGACCGCTTGCTAGACTTGACATAGGGGTGGCTGTAGAGGTCGACTCCCTCTTTGCCTAGGCAGGAGACTCGATGCGCGTTTTGACCTACAAGCGAACCCACACTGGAGATCCCGACAAGCGAGGAGTGTTTGGTTCATCTGATTGCATGGGATCAGTTCGTAACCGCGCATTTGATGTCGTGATCGGTGTCGGGTCGCTCAAGCCCTACGCTGGCGACGAGGCCATCGCAGGCAAGGTCACTTGGATCGGAGTTGGTCCTGTTCGTAATTTCGGGGGCGGAAGGGGAGATCAAGTCTCGTTCGAGCGCTTCCTGCTTCTTGACGGGAATGGGCCCGACTTTGCTGCTGAAGCGCCTGCCTTGTCGCAGCGCTTCTATGTCAAGAACGCTCGCTCAATATCTCGTAGCTATTCCAGCCAGGAAAAAGTGGAACTTGAGCGCCTCATTGCCAAGTTACTGGCGCACCCCGAATGCAAGCCAAGCTCAAGCGCGTTCGTGTCGTTCAAGACGGAATCGCGTCGGGCCAAATGCGTTCGCATTTGCAGCCGAGGAGCGTGTTCGTAGCTGGGGCTGAGCAAGGCAAGGGCAAGGGACGGTTTCTTCTAGCCCTGTTCGTGTGGCACAAAATGTGCTTCCGCGTCAGTGCTGTTAGGCGTAGATCAATGTCAGGTCTGAGCCGACAGTAAGGCATCATCGTAGGGCCTGAGGGGGCTGGATGGCGACTTTCACTATTTATTTGCTGCGCGAGAGCGTGGCGACAGCAGAGGACGCAGTCATCACAGGAGCCAAGCCGCACGTAATCGCGGATGGACCTTCGAACTATGGGAAGTTGTTCGTCAAGCCCACCCATCCCAGGCCCCCCAGGTGGGCTACCCTTTTTGAGAACTATGTTGACAGGGGTCTGCTTGGCACAGTGCAATCGTCTGCCGCCGCCTTCATTGTTCCCGTCGACAGCCGTCTGTTCGCCTTGACGTTTGGACAGGGCCGTTTTCTTCTTCGGCCTGATGCTTATGAGGAGCGATTTGGGCTGGTGGTTACCTTGAACTCTATTGGCTCCGACGCACTACGCAGCATCGACAAGCGCACCTTTATCGATGATCAAAATAGCCGGGTCCAAACCAGCCAAGCTTCATCTGCGCTGAGCTTTGGCGTCGATATAGAGCGTGATCTGATCCGTGGGATCGTCGGGCGTCCTCATAGCGAGAAGCTGGGCCGCCGCTTGGCTGGTTCCGATTCGCTGACAGTGACGACTGACATCTCGGTGCCAGAACTAAGGCGGCTGCTTCGTCGCTATCTTAGGAAGTTTGAGTCAAAGGATTATCAGGAGAACTTCCCATGGGTAGACCAAGTTTGCCAGCTGAATCCCAAAGGCGAAAAGGCCATCAGTCTGGATGCCATGCTGGTGGCGAAGCTCAGGGAGGCTTGGGAAAAGGGTGGGCTAGTTGAAGGTTGCTGGCTGGCAGTTCCAGACATTGTGAATTGGGAAGTGGTGAATGGCTTCAAGTTCACGCATTCTGCACGGGAAGGTGTCTCCAACGATTTGAACCTTCTTGGTTTAGTGCAGACCCATCCGAAAGAGGAGCCAAATCTGGAGTTCCTGCGGAAACACTACGCGATGTCTGTGGATGAAGAGGAGCACGTGCTGGACAGGTGGCCCATCTATCGTTGCCTGCATTGTGAGATTGATGATGGTGGAAAGTCTTTCATTCTCTCTGCTGGGCGTTGGTTCGAAGTCGACAAAGACTTTGTGAACGACGTCGACTCTGCATTCAAGAACATTCCGCGCTATGACAAATTGTTGCCGGTCTACGACCACGCCGACGAGGATGACTACAACAAGTCGGCGGTAGCAGGAAGCCAAGGGCAATGGTGCTTGATGGATAAGAAGTTACTCCGCGTTGGTGGCATCTACGATAAGGTTGAGTTCTGCGATATTTATGGTGATGGGGAACTGATCCACATTAAGCATTACGGTAGCTCCAGTGTTCTGGGCCACCTGTTCAATCAAGGGCTGGTCTCAGGGGAGCTGCTGAAATCTCACGAAGGTTACGTTGATCTAGTCAACGCCGAGCTTTCCATTGCTCACAGGCTTGCCTCCGATCCCAAGGGGGCCAAGATGCCTCGGGACGTCTCTGGATATACCATAGTGTTCGGCATCATCAGCCAAGCGGACGGGCCAGAGCTCCATCTTCCTTTCTTTGCCAAGGTAGTCTTGAAAAGCATCTATTCGAGGCTTTCCGAGCTCGGCTACGGACGCGTGATGTTGGCCAAAATTTCTTGTGATCCAATGGTCAAACTGAAGAAGACCCTTCGACCAATGCGCGTTAGGAAACGGCGAACGAGGAAATGACTAGTGCTGGCTCTGATGCCTTTTGGCATTGGATAGCGTTAAATCTAGATGTGAAGTCGGCTTCCCTCTTTGGTCCCCGGCCCTTGAAACCCGATTGATGATCCCATACCTTGGCTCAAATGGACGGGGATAGAAAACGACTGAAGGGTATCCAGGCAGCGAGACGGCTGCTGCAGAATCCCTGTGCCTACATTGAAGATGTCGAGGAAGAAAAGGCAAAAATAAGACATTCCGCGTTGTATCTCAGTGGTGATCCCTATGCATCACTAGCGGAATGGGAAGGTGATGACGACGAGGCGACGATCTCGTTGGCAGAAGCTCTACAACGACCGTGGCCGGCACTAATGCTCCACCCGCTGCAAGAACATCGACCTAAACAGCAGCTCGTTTTAGGCTTGCGTCGCGCGCAGCAGCGTGGCGGGAATCCATATGCGACCTTGGCAAAACTGGACGGTGACGACGAGCTTGGGTCGCCATTACTCGTCGTCGGCTATGAAGATCCAGTAACGACAACTCCAAAGACATTTAGAGAGTTTTTGTCGAAGACAGACTTTCGATCAGAATGCATTCGCATCTTCCTGCCCTATGTGCCGCCGCACTTGCCGCGGCGCATCCCCCAGCACCAAAGAGACTTTATAGCCAGGAACGAGCGCCGCTCCGGCAAGGCTAGGTATCGTCTTGTCGAATCGCTGCGACGATATGACCTATCAACTACCTTTGGCATCGCTCCCCAGTTCAACCGGGAACACTCCCAAGGTTTAAGTGAGAAGAAGTTGCGTCAATTAGAATCCCAAGTAGTAGACGATTGAGCATCCATGTCCCTGTCACGGACGCAAGTGAATAAATGGGCGAATGCGTGTCTCGCCTTGGGCAACGAGGTCGTTGACGGTGATGGCTTCATTACAGTGCGTGGATTGCTACGCCGGTTTGACGCGCAACTGATCCTGCGCCCTCTGCTCGTGGAAGCCATGCTCTGTGAGTCCACTGAAGCACAAAGTTTGACTGCCCGGGCTACTCGTTGGCACCTCTTGGTCGACAGCGAAAAATATCCTTTAACACTAGCTCAAGTTGGCTCGGAAAGTATTGTCGCTCCGCTTCCGGCGCGTTTTCGTAACACGATTGCGCATGAGCTTACACATTCCCTTGCATTCAGAGCTAAGGAGTTTGGTGTCGATCTTGCCATTCCGATTAGGAGGGGCAAAGGCGCTTTGAAGGATGTTGTGGACGAGGTTGAGCGGCGAACGGAGGACCTCTCACCGCTTCTGCTCGCCCCGGATACAGCGATCGACCGCTGTTTCCCATCCACCCTGAAAGATCTGAGCATCGCGAGTCTCGTTCAGGCTCGACAAAGGCTGGGGGTTTCCAGATTTGTTCTTATCCAGCGATTGAACCTGATGCGCCATTATGGCAACGCCAGATTCATTGAGCGCGCTTGCTTTTCAGATGTAGCTGTGGGCGTGGGCGCTTGGACGAGCGAGGGTCATGCTGTTTTGAAGGGGAATCCGATCTTCGCGCAGTTTATTGGCGGAGAACAGCCATCCTTTCTTCATGAGATGCGTCGGGGCAGAAGTCTACAAGCCACGTCTTTGGTGGCAGAGGAATCCTTCATCTTCAATGGAGGTGTCGTATCGTCGGTCGGGCTGGAAACCCCGTTCGGGACGGAGAAGAGCAAGGGGGGCACAACGCGACCAGTCCAACTTTCGGTAGAAACCGCCCGAAGATCGGGCGGATCATTTTTCTTTCTCATTCGAGCAAATGGGGCGTCGTAGCTGCTAGTAAGTAGCGCGGCGTGTCCGATGTTAGTTATGCCAGCGCCAACGATTTCCGACTCACTAAAGACCCTCCAACAATGCTCGGTCGAGCTTTGATTCACGGCGAAATCGTTCCAGCCCTTCGCAACGCCCGCACGTACTTCAGCTCCTTTGAGGTGACTAGCATCGAGGGGTGAAGATGAGCGATCAGCGCGTAGAGGTCCGGCTGGTAGGCCTCCAAGCAGTGGCTTAGCAGCTCTCGCGCATCTGTTCCCGTCGCTTTTGCCAGGGCAGGAATCCTGTGCAATGGGATCTTCATCCTGCCGGTGACCATCATGCTGAGGGAGTTCGGCGCGGGGAAGCCCGCCTTGTCCGCGATCTGGATTTGGGTCTTGCCGGAAACGTCGATGCACCGTGCCAAATAGTCGGCAACGTCCTGCTTGGTCTTCATTCTTCCTCCTCGTGAAGTCATGAGTCTGTGACTCAATCATTTTAGAAACGGGGAAGAAGATGCTTGTCAGGAACGGTAGGAACGGGTCAAGATTCCCGTCGCGTCAGGCCTGCAGTCTTGTGCGTTGTCGGGAGTCGGCCCGGCGCTGGTTGAGTTCAAACAGCCGCCGCAATACTTCGTCGTCTTGCAGTGGCCATTCCCAATCGTAGGCGGCAGCTACCGCGATGTCCAAGTCGCGGTGCAGGTTTTCGAGCCACGCGGGGCGCTCGTTGTAGAGGTTTGTGAGCGTGCGCTTTTTCAGGTCTGCTTCGTGACCCGGTTTCGCAACTATGCGCTCCGGATAGCCGAACACGACTTCGGGAATGCGGTTCGTCCACTCGGGCGGATTCAGCCAGCGATCGCGGGCTTCGACAAGTGCGCGCGCCGCCGCGGCGATGTGCTGCGCGCGTGGGTCGTCGGCGTAGTCGGTGGCAGGAGTGTTCGGCGTCAAACCTTCGGGGAACGGGAAGGTTTCGAAGCAGGTGGTCGGCGTGTAGCGCGGACGATCTTCCAGACTCGTACCCATGCGCAACGCCCAAACCTCGTGGAAGCGGGAATGCAGAATGCCAAACGTCGTGTCGTCGTCGCGCACAACAACCGTCAGGTTCTTGTCCGGGATGACGGACGCGTCCCCCCACGCAAAAATCCGATGTTTTGCGACCTCGGGCGTGACGATGTAGCGGCGCAGACCTGCCAAGGCGTCGCGCATGACCGGGCGTGACCATTGGAAAAGCCACCAGCACTCATTGGTTCGCGTTTCGCGTTTCCCTACTCGTGTGGGTCGAACATGCTCCTTCGTGTATGCGTAGGGTGCGGCATACATTGCCGCGACAGGCTCGGCGGTGTCAGTTCCATAGTCGATGATCCAGAAATCGCGGCTGCGCCGCGCGATATCGAGCCCGTTGAACCAAGGCCGAACAACATCACTGTTTGGCCGTCCATTCGGGTTCGGAAGAACAAGCCATTCCCGTGCAAGTTTGCCGGGTATCTCAAACGGTCCAGTCTTCTGTATCCCGATGAAACATCTACCCCTGTTTGCCTCCAACTTTGGAACACGCGTCAAATCGATGCCCTGCCCATCGAGGTTAGTCGCTGTAAGGTCCGGGAATATTTCGGCCACGGATCGACCGTCCAAAGTTGCCGCTTGCTTGCTCTCGCCAAAACACACCAGCGAGACGCGCACCGCCGCGCCTTCGTTCACCCAGTCTTCGTCGCTCCACGCGTTAAAGATGCGGGTCGTGTCCACGATGTGCGCCAAGACTTCGCGGTTCTTGCCGCCGCGGATGCTGTTGGTCGCAACAAGGCCCGCGCTTTCGACGGTTCCCGCTTTGATGGCGTCGGCGGCCTTTTCGAACCAGTAGCACACCAGGTCCGCGCCACCCGGCACGCGTCCGGCGTAGGCAGCGCGCAGCGCATCCACATAATCATTGCCGAGTTCGCCCAGCATCTTCTTATCGCCAAGAAACGGCGGATTGCCGATGACGACATCCGCATGCGGCCATGTCGTCTCGGTGCCGTCGGCATTCAACACCGCGTCACGGTTCTCGATCTGGTCGAGCGGTTGCAGGATAGGGTTCTTCCGCGCCCCATAGCCATTCTGGATCATCCACTGGATTTCGCCGATCCAGACGGTGATGCGTGCGAGTTCGGCCGCGTAGGCATTGAGTTCGATGCCCTTGACACTCTTGGGGCCGACGCCCGGGAACTGCCGCCCCAGCCCCAGCGCCTCGCCTTCGATGAGCACGCGCTTTTCGATGTCCTTTAGAGCGCGCAGCGCGAGGTAAAGGAAGTTGCCACTACCACACGCGGGGTCAAGCACGGTGAACGCGCGCAGCCGTTCCAGAAAAGTGTTGAACTGCTTGCGCGCCTTGGGTGACACCTTCGTCTTGGCCCCGGCCAGCGTCTTGGCCAGTTTTGTCTTTTCGTCCTCCCACTCCCGCAGCCATGGGTCGACGACCACGGGCTGCACGATCTTCATTATGGTGGCCGGGTCGGTGTAGTGCGCACCCAGTTGCGAGCGCTTGCCCGGATCCAGGCCACGCTCAAATAGCGTTCCGAAGATGGACGGCTCGATGCTTGACCAGTCCAGCACGCACGCGGCCAGCAGCAGCTTCAAATTCTCTGCGTCGAGGCGCAGCACCGCGTCATCTTCAAACAATCCGCCGTTGAACCAGTCCACGGTTTCCAGCGCGAAATCGCCGCCCTTACTCATCGCCGCGAACAGCGCGCGGCAACGGGTTTCGAAGAGGTCGGGCTTGCCCTGCGAGGCCTGCACCAGCTTGGTGAACAGGTGGTTGGGCAGCAGGCCGATGTCTTCCGCGAACATTGCAAACAGCAGGCGATCGAGGAAGTGCGCGACGGCTTGTGGTGCGTGGTCGCGTTCGCGCAATGTCTGCGCCAGCGCCGTGAACTTCTCGGCGGCGTCTTTGGTGATGGCCGTGCGCGTGGTGCCGGGCCGCAGCGCCTCGGGGTTATTGAAGACAGCTTGTAGGGTTTGCCACGTCTCGTGGTTTTCCAGTTCCTCGATGGTGAACCGATAAGTCTGGACGGGCGCGTTGGTAAAGTTGGTGCGGACGATGATGGTGTGAAGGTCGGACACCACCAGCAACGGTGGGTTTTGCAGCGCGTCCGCATACATCTTCAACTGTTCGTACGCGCGGTCCAGGTCCTTGTGGGTGCCCTTGGCTTCCCAGCCGAAATAGCCTTTCTTCCAGACATCTGCCCAGCCTTCGCCACCGCTGGTCTTGCTGGCGCCGGCTTCGTAGGTGAACCATGTGTGTTCGGGGTCGGCCTCGCGGGGCGTCGGGTGGCCGACGAGGCGGCAAAGGTCTTCGAAGAACGGTTGCGCGTCGCGGCGTTCGTCGCCTCCGCTCTTCCATTTTTCGATGAATTCGTGCGGCGTCATGAAGCCCACTCGTTTAACGCATCACGCAATTTGATGTATTCGATTGCGCCGACATCTGCGGTCAGCGCCGCTGGTGTGGTTAGACGGATTTCCCCGCCACTCAACTCCCGCATCTCGTGCTTCCCCTTGCGCGGCTCCGGCTATGCCGTGAAGTATCGCGTATGACGGCTCGGCTGTCATGGTCGCGTGGCGCGCCTCTTGCACGCGCTTTTGGCGTTCTGAGCGAAGGTAGGACGCAATGGAGTCGGGAATGTTTGCCGATTAGCCCACGTGCCCGGATGTACGCTTGAGCGGGATCACCGCGCACCCTCCCGCAGCGTGCCCAGATAGTCCGCCCAATCCTGCATCATCTTCCGCCGCTCAGTCATGTATTGCGCACGGTTATACGCCGCGCGGACCTTGTTGCGCTCTGCGTGGGCTAGCTGCCGCTCGATCACGTCCGGGTTCCATCCCCTTTCGTTCAACAGTGAGGACGCCATTGCCCGGAATCCGTGCGTCGTCATGGTGTTTTTGTCGTATCCCAAGCGCCGCAGCGCAGCGTTGAGCGTGCCATTGCTCAGCGGTCGGCCGCGTCCACGATTGGACGGAAAGCAATAGCGGCCGCTGCCCGTGATCGCCTGAATATCTTGCAGAATCGCCACGACCTGCTTTGCCAGCGGGACAATGTGCGCTTCTCGCATCTTCATCTTGTCGGTTGGGATGCGCCACTCTGCCGCATCCAGGTCAAGCTCTGTCCATTCCATCTTGCGGATGTTGCCCGGACGCTGGAACAGGTATGGCGCAATCCTTAGCGCCGCATGCGTCGCCGGCTGCCCGTTGAACCCCTCAATTGCTCGCAATAGTTCCCCCACCGCTGCCGGCTCCGTAATCGCGGGATGGTGTTTCGTCGTCGGCGGACTCAGCGCGCCCTTAAGGTCCGCTGTCACGTCGCGCTCAGCGCGGCCAGTCGCCACTGCATAACGCATCACCTGCCCGATGCGCTGCTTGATTCGGTGCGTGGTCTCGTGCCGTCCGCCCATTTCGATTGCGCGTAGTACGCTCAGCACTTCCGGTGCCGTGATGCCGCGGATCGGGCGCGCGTGCAGCTTCATTGTCTGGTTAAGCATCCACTGCGCTTTCGCGAACGTCGTCGCCGCCATGCTCCCGCGCTGCCGCTGTAGCCACTCCGCCGCCACCGTGCCGAACGTTTCCCCCGACACTGCCGCCGCTTCGCGCGCAGCCTTGCGTTCTGTGCTGGGGTCTTTGCCATTGCGCAGCAACGCGCGCGCTTCATCGCGACGTGCGCGCGCTTCGGCAAGTGACACCTCGGGATACACGCCAAACGCGATCACGTTTTCCTTGCGGGCAACGCGATACTTCATTCGCCAATAGCGTGCGCCGTTCGGCATGACATATAGATATAGGCCGCCGCCATCGCTCAACTTGTACGGGCGCTCTGCAGGCTTGGCCTTGCGCGCTTGAACCTCAGTCAGCATGAAATACCCCGTTGGAGAAATGTACCCCCCAAACGGGGTACCCATAGTCTGTGTACCCCCGCAAGTACCCCCAAGTCAACTACGCTTCCGCTGGACGGCATGAGACAGGCAGATACAAAAAACCCCGCTTGAATGCGGGGTTCAGGGGTAATGCCAGACCGCCTTGGACTACCTGAAACGGGTAATTGGTGCCGGAAGAGGGAATCGAACCCCCGACCCACGCATTACGAATGCGTTGCTCTACCAGCTGAGCTATTCCGGCACAGGCGAACCGCCTAGTCTACGGACGCACACACCGGCGCG
>Ga0157370_10003589_pt1 | contig 18150 bp, 20 predicted proteins | sample C35metaG_FD_113463 | JGI IMG/M metagenome (GOLD analysis project Ga0157370, IMG submission 113463) | Corn rhizosphere microbial communities from Kellogg Biological Station, Michigan, USA - C3-5 metaG | ecosystem: Host-associated > Plants > Roots > Rhizosphere > Soil | place: USA: Michigan...
ACGGGTGCGAGCCGCCGTCTCCGCATCTCGGGCAAGACGCCCGGTATCGTCTACGGTGGTGAAGGCCTGCAGCCCCAGCTGATCGAAATCGATCACAACGCGCTGTGGCACGCCCTCAAGAAGGAAGCCTTCCACTCGTCGGTCCTCGAAATGGAACTCGGCGGCGCCACCAGCAAAGTGCTGCTGCGCGACGTGCAGTACCACCCGTTCCGCCAGCTGGTGCAACACATCGACTTCCAGCGCGTGGATGCCAAGACCCGCCTGCACATGAAGGTGCCGCTCCACTTCAAGGGTGAAGAAGAGTCCGAAGCCGTCAAGACCGCGCACAACCTGGTGAACCACGTGATCACCGAGCTGGAAATCAGCTGCCTGCCGTCCGATCTGCCCGAGTTCATCGAAGTGGACCTCTCCGGTCTCACGAAGAACGCCACGCTGCACGTCAACGACATCAAGCTGCCCAAGGGCGTGAAGTTCGTGAGCCACGGCAAGACGAACCCCGTCATCGTGTCGGCCGTGCCGCCGCTGGTCGCCGAAGAGCCGGCACCTGCCGCCGAAGGCGCAGCTGCTGCCGAAGGCGCCGCACCGGCTGCCGGTGGCAAGCCTGCCGCCAAGACGGCCAAGCCCGCCGCGAAGAAGTAATTCTTCCCGTCCCCTGCAAAAGGCCCGCCGTGTGCGGGCCTTTTGCTTTGGGGGCGGCGAGATAATTCCCGCCATGATCAAGCTGTTCGTCGGCCTCGGAAACCCGGGCCCTGAGTACGAAGCCACGCGCCACAACGCGGGCTTCTGGTGGATCGACGCCCTCGCGCGCGACTGGAAACTCAACCTCGTGCCCGAGCGCGGCTACCACGGCCTTGCGGCGCGCGCCAGCATCGGCGGTCAGAGCGTCTGGCTGCTGGAGCCGCAGACCTTCATGAACCTCTCGGGCAAATCGGTCGCGGCGCTCGCTCGCTTCTTCAAGATCGCGCCCGAGGAAATTCTTGTGGTGCACGACGAACTCGACGTGGTACCCGGCCAGGCCAAGCTCAAGTTCGGCGGCAGCCATGCAGGCCACAACGGCCTGCGCGACATCCACGCGCAGCTCGGCACCGGCGACTACTGGCGGCTGCGCCTGGGCATCGGGCATCCCGGCGTGAAGTCGGAGGTGATCAACTGGGTGCTCAAGAAACCATTGAAGGAACAGCGCGAACTGATCGACGACGCCATCGTCCGCACGCTGCATGCCGCGCCCGCGCTCGTGGCCGGCGAGATGGAAAAAGCGACCATGCAGATTCACACGAGCAAACCGCCCCGGCCCAAGCCGCCGCGGCGGGAGCCCGGCGACGGGGGCACGCCTGCCGCCACCTAGCCGGCAACCGGAGTGCAGGAGGGAGAGAAATAAAAATGAAGACGAGAAGAAGAGAAAAGAGGGCGGGGAAATTCGGGCTGGCCATATTCTTAATAGCGGCCTGCGTCTATTCCACCGGCGTGGCCGCCCAGGATTCCGCAAAGACCTGGCGGTGCGGCAACACCTACTCCGACCGCCCCTGCGAAGGCGGCAAGGCGGTGAAGGTGGACGACCCCCGCAGCGATGCGGATCGCCGTGCCGCCGAAGCCGGCGCGAAAAGCAACAGCGCGCAGGCCGACAAGCTGGAGCGCTCCCGCCTGTCTCTGGAGAAGGCAGCCTACGACCGCGATCGCCAGGCGGCACGGGAGGCGCGAAGCGCCGCGATGGCCGAACGGCGCATGGCCCTGTCCGAGCAGCAAGCCCGCGAGCGCGCCACCAAGGCGGCGGGCGACCCACGCAAATCGACCATGAGTTTCAGCAGCGGCAAATCGGCCGGTGACGCCCCGGCGAAGAAAAAGAAGCGGAGGTCCCGCGACTCAGACGCCGGCTGAAGAAGCAGGCGAAGAAACCGCCGTCACCTTGATCGCCGTGAGGCGCTGGTACTTCTGCATCAGCGTCTCGCGGCTTTCCACATGCTCGGGGTTCAGGGGAATGCACGCGACCGGGCAAATCTGCACGCACTGCGGCTCATCGAAGTGACCAACGCACTCCGTGCACTTGTGCGGATCGATCTCGTAGTACTCCGCACCCATGTAGATCGCATCGTTCGGGCACTCGGGCTCGCAGACATCGCAGTTGATGCATTCGTCGGTGATCATGAGGGCCATCCCCCGATTATCCGCGGACCGGGGGCGGTCTCCATCCGTGAATGACAAAGGCCACATTCACGGCACATTTGTTGCAGCAGTCAGGTTATGCTGCGCCCCGCCCCATGAGTCTGTTTCTATTCAAGCGCCTCGCCACGCTGATCGGCACCTTGATCGGCGCTTCGGTCATCGTCTTCCTCGTGCTCGAGATCCTGCCTGGCAACGCCGCGCAGATGCTCATGGGCCCCGACGCGTCGCCCGACGCCGTCGCGGCGCTGGCCGCCAAGCTCGGCCTCGACCAGCCCGCGTGGACGCGCTACTGGCACTGGATCGGCGGCCTCCTCACCGGCAACCTCGGCGACAGCTACGCCTACAGCTCGCCGGTGATCGACCTGATCCTCGAACGCCTTGCCCTTACTGTGCCGCTCGCGCTGCTGGCCATGGCCTTCACCGTGGTCATCGCGCTGCTGGTGGGCGTGACCGCCGCCGCGCGCCACAACAAGCTGGGCGACGTGGGCCTCATGGGCATGGCGCAGGTCGGTATCGCGATCCCGAATTTCTGGTTCGCGATCATGCTGATCCTGGTGTTCTCGGTGCAGCTGCAATGGTTCTCGGCCGGCGGCTTCGAGGGCTGGGGCGAAGGCATCTTCGCGGGCCTCAAGTCGCTGTTGCTGCCGGCGCTGTCGCTGGCGGTGGTGCAGGCGGCGATCCTCGCGCGCATCACGCGCTCGGCGGTGCTCGAAGTGATGCGCGAAGACTTCGTTCGCACCGCGCGCGCCAAGGGCGTGTCGCAGCGCATGGTGCTGTGGACCCATGTGCTGCGCAACGCGATGATCCCGGTCATCACGGTGATGGGCATGCAGTTTTCCGAGTTGCTCGCCGGCACCATCGTGGTGGAGAACGTTTTCTATCTCCCGGGCCTGGGCCGCCTCATCTTCCAGGCCATCAGCAACCGTGACCTGATCGTCGTGCGCAACTGCGTGATGCTGCTCGCGGCACTCGTGGTCATCGTGAACTTCGTGGTCGACGTGCTCTATGCCGTGATCGATCCGCGCATCAAGGCAAGCGACATATGAGCAGCACCGTCGTCGCGCCCAGCGCAGCCGCGCTCAAGGTGCCGGGCTTCTGGCGCCGCGCGCTGCACCACCGCAGCTTCGTCATCGGCGGCGTGCTTACGCTGCTGCTCCTGCTGGCCGCCGCCGTCTCCCTCGTCTGGACGCCTTGGTCGCCCTACGAGATGGACATGGCCAACAAGCTCAAGCCCCCGACGGGCTCGCATTGGTTGGGCACCGACACCTACGGCCGCGACGTGGCCTCGCTGCTGCTCGTGGGCGCGCGGGCCTCCATTCTCGTGGGCGTGATCGCCGTGGGCATCGGCCTCGTGGTCGGCACGGCGCTCGGTCTGCTCGCCGCCGCAAAGCGCGGCTGGGTCGAGGAGGCCATCATGCGGCTCACCGACTTCTCGCTCGCCTTCCCCGCGATCCTGTCGGCGATCATGATGACGGCGGTGTTCGGCGCCGGCATCGTCAACGCCATCGTCGCGATCGGCATCTACAACATCCCGACCTTCGCGCGCATCACGCGCGCCTCGGCCAACGCGATCTGGTCGCGCGAATACATCGCCGCCGCACGCGCCTGCGGCAAGGGTTCGTTCTCGATCACGATGCAGCATGTGCTGCCGAACATCTCGGCCGTGCTGATCGTACAGATCACGATCCGCTTCGCCATCGCCATCCTGGCCGAAGCCGCCCTCTCCTACCTCGGCCTCGGCACGCAGCCGCCGCAGCCGTCGTGGGGCCGCATGCTCAGCGAGGCGCAGACGATGATGTTCCAGTCGCCCCTGCTCGCCGTGTTCCCGGGCATGGCCATCGCGATGGCGGTGCTGGGCCTGAACCTGCTCGGCGACGGGCTGCGCGATCTGTTGGACCCTCGCCTGGCGAGAGCGAGGTAAGCGGCATGCCCCTTCTCCAAGTCAAGGATCTGCACATCGAACTGCAAACGCAGCGCGGCCCGGCCGAGGCCGTGCGCGGCATCGACTTCACGCTGGAGCGCGGCGAAACACTGGGCATCGTGGGCGAGTCGGGCTGCGGCAAGTCGATCACCGTGATGTCGCTCATGGGCCTGCTGCCTTCGAACGCCAAGGTCACCGGCAGCATCCGCTTCGACGACACCGAACTCGTCGGTCGCGACGAGAAGGACATGTGCCAGATCCGCGGCAACCGCATCGGCATGATCTTCCAGGAGCCGATGACGGCGCTGAACCCGGTGCACACCATCGTGCGCCAGGTCGGCGAGCCGCTGCGGCTGCACCGCGGACTCTCTAAGGCTGAGGCGCGCAAGGAAGTGCTGGCGCTGCTCGAACGCGTGGGCATTCCGGATGCGGCCTCGCGGCTCGATGCGTATCCGCACCAGTTCTCGGGCGGACAACGCCAGCGCATCGGCATCGCGATGGCGCTGGCCTGCGGCCCCGACCTCTTGATTGCCGACGAACCGACCACCGCGCTCGACGTCACGATCCAGAAGCAGATCCTCGAACTCATCCAGAGCCTGGTGCAAGAGCGCGGCATGGCGCTGATCCTGATCTCGCACGACCTCGGCGTGATCGCGCAGACCGTCTCGAAGATGCTCGTGATGTACGGCGGCAGCGTCGTGGAAAGCGGCCCGACCGAGGCGGTCTTCGCCCGCCGTGCCCACCCCTACACGCAGGGCCTCTTTGCCGCCCGCCCTGCACTCGGCGCGCCGCGCGGCGTACGGCTGGCCACCATTCGCGGGAGCGTGCCCGAGCTGGTCGACCTGCCCAAGGGCTGCCCGTTCGCCGGCCGCTGCAGCTACACCATCGACGCCTGCCAGACGACCCGGCCACCGGCCACGATGCTGCCGCAGGATCACGCGGTGCGTTGCATCCGGCTGGAAGAAATCGCGACGAAGGTCGCCGTTGCCTCATGAGTGAATCCGCCCTCGCCTCGCCGCTGCTGGAAGTGACCGATCTCGTGCGGCACTACGACCTGCCGCGCGAAAAGCTCTTCGGCCCGCTGCCGACCGTCAAGGCGCTCAACGGCGTGAGCTTCAAGGTCGAAGCCGGCCGCAGCCTCGGCATCGTCGGGGAATCGGGATCGGGCAAGTCGACCATCGCGCGCCTCGTGATGGCGCTCGACACCCCCACCTCCGGCAGCGTGAAATTGCTCGGGCGCGACCTGCACACGCTGTCCAGGAGCGAACTGCGCACGGCGCGCCGCGATTTCCAGATGGTCTTTCAAGACCCGTACGGTTCGCTCGACCCGCGCCAGACTGTCGCGCGCATCGTCGCCGAGCCGCTCGAAGCATTGGCCGAAGCGTCGCGAAAAGAACAACGCGAACGCGCCGCCGAATCGCTCGCGGCCGTGGGCCTTCGCTCCACCGACATGGACAAGTACCCGCACGAGTTCTCGGGCGGACAAAGACAACGCATCGCCATCGCACGCGCGCTCATCACACGGCCCAAGCTCATCGTCGCCGACGAACCCGTCAGCGCGCTCGATGTGTCGGTGCAGGCGCAGGTGCTCAACCTCATGCAGGACCTGCAGCAGCAGTTCGGCGTGAGTTACCTGCTCATCAGCCACGACCTCGCGGTGGTCAACCATCTGTGCGACGACGTGTGCGTGGTGTGGAAGGGCCTCATCGTCGAACAGGGCCCACCCGGCGAGCTGTTCCGCAATGCGCAGCATCCGTACACGCGCACGCTGCTCGACGCGGTGCCGCGCACGCCCACCGGCGGCACCCTGCTCGCGGCCTGACACCGAAGCGTCGCTTGTCCTTCGTAGGATGAGTGGGTCATAAGCATCTGGTTGCGCGACGGCACCCGTCTCGCGGATGATGCTTGCCCCTTCCCAAGGACACCGCTTCATGCTCCAACGACGCACCCTGCTCGCCACCGGCGCCGCTGCCGCGACATCGCTGGCATTGCCGCTCGCCGCCCTCGCGCAAAAGAAGAAAGACACGCTGGTGATCGGCCTCACGCTCGAGCCCACGGGCCTCGACCCCACCGCCAAGGCCGGCGCCGAGATTTCCGAAGTGGTGCTCTACAACGTCTTCGAAACCCTCACCAAGATCAACTCCGACGGCAGCGTCACACCGCTGCTCGCCGAGAGCTGGGAGGTCTCGCCCGACCTGAAGACCTACACCTTCAAGCTCAAGCGCGGCGTGAAGTTCCAGAACGGCGAGCCCTTCAACGCCCAGAGCGTGAAGTTCTCGTTCGATCGCGCAGCCGCGGCCAACAGCACCAACAAGGACAAGCGCACCTTCGCCAACATCGCGACGCAGGTGCTCGACGAGCACACCGTGGTGCTGATCAACAAGGAGATCGAGCCCGACCTCCTGTTTCTGCTCGGCCAGGCGTCGGCCATCGTGGTGGAGCCGAAGACGGTGGAAACCAACGCCACCAAGCCCGTCGGCACCGGCCCCTACCGGCTCGACAACTGGGCCAAGGGCTCGGCCATCGTGCTCGCCAAGTGGGACGGTTGGCGCCACGCCGATGCCGTGCAGATCCGCAAGGTGAGCTTTCGCTTCATCTCGGAGCCGGCCGCACAGACCACCGCGCTGCTCTCGGGCGATGTCGACCTGTTCCCGCACGCCTCGGTGTCGCGCAGCCTGCCGCAGTTCCAGAACGACAAGCGCTTCCAGGTGGTGTTCAACGCCTCGCGCGGAAAGGCATCCTGGCCATCAACAACAAGCGCAAGCCTCTGGACGACGTGCGCGTGCGCCGCGCCATCTCCGCGGCCATCGACCGCAAGGCGGTGATCGAGGCTGCGATGGACGGACGCGGCATTCCCATCGGCAGCCACTACGTGCCGGGCGCGCCGGGCTACATCGACACGACGGCCATCAACGCCTACGACGTGGAGAAGGCGAAGAAGCTGCTGGCCGAGGCCGGCGTGAAGACGCCGCTCGAACTGGAGCTCGTGCTGCCGCCCCCGCCCTACGCGCGCCAGGGCGGCGAGCTCATCGCCGCGCAGCTCGCCAAGGTGGGCATCGTCGCGAAGATCCAGAACGTCGAGTGGGCGCAGTGGATGAGCGGCACCTACGGCAACAAGAACTACGACCTGTCGCTGATCCTGCACGTGGAGCCCTTCGATCTCGTGAACTACACCAAGCCCGAGTACTACTGGGGCTACCAGTCGGCGAAATTCAACGAGGCCTTCGACAAGGCGCGCAATGCGCCGCGCGCGGCCGAGCGCCTGCGCTACCTTGGCGATGCGCAGCGGCTGCTGGCCGAGGACGCGGCCAACGTGTTCCTGTTCCAGCCGCAGTTCATCACCGTGGCGGGGCGCAACTTGCGCGGTCTCTGGAAGGATGCGCCGATCTTCGTGAACGACATCGCCGCGCTGTACTGGGCCTAGCGGGAAGGGCCCGCGCCAGGCCCCGGCATCCGGGTACGTCCCGAGGAAAAACCGCTCCCGAAGCCATTCGCCGGGCCACCCGCTGCGAGAGAATGATCCGCTGCGCACGTGGCATCTTTCGTGCTGCGTGCCTTGTCTTTCGTGGCGCCGCGCCTCCCTTCGGGGCACGGTCGGCGCCGAAGCAGTCATTCGACCCTGGCCGTTTTCCGGAGATACCCACCTATGTTGAACCGTCGCACCCTCCTCACCACCGCCGGCGCCACCGTCGCGCTGGCCACCCCGCTGGCCAGCATGGCCCAAGGGCGGAAGGACGCCATCGTGATCGGCATGGCGCTCGAACCGCCGGGCCTGGACCCGACGGCCGGTGCCGCCGCCGCGATTGCCGAGATCGTGCAATACAACATCCTGGAGACGCTCACCAAGATCAACGCCGACGGCAGCGTCACGCCGCTGCTGGCCGAGAGCTGGGAAATCTCGCCCGACCTGAAGACCTACACCTTCAAGCTCAAGCGCGGCGTGAAGTTCCAGAACGGCGAGCCCTTCAACGCCGCCACCGTCAAGTTCTCGTTCGACCGCGCCGGCGGCGAGAAGAGCACCAACAAGGACAAGCGCACCTTCGCCAACCTCGCGACGCAGGTGGTGGACGACTACACCGTGGTGGTCATCAACAAGGAGATCGACCCCGACCTGCCCTTCGTGCTGGGCCAGGCCACGGCCGTGATCGTGGAGCCCAAGAGTGCCGACGGCAACGCCACCAAGCCGGTGGGCACCGGCCCCTACAAGCTCGACGCCTGGGCCAAGGGCTCCTCACTCACGCTGAGCAAGTGGGAGGGCTTCCGCAGCCCCGCCACTGCCAAGATCAACAAGGTGACTTTCCGCTTCATCGCCGACAGCGCCGCGCAGGCCGCCGCGCTGATGGCGGGCGACATCGACGTGTTCACCCGCATCGGCACGCGCGTGGTGCCGCAGTTCAAGATGAACCCGCAGTTCCAGGTGATCCTGGCGGGTTCGCGCGCCAAGACCATCCTGTCGATCAACAACCAGAAGAAGCCGCTGGACGACGTGCGCGTGCGCCGCGCCATCCTCGCGGCCATCGATCGCAAGGCGGTGATCGAAGGCGCCGCCGACGGCCTGGGCGTGCCGATCGGCAGCCACTACGTGCCGGGCGCGGCGGGCTTCGTCGACACCACGGGCGTCAACCCCTTCGACATCGAGAAGGCCAAGAAGCTGCTCGCAGAAGCCGGCGTGAAGACGCCGCTCGAGCTCAAGATGACGCTGCCGCCGCCCCCTTACGCGCGCCAGGGCGGCGAGGTGATCGTGGCCCAGCTCGCCAAGATCGGCATCGTGGTGAAGGTGCAGAACGTCGAGTGGGCGCAGTGGCTGAGCGGCACCTACGGCAACAAGGACTACGACCTGTCGATCATTTCGCACGTCGAGCCCTTCGACCTGGGCAACTACGCCAAGTCGGACTACTACTGGGGCTACCAGTCGAAGGCCTTCAACACGCTGTTCGACAAGATCAAGACCACGGCCAACGCCGCCGAGCGCAACAAGCTCCTGGGCGATGCGCAGAAGATGCTGGCCACCGACGCGGCCAACGGCTTCCTGTACCAGCCGCAGTTCCCGACGATCGCCAAGAAGAACGTGAAGGGCCTCTGGAAGGAGAACCCGATCTTCGTGAACGACCTGTCGGCCCTGTCCTGGGGATAGGGATCGACGTGTCCTCCTCACCGTTGAACGAACTCTCCGCGCAAGAACTCTCGGCCGCCTACCGCGACAAGCGCCTGTCGCCGGTGGAGGTCACAGAGGCCGTGATCGCGCACATCGAGCGCTGGGAGCCGCACCTGCAGGCCACCTGGCTCTTTCGCCCCGAGGCCGCGCTCGCACAGGCGCGCGCGTCGGAAGCGCGCTGGCAGCGCGGCGATGCGTTCGGCCCGCTCGACGGCGTGCCGGCCACCATCAAGGAAAACATCGCCACGCGCGGCGACCCGATGCCCGCCGGCACCGCCGCCGTCGACCTGAAGCCCGCCACCGCCGACGCGCCACCGGCCGCGCGCCTGAAGGAAGCCGGCGCGGTGATCGTGAGCAAGACGACCATGCCGGACTACGGCATGTTGTCGTCGGGCCTGTCGAGCTTCCACAAGCTCGCGCGCAACCCGTGGGACCTGAGCAAGACGCCCGGTGGTTCCAGCGCTGGCGCTGGTGCAGCATCTGCGGCGGGCTACGGTCCGCTGCACCTGGGCACCGACATCGGCGGGTCGCTGCGGCTGCCCGCGAGCTGGTGCGGCATCTTCACGCTCAAGCCGAGCCTGGGCCGCATCCCGATCGATCCGCCCTACATGGGCCGCGCCGCGGGGCCGATGACCCGCACCGTCGGCGATGCCGCGCTGATGATGCAGGCGCTCTCGAAGCCCGACGCGCGCGACAGCATGAGCCTGCCGGCGCAGGACATCGACTGGGCCGCCTTCGACGTGTCGCCCGACCACCTGCGTGGCCTCCGCATCGGGCTGCTGCTCGATGCGGGCTGCGGCCTCGCGGTCGAGCCGGAGATCCAGACGGCGGTCGAACACGCCGCCCGCCTGTTCGAGAAAGCTGGCGCGATCGTCGAGACCATGCAGCCCTTCATGTCGCAGGCCATGCTCGACGGCATGGACCACCTGTGGCGCATGCGCTCGCTGGTGGACATGAAGGCGCTGCGCCCCGACCAGCGCGCCAAGGTGCTGCCCTACATCCGCGAATGGGCCGAGAGCGCGGCCGAGTTCAGCGGCGAGCATGTGTTCCGCAGCTTCAGCCAGTTCCATGCAACGCGCGTGGCGGCGGTGCAGGCGTGCGCGCGCTTCGACTACGTGATCTCGCCCGTGTCGCCGAACATGCCGGCAGCGGCGGAGGCGCCTTCGCCGACCAACGATCCGCTGCGTCCGCTGGAGCACATTGGCTTCACGGTGCCGTTCAACATGTCGGAGCAGCCGGCGTCTTCGGTGAACTGCGGGTATTCGGCGAGCGGGTTGCCGATCGGGCTGCAGATTGCGGGACACCGGTTCGACGACCTCGGCGTGCTGCGCGTGTCGCGTGCGTTCGAGCAGATTCGCGAGGCCCAGCGGCCCTGGCCTGTGGTGCCTCTCAGTCCCTCAGCCTCTCAGGTGGCGGCGTAGCGGCCCGGCTTGTGGTTGATCCACAAGAAGAGTCCCATCACCACCGCAGCCATCACCGACCACGCCACGCGCTGCGGTGGAACCACGAACAGCGCGAGCAGCACGACCGTGCAGTCGATGCCGATCTGCACCTTGCCGGCAGGCCAGCCGCGCTTTTCCTGCAGGTACAGCGTCAACACCGTCGCGCCGCCGAGGCTGGCGCGATGGCGCGCGAGGAACAGGCAGCCCGTGCCCAGCAGCAGGCCACCCAACACCGCCGCAAAGGCCGGATGGAGTGAATCGATCGACAGGTAGCGCGGGGCCCAATCGGTCATTACCGAGAGCAACGCGATCGCCGAGAAGGTCTTGAGCGTGAAGGCGCGACCCATGTGGCGCCAGGCGAACCAGTAGAACGGCAGGTTCACCAGGAAGAACAGCTTGCCGAAGCTCACGCCGGTGGCGTAGTGCAGGATGAACGCGACGCCCGCCGTGCCGCCCGTGAGCAGGCCTGCCTGGCCGAACAGCATCATCGCGATGGCGACGAACAAGGTGCCCGAGAAGATCGCCTGCGCGTCATCGAAACGGGAATGGCGCAGCAGATCCGGCAGGTTGTTGGGTTGTGGCGCGTCCATGGCGGGGATGACGCAAATCCCGCGCCACCCTGGTCTCCTCAAACCATCTTCACGCCAGATGGGTGGCCAGCATCTCGCGGGCCCGGGTCACGAACGCCGTCTCGCCCCGGCGCCCGGGCAGGAGCTGGAACGCGACCTTGGGCAGGGCCGGCAGGCCGTGCGGCGGCGCCAGCCGGGTCACGCCCTCGCACACCGCGGATTCGTTCAGGCACGCGACCCCCAGCCCCGCGGCCAGCGCCGACTGCAAGCCTGCCACGCCTGACGCCACGTGAGCGAGCACATACGGCACGCGCCGCCGCCGCAACAGCGCCACGGTGAACTGGTGCAGCGAGCAGGTGTCCGGCAGCGCCAGCAGCCGCACCGGCTCGCCCCGCGCCACGCGCAGGCCGGTGGCGCCCAGCCATGCGAGCGATTCGCGCCGGATCAGCGAGGCCTTCGCGCCCTGCGCCGAGGACAACGATGCGCCCGCGATGTCCATCGCCAGGCCGACGTCGAAGTCGCCGTGGGCATAGGCGGCGCGCAGTGCATCGCTCTTCAGGATGGTCACGTTCAGCCGCACCTGCGGATAGCTTTCGCCGAGGCGCCCGAGCAGCTGCGTGAGATCGCCGGGACGGAAGTAGTCGGTCACGGCCAGCCGCAGCTCACCCTGCAGCGTTTCGCCGTGCAGGTCGCGGAACGCCTCGTCGCTGAGCGCGAGGATGCGCCGCGCATACGCCAGCAGCCGCGTGCCCGCTTCGGTGGGCGCGACGCCGGCCTTGCTGCGCGTGAGCAGCGACTGGCCCGCGCGCTCCTCGAGCTTGCGCATCTGCTCGCTGACGGACGACTGCGAGAGGAACACGCGGGGCGCGGCGGCCGTGAGGCTGCCCGCGTCGATCACCGCCGCGAGGGTGCGAAGTTGTTCGAGATCGAAGGTCTGCATGGCTCCATCCATTCGATAAACCGATGGCTCTCATCATATCTTCCCGCTTTTCCGATGACCATCGGAATCCCACAATCACCCCATCGTTCATTCATTCCACAGGAGTCCGCCATGCCCCACATCGTTGTCCACCTCTCCGGCGAACCCGACGCCGTCCTCACCCGCAAGACCGTCGACACCGTCGCCGAACTCACCCAGAGCGTGCTCGGCAAGCAGTTGCCGGTGATCGCCATCACCGTGCAGTACATCGCCGCCGACGCCTGGTTCATCGGCGGCCAGACGCTGGCGTCGCTGGGCAAGTCGGCCTTTCACCTGGACATCAGCATCACCGACGAGACCAACACCAAGGCCGAGAAGGCGCGCTACCTGCGCGAGGTGCATGCGGCCATGGCGAAGATCCGGCCGAACCTGCACGAGGTGTCGTACATCCACGTGATCGATGCGCGCGGCGCGGCCTACGGCTACGGCGGAAAGACCCAGGAGTACCGCCACCAGCAAGCCGGCGTCTGAAGCCCTTCCCGGTGTCCCGGGGGCGTGGCACCATGCCGCCATGCCCTCCGGAACCCCGCACGCCGCCGACAGCCTCGGCAATCCGCTCACCCTGGACGACCCCGCCAGCCTCGCGCTGGTCGAGGACTTCGTCATGGGATTCATCTCGACCGAGTCGCGCGCCGTCAACCTCATCGCACTGGCCGACACCGATGCGAGCCCCATCGTGCAGGCGTACTGCGCGACGCTGCACCTCTTTGCCGAATCGCGCGATGCCGTGGCGAATGCAAGGCCGTTTCTCGCGAAGGCCCGTGTCGGCGCTGCGCGTGCCACGCCGCGCGAGCAACGCTACATCGCGGCCATCGAAGCATGGGCCGATGGCGACATCGCCCGCGCCATCGCGCTGCATGCAGAACAGGCACACGAATTTCCGCGCGACCTCGTCTCGGTCAAGCTGGGCCAGTACCACTGCTTCAACACCGGTGACTGCCCCGGCATGCTGCGGCTCGCGCTCGCGGTGCTTCCTTCCGCCGCCGACGTGCCCTACGTGCACGGCATGGCTGCCTTCGGCTACGAGCAATGCCACCTGATGCGCGAGGCCGAGGCCAGCGCGCGGCTGGCCATCGCCATGTGCCGCAAGGAGCCGTGGGCGCACCACGCGCTCGCGCATGTGATGCTCACCGAGGGCCGGCTCGCCGAAGGCCTGGCGTTCATGGAGAGCGTGAGCGACACCTGGGTCGGACTCAACTCTTTCATGGTCACACACAACTGGTGGCATGTGGCGCTCTTCCTCATCGACCTGGGCCGCGACGCCGAGGCGCTCGCGGTGTACGACGCGCATGCCTGGGGCGTGGTGAAGGACTACTCGCAAGACCAGATCGGCGCCGTGTCACTCCTCGCGCGGCTGGAGCTCGCAGGCATCGACGTCGGTGCGCGCTGGGACGACGTGGCCGGCTACCTGCTGCAGCGCCAGGCCGACCACGTGCTGCCCTTCCTCGACCTGCAATACCTCTACGGCCTCGCGCGCGCCGGGCGGGCCGAGGCCGACGTGCTGCTGCGCAACATCGAGGCCTTCGCGCCCGGCGCACCGCCCTCGACGCGCGCCGCCTGGCAACGGGTGTGCGTGCCAGCCGCGCACGGACTTGTGGCCCATGCGCGCGGCGATTTCGCAGGTGCCATCGAGGGGCTCGGCGTCGCGCTGCCGCGCATGATCGAGATCGGCGGCAGCCACGCACAGCGCGATCTGTTCGAGCAGGTGTACCTCGATGCACTGGTGCGCACCGGCAGCGAGTCGACACTCGCTGCGGCACAAGGCATCCTGCAGCAGCAGCTCAACGGCCAGCCCGAGTCGCTGCGGCTGCGGCGGCAGGCGGGGTCCGTCTATGCACGGCTCGGCCTTGGGCAACTCGCCGCTGGAAGCGTGCCGGCAAGAGCCTGAACGAAGCGCCTCAGCCCTTGCTCTTCAGGTGCCGCGTCTGGTCGTAGGCCGGCTGCGGCGGCAAATCGGCGAGGTGGCGTGTGTCGGCCCACTCGACGATCTCGATCGCATCCGGCGCAGCCGGATCGGCGATGCGGATGCGGTTGAAGCCCGCATTGGGAATGTCGCTCCGGCGCGGCCCGCTCAGGCTCAGCCCCTTCGCGGTGCGCCACACCATGTCGAGCACACCGCCGTGGGTGACGATGATCAGGTGCTGCCCCTTGTGGGCGGTGGCGATCGTGCCGAGCGCCGCGACGATGCGTGCATGGAACTCGCGTGCCGTCTCGCCTTCGGGCATCGCGTGGTCTTCGCGGAACTCCAGCCACTCTTCCCACGCGCGCGGATGCAGGCTCTGGATCTCGTCGGAGCGCATGCCTTCGACGATGCCGAAGTACTGCTCCCGCAACCCCGCCGAAGTGACCACCGGCAGCGACAGCTGCAGCGCCGCCGGGGCGGCTGTTTGCTGGGCGCGCATGAGGTCGCTGCTGATCAGGTGCTGCGCCGTTTCTCCCGCGAGCCTCAGGCCGATGCGGCGCGCCTGTTCATGGCCGATGTCGTTGAGCGGCACATCCGCATGCCCCTGGAAGCGCAACTCGCGGTTCCAGGCGGTTTCGCCGTGACGGATCAGGATGATGTCGGTGGTGGTGTCGGGTTTGGGCGTTGGCATTGCCGCCCATTTTCCACCGGGCGCGTGACGCTCAGGTCTTTGCGGCTGCCAGCTGTTGCACGGCCGCCACCGCTTCGCCCACGAAACCCATGCCCGTGCCCATGCCGACGCGCGCGGGCGACGGCGTGAGCAATGCCAGCACCCAGGCGATCACGAAGCCGCCGACGATGGCGCAGATCACCACCACCGCCGTGTACGCGATGGCCTTGTCGGGCGGGCACTTCATCAGCACCGGCAAGCCCAGGTAGAGCAGGTAGATGCCGTAGAGCGCCGCCACCGCGCCCAACACCGACAGCGATGGCAGCAGGCTGAAGATGCCGCCGACGAAGCCCGCCGTGCTGGCATAGGCCGACAGCTTGAGCGCGCCGGCCTGGCTCTTGGTGCCTTCGAAGGTCGGTGCCATCGCATCGATGATGAGAGCGAGCACGAACACCATCACCAGCGACAGCACGTAGCCCACGACCATGTTGGCAAGCCCCGCGACGATCGGCACGCGGAAATTGACACCGAAGGCGCCGAGGCCGACCACCGAGAGGCCGATGAAACTCGCCACCGCGGGAATGAGCGCGAGGATCATCACGTAATTCTTGTAGAGCGAAGCGGCATCGGCCGGCTCCGCATCGATCACGGGCCAGGTGGCCTTGGGCTTGAGCAGGATGTCCTGCGCACGTTGAACCAGGTTCATTTGTTGTCCTCGACTTGAAGCGCGAATGCGCGCGCGAAGTGCGTCGCGCAGCGCCCGAAAGTATGTCGATCAAGACCCGCAATGGCTGCTGGCCATGAAGCCTATGCCGTGACCTATGCCGTTATGCCGGCTTTCGCGATCGCGCAAAATCGCCCCATGCCCCACCTCGTTCTACTGCCCGGCCTCGCCTGCGACGAGCGCCTCTGGGAGGCCCAGCGGCCTGCCCTTCCCTCCGCATTCGACGCCCGCGTGAGCGACGTCCAGACGCGCAACGACACCATCGAAGCCATGGCCGCTGCCGTGCTGCGCGAACATGCGGGGCCGCTGGTGCTCTGCGGTGCGTCGATGGGCGGCATGGTCGCGATGGAAGCGGCCCGCCAGGCGCCCGAACGCATCGCAGGGCTCGCCCTGCTGGGCACCAGCGCGCGGCCCGAGCCGCCCGACATGTTCGAGATGCGCGAAGCCGCCATCGAACTCTTCGAACGCGGCGAGGCGCGCGACGTGATCGAGGCGAATGTCTATTTCGCCTTCCACCCCACGCAGGCCGACGACCCGGTGCTGGTGCAGCGCTATCTCGACATCGTGCTGGATGCCGGCACGGCCCAGCTCATCGCCCAGAACCGCGCGGTGATGCGGCGCCCCGATGCGCGTCTGCACCTGGCCTCGCTGCGCGCCCCGGTGCTGTTGATGTGCGGCGACGACGACAAGCTCGCGCCGCCCGAGCACACGCGAGAAATGGCGGCGCTGCTGCCGCAGGCCGAGGTGGTGTGGGTGCCGCAGTGCGGCCACATGCTGACGATGGAGAAGCCCGACTTCGTCAACGCGGCGTTGAACGCCTGGCTCGCGAAGACGTTTCCGTCGGCCTGAAAAGGCTCAGCCTCTCAGTGCAGCTGGCCGCCGGTCTCGGCCACGTCCTGTTTCACCGCGAGCGCGGTGGCGACCGAGATGCGCAGCGCCTCGGTCATCGTGGCGAGCGACATGCTCGGCGCACCCGGAAAACGCGCCGCCTGCTCGGGCAGGTAGGGAATGTGGATGAAACCACCGCGCACGCCCAGCAAACCGGATACCGGATGCGTCGCGATGCGGTGCATCAGCCCGTAGAAGATGTGGTTGCAGACGAAAGTGCCCGCGCTGTTCGACACCGAAGCAGGAATGCCGGCCGCGCGCAGGTCGCGCACGATGGCCTTGATCGGCAGCGTCGAGAAGTACGCAGCCGGTGCGCCTGGCACCACCGGCAGGTCGATCGGCTGGTGACCCGCGTTGTCGGCGATGCGCCCGTCGTCGATGTTGATCGCGATGCGCTCGGGCGTGATCTCGGCGCGGCCACCGGCCTGGCCGACGCAGAGCACCAACTGCGGCTTCAGTTCGTCCATGGCGTTGGCCAGCGCCTCGATGGCGTCGCCGAAAACGCACGGCATCTGGCGCGCATGCACGGTGGCGCGGCCGATCTTCACGCCGTCGAGTGCGCGAACGGCCTCCCACGAAGGATTGATGGCTTTGCGGTCGAACGGGTCGAAGCCGGTCAGCAGGACGCTCATGCGTTTCGCTTCGGTCTTGTTGCGCATGCCGTGCACACGGTTCAAGCCATCGCGCGAACGGCAATGCCTTCGGCCTGCAGCCGCTCGCGGATGCGGCGCGCAAAGGCCAGCGCATGCGCGCCGTCGCCGTGCAGGCACACGGTCTGTGCATTGACCGCCACCGTGCTGCCGTCGATGGCGGTCACCCGGTGGTCGCGCACGAACGAGAGGGTCTGCGCGATCGACTGCTCCTCGCTCTCGATCAGCGCGCCGGGCTGGCTGCGCGGCACGAGGCTGCCGTCGGGCATGTAGCCGCGGTCGGCGAACACTTCTTCCACGGGCGTGAGGCCGGCGCGGCGCGCGGCGTCGATCATGTTGCTGCCGGCGAGGCCGAAGAACTTGAGCGTGGGGTCGAAGCGGCGCACAGCCTCGCAGAGCGCATCGGCGAGCTCCGGTTCCTTCACCGCCTGGTTGTAGAGCTGGCCGTGCGCCTTCACATGCGCGAGCTGGCCGCCCTCGGCCTTGACGATCGCGGCGAGCGCGCCGACCTGGTAGAGCACGTTGGAGACGATCTCGTCGGGCGGCAGGTGCATGGTGCTGCGGCCGAAGTTCTCGCGGTCGGGAAAGCTCGGGTGCGCGCCGATGGCCACGCCGTGTTCGATGGCCCAGCGCACGCACTGGCGCATGGTCTTGGCGTCGCCCGCGTGCCAGCCGCAGGCGATGTTGGCGGAGCTCACGAGGCCGAGCAGCGCTTCGTCGCTGCCGGCGCCTTCGCCGAGATCGGCATTGAGGTCGATGTGCATGGGGAAGGTTCCTTCTTCTTCAACGGGCCGGCACCGGCGCGGCCCGCTGGCGGTGTGCTCGCACAGTCTATGCCGCACCCGGCCAGCCTGCCACGGCGAGGCCTTGTGCCACCTGCGCCAGGTAGCGCTGCTGCTCGGCCCACGCGGCCAGCGCCTCGGCCATGTCGACCTGCACGAGGCGCAGCTTGCCGTTGAGCGGCGCCTGCGCGAGCTTCCAGAGGTCGGCGCGAATCACCACGCCGATGCGCGGATAGCCGCCTGTGGTCTGCGCATCGCCCATCAGGATGATCGGCTGGCCCGAGGGCGGCACCTGGATCGTGCCGGG
>Ga0157370_10003590_pt1 | contig 18148 bp, 11 predicted proteins | sample C35metaG_FD_113463 | JGI IMG/M metagenome (GOLD analysis project Ga0157370, IMG submission 113463) | Corn rhizosphere microbial communities from Kellogg Biological Station, Michigan, USA - C3-5 metaG | ecosystem: Host-associated > Plants > Roots > Rhizosphere > Soil | place: USA: Michigan...
TATTCTTGCAAGGCAGCAATTCCCTTCATCTGCTGACCGGATCAGTCGTGACTGGCAATATCGAGGTTGCAGGCGGTTTCTCGACTGCCACCATCGCAGCTCAATCGGGCGGCTTGACACTCAGTGCCGGAATTGTCGTCGACGCCAGCAGTTCATATGCCTATTTCGATACCAGCAGTTATGGCCTGACAGTTTCAGGTACGATTTCCGGCAGCGGCAGCGTGAAGGTGTCTGGATCCAACGCCTTGATCCTTAGCGCGTCGAACAGTTTTACAGGCGGAACAAACATCAATTCCGGGACCCTGCAGTCAGACGGCAGCATTGGCGCCGTTCAGGTAAGCGGTACCTTGAGCGGCAGCGGCACTGCGGGCGCGATTACTCTGAACTCTTCCGGCTCGATTGCTCCCGGGGATAACGGCGGCACCCTGAATGGCCTCGACTTGATATGGAACGGCGGCGGCGCGTTCAATTTCCACCTCGGCTCGTCGAACAGTACCTCCGCATCCGATTTGCTTTCGCTGACGGGAACATTGAACAAAGGCAACATCGGAAAGTTCGTGTTCCACTTTACCGATGGCTACGGGGCGCCTGTGCTCGGTACGACCTACACTCTGATCACGTTCGCGTCACAGAACGGATTCAGCGCGAGTGATTTCAGCTACGACTACAGCGGCGCGAATCCAAGCCTCGTGGGAACCTTCAATTTGACTCCAACGGCGTTGACGTTCACGCCAAGCGCTCTTCCGGTGGGGCTGCAGTCATTTTTTGTCGATTGAATTCCAAAAAAAAGACTAATAACGCTTTACCCTCCCCCTCGCAAGATGTCGTCCGTTCTGAATCCGACTGGGTCGCGCTGAGCCGGTTACCGTTGTCGTCGTCGCATATTGTTCGGGAAGTAATTGGCACTGTTTCTACGCGATGGAATTCAGAACGTCGCCAAAAACGAGCCAGCCATCTCCATCAAATATTTTCACGAATGCCCCAATAGGACAAGTTTCGCCGGCGTTGGTCGACACCAACCAGGCAACAGCATCGTTTGTAATTAAAGAACCTAACGCTTTGCTTATCAGATCGGCCGAAGAATTGTGTTTGTCGAATAGATAATTTACCTCTTCACCTTCAACGACAAGAACCGAGCGTAGATTCTCCGGCCAACGGTCCCTATCACTCGGCTTGGCATAACAATGAGGCACAATCAGTTTGACGTTTTCTGAGACTTTCAGGAGCGCAGCGATTTTCTTCGCTAACTCCTTTAACACCTCGTCGGAGCCGGATAGTCGTGTCGCTCTGCCACTGGCTGTTGATCGACTCGGAGATGTATCAAGGCCAGACCGTAGGTTGGGAACTTTCTGCGCCTGCAGCGCCGCACCTTCATGTACCACGATGAAAATTGACTTATGAAAATCCAATCGGGCTTTCCGAATGAATTCATAAGTAGAGGCCCTATTTTCATTCCCGAGCAAGGATATAGCGCTCTGGCGCGCCGCACTCCAAGCTGGAAGCCATGTTGCAATTGTTGCCCCCATTAGGCTTCTCCTGGGCACATAATCACCTTCGGAAAAACACGCCATTGTTTTCCGTTCTCGTCTACCCAATCCCAATGGGGGCCGATGGGATCGGGGTGGTCAAGGTCCGGATGCAAGGACCAATCTTTCTCGGGGTTGTACCAAGCACCTTGATCGCCTCCAGGTTGGCCTTTTCCGCGCCACTCCCAACCTGGTCCTGGCGACTGAGATGGGTCATTCGGCAACGATGGAAAATCGGGGGGAAGTTCCGGATTTGGAGTTCCAGCAGGATTTGAAAGTTTTGGCTCGAGCAATGGTCTCGCGGTGATAGGCTCGTCGGAAAGCAGCATCGGCTTAATTAGAACATCCAGCCATTGATTACCTGACGCATCTATTCGACTGAGTGGGTTGCCGCCGACATACGCATATAAATTCGCGCTATCCCCAACAAAATTGATCGGATCCTTCGCCGTCCATCGCGCAGTGCTCGGATCGTAATCTCGTGCACCGAAGCGCACCAGACCGATATCGCGGTCGTAGATGCCGCCGGCGAAGCCGAACGGCTGGAAGCCCGGATTGGTGTCGTTGACGACATTGCCCCATTCGTCGTAGTCCAGCTCCTGCATGATTGCACCGGTAGACGCGTCGACCACCAGGCGCGGGCTACCGAGCTGGTCGGCAATGATGCGGTAGGCTTGGGTGCCCTTGATCATGTAGCTCGGCACGTTCGTTCGGTCGGCGTAGATGAAGGTGCTGATGATGTGACCACTGCCATCAAGTTCGGCGGCCGGGTGCAGCCGGTTCAAATACAGGAACCCTTGCACGAGCGTCCCGTCGACTTTCTTGCCGATGCGCCGGTTCAAGCCGTCGACCACATAGTCGATGCTGTGGCCGCTCGGCAAACCGACATGCTGCAGATTACCGAGCGTATCGTAGGTATAGCTCGTTATCGCATTGGTCTGCGTATTCGTGCGCTGAGTAAGCTGACCGGACTGGTTGTAGGCGAACGTGTCGTCGCCATAGGCCGTCATGCGGTCTTGAGCATCGTAGGTGCCGCTGATGACGCCCGAAGCGGTGGTCGCGCTCAACCGGTTGCCATTGGCGTCGTAGGCGTAAGTCACCGCGAGGGTCCCATCGCGGGTGATGGTCAGCAGCCGCCCGGCCAGATCGTAAGTGTAATCGGCCGTATGCGTCGTGGTGCCGATAGTTTCTTCCTTGTGGACGATCCGGCCGAGCTGGTCGCGACGCGTGTACCTGGCGCTGTAAATCGGAACACTTCCGTTCACCGCCGTGTACACCATCGCGGTATACGCCGTCGGTTCAGCGAAGAGGTTGTAGCTCCATACGTCACTGACGTTGTATAGCGATGTCGTATCCAGCAGGCCGTTCTGCGCATCATGTTTCAAATACATGTACCAGCCATCGGCGGGCACGTAGGCACTGGTCATCAGCCCATCATTGTCGTATGCATAGGACACTGCGAGTGAATCCGAGACGGCGTCGGCAACCGTCAGTCTGGTGATCCAGAAGTTCGACTGGCCGTTGGTCGAATCGTAAGCCGGTGTGACGCTGCCGGCGACCGGTCCCTGCCAGGTCTCTCCGGCAGGCAAAGAACCCGCCCAACTGAAGCCGTTGCTCACGCCGCTGTTGGAAGTAATTGAGGTCAACTGGCCAGCGGTGAAACCGTAATTGCGCGTTTCCGTCGGCAGTGTGAGCGTCGCCGGTAGCGTGCTGTTGCTGGCAAAGCCGATCGACGCCGATCGATTGTCCGCGTCCGTGACCTGCTGCAACTGGCTATCGAGGTTGTCGCTGTAGCCGGTACTGGATGCTACCGCGCCCAGCGAAGGCGGCTGGTAGGCCGTCAGCCGATCCACTGCGTTGTAGGTAAACGTGTGGGCACCGCGACTCGGCGGCGTAATGCTGGTGACATTGTTGTCGGCGTCATAGCCGATATCGACGACGTTACCATCGGGCAAGGTTTCCTCTGTGAGCCGCCCCACGGCATCGTTCGTAAGCGAGATCAGGCGGCCAATCGGGTCTTGCACGCTGCTCAGATAGCCGTTGTTGTCGTAGTCGAGCGTCCACTGGCGTTCGTCAGTACCGGAGCCCGTGGTAACGGTGTGCAGTCGACCGTGTCCATCGTACGCGTAATCGATTGCCGCCAATCCCGGCACTTGCGACTGGATCGGTCGCGACTGCGCATCAATTGTGGTCACGACGCTACGACCCTGCGGCGATGTGAGCGTCCAAGTACGAGCTGCGGAATTGTAGCTACGGGTGTAGACGCGACCGTTGACCGTTATCTGGTCCTGAACGTCCAGTTGTCCCAGATCCGCATTCGGTACAGTCGGCGTGACCGTGCGCGAGAAAAATGCTTGGTATGGCGAGAGACCCGGCACAGTCACATTTGTAGTCGACGGCAAGGCTGCCTGGATGCCAAAACGCGGGTCGGGAGAATATGTCGTGGAAACGGAATCGCCCGGGGCATCGGCAACAATCCTGGAATAGTCACGTGTCGTTACCGATGCCGCGCTGCTTCCGTCCGCATTGGCGACCGTCCGATAGACGTCGCCACCGGCAGAGCCGTGGGATTCGAGCGCCTTGCTTCGGTTCATTGCGGTTGTGACGCCGCCTTCGACGGCCGAGTAATAATCCCATGTGTAACGGTTGATCGCCTTGAATCCACCGATGGCATTGGCATCCTTTTGCAGGCGCCCATCCGTGTCCCAATTGAATGTGCTGGCAAACCCTAGCGGCCGCTGGAACGACAGCATCAGTCCCAAGTTGTTCGGGTCGTAGGTCATTTGCCACACTTGCCCTGCTGCCGACGCGATACTGTCCAGCATGCCGTCGGCTTCTTCCTGCAAAGCCGTCGTCACACCGTACGGACTGACAATTGCCACCGCGTTGTTGTTGGCATCGCGTTGAATGGTCGTTGTGTTGCCATCGCCGTCCGTGATGCCGACGAGATAACCGGCATCGTTGTATTGGAAGGTATAACGCACGGCACCCGTCAAGGCGTTCAAGGTTTGCAGGTGCCGACCTTGGGGATCGAATACATAGACCTCGCTACCGTCTTCGGACGGAATACGGAAACCTTGCCCCACGCCATCGAACCGGAACGAACTGCCCGACCAGGTACAGAGTGCATTACAACCATCGAATACGACGCTTCCATCCGGCGCCACTTGCATGCTGGTCGGCCAAACGCTTACTTGTCTTCCAATGGCTTCCGAGCCGACATAGCTGATATTGCCACCCCCCAACAGGGTGCTCATCTGACCGTTCTTTTCGACCTGCCGCACGCGGCCGTCCTCGGCGAACAGCAAAGTCCCGTCGTTGGACATCGCCATGGAAGTCACGGACGTAATCGACGCCGAGCCGGCAACGGCTCCATCGGGGGTATACGCGTTGGTGCCATTGCCAGCGACGACACTGACAATGCCATTGTTGCCGATCTTGCGAATCCAGTAGCTGCTAGGCTCATTCAGATACAGGTCGCCATTGGATGCTGGAACAATCTGCTCGATGCGGCCAAATGCGGAAGCTGACGCCGTCGAGCCGGACGCCGTTTGTGTGCCGCCACCGGCGAGCAAGGTCACATCGCCAGTTGGCCACACCATATACACAAATCCGGCGTTATCGCTGCTGCGCAAACAAGCGAAGTAGACCCGCCGGTCCAGCACAGCCGGCGGGCTGGTGAACTTGTCGCACGTACCGCTCAACGTGGACAAATCGAAAATAGGCACCACAGACGATTGCGACGGCACGATGCGGTAAAGCATGGTGCTTGTTTGCAAGATCAGTGTGTCGTCGTCTTCGACAGCGATATGCTGGCCTCCTGTCCACAGGGGTACGCTGCCGGCCGCGCACGCACCAAGATTTACTGGATCCGGCAGACAGTTTTGCAACGAAACTGCTGCGGACACATCACCAGGCCATTGAATGTCAATGCTTTCAACCGCGTCGCATATGGTGACTACCTGCGGAGCTGCGCAACTGCAGCCACATCCTCCTGTTGCCAATGAATAGACCTCGCCGCCGGGTCCCAGGATCCAGTTCGACGTGGGCGTTATGGTTTTGCTATACGGAGCAATCGCGACAATGGCGTTGGCGCCAATGGCGCCGATCGGGCGCCGGTGCCCGTCACCTGTATAGAGCGTCTGACTTGTGGGATCAAACAGATGGTGGCCGGAGATTGTCCAACCGCCAAGGCTAAGCCCCTGCGAGTTCCACGCTCCCGTGAACAAAGTACGTTCGCGGACACTCGCATTTGGACTCCACTCTTGCCAATCTATCATTTCACGAGTGCTTAAAACGCCAAACAACGGGGATCCCGAAAAGTTTGCCCAGCTCTTCTCGAACGCGGCCTGTGAGGATTGGTAATAGAGCGGATATACGTATCCGACCTCTACCTGCGCCTGCACAGGCCCTTGCCACGGCCGGCCATAAGCGTCTTTGCCATCCCAGTCAAAGTCGTAGTAATAGTTGGCCTGGATAGGATCCAGAACAAAGTAATGTGTGGATCCGCCCAATTCAATCTTGCCTTCTGCGCGTATGACGTAATTCGGAATGTTTGCGCCGGTTACCGGAACTCGTACACGATATTTACCGACATTGCCACCCGGCAATTCGGCACTTTGGTAGCTGAGCTGGAATGGCGTTCCGGCGACCGGTACGACTTCGCCCAAACGCGCATTCGAACAGTCGATGATGCTACCGCTTGAGTAGCACGGGTTTGGATCATCATTGGCGGAAGTTGTCGGATCCGGCGGATTCGCATACGGCGGTCCCTGCACTTGGTATGGGTCGTTTGGATCCGTTGGCGGGTCGGCCAAATAGGGTGGATCGGAGGGAGGAGTCGGTGGCTCAGCGTCCGCTGGCGGTCCATACGGAAAGTTTCCGTCCCACGGCGTCAAGTGGCTCATTTGTGTGCGCCACAACTCTTGGCCGACCGGATAAAGCTGGGCAAGTTTGATGCGCTCGGCATCAGAGATGCCAAGTTGGGTCAATGTTTGCGCATTCGCGGGCTGCCCGCTGCCATCCACATCCAGATCGGCGGAATTGCCGGTGATGCTCAGGATCTTAACGACTCTGCCGTCAGGCGACGGCAACCAGGATCCTTGACGGAAGTCGTAGGAACCGAGCGGAATATGCTCGCCTACCGGAAATCCCAGGAAGTTCTCGAAGTACAACACGATCGGCTGGTCGAACTTCACCGTGCGCGCATCGGCAGCGATCGCTTCGTCGGCGCTCAGTTCCACCGCGTAGGTATAGCCACTGCTCGCGGGCAGGCCCGCGGGCATGCGATCCGGTCCGTTCGGGCCGACCGTATATTCCGTTGCGCGAAAATGAATTTGGTATAGCGGCTGCGGGCTGCCATCCGGCATAACCATGTAGCCGGTCGTGCCGGGCTGGAACATGACGGTGGCTTGGCGCGTACCGTCGCTGTCGGTGACCGGATTGGCGCGATGGACCTGGATGTCGGCCGTAGCGTTCAGCCCGATCGCAGTCACCGCCGAATCGACCGGAATCATCGTGGTTTGTTGCAGCCACTTCCAGTCCTTCCACGGCGTTATTGCGTGCCGCTGCGCGCGCAGATAACCATCCTTACGGTAATCGACGGTGATATCGCCGCCACCATTAACCGCCAAATCGAAAACACCGTCAGCGCGTGTGTACGTGTACCCATATTCCGGATGATTGAGGACACGCACCAGTACGCCGGGCAGCGGCGCCTGATTGGCATCGACAACCATCCCCCGCAGAACCGCCATGCGATACGGCTTTATCGCGCCCGGTGCAACACCTCGCTGAATCGGGTTGGAGCCTGTGAAGATGAACGAGTTGACGACCGAGAAATCGGTCACCACGGTGCCATTGATTGGTGGAGCGAGGCTGGCAGGGTCCGGAGGAGTAAACGGCTGAATGCAGCCAAGATCCAGCAATCCATCATTATCCGGATCAGGATTGGTCGAGCTACACGCCCCCATGGGCGTTTCAAAGCCGCTGTAAAAGATCAGATCGCTCGTGGTACCGGCATGTGCTTGCGGAAGAAATCCAGAACTGCCGGAATGCCGCACCGTATGTCCACAAAATGCAAAAATGCAAAACACAAAAAGAGCGAACCGGCGCAGCACAGCGCTGCGCATGATGTGCGACATCATGGTGACCTCACGACAGACGGACGGAATTTGGCTACATCCGGCAGCCAACCGCGTTAGGACTCCCCTTCGGGGGCGCACTCTAGCGATCAACCAATGTCCGGTCAACAATGCGGCCGACGAGCATCTTCAGAGAATGGCAATCACTTCACCAATGTGCGCGAATTAGCGGGATTGCTTACGATCTAGGGTGCCCTAGATTTCGTGTAGACGCGCCAGAGCGTAATCAGCTTGCTCGAAAGCTGCCGTTCACGACAGGCCGGTAAGGGTCGAGGCTGTGTGAAAACGTTGGGCGCTGCTTCGCGATGGGCCTCGTACGCCGATTTGGCAATCAGTTTCGAAAATCTAACGAGCGCAAGCGCCTTCTCATGGTCCACTTTTGTTCAATTTGTATACACGCAGAAATTCATTCAGCGTTTTCGCACAGCCTCGGTCGAAAGTTCGCGTTGGAGCGGCTGATCAATCCCACTAGCACGCTGATCATGGTGTGCCGGAACCGCGATCAGAGACAACCAGCGCACGCAATCAACTAGTTGACGGGTGCGAGATATAGGGTAGTTGGTCAGTTTGAAATTTGATTTGGCACGGTAATTGCGTTGGAGTCTATTGAAAAAACCCTTACACTGTCGCATAGGGAGAAAGCAGGTGAAGGGCGACGTTCGTGGCAAAACACCGGCCGCAGCATGGTTCTACACGACCAAAGCCAAGAACTGGAGTTACGTGGGCTCAGGCTGCGCGGGACGTCTTTATCGCAGCCATCAACAAAGGCCAACTGCCTATACTGGGCATCATACTTATTGTGCTACTTGTGGTTTGGAGAATGCCGCCAGATGACTTGGTGCATCTGACTAACGAAGTTGTTAATGACCTCGCCAGTAGGGAACTCTTGGGGTACGCAATTTCTCTAATATTCTGCATTGGTTGGTATTTCCATGCGCGATGGATGAGACGCGATTTCAGCCAAGAATATGAGCGAATAGGGCGAGAAAAGTCTGAAGCCCAAAGTAAGGCAGCCGGGAAAAAATTCCCATCGAGCGAAAAATGAGCACATTTATACTTCTAATGGTTGTTGCCGCAACGTATCATTTTGTATACGAAGGGATGTTGCTGCCATCAATCCGGATGTCGCTTCGCAATCAGTTGTTTGCATTGCGAGACGAAGTGCGCACGCTGAACATTGATGGCATTGATCGTTGCGATGACGAAGCCTTTGAGATCGTGCATTCAGGAATCAACAATTATCTGAACAGGCTGCACCTTCTAACGATAGGGTTACATATGCGCGTTTCGCGTTTGTACGAAACAGATGCGGAATTCAAAACTGTAGTCGAAAGTCGCAGGGCGCTCATGGATGCTGCACACAATGCTAGTTTGAAAGACGTAGTTGATAGGGCGAACAAGATTCTTTTTGCTGCTTTCGTATTCAATGCTGGTGGGTGGTTTATCTATATTGTGCCGCTGGCAATTTGCGTTGCGACAATCAAGCGAGGCGTAGCCTTCGCTAAGGAACTTTTCGCGTTGCCGACAAGTTTGGCATCTAAGCTCATGCCGATCGTCGATGCGAATGGTCTTCATCCGGCGAGCTTGGCAATGTCCTCAAGAGTCCATACATGATCGCTCGCACCTGCCTCTGGATTTAGACGCGGATCCTTCGGGCGAAGCGTGGCGAGACACCGGGCGCCGGCTGGAGCAAGCGGCAAGCTGTGCCGGCGATAGCCCCCTTGGTTCTGGCCTTTGTACGTGCTGCTAAGCCGATTCACGAGGAGTAGCGCACCGGCTCCATGATATCGTCGATTGTCTCAGCGTATGCTGTTATCCGTTGCACAACCGACGCAACGCGATTTCACCCAAGGACAGCCATGTGCCCAGCGGAGCAGGCCAATGGGTCGCAACGCACAATAATGAACGAATCGGCCTCAATTGACGCACTCGTCGTGGATGCCGTCTACAGGAGTTCGAAGACGAGCAGGGGTGGCCTCACCGATCCTTTGGTCGGTCTTGTCGGTGTCGCCCGCCAGGGCGGCTTCCGCTATCGTGGTTCCCGGTTCCGGCCTACACTGCTGGTGCTCACATCGAGCCTTGTAGAAACTGATTGGCCCGACGAACTTGACCCCGCCACGGGACGATTCGTCTACTACGGCGATAACAGGCATTCAGGACGGCAGCTGCACGATACCCCGCGTTTCGGGAACCAACTGCTGAAGAGTATCTTCGATCTCGCGCACAGCCGACGTAGGACCGAAGTGCCTCCGGTCCTGATTTTTACATCAGAGAGTCCCGGCCGATCGTTCAGATTTCGGGGTCTCGCAGTGCCGGGATTTCCGAACATGCCTCCAACGGAGGACTTGGTGGCGATCTGGAAAACGAACGGCAGCGAGAGATTTCAAAACTATCGAGCCGTCTTCACCATTCTTGACGAGCCCCAAATAAGCCGCGAGTGGATCCTCTCGCTTGGAAGCGGGGTCGAGAAAGCACAGCTTATCCCGCCCGCATTGAAAACATGGCGAAGGACAGGTGTCGCGAGAGCACTGGCGGCGCCACGAACAAAGGAAATCAGATCGAAAGCTGAACAATTGCCTTCAAATGAAGAGGAATGCGCAATCGTTGATGCGATCCGGAGTCATTACACGAGTGATCCATTCGGATTTGAAAAATGCGCGGGGGCAATCTGCAAGCTTCTTCTCGGAAGTGACGTCGACCTTGAGCTTACCCGTCCGTGGCGTGACGGTGGACGCGATGGTATCGGGCGCGTTCGTCTCGGCAGCGGACAAGCCTCTCTGCAGATTGCCTTCGCTCTCGAAGCCAAATGCTACAGCATGAACAACGGCGTCGGCGTGCGGGAGGTCTCGCGCCTGATAAGCCGCATAAAACATCGGGAATTTGGAGTAATGATAACGACGTCCTTCGTCGACAAACAGGCATACCGCGAGGTTGTCGACGATGGCCATCCCGTGATTTTCGTGACTGGCGCAGACATTGCGCGGCTGTTACGCAATGCAGGAACCAACGCGCGTCTGGTTCCTGCCTGGCTCGAGGGTATCGCCTCGCTCAACCAATAAACGAAGCCTGCGCTCGCACTAAAGCGAGACAATGCCTGGCCGGATTTCGTGGCTGGATCGCTGAAAAGCGAGCTGATTTACCAGTTGTTCCCGGAGGCGGTATGCGGCAGCAAGCGATTTGGCCTTTCTCGGCGAAATCATCGACACGTAGCGCACATTCGCAATCAGACGAACCTCTTTCTTCTCGTCCGAAAAGAACGCTGGCGAAAACCATAAGGAGTCAGTTTCTGATCTATTCTCGATTTCCGTCGCATCGGCATTGGAAACCTCGATAGCCAGAACGTAGGGGAGACTGGGCGATTTTTGTTGCGCATAATCGCATGCCGCTTCAACTTGAATGGCCATCCAACGGTGCGACTTGCTTTTCTTCAGCATAAACTTCTGCAGAATCTCATCCTGCGAACTCGAGAAACGGTACCTGAAGAGGCTCGGGCATGCGATATTCACGACGGCGCCGCGATCACGGGCTCTCGGTGTGCCGCCTGAGTCGATGCTGAAGGCCGTGTTGATCTCAGCGGCCCCGGCCGGCGTGCAGAATTTTCTGGCCACGGCGCTGGGCATTGCCTCGGCCCATATCTTCTGCCGATCCGCTGTTGACGGGATGTGAGTCAACTTGTCTGCGAGCAGCGGTAAGAGTGCCTCCTGCAATGCGCGGGAGGGGTCCTGTGCGGCAAGTTCCTTGCCCGTTGCTCTCTGGGCCAGCGCGCTCAAAAGTAGGTCCAAAGCATCTTTCAGGTTGCCTCCCGTTTTCATGGCGAGGCGGAGCACTGCTCCGACGCAAGCATTGCCCGCCACCGCCACGTCGTCATCCCACTGATATAGCGCCCTCAATTGTGGAATGGTGTTTAGCCTTTGAGCGACGGCATCAGGCAGCTTGCCGGCGGCATCACCGGAAAATTCCTTCTTGTCCAACCCAAGAATTTCCACCGGCATGCACGCAGCGTGACGTTCCGCCAGATACGCCCTCAGATCCGCCTCTTCCTGCGGATAGGCAGTCCAGAGGATGAGAAGTACGGGGCCGCCGTCGACCGAAGCCATCCGCTCGAGAATCGAGCCAATGACGGCGTAATTCAGTTCCGGCTTCTGCTGCAGCCCCTGAAGCAGGTGCAGATCGCAGAAAACAATGCGGATACGCTGAAACCACGCCACACTCTCGCCTGGAAGTTGATCAGGGTACTGAAGTGGAATGCACGGTATTCCCATTCCGTGCAGCGCCTGGCAAAGCTTTCCAAGAAATTCGGCTTCGTCGTCGATCGCTACAATCCTGTTGGCTGAAAACATCTCTTCAGCTCCCCTTCGCGGACTTCTTGAAAACGAGGGCAATAACAGCGCCGTCATAACCCGCCGGCAGCTCAATGTCGTCCGGCTGCGGAAACTGGACTGAACCTCCGGAAAGCTCCATTGCCAGTTTCACGTAGTACATGCCCAGCCCCATTCCATCCGGTCTCCTTGTAAAGAATGGCTTTGTAAGAATCTCGGGCGGATCCCTGAACCCGGGACCATTGTCAGCGATGATGATTGCAGGTCCGTCGCCAAGATCTTCACTGGTCCCCACATAAAGACGTCTGGATCGCTTGGCTTCGACGCCCACATCAGGCCACTTCACGCGAAGCCAATAGAGAGCGTTGTCGAAGAGATTTGTCAGCGCGCCAAGCATGAGCCCTTGTGCCATCATCGCCTCGAAATCCGGTTGTTTGCCCTCAAGGATCGGGCATTCCAGTACAGTCTGATGAAATCGGAATCGCGCGGCCGATATGTCCCGCGCGCGTTTGATGAGATCCGATGCTTTCACCTTTTTGCGGTCACTCTTCCTCAACAATGTGCTGAACCCATCGAGCAGCAGCGAGAGCTCTTTTGCTTTCCTTTCAATCTCCTCGTGGGCGATGCCGTTGCGTACGACGGAATACAGCTCGCGGACTCCCCTGTCTATCTCATGAAACACGACCGCGAGGCCGACGCCGGCCATTCCCGAATGCACAAGCGTTTCTTTGAGGGACTCGAATTCAACCTCGATTCTCTTGATGTAGGGTTCGAGAGTAGGCGCTACCCCCAGCTTTCTCGCTTCACTACGCAGACCTTCGAAAGGCGGTGTTGAATTGAATCGTTCAGTGCCAGTGTCCCCGCCAAGAATCCGGCGCAGTCTGTCCTTGTCCTCACCCCGCTCAGCTTCTAGTGCTGAGAGCGCAGCCAAGACGACGCGACGGAAGCGACTGTATGTATCATTCTCAACAAACCCTTCGCGGTTGGTCTTTTCCAGCAGTCCCTTGCTGCCCCTCAGGGTGACATTGATGGCGCCAACGATCACGTTGCGGCTTATGCGACGCGTCGGCTGATTCACGCGTCTCAGGTCGAGCCCCAACCAGTCGTCACCGCGTTCACCATAGTTGTACACGCGTATGCCGTCCCTGTACACGCGCACACCACCATTCTCGTTCAGATATTTGGTGAGCATCTCCGGTTCCGACATCCGCGCGAGCACATCCTTGTCGCGGTCGAATACAAAGAATTGACCGGTGACTGGGCCAATGCCTCCCAGGAATGCGTCGTTAACAACGACGGAGTCTTTCCTGCCCTTCCTGTTCGCCGGAACAGGGAAGATTTCCTCTGCTGTATCCTCCCCGCGATCATCGAGCGCCAACAGTTCCCCGCGGCCGCTCATTTCTCGATTCGCCACCGCAACTCCGCTAAGTCGGTTTACAAAGCGATAGTTCCACGTAAACCCGGTCTCGTCGATTCGGAAGCTGAAATGCCAAAAGGCGCGCTCCAGGATCTGCTCAACACTCGGCAGGCCTTTGAGGTCCGATTCGCGACCGGGAACATTAAGTTCGACATGGAATTCGCGAGGAGCATCGAAGGGCGAGCAGATGGAGGTGACCTGTCGGTAAAGCCGGCGGATGTCCCCGCGTGTCCAACGCTCCTGCCTCAACGCTGTGATGGAGATTGACGTGCCATGACTGTCGCCGGCAAAGACGGCCGGCCTACGCGACTCGACAGATATCTCCAGATCATCAAGAAATTTATCCTCGAGCAATTCGCGCCAATCAATGAACACCAGATTTTCAGTTTGTTCGTCCCGGCTGCGAGTGACCAATTGGATGCGATCACCAAGCTTATGCACAGCAAACCGGCCAAGGCCTTTCTCACCCAACGGAAGGCGGCCGAATTTTTCTGACGTCTTCCCCTGCAATCGCTGACGCACGCGGTGTTCGGCACCCGGCACGAACCAGATATTGCGAATTGTAGTTGTGCTCATTCCGTCGCCATCGTCCACGACCGTTATCGCCGCCTCCGGAGTGCCTAGTCCCGTAAGCGTTACGATGACATGCTCTGCATCCGCGTCATATGCGTTCTTCACTAATTCAAAAATCGCCAGACGCGAGTTTCCAATTAGCTCGTCGCCCAATAGACGCAGGATTCTTGCGCGGGGTCGGAACCGGTACGCGGAGTCCTGACTTTTGTCCTTCGACGCCATTGTTTCACTCTCCCCCGTCACACAGGGCCGTTCATGTCAGCGTGATCAGTGCGTTTGTGAGCAAACTCCGCTTGCGCAGATTCTACTCTCCGGGCGTATTCCAACAGGAATTGATGTGTCCCGGCAACAGGATCGCGCACCGCGTCTCTTTGCGACAGGCGGTAAACTTGGTAACCTGGCCGGATGAAGCGTCCTGCCAAGCCTAATTTCACATTTGCGGACCTGTTTTGCGGCGGTGGATTTGGCGCGCGCGGCGTCGTCGCTGCCGGAGGCAGACCGCTCCTCGCAGTGGATGCTTGGGACGTTGCTGCGAAGACCTACAAGGCCAACTTTCCTGATGCACATGTCATCCACGGACGAGTTGAAGACGTTAATCCGGACGTGCTGCGTCGCAGGAAAGTCGATCTGCTGTTGACGTCCCCGGAGTGCACGAATCACACGCATGCACGGGGTTCCCGTCCGACCGTTGAGGCAAGTCGCGAGACTGCAATGTCGACGCTTGTCTGGACGGCTGCGCTGCGTCCCGAATTTGTCGTGATTGAGAACGTTCCGAACATGCGCGGCTGGCGGCGCTATGAGGAACTGTTGTCGGGTCTGCGCAGCCTTGACTACGGGGTGACCGAATCGATCGTCTGCGCGTCAGATTTCGGAGTGCCTCAGCGTCGGCGCAGACTATTTCTGACGGCTTGGCGCAATGGGGTTCCGAAAAAAGTGCGGATCCCGCGAGTCGACCGGTCGCCTGCAAGACGAATCCTTGATCCTAAAGGTACCTGGGACGAATCGCCCCTGTATGTACCACGGCGCGCGAAGAGGACGATCGCCTACGCTGAAGCTGCCATGGAATCGCTCGGCGGCACCAAGCCTTTTCTAGTGGTCTACTACGGGTCCGATCAAGCGGGAGGCTGGCAGAGCCTGGATCAGCCATTGCGTACAGTTACGACCCTGGACCGATTCGCGCTCGTTAGGTTCTCGCAAGGCGAATGGCTGATGCGAATGCTTCAGCCTGGAGAACTCGCGCGCGCAATGGGTGTCCCCATGAAGCACAAGTTTCCCGTCGGCAACCGTCGGGATAAGGTGCGTTTGTGCGGCAACGGAATCTGTGCGCCGGTGGTCAGAGGGGTGGTAAGTCAATTGTTGGCGCAAAGGCGCGCATTGTCAGGAAAGTAGAATTGTGGATGTGCTGTCCACCAGCCAACGCAGCCACTGCATGGCACAAATTCGAGGGCGTGATACCGCCATCGAATTGATCCTGCGCTCCGAGCTTTGGAGATCCGGATTACGGTACCGGCTTCGGTCAAAACTGACGGGACGCCCTGACATCGTCTTTCCATCATCACGCGTTGCGGTCTTCGTGGACGGTTGCTTCTGGCATGGCTGTCCTGAGCATGCCACCAAGCCCGCAACAAATTCCGAGTTCTGGTCTGACAAACTCGGCCGAAACCGATCGCGCGATCGAGAGGTCACTGCAAAGCTTGAATCCGGCGGTTGGCGTGTTATTCGATTCTGGGAACATGAGGTGAAAGCCGATCCGAAAGCATGCGGAGAGCGCATCCGAAAAGTCGTTAAACAGCGGCTCGCTGAGCGTCCTTGGCTCCCAATGAACGATTAGCCACCAATGAACTGTTCGGTTCAGGAGGACTTCCGGCCCGATGCATCGCCTAGGAAAAGCTTTGCGATGACTTGGTGAAACTGTGACATATCGGGATCATCGTTCCTGCAGGCAGGTGCGAAGGCTTCAATGTACCTCTGCGTGGCCTGTCCGTGCAGGCGTGGGTAGTCAGCCATGAAATCCTGCAGGGTCTGATCGTACGCAACAACAGGTTGAAACATGCGAGGGGCGATTTGCATCCGGCTCACCAGGGGTAAGTCAGGCCTTATGTTGAGCGAGGGCGCATTACGTTTACGGCGCCGCACCCGGAAGTCAGCCCACTCCGGCTCTATTGGTACGTATAGTCGACGGATCAACCGCACGTCTATCAGCAAAGACAGACACGTGGCCACCTCCGGTTGCATCGTCCACCGATGGAATATCTTCCGATAGGCACGCAAGATCGCAGCCAGATAGACATCCGCTTCGCGTAGAGAGAAATTATCAAGCGCTCGTTGGAAACAGCATCCGAGAAGCGAAATCGCATCGATCGTGCCTCGACGCGCGATGTGTGCTGCCGCGATCCTGATGTGCTCAAGATTTTGGTTGCTGAAAGCCAAGTGCTCGATTCCCACCACTGAGGCGATCGACGTTTCCGCTGGGGAGGCTTGGAAAAGCCCGAGCGTATCGATCAACTTATCCATCTCGACAAGTATCTCTGCTGGCGTCAGGGGTTTTGGTCCAACTAGGCGCCAGAATGAGGAGTCATACAGAGCCGTCGCATCTGGATGCTCGCCAGATTTGCGCACTTGTTCGACTAGTGTTCGGCCGCCGAGGCCGCGAGTGTGCTTGGGATCGGTCGCCTGATGGAATATTCGATGGAATACCCTGCGTCGACCGCGATTGTCCGCAACGCGGTCGCAATTCGGATATTGATCGATCCGCTTCAGCCAGTAGTCGTCGAGCTCATCCCAGGTTTTGTGTGGGCGCGCGCAATAGATCATCCATGCCCATAGACGGTTACGGCATAGCAACGACACATCAGTACTGGGCCTGCCAGGAGATCGCGGCACTGTAACGCTCACTCTGGAGTGTCAATTCTGCTCGATATGGCGGAATTTAACATTCCGGAGATTCATGTGACAGTAGCCGCCATGACCCGCAGCTACCCGACAGCCACAACAGCCTCGACATCGCGTCTGGCAGACCTTCTTGCCGAGCACAGCGAATTGATGAGTGGGCGTGCGCTCTGGCACGCGCTCGGTTTCCGGAGTGAGCGATCGTTTCAGCGGGCAGTCCAACAGGGCACGCTACCTGTGCCAGTCTTTACACAACCCTCGCGTCGCGGCCGATTCGCGCGCACGCGCGACATCGCCGCTTGGTTGGACGGCGTAGTGATCGTCGAAGACGATGAAACCCCCGACCAATCCGAGAGAGGGAAATTCCTGATGTCGCGGCCCCGCTTCCCATTGAAAGCGGGGCCATGATCACGGATCACACGTAAACACTCGGACCTTACGGAGCTAATCGCGTTATATGAACTGCAATTTTCCGCTGAAGGAGGACGTATGACATAAGCCTGGCGAATTTTGTATCGGCCAGACGCACAAAAGCCCGGATCCCTGGCAGGGGAAATTCCGGGCTTTGGCTCAAGCTTAGGCAGCTTTGAGCCATATTGTGCGGGCCAACCCTCGGTTTGTCAACACCTGTCTGTTCGGCAGGGATTGGCTTGCCTTCGTGTATCCGCAAACGGGGCCGGGGTGCTCCGTAAGGAATTTTCATGGCTCAACATTTTCGTCTAAACCCCCTATCCAGAAGCCTCACTCTGGCTCAAGTGGGACGGATGTCAGACGTGGACATCGCTACTTACTTTGCCAAGCTGCGTTGGGGTAATGCAGAACAACAAGTTTGCCCGAAGTGCGGCTCGCTAGATGCCCACTATGCGAAACGCCGTCGACGGCGGTCTTGCAGGCGGCCTTGCAGTAGTTGGGAAGCCCCAACGAACCCAGCTTGGCAGTGCAAACACTGCCAAGCAATTTTCTCCATTACGTCGGGCACGTTGTTCGATAGTACAAAGCTGTCATTGCGCGCAATTCTGAATGGAGCTTTGCTTCTTCTTGGCCCCGGGAATGGCGCCGCCGCGATTGGTATGTCTGCCTTGAGTGGTCTAAATTTCAAAACAGTGTTCTTGATGAACCACCGCTTTCGCGAGGCCATGGCTGCAGATCAGCCTAAAGAGCCGTTCAATGGCCTTGTTCAGATCGATGGCGGTTACTTTGGTGGGAAGCCCCGCAAGCTCAACCGCCGCGTACCGAAGGCCACGCGGAAACAGCTGCAGCGCCGTTTTGGGAAGGAACCGA
>Ga0157370_10003592_pt1 | contig 18140 bp, 14 predicted proteins | sample C35metaG_FD_113463 | JGI IMG/M metagenome (GOLD analysis project Ga0157370, IMG submission 113463) | Corn rhizosphere microbial communities from Kellogg Biological Station, Michigan, USA - C3-5 metaG | ecosystem: Host-associated > Plants > Roots > Rhizosphere > Soil | place: USA: Michigan...
GCGCGATAGCGACGACTGACCATGATCGAATGGAATTCGCGCTGCAACATGGCCGCGATCACGGCGCCGGGAATGACGCCGGCCGTCGCGATGCCGATCACCACTTCCGGGTCATAGCTGCGGGCGACCTTGAGCGCGAGCGCCCGTGACAGCTCACCAAACAGCGGCCAGTCCACTTCGAATACGCCGCGACTGGCCTCATGGATCGAAGGGCGTGATGGCACGAGCGGCCTCCCGGGTGGCGCGCGCAGGCATTGGCCGCGCGACGGTATGTCGGCAAACTACCACGCCGGCGCCAGCCGGGACAGCGCGGTTGCCGCACTGCGAGGCAATCGGTAACTTTGCCCTCTGCGAGGCCGAGCGGCGCTTGATGGCACTGCGTCACGTCGTCCATTTCTCATCCGTTCTCGACACGATACGCGACCGCATGTCCTGGTGGAGCCGCCTGACCGGTGGCCGCTCGGCGAGCACACCCAAGCCGCAGCGCCTCGACTATCTCAGTGAAGCCCTGACGCTGGAGCGGCAGGGGGATTTCGACGCCGCCCTCACGTCGTATCGGCTCGCGCTGCGCGATCAGCCCAATGACCAGCGCATCCTGCAGAACATGGCCATCGCGTTCTCCAAGACCGGGCGCCTCGATGATGCCATTCGCTGCTACCGCCGCGCGCTCGACATCGACCCCGCGCTGGGTGGCGCGCACTACGGGCTCGCGTTCCTGCTCCTCAAGCGCGGCGACACGCAGGGTGCGGAGCGGCATCTCACCGAGTTCCTGGCTCATGCGCCGAAGAGCACGGAAGCCGAGCGCTGGGTGCAGCACGCCCGCCAGGTGCTCGAACAGATCAGGAACCACGTGGATGTCAATTCCCTCACGGATCCCGAGTAAGGCGTGGGCACCGTCCTCGCGATCATCAGTCAGAAGGGTGGTGTCGGCAAGACGACCACGGCGGTGAATCTCGCGGCGGCGTTTGCGCGGCGCGGCCTCAAGACTCTCCTGGTGGACGTGGATCCGCAGGGCGCGGTGCGCTACGGGGTGGGATTGCGGAATGATCACACGCGATTCGGCATTTCGGACTATGTCGCCGGCCGCAAGACGCTCCGGGACATCATCCTCCCAACTGCCCTGCCCTGGCTGCGCGTGATTCTCGCGGGCAGCGTGAGTACCGAATCGAGCCAGTCGGTGTATCAGCATCAGATCGAGGAGACACGGCTGCTTCCGGAGCTGCTGGCGCTGGCGCGCGAGCGGACACACATCACGGTGGTGGATGCGCCGCCCGGGCTTGGACCGGTGGTGCAGCGGGTGCTTCAGGGAAGCCAGCACGTGGTGGTACCGCTCCAGTGCGAGCCGCTGGCGCTGCAGACCACGCCGCAGATTCTGCGCGGGATTCAGGACATGGTGGCTGAGAACGACGATCTGACGCTGGACGGCCTGCTGCTCACGATGGCCGATCCCCAGAACGATTCCTGCGGCCGCGTGGTGGACTACATTCGCCGCAATCTGCCACGCAGCATGCTGCTGGATGTCGTGGTGCCCCGGTCGCTCGCCGCCACGGAATCGTTCGCGGCGGGACAGCCGCTCGTGCTGCGCTCGCCGGCCGACCCCGCGGCGCAGGCCTACGTGAATCTCGCGGCAATTCTGATACAGCGGTTCGAGTGATGCGCCGCGCCACCTGTCGCGCGATCTTGGCGGCGACGCTGGTCATCGTCGCCGCGCTGGCCTGCAGCGAAGTCGGCACGGATCCCTCGATTCCCGTCGCCATCCAGCTCTCGCCCTCGCCACTTCCGTCCATCGTGGTGGGAGATTCCATGCGCGACAGCACGGGCGCCGCGGTTCCGCTGCGGGCCACGGTGTTCAATTTCCGGAACGAGGTCATTCCCGACGCGCCCATTCGCTTCCTCGCGCTCGACAGCGCCAAACGATTCAGCGTGGATTCCACGACCGGATTCGTCGCGGCCAACGACACGGGACAGGCCACCGTCGTCGCGACGTCGCTCACGCTGCAGTCGGCGCCCATCACGCTCATTTCCGTCGTGCGCCCCGGTGCGATGCTTGCCCTGGACAGTCTGCGCGATTCGCTCCACTATGCGTTCACGGGACGCGATACGCTGCGCACGTTTCAGGTGCGGATCGTCCAGATCTCCGGCACCGACACCATACCCGTGCCCAGTTATCTGGTGCACTACGCGTTCACGTATCCCGCAGGCCTGGACAACACCGATTCCACGGCCGTGCAACTCGTGGACGACACCAAACGACCATCGCTGGTGGATACCACCGACGCCACGGGCACGGCGAACCGATCGCTCCGGATCACGCCGGACACCAAGGCGTTTGCCGACTCCGTGGTCGTTCAGGTCACGGCCGCCGAACCAAACGGCGCCGCGGTGCCCGGGAGTCCCATCCGCTACGTGCTGCGCGTTCTCATCGAATAGCGGGCGCGTGCGTCACCGCTGGAGGAGACGATGACCGGAACCGCCGACCGCGCGAGCGCCACGCGCGACGACGTGCTCCTCGCGCCGGCCACGCTCACGCAGCTCTTCTTCGACGCCGTGGATCGCCATGACCGTCCCGACGCGCTGCAGGTGAAGCGCGATGGACGCTATCATCCGCTCTCGCACCGCTGGCTCGCCGGCCGTGTGCGTCATGCGGCGCTGGGTCTCGACGCGCTGGGCATCGCCCGGGGCTCCCGCGTCGGCATTCTCTCCGAGAATCGTCCGGAATGGGCCATTGCCGATTACGCATGCCTCACCGGTGGTCTCATCGACGTCCCGCTCTATCCCACGCTGCCAGCAGCCCGCATGGAGTACATTCTGCGGGATTCCGGAGCCGTCGCGATCTTCGTCTCCGACGAGGCGCAGGCCAGGAAGATCGCATCCATTCGCTCGGAGCTGCCCGACCTGAAGTGGATGATCGGGTTTGCGGACGCGCCCATGGTCGGCGTGGATCTGACGCTGGCGGCGCTCGAAGCGAAGGGTGCAGCCGCGGAGAATCCCGACGGTGTCGCACGCTATCGGACCGCGGCGCTGCGCACCATGCCGGACGACCTCGCGACGATCATCTACACGTCGGGTACCACGGGCGAGCCCAAGGGCGTCATGCTCAGTCACGGCAACATCGCATCCAACGTGGCCGCGGTGATGTCCATCATCCCATTCGGCGCCGGCGACGTGTCGCTCAGCTTTCTGCCGCTCTCGCACATCCTGGAGCGCATGTTCGATTTTCTGATGTTCTGTACGGGCGTGTCCATCGCCTACGTGGAATCCATGGACACGATCGTGGAGAACATCGGCGAGGTGCGGCCGACGTTCGTCGTCTCGGTGCCGCGCATCTACGAGAAGATCCATGCGGCCGTCCTGGAGAAGGCAATGTCGGGCGGGGCCGTCACGCGCCGGATCTTCCACTGGGCGCGAGACGTGGGTGCACGCTGGGCACACGTGCGACTGGATGGTGAAACGCCCGGTGCACTGCTGGCCATGCAGTACGCGCTCGCGCAGCGACTCGTGTTCTCGAAGCTCAAGGCACGCGTCGGCGGCCGCATCCGGTACTTCGTCTCCGGCGGAGCACCGCTCGCGGTGGAGATCACCGTGTTCTTCTACGCCGCCGGTCTCCAGATTCTGGAGGGCTACGGACTCACGGAGTCGTCGCCCGTCATTGCCGTGAATTCGCCGGACCACTTCCGGCCGGGCACCGTGGGACGCCCCATCGCCGGTGTGGAGGTGACGATCGCGCCGGATGGCGAAATACTCGCGCGTGGCCCCAACATCATGAAGGGCTACTTCAACCGGCCCGACGACACTCGCGCCGCCATCGATCCCGACGGCTGGCTGCACACCGGCGACATTGGCACGCTGCAGGACGGCTTTCTCAGCATCACCGATCGCAAGAAGGATTTGCTCATCACGGCGGGTGGAAAGAACATCGCCCCCCAACCCATCGAGAATCAGATCAAACAGAGCAAGTTCGTGGCCGAGGCGGTGCTCATTGGGGACAGACGCCGGTATCCCGTGGTGCTCGTCGTGCCCGACTTCCCGCAACTCGAGACGTGGGCTGCCGCCGAGCACATCGTCTACTCCACGCGGCACGAGCTGCTTGAACAGCCCGCCGTGCGCACGAAAATGGAGAAGGAGGTGCTCGTCGGACTCTCGGGGCTGGCCAAGTTCGAGACGCCGCAGAAGGTGGGGCTGCTCGACCGTCCGTTCTCGATCGAGAACGGGGAGCTGACGCCCACGCTCAAGGTGCGCCGTCAGGTGGTCAATGCGCGATACGAGTCGCTCATCGCATCGCTCTACGCCGAGTAGGGAGCTATGCGTCGCGCCGCAACAGGGGCACGGTCGTGACGTGCGTGCGAGCGGCCAGCCAGTGGTTCTCGTCGCGGGCCAGCTCCTCCACTCCCGCCGGACGAGATGACTCGACCGGCGCGAGCAGCCGTCCGTTCGGCTGCAGCGCCGCGACCGCGGCGGCAAGGCAGTCTGCGCTCGCGTGAGCGGCGTCCAGCGCCACGCCGCGCACCGTGAACGGCCGCAGTGGCAGGTGCCCCGCGGTGAGCAGGAGCGACACGCCATTCCCGCTCTCAATGTCCGATGGCGCATCCAGACCGAGCACGTGAACGTGCTCCGTGAGCTCACCCATGGCGTGCGCCGCTGCCGCCCACCGTCCCACGAGGACGATCACGCCTCCCGGCGTCGTCAGATCCAGCAGGGCGGCCACGCGCAGCGCGAGCTCGCCGCCATCGTCCGCGGCCGCCGGCGTGATGCCGCGCCGGCCATCGCGAAAGTCCGCCACGCCGTATTCAATGGCGTAGCGCGCGTCGCAGACCGGACAGCCCAGCTCTCCGCTCACGATGTCGCGCTGTTCCATGCGATATGCCGACGCGACCAGCCAGATGGCCTCGTGCGGGCGCACGCAGCGCAGCGCGCCCACGAGCTCCAGAAACACGATCGCCGTTACGCCCGGGAGAGCCGCAGCTCGTCCACGTTGACCGCGGCCGGTTGCCTGACGGCGTACAGCACGGCGGCCGCGACGGCGTCCGCGTGCAGCATGGCCTCGCGCGGCGGGAAGCGGCCGGTCCCGGCCTGATCGATGCCGTCCCAGATGCTGGTGTTGGTGGACGCCGGCGACACGAGCGTCACGCGCACGCCGCTGCCTCTCAGCTCGGTCCGCAGCACCTCGTGCAACGCCCGCGCGCCGAACTTGCTCGCCGAGTAGGCGGCGTTCCCGGCCATCGCGATCCGGTCGGCCACCGACCCGATCGTGACGATATGGCCGCTGCCCCGTGCGCGCATTCCCGGAAGCATGGCGTGAACCATGAGAAACGATGACAGCAGATTCACGCGCAGCGTGTTCGCGAATTCCTGCGGCGTGACGTCCGCGACCGGCATCGGGTGGAAGACGCCCGCGTTGTTGATCAGGATGGCCGGCGCGCCGCCGAAGGTCCGCGTGATCACGCCCGCCGCGCGCGCGACGGCGTCGGCGTCGGAGACGTCGCAGGGGATGGGCAGGGCGGCGGGGCCGATCTCATTCGCCCGCGCCGCGAGCGCTTCGCCGCCTCGCGCCAGCATGGCGACGCGCGCGCCGCTGTCCGCGAGCGCCCGCGTAATGGCCAGCCCGATGCCGCGGGATGCGCCGGTCACGACGGCCGTCCGCCCGGTGGGCGTCGCGTTCACAGCGCCGACTGATTGCGGCTGTGCGCCAGCGCCAGAAACTCCTCGCGCGTGCGCGCGTCGTTCCGGAAAATGCCCGTGACGGCCGACGTCACCGTCTGCGAATTCTGCTTCTGCACACCGCGCATCATCATGCAGAGATGATATGCTTCGATCACGACGCCCACGCCGCGCGGCTCGAGCACGCTCTGAATCGCTTCGGCGATCTGCTCGGTGAGCCGCTCCTGCACCTGCAGGCGGCGCGCAAACACCTCGACGATGCGCGGGAGCTTGGAGAGCCCTACGATCTTGTTGTCCGGGATGTACGCGATGTGCGCCTTGCCGAAGAAGGGAAGCATGTGATGCTCGCACAGCGAATAGAGCTCGATGTCGCGCACCATGACCATGCTCGTGTGCTCTTCCTCGAACACGGCATCGCCAACGACGTCCTCCACGCGCTGGTCGTAGCCGCGCGTGAGCCAGGAGAGCGATGCCGCCACGCGCTGGGGTGTCCGGAGCAGGCCCTCGCGCTCGGGGTTCTCGCCGATCAGTTCGAGAATGGCGCGCACGTGCGCCTCGAACTCCGGTGCCGAGGTCGGCGGCTCCTCTCCGTTGAGCACGTGCTCGAGTCGAGCGGACGACGGCACGCCTGGCGCGTGCAGATGATCATGTGAGTCAGGCATGCTGGGTTCCTCTGTCATAGAACGCGGCGCGGCTGGCTCGCGTTCCACCCGGAACGGCTTGAGCCGGTCGCGCCGCCGGTCTATGTTTGCGCGTGTCCCCTGCCCCGCAGTCGGGGCATTTCTCTTAATAGGGACGCGCACCAGTGAAAGTCAAGTTTGCGATGGCAGGCATGGCGAGCGCCGCCGCATCCGCATGGTCCGCGGTGTGGACTTTCCCCACCATGCTCTTCAGCGCGTTCCTGATCACGTGGGGCGCCGAAGCGGCGCAGTTCCTCATCGCCCAGGGACTCGCGCTGGCCATTCTCGCCTGGATCCAGACGCTGCCCGAGTTCGCGGTGGAAGCCGTGATCGCATGGGCCGCGGGCGGCGACACCGCGCGCTGCTTCGTCTCGCTGCCGCCCGCGGGGTGTCACTCGCACCTGGCAATCGCGAATTTCACGGGGGCTGTGCGGCTGCTGATCGGACTGGGCTGGCCCATGATCTACTTCGTGGCCGCCTTCTTCCGGCGCCGGTCGAAAGGCGCCTTCGCACCCATCCTGCTCGATGACGAACACGCCGTGGAGGTGCTCGCCACGGTGCCTCCGGTGCTCTACTTCCTGTGGATCTGGTACAAGCGGTCCATTGGTCCGCTGGATGCCGTGGTGCTCGTGGCGATGTATGCCGCGTACCTCGCCATGCTCTGGCGCTTCCCCGCGCATGGAGAGGAATCGCTGGCTGATGCGCCGCGCGTGGCGCGATGGGCGTACACGCGGCCCGGCCGATGGCGCGTGGTCGCCATCGCGGCGCTGTTCGTTGGCGGTGGCCTGCTGATCTACCTTACCGCCGAACCGTTCCTCGACTCCATGCTCGCCGTGGCCACGTCCTTCGGCGTCAGCCAGTTCGTGTTCGTGCAGTGGGTGGCGCCATTCGTGAGCGAGTTTCCGGAAAAGGTGTCGGCGTTCCACTGGGCAAGCCGGGTGAGCACCGCACCCACGGCGCTGATGAATCTGCTCTCGAGCAACGTGAATCAGTGGACGGTGCTCGCGGCCATGATTCCCATCGTTTTCAGCGCGTCGCGCGGCATACCCGCGTCGCTCCCGTTTGACGGCGTGCAGCGCCTGGAAATCCTGCTCACCGTGATGCAGAGCCTGGTGGCGGTGCTGGTCCTCGTCCGCATGCGGTTCGACTGGTGGAACGCCTCGCTGCTCCTTGGCCTGTGGCTGGCCCAGTTCATCGAGGCCCACTGGCGCGAGGAGATCACGTGGATATACGGTATATGGGCGGTGGTGCTGGTACTTTCCTGGATCTGGGCACCACCCACTGCGCCGCGCATCTTCTGGCGGCTCCTGCGTGAGCGGGTCCGGCCGGCGGCAGCGCGCCAGCCGTGAAGGCGGGACGAACGGCACCGGGAGAGCGGGCCGTGCAGACCCGAGACCGGTGCAGGAAAAACCAAACCCCGCCCTCGGGGGCGGGGTTCGGAGAGCAGGAACGAAGAGTATTCTTGAAGCCCCGTCGAATGACTGAGGTTCTCACCACAACTCTTCGCCTTCCCCGCACCGGGGCATGACGTCGGTGATGGATTGTCGAACCCACCCGAGAGACTTGTTGGCTCAAAAATGTGAGCTCTTCGTTCCGTGCTGTCGGGCAATGTAGTATTCCACGACGAGCGAGTCAATCACGAATGACCGAGACACCTTCATCGAAATTCTGGTATGCGGCGGCCTATCCGATCGCCTTCGCCATGCTCGTCCTCTGGGCCATCGTCACCTTTGCGCTGGGCGGTCCGGGGTGGATTCACGCGCTCCTCTCCATTGGTGTCTTCATCCTCATCTGGCGCGTGACGGCCGGTGGTACGGAGAGTGCATGGCGGAAGTACGTAAGCCAGCGCGCGCAGCGCAAATAGCCGGCGTCGATTCCGCTAGGCGCGCAACAGTACGAGGGCGGCAATCCCCCACGCCATGGTGAGCACGGTGATGGGGACGCCAGTGCGCAGGAAGTCGCCGAAGCGCATGGGGACGCCGCGCGAGCTGGACCGTTCGGCGACAATGAGATTCGCCATGGAGCCGAGGATGGTGAGATTCCCCGCGAACGTGGCGCTCATTGCCATCACGAGCCAGATCAGCTTCGGATTGGGCAGGTGGGGAACCACCGGCCGCCAGAGCATCACGGCCGGCACGTTCGACACCAGATTCGACAGAACGGTCATCGCGGCGCTCACGGTCACGGCGTCATGCCATGGATTGCCGCGGAGACCTCCGGCGGCACGCGAGGTGAGGTCCAGGAACAGCGGCAGATCCTGAACCCCGCGCATCAACACAAACAGCGCCGCAAAGAAGAGCAGCAGCGACCATTCCACACGCGCAAACGCCTGGGCCGCATCGCGCCCGCCGATGGCGATCATCACCGTGCCGGCGGTAATCGCCACGAGCGGAAGCGAGAGCCCGGCCAGCCAGCATGCAAGCGCCGCGGCAAAGAGGATGAGGGCCTTGATGACCAGTGCGCGATCGAGCGGGGTGTCCACCGTTCCCACGGTGCCGGCTGTCGTCGGCCGCAGATCGTTCCGGTACGCGAACGCCAGCACGGCATATACGATCACCAGACCGCCGGCCGCGGGGAGCGCGAGCGCGCCGAAGAAGCTGGCGTATCCAAGATGACTCGAAATGCCGATGAGCATGTTCTGCGGATTGCCGGTGATCGTGGCCGCACTCCCGACGTTGGCGGCGAACGCGACGCCCAGCAGGAAGGGGAGTGGACGCAAGCGCAGGGCGCGCAGCGCGGGAATGAGCAGGGGTGTGAAGACGAGGCAGATCGTATCATTGAGGAAGAGCGCGGAGAGCAGACCGCTCGTCGCCACGATCATGGCCAGCAAGACGCGCGGCGAGGTCGTGCGACCGACAATGCGCGCCGCGGCCCAATCGAAAAAGCCGCCCAGCTCGAGATATCCGGTGAGCAGCAGCACGCCCAGGAGAAAGACGATGACGTCGGGATCGATGGCCGCGTACGCATCATGCACCGGCAGGCGGCCAACGACGACCATGGCCACGGCGCCGAGCAGTGACGCAGCCGGCCGGTTGAGGCGCATGCCAGGCAGTTGCTGCACGGCAATGAGCCCGTAGGTAGCCACGAAGATCGCGAGTCGAACCGTGTTCACGGGGAATGATCCGGGTGAGGCAGACGGAAACTTACAGCAGTGGGGCCGGCATGCAGCCGGCGACGGCGCCGGCCGCGCGGCCGGAAACACGGCAGGAGGCACCGCGGGCCCCCGTGCTGGTCACGGGCGCGGGCGGCTTCGTGGGCATGCACGTATGCCACGAGCTGTGCCGCCGCGGGTGGAGTGTGCGCGCGTTGGCCCATTCTCCGGCCAAGGCAGCGCAACGTCTGGCGGGACTGTCGCTCGAGATCGTGGTTGGCGACCTCCGCGACGTGGCGGTGGTGCGCCGCGCCGTTGGCGGCATGGGCGCTGTCGTGCACCTCGCCGCTATCGCGATCGAGCGGGGGGGCCAGCACTACGAGCAGGTCAATGCGGACGCCACCGCCACGCTGCTGCGCGAAGCGCAGGCTGCTCGCGTCGAGCGGTTCGTGCACATGTCACAGAACGGCGCGTCGAGCGGTTCGCCGTACCGGTTCCTGCGGAGCAAGGGCGTGGCGGAGGACGCGGTGCGCGACAGCACGATGGGCTGGACCGTGCTGCGCCCCTCGGTAATCTTCGGCCGCGAGGATGAATTCGTGAACGTGCTCGCGCGCCTGGTCCGGCTCTCACCGCTGGTGTATCCCGTGCCGGGCGGCGGCAGGGCGCGCTTTCAGCCGATCGCGGTGGACGACGTCGCGCGTGTCGTCGTGAGGGCACTCGACATGCCCGAGACGTCCCGAGCCGTGTACAGTCTGGGCGGCGCAGAGCCCCTGTCGCTGCGCGCTATGGTGGAGCGCGTGCTGGCGACCATGCAGCTTCGCCGGCATCTCGTGAGCGTGCCCGTGCCACTCGTGCGCCCGATCGTCGCGGTCCTGGAGCGAATACTGTCACGTCCCCCCGTTACGACGGGATTGCTCGATCTGCTTGCGCTGGACAACACGATCGCGGAGAATGCACTCACCAGTGTCTTCGGTATCACGCCCGTGCCGTTTCTGCCGGACGCGCTGGACTACCTGCGCGACATCACGCTGCGCAGCGCGATCAGGTCGCTGTTTCAGGAGACGTAGCCGAACCACGGTCAGGAGGGACGTCGACCCCGGCTGCGGCGAGACAGGCTTCCAGGACAATCAGAGTTGTCCGCTGCCCGGGCTGCTTGCCGCTCCGGTGCAAACAGCCTGACAGGATTTCAGGATTGACAGGATTCCCACGGTGCCGTTCCCAAAGCAGTTCCCGTCGTTCAGCGAGCGGATTGGAACTTGGGGACTCGGCTCCGAACAATCCTGTTCATCCTGACCATCCTGGAAATCCTGTCATTTCTGTCCGTCGTGCAGCGCCTCGCATCGCCTCTCAACCGTCGACGACCGCTTGACTCGCGCAGCCTCCAGCGCCAATACTGATGGCGCGCTCTGGGGCGCCTCCTGTCCGCGGCAAGGGAGTGCTACTCCCACCCATGCTGGTTCGTCGCACAGCACGAGCCTTCTTCCTGCCTGCACTCAGCGGACTTCAGGCGCGCAATCGGAGGAAGGTTTCCATGACCAGGAAGCTCACGCCCCGGAGTTCCCTCGAGACCTTCAAGAGGGAGGCGAAGCGCTGGCTGGCCGCGCTTCGTGAGAACGACCCGGCTGCACGCGCGCGCCTCGTGCGTGCGCACCCCACGGCCCCACCCAATCCCGGGCTGCGCGACGTGCAACTGGCGCTCGCGCGGGAATACGGATTCCCGGGCTGGATGGCGCTCCGGTCCGAACTCGCGAGTCGACACGACAGCGCGCGCCCCGCGGGTCACGTCACGCCCCTCCAGGAACTGCTCCTGGCAGCGGCGCAGGGCGACGCCGGCCGCGTGCGCGAAGCGCTGAAGGCACACCCCGGAATCGTGAGCGAGCGAGGCGAGCTGCCTGGCCACACCGGAAAGCGCAGCGCGCTCCATTTCGCGATGAACTCGCTGAATGAAACAGTGGTGGAGGTGCTGCTCGAACATGGCGCCGATCCCAACGCGCGCGATGAGGGCGACAACGCGATGCCGCTGCACTTTGCCGCCGAGCGTGAGCACCTCGGAATCGTCAGGCGCCTCATCGAGAGCGGTGCGGATCCCATTGGGACAGGTGACGGCCACGAGCTCGAGGTCATCGGGTGGGCTACCTGCTTCGCGCGCTCGCCCAACGGCGACGTCGTTTCATACCTCCTGGCACACGGTGCACGACACAACATCTTCTCCGCCGTCGCGACTGGTGCGGTCGCGGCAATTCAGGAGATCGTCGCCCATGCGCCCGCCCAACGCGACAGGTCCATGGACCGCACCAACCAGCACCGCCGGCCGCTGCACCTCGCCGTCGTGAAGCACCAGCCGGAATCGCTCGACACGCTGCTCGCGCTGGGCGCGGAGGTGGACGCACGCGACGCGGCGGGACTGACGCCGCTCGATCAGGCGGCACTGGCTGGTGAACGTGCGATGGCTGAGCGACTCATCGCGCGCGGTGCACGCGTTGATCTTCCCGCCGCCGTGGCACTCGGTCGCGACGATGACATGCAGCGACTGCTGCGCGACGAGCCGGAGAGCCTGCGACCGGGCGGACGGTGGGATCGGGTCATCGTGCGAGCGAGCGAACGGGCGCCCGCGCACGTGATCGAGGCGCTCGTGAAGGCGGGTGCATCGGTGCACGTCCGTGACGACCACCGCACCGCCGTGGACGGCACGCACGGCTACACCGCGCTCCATGCGGCGGCCTTTCACGGCAACACCGACGCGGTGCGCGCGCTGCTGCGGCTGGGCGCCAATCCCGCGGACCGCGAGGACAAGTACTGGGGTACGCCTGCGGGATGGGCGAATCATGCCGGGCACGGTGACACGCGCGATCTCATTCTCGACGGCGTGATCGACATCTTCGATGCGATCGAGTTTGACCGCGTCCAGCGGATCGCCGGGATTCTCACGCGCGATCCGCAGGCGCTGGACCGCAAGTTCGGTGCGTACGTCACCGGCGATCAGAAGCCGCGCGAATGGCTGGATCCGGCCTGGACCCCTCTCGCATACGCCGTTGCCCACGGCAGGGCGGAGGCCGCACGCGAGCTGGTGGCGCTCGGCGCAGACCTCACCGTTCGTGACTCGTCGCATCGCGACCTTGCCTCACTTGGCGCAGTCGCGGGGCACGACGACATCGTTGGTGTGCTGCGCTCCGTGCAGGATGCGCCAGCACCGCGCGGCAGGATCCCGGATGCCGCGAGCGAGCGCGTCGCGCGGTTTCTGCGCTCGGCATGTCTCGACTGGCGCACCGGCGGATCGCAGCGCGCCTTCGCGAGGAACGATGCCGGCCGCATGCTGCGGCATCACCCGGAACTCGCGACGACCAACATCTACACGGTCGTTGCATGCGGGGCGCTGGACGCTGCGCGCCGCATGCTCGACGCCGAGCCGGAGCTCGCCACCGCGCCCGGCGGTCCGCGCTCCTGGCCGCCGCTGTTGTACCTCTGCTCGGCGCGTCTCCCGCAACCGCACTCCAGCGAGAACGCCGTCGCCATTGCCCGTCTCCTGCTGGAGCATGGCGCAGATCCGAACACGTTCTACCTGGGCGGCAACGCGGACATCCACTACACCGCGCTCACCTGCGTCCTGGGCCGGGGTGAAGAACTGGCATCCATGCATGCGCACGCGCGTGCGCTCACGCGGCTGCTGCTGGAGCGCGGCGCCGATCCGCACGACAATCAGGTGCTCTACAACGTGTTCGCCGACAACACGTCGCGGCATTTGCTCGACAACGACATCATCTGGCTCCTCGAGCTGATGTACCAGCACTCCGTACTTCGTGGCCACCTGAGCGATTGGGCCGATCCCGCGTGGCCCATGTTCGCGATGCGCGGGGCTCCGTCGCTGGGCGACGAGAACCGGTTCCTCCCCGGCGCGCGCTTCATGCTCGACGCCGCGGTGGACTGCAACCTGCTGCCACTGGCCGAGTGGATGCTGGCGCACGGCGCGGGTCCGAACACGCCATCGGGCCCGCTCTGGCGGCGGTCCCCCCGCTCGCTCTACCAGGAAGCTCTGGCGCGAGGCCACTCCGCCATGGCCGAGTTGCTCGTGCGCTACGGCGCCACGGCGACGGCGCCAGTATTCGATGCGCACGAGGCCTTCGTGCGTGCCTGTCTCGCCCTGGACCGCCAGTCGGTGCGCACGATGATTCGCCGGCAACCGGAAGTGCTGAACGATCCTCGTGCGCTCTCCATGGCGGCGCGCCAGGATCGCGCGGATGTCGTGGACATGCTGATCGATCTCGGGTTCTCTCCTGACGTCGCGCATCCGAACACGGGAGCCCGGGCGCTGCACGCGGCGGCGGCGGCCGGCGCGGCGCGCTCGGCGGAACGCCTCATTGCGCGCGGCGCCGCGGTCGACGCACACGACAGTCTTTACGACTCGCCGCCGCTGGGCTGGGCGTCATACTTTGGCCAGTCGGCCACGATTGAATTGCTCGGACGCTACAGCAGCGACGTGTGGCGGCTCACATTCACCGGGCAGGTGGACCGGCTGCGTGCGCTGCTGGACGCGGACCCCACGCTCGCGCAGACCAGCAACGGCGCGGGCGACACGCCACTCATGTGGCTGCCGGATGATGCGGCCAGCGCGCTCACCCTCGCGCGACTGTTCCTCGACCATGGCGCCCCGGCTTCGTTGCGCAACGCTCGCGGCCTCACCGCCGCGGACATTGCGGCGAGCCGCGGGCTCGAGGACGTGGCCGCGTTGCTTCGAGAAGCCGGGGGCTGAGGCGCGAGTACCGGTCACGCGCCCATCCGTCTCGGGCAAGCCGGTTCGGCGCTCCGGCTACTCGGCGCGCATGGCGACGAGCGGATCCACCCGCGCTGCCCGGCGCGCCGGGATCCAGCTTGCCAGCAGGGCGACGCCGAACAGCACGAATGTCACGCCGACGAACGTCGCCGGATCAGTCGTACCCACGCCGAACAGAATGCTCCGCATGAAGCGCGTGAGCACGAGCGCGCCGGCAAGACCAGCAAGAATTCCCGCGACGGCAAGTGACAGTCCGCGCCCCACCACCATCCGCTGCACGCGTCCCGCGTCGGCGCCGAGCGCCACACGCACTCCGATTTCGCGCCGGCGCTGCATCACGAAGTAAGCGAGCACACCGTACAGGCCGATACCGCCAATGAGCAGACCGAGTGCGCCGAACAGTGTAAGCAACGTGGTAAGGAGACGCGGCCGTGCCACGGCATCGCCCACCGCGCTGGAAAGCGTGAAGATGGACGTGATGGTTTGGTCACGATCGAGGTCCCAAATGGCGTGCTGCACGGCCGCTGCCATGGCCAGCGGCTCGCCACGCGTGCGCACCACGAGGTTCGTCTGGGCCCGGAAGTTCTGCAGGTTGTGGATGAACATGGCCGGCTGCGCAGACTCCTCCACTGAAACCTGCCGGACGTCGCCAACGACGCCGATGATCGGCACCTGTTCTCCATCGATATCCAGTGTGCGCCCGACTGCAGCACGGCCTGGCAGGAACTGATTCGCGAACGCTGCGTTGACGATCAGGATCAGCGGTGCATGGCTGTCGTCACTGCGCCGGAACTCGCGGCCGGCGAGGACCGGCACGCCCAACGCGTGGAAGTAGCCGTCGCTTACGTGAATGAGGTGCGCGGTGGGCGGCTCGGTGCCGGACGGCACGACCATCCCCTCCGGAACGAAGCCCATGCGTTCGCCGCTGCCGCGAAAGGGGATTTCCTTCGCCGCGCCGGCATCCGCCACTCCAGGAAGCGCGCGCACGCGATCGAGCACCTGGGCATAGAAGCTCTGCATCTGCGCGGTCGAGCCGTGATCTCGCGGACCGATGGTGAAATTCACCACGAGCACGTGATCGGGGCGAAAGCCGAGCCTGACGTCGAGCAGACGCAGGAAGCTGCGCGTCATGAGTCCGGCACCGACCGCGAGCACGACGGCAACGGCCACCTCGGCGACGACGAGCGCCGCGCGCATCCGCTGGCCGCGCCCGCCGCTGTTGCCGCGGCCGCCCTCTCTCAGCGCCGACTGCAGATCAGACGCGGTCGCACGCAGCGCCGGCACCAGACCGAAGATCAGACCCGTGGCAACGGACAGCACAACCGCGAAGCCAAGCACGCTTGGGGCAAGACCGATTTCCGCGGCGCGAGGCAGTTGACCCGAACTCATGGCGACGAGCGCACGCGTGCCCACGAGCGCGAGCAGCACGCCGAGCGTTCCACCTGTGAGCGCAAGCACGAGACTCTCGGTAAGTAGCTGGCGCACCAGGCGCCCGCGTGAGGCGCCGAGCGCGGATCGCGTTGCCAACTCCCGTTCGCGCACACTCGCGCGCGCCAGCAGCAGGCTCGCGAGATTGGCGCAGGCCAGCAGGAGTACGAACGCCACGGCACCAAGTAGTACGAGGAGACCCGTGCGGGCACTGCCAACCATCACATCCCGCAGCGGTTCCACCGTCGCGGTCGTCCAGCCCCGGTCCTCGGCGTACTGTTCGCTGAGCCGGTGCGTGATCGCCGCCATCTCGGCGCGCCCGCGCTCGATTGTGACGCCGGGGCGGAGCCGCGCGACCACGTCGAGCACGTGCACCTGCCTGAGCCGCGGGATCGCCTCGTCGGGGATCGTGGCATACGGGATGTACACGTCGATCCGGTCTGCCGGGTAGCGGAAGTCGCGCGGCATGACACCGAGCACTTCGTAAGGATCGCCACCGAGCGTGAGGGTACGCCCCACCACCGCGGGCGATCCGGCAAACTGGCGGTGCCAGAAGGAATACGAGAGTACGACGACGTGATCGGCTCCGCCGCGATGCATCTCGTCCTCGCGCGGCAGGCGTCCGAGCTGCGGCTGCACGTCGAGCGCGGGAAAGAACCCCGGCTCGACAAAGGCTGCGGAGAGTCGCCGCGGATCGCCGTTGCCGGTCATGTCGATGCCGCTCCCGCCCTCCGTATACCAGTAGCCACCCAGGTCGGTGAACACCGCGCGCTGCGCCCTCCAGTCATCGAGATCCACGGGTGACACCGACGACTGCGTGCTTCCCATTTGAGGGTTGGCCGACCAGACACGGACGAGCTGCTCCGGGTGCGGAAAGGGAAGCGGCTTCAGGAGCACGCCGTGCACGACGCTGAAGATCGCGGTATTGGCACCGATGCCGAGGGCCAGTGTGAGCAGGGCGGTGAGCGTGAATACCGGCGCTCCACGCAGCTTGCGCAGCGCATATTCCACATCGTGGCGTAATTCGCCGAGGTAGTCGCTCCAGCGTTGCGCGTTTTCGGTGCCCCTGTCGTAGCGCTGCAGGTAGCGGCGCGTGTCGTCCATGTCACCGAATTGCCGTTCGGCCTCGGCGTGTGCCTGATCGGCGGAGAGTCCGCGCGCCACGAGCTCCTCCTCGCGCATGGCGAGATGGAAGCGCAGCTCCTCATCCACGTCCTCGTCTATGCGCTGCGCGGAGCGCCAGGGAAGGCGGAAGAGCGAGCGCCTCATGCCGGCTCCAGCACCTTGGACACGGCCGCGGCGTAGCGGCGCCAGGCGGTTTCCTGGGTCCGAAGCTGCTGGCGGCCGCGGCGTGTGAGGCGGTAGTACCGCGCGCGACGGTTGTTCTCCGAGAGTCCCCAGGCGGCTTCCACGGCGCCCGCGCGCTCCAGGCGGTGGAGGGACTTGTAGAGTGCCGCGTCCTCGATTCCGATCACGCCGTCGGTGCGATCGTGAATCCATCGCGAGATGGCGTAACCGTGCATCTCGCCCCATGCCAGCGTACGCAGGATGAGCACGTCGAGCGTTCCCTGCAGCAGGTCGAGCGACTCCCGGGCCATGCGTCTCTCCCCTCACCAGGTATGTGGAGAGATTCGCAATCGGACGTGCCGTCGTCAAGGCTTCCCCGACCGGCGCGTCCTGCCCTGCGGCCAGCACACATGCAGCGGCATTCGTTCCTTGACGCCTGCCGTGCGGCGGTCGATAGTTGAGGTCGGTCGTTCAGGCGTACCTTTAGACTCGCGGAGCCTTACGTGGCCAGCTCGGACGTCGTTTCCCAACTGCAAACAGCGGTTGGAGATGTCTATCTCATCGGGCGCGAACTGGCGCCCGGCGGGATGAGCCGGCTGTTTCTCGCGACCGAGCGCTCCCTCGACCGGCAGGTCGTCATCAAGCTCCTGCCTCCCGAGCTGGCCACCGAGGTGAGCGCGCAGCGCTTCCAGCGCGAGATGCTCATCACCGCGCGCCTGCAGCATGCGCACATCCTTCCGGTGCTCTCGGCCGGCGCGCAGGGCAGGCTGCTCTACTACGTCACGCCCTTCATTGCGGGCGAATCGCTGCGGCACCGGATCGCGACAGACGGCGCGCTTCCGGTCGACGAAACCGTACGGCTCCTGCGCGAAGTCACGGGCGTGCTCGCGTTCGCGCACGAGCGCGGCGTCGTCCACCGTGATTTGAAGCCCGAGAACATTCTTCTGCAGCACGGACACGCGATCCTCGCCGACTTCGGCATCGCACGCGCCGTGGAGGAGGCGACGCGCTTGTCGCCGGACGATCGCCTCACCGCCGCCGGACTCGGGCTCGGTACGCCCGGCTACATGGCGCCCGAACAGCTTGCGGCCGAACCCGAGGTGGACGCTCGCGCCGATATCTACGCCATGGGTGTCATTGCGTACGAGATGCTGGCGGGGCACGCTCCGTTCCCGGGTCTCACGGCCGGGCAGCTTCTGGTCGCGCATCTGACGAGGGCCCCCGAGCC
>Ga0157370_10003593_pt1 | contig 18139 bp, 11 predicted proteins | sample C35metaG_FD_113463 | JGI IMG/M metagenome (GOLD analysis project Ga0157370, IMG submission 113463) | Corn rhizosphere microbial communities from Kellogg Biological Station, Michigan, USA - C3-5 metaG | ecosystem: Host-associated > Plants > Roots > Rhizosphere > Soil | place: USA: Michigan...
CGAAGATGCGGTTTTAAAATAAAGTTTTTTATTTTTGCCATTCAATTTAAATTCTAAAATTAAAGATTATGTCAGACATTGCATCAAGAGTAAAAGCGATTATCGTAGACAAATTAGGTGTTGACGAAAACGAAGTTGTAACAGAAGCTAGCTTCACAAACGACCTAGGAGCGGATTCATTAGACACTGTTGAGCTTATAATGGAGTTTGAAAAAGAATTTGATATTCAGATTCCGGACGATCAGGCAGAAAACATTTCTACTGTTGGTCAGGCTATTTCTTACATCGAAGAGGCAAAAAAATAATAAATATTCAACATCCATGTAGTGTATAATTACATGGATGTTATTATTTATTGGAACAACTAAGGCCAAAAATCACCAGAAAAAATGAGATCCCCTTAAAGACAGGGTGTTTTCATGAAAAAATATCATCAATGCCCATGTTTTCTTACCATCTGATATAGAGCGCATGGGTATTGTTCTTTAAATTTGAAACTATAAAATTGACCTTATGAAATTAAGAAGAGTTGTAGTAACAGGACTGGGTGCACTTACACCAATAGGAAATAACGTTGAGGAATACTGGAACAGCCTTATTAACGGTGTGAGCGGAGCAGCCCCTATTACTTATTTCGACACGACTAACTTCAAGACTAAATTTGCCTGTGAGGTAAAAAATTTCAACGTTGAAGATTTTATAGACCGTAAAGAAGCAAGGAAAATGGACAAATATGCCCAGTATGCCCTTGTTGCTACGGATGAAGCCGTAAAAGATGCAAATTTTGACTTTGACACTTTAGATAAAGACAGAGCAGGTGTTATATGGGGTTCGGGAATTGGCGGACTTGAAACTTTCCAGGAGGAAGTTATCAACTGGGCTAAAGGTCCCGGCATACCTAAATTTAACCCGTTCTTTATTCCAAAAATGATTGCCGATATCGCAGGAGGCCATATTTCTATAAAATATGGTTTAAGAGGACCTAACTTTACAACGGTTTCTGCCTGTGCATCATCTACAAACGCATTAATAGACGCTTTTAACTACATACGCCTTGGCCATGCAGATGTTATGGTAACAGGTGGTAGTGAAGCTGCTGTAACCATTGCCGGTATGGGCGGGTTTAACGCTATGCATGCGCTTTCTACAAGAAACGACGACCCTAAAACTGCTTCAAGACCTATGGACAAAGACCGTGAAGGTTTTGTACTTGGCGAAGGTGCAGGCGCGCTTATACTTGAAGAGTATGACCACGCTGTTGCAAGGGGCGCAAAAATATATTGCGAAATTGGCGGTGGCGGTATGAGTGCCGATGCACACCACATTACTGCTCCACACCCTGAAGGGCTTGGCGCACGCAATGTTATGATAAACTGCCTTAGGGATGCAGGCTTAAAACCTGAAGATGTAGATGGTGTAAACATGCACGGTACATCTACACCGCTTGGCGATATTGCAGAATCTAAAGCTATCATGGAGGTTTTTGGTGAGCATGCTTACACACTTAACCTTAACTCTACAAAATCTATGACAGGCCACCTTCTTGGTGCTGCAGGCGCTATAGAAACCATATCGGTTATCCTGTCTATGAAATACGGAATCGTTCCGCCTACCATCAATCATTTTACTGATGATGAGAACATAGATCCTAAGCTAAACTTTACCTTTAACAAAGCCCAAAAAAGGGATATGAAAGTGGTAATGAGCAATACTTTTGGATTTGGCGGCCATAATGCTTGTGTATTGGTTAAAAAAATCGACCTTTAATACCATTATGGGTATCATTAAAAAAATATTTACAAAGAATACCCGTCTTTCTCCGGAAGACGGGATTTTTTTTGATGAGATCAAAAGAATACTCGGCTTTGAGCCAATAAACATTACCCATTACCGAAGAGCCTTTACCCACCGCTCTTCAAACAAGCACGACGAAAACGGCCATCCTGTTAACTACGAAAGGCTGGAGTTTTTAGGCGATGCCATGCTTGGCTCTGTAATCGCTGCACACCTCTTTAACGAAGTGCCTACCGGCGACGAAGGCTATCTTACCAAAATGCGCTCTAAAATCGTGAGCCGCGAGCACCTTAACGAGCTTGGCCGCGACCTTAACCTTATTAAATGGGTAGAAAGTAAAGTATCTACACAGCATTTTGGCGAAAACATACACGGCAACCTTTTTGAAGCCCTTATAGGCGCCATCTATCTTGACCGCGGTTTTAACTGGTGCGAAAAATTTATACAGAAAAAAGTAATTGTTCCTTATGTAGATATTGCTAAGCTGGAAGGCAAAGTGATAAGCTATAAGAGCCTCGTTATAGAATGGTGCCAAAAGGAAAAAAAGACGTTTCAGTATGAAGTCTATGAAGACAACGGCACCGAAGGCCAGAAACATTTTGGCGTAAAACTAAAGATAGACGGAAGGATAATTGCACGTGCACGTGCCACCTCAAAAAAGAAAGCAGAAGAAAAGGCATCCCAACGCGCCTATTTTGCATTTCAGGAAAAAATTAACAAAAAATAGAGCAAGTTCATACTAAACTAAAACGTTTTCGTGAAGAAAATAGCAGAAACTTAATAGGTTAGGCTATTTTTTCTTAACATTAAATAGTATATTTACGGGCTTTATTTTTAGTACCGCTATGGCTATACACAAACTACTGATTGACGATTTTGTAACAGTCGATTATAAATTGATTGCCATACACTCTTCCCTCGAAGACTATAGGCTTGCCTTTTTTATGAACAGGGAATTAGCCGTACTACTTGAAAAGTGCCCAAACGACATTTGGGTAACCATTAATGAAGGGGAAAGCTGTTTTTCGAGATTTATTTTTGAAGACCCCGGTAATGAAAGTGCATGGAACCTGATACAAAACAGGAACAGGATAACAACCATGCAGAGCACCACAACCACTTCTTTGTTTGATGCCACAGGCTTGCCGATTGAGACAAGCGTTTTTCTGATGCCCGAATTTAAGACCGTGGACTATGTGCTGAAAATTGAAAATATGCCAGCTTCTTTTGAAGTTGACACCATAGTTGAAAAACTGCTTTCAATAAAACAAATTACCACAGCCTACAACATTGATCACAAAAAACTAAAATCAAAGAACAATTTAATTTTTTAAAATAATGCCGACAAAGAAAAAAACTAAAATTGTAGCCACATTAGGACCTGCATGCAGCACAAGGGAAGTGCTTAAAGACATGATAGATGCAGGTGTAAACGTGTTTAGGATTAATTTTCCTCATGCTGACTATACCGACGTTAAGGAACGTATAGACATGATTAGAAGCCTGAATGACGAATTTGGTTACAACACTTCTATACTAGCCGACCTACAGGGACCTAAACTACGTGTTGGGGTTATGAAAGAGGACGTTGTTGTAAACCCAGGTGATATCATCACCTTCCAAACTGCCGAGGATATACCGGGCACTAAGGAGAGAGTTTACATGAATTACAAAGAATTTCCAAATGATGTAAACCCGGGCGAGAAAATTCTTCTTGACGATGGTAAGCTTATGTTTGAGGTTCTTGAAACAAACCGCCGTGACGAGGTTAAAACCATGGTTATACAAGGTGGTCCGCTTAAATCTAAAAAAGGTGTAAACCTTCCTAATACAAAAGTATCGCTTCCTGCACTTACTGAAAAAGATATCAGGGATGCTATTTTTGCATGTAAAGAAAAAGTGGATTGGATCGCACTTTCTTTTGTACGTACACCAAAGGATTTACAAGAGCTTTCTGATCTTATCAGCCAGCATTCTGAACATAAAATTCCTATCATAGCGAAGATCGAGAAACCGGAAGGTGTTGAGAACATCGACAAAATCGTTGCTTTTTGTGACGGACTGATGGTAGCGCGTGGTGACCTTGGTGTGGAAATTCCTGCTCAGGAAGTACCGCTTATCCAGAAAAAACTAATAAATCGTGCTAAAACGGCGCGTATACCTGTAATCGTGGCTACCCAGATGATGGAAACCATGATAACAAGCCTTACGCCTACACGTGCTGAAGTTAACGACGTTGCCAACTCTGTTATGGACGGTGCTGATGCCGTAATGCTTTCAGGCGAAACATCTGTAGGTAACTACCCGGTTCAGGTTATCGAGAAAATGACACAGATTATTGAAGCTGTAGAAGATTCTCCACTAATTACTGTACCACAAAACACACCACAGGTTCGTACTAAGCGTTTTATTACAAAAACTATTTGCTACCACGCCGCACAAATGGCAAACGTAATTAAGGCAAAAGGTATTTGTACGCTTACAAACAGTGGATATACTGCGTTCCAGATTTCTGCATGGAGACCGAGCGCACACATTTTAGTGTTTACATCAAACAGGACGATACTTACACAGCTTAACCTTCTATGGGGTGTTAATGCATTTTTCTATGACAAATTCTCAAGTACAGATGAAACCGTGGAAGACGTTAACCAGATAGCTAAAGAAAAAGGGTATGTAGAAAAAGGTGATTTCTTAATCAACCTTGCTGCTATGCCTGTTATCGATAAAGGTATGGTTAATACCCTAAGGGTATCTGAAATAGAGTAACAGCTTTCTTTCCAAAAAAGAATATTTTAAAAAGCCGTCCTGAAAAGGATGGCTTTTTTGTTTGATAAGTTTCAGGACAAGTTGTGTTAATGAAACGCGGATAACGCAGATCTGGGCAGATTTACACGAATTTTTATTTAGCACGTCATTGCGAGCGTAATGCAAAAGAGCGCGGCAATTTAAAAGGTTAAAAATTGGTTATCATGCCTCTCGCAATCACCCATAACAACTTTCAACTTATGCCTTATGCCTCAAACTAAAAAAGACTCAACTGCTCACCCCGTGTACCATCAAAGTGATGCACTGCTAATGAAGGCATGCGCTCTTTGTCTTTAAAAAACTTTTGCCGTGCTATTTTAAATGTGGTATGGATCATGTCGGCAATATTGCCTTCGCCGGTGCGGCGTTTAAAAACCTGTTTTTCGCCTAGCTTACCACCATGCATAGAAGAAATCTGATGGATTACTTTTTCCTTACGATCGGGGTAATGTTGTTCTAACCAATCTATGAAAACGGGTTCAACGGTATCATTAAGGCGTACCAGTGTATACCCAAAGTCATGAGCGCCCATTTCGGCAATGGTTTTCACAATTGGCAATATTTCAGGAGTATTCAATCCGGGAATCATAGGAGCAACCATAACATGGGTCGAAATTCCTTCTTTAGAGAGCGTTTCCAAGGCTTTTAACTTTGTATTGACGGAAGATGTGCGCGGCTCAAGTTTACGCCTTAAATCCTCGTTTATGGTAGGAATACTTAAGGACACAGAAACAAGGTTCTTTTCGGCAAGCTTTACGAGTATATCGAGATCACGGGTTACGAGTGCATTTTTAGTAAGTACATGCACAGGATGCCTGTAATCAAGGCACACTTGCAGCAGGCCACGGGTAATTTCCAGCTTGCGTTCTATAGGCTGGTAGCAGTCGGTATTGCCTGACATAAGTATAGGCTCCGGCTTATAGCCCCGTTTTTGAAAGAATTTTTCAAGAAGCTGCGGTGCATTTTTCTTTGCCATGATAATTCTCTCAAAATCTACACCTGCACTATAACCCCAATACTCATGCGTAGGACGTGCAAAACAATAGGCACAGCCATGCTCGCACCCCTGGTACGGATTCATAGAATAAGCCATGGAAAGATCAGGGCTCTTAACGGTATTAACTATAGTTTTAGGAAAGACTTCCAAAACGCGTGTTTTGGCAATTTCTTCTTCGTAATCATCCTGATAGATGGATGTTTCGTAACGGTTTTTTATAAAGTGATTGTGAACATTGGCAACCGCACCCTGCCCTTTTATCTTATCCTTTTCCATGTTTTTGCCCTCCTTTTACCTGAGGCAAATTATGAAATCGGTACATCTTTTTGTGTTAAACACCTCTCGAGTTTATCAACAAAAATGCATTACCCTTAAAACAAAGGGCTTCGCAAAAATCAACAAATAAGACTGGTAAGTAAAGCCTTTCAGTTCTGTATTTCAGCAGAAATTAGCAGGCTGTTGCAATGTTGCTGTGCAATCTGAAATTTGTTTTCTGAAAATCAATATCGGCCTCAAGTGCAGCTACGGCCTCTTCCTGATTTTCTATCATGTAGATATAATCAGACAGCTGTTTTTTGTTCAGTTCACCTGATCTTACTTTTTCGAACTCGTATTCTGAATATTCAAGATCTGATTTTTCTTTAAGGAGTTCCAGATATTCGGCATAGGTTATATCGCTATCCGGAAAAGCTGTAAACGACCATGCCTGATGAGCACTTACAAGTTCTTCTAATTCTTTGTAGAGCTGTAACTCTCTTTTTTTATTATTCCTCAGTTTATTGAGAATGGTCTTTCTGGCGATGATCGTACCCGGTAAGAGGTTTTTATCAATTAAAAAAAATAGTATGGCTGTAAATAGCCCAAAGATTAATAGGTAGGTATGCATGAGGGGAGAGGTTATTTTAATTTTATTACCAAATTTATTTCTACTATTATTGATATTGAATCCTAAGTTATTCTTTTTTTCTATACTATCATTAAAGATGTTTATTATGTACGCTTAAAATCGACAAACTGCACGATTTTTCATTCAAAGAAAAAAAGCAACAAAATTCCTTACTATATGCAAATTCTCAAATTATTGATTTACAAACAAATATATTATTTCATTTAACGTACTTAACATTTATTATTTTATGCTTTCACTAAAACACTATAACAAAACACTAATTATTATGTTAAAATAATAGACTACTGTCAAATATAACAGAAATAAATATACATATACACAAATAAATATTTAAAAATGTAAAATAAGAAAGCCGAACATTACTGAACGGCTTTATAATGAATATTACATTAGCTTTTTATCGCATCATAGAAAAATGCCCTTTGTATTCTCTTCCGTTATCACGGGTTACTACAAACCAGTAATCTGATGCGGGCAAACGATTTCCGTTGCAGGTACCATCCCATCCCGGCTCATTGCCTCTGAACGAATGCACCAGTTTACCATAACGATCGTAAACATGAACTTTTAAATTGGGTTCAAAATACGCATATTTAATATTCCATATATCATGATGGCCATCAGCGTTTGGGGTAAAAAACTTCGGATACATAAGCAATACGGTTGTTTGCTCATCTGAACCGCAGCCATCTATGTCTTTTACATAAACAGTATACCTCCCGATAGCCAATCCCGTAAACACAGGGCTTTCCTGATAATTGATACCATCAATAGAATACCTGTAATTTCCGTTACCAGATACAGTCACAACAATACTATTGTTATTATCAGTCCAGTCTGTAATTTCAAGATGTATGATTTCAGGCCGTAAAGATTCTGTAACGGTTATTGTTTTCTCAGCTTCGCAGGTTACATTACCCACTTCTTCAGTAACTGTCACCGTATAATTTCCTGCTTCGGAAACGACTATAGACCGTGAAGTTTCTCCTGTAGACCATTCATAAGACGTAAAACCTGACGGAGCGGTAAGTATTACAGTATTGCCTTTACAATATGCATAAGTATCGGGCGTAGTAATAACGGGCTTAGGCACTGCAATAAGTTCAAATGACGTTACAGCATGGCAAATACCTGCATCTGGCGATACCCTTGCATAAATAGTTTGCAAATTTGCAGTAGCAGTATACTCTTCAGGAATAAAGTTTACCCCGAGATGGGCATCTTCTAAAGAAGTAAAAAAGGATACATAAAAATCGGTTTGGAATTGAGAACCTAATATTATTTCTTTTTGCGGCTGAAGGTTGAATACCGTATTTCCATTTTCATCACTACATGCAGTAAGATCAGGAGGCTGTATTGCAAAAGGTGTTTCTAAAATGGTAATGGTTTTAAAGATTGTCCTGGAGACACCATTCATCATGAACGCTGCCGATACTTCAAATTCTCCGGCAGCAGTATACACATGCCACGGATTTATTTCGTTAGAAAAAGATCCATCACCAAAATCCCATGTAATAGTACTAGCTGTAATAGCAGGTGATAGTGAAAATATTGTGCTATCTCCCTGGCAGAGATTTACCGCTTCAATTATAATATTTTCTTCCAGTTGCGTAGGTGTTGGCAAGCCGCTAAGACATATTCTACCTGCAAGATCTATAGCGTCGTGTTCAAAATTGCAGGCCGTGCCTAAAGCATCGGGATTAGAGATAACGCTTAAAGCAGGTTTGTTGTGCAATGCATAATACACTTTACCATCGGGTCCTCGCTGAAGCAACCCTCCCCGTTCTTCATATTCTCCCGTAAAAAGTGTTATTACAGACCCCGGAATATCTGCCGCTTCAAGATCAAACTGCAGTAAAACCCCAAACTGGGTATAAGAGCCATACAACCGACTACCTGATGGCGAAAACTCTAAACTATAAAGCATCTCGGTGGTAATTAATGTCAGCGGATTGCTGGCTATACCGGTTTCCCTGTCGAAATCCATAAGCTGTGCGCCGGTCATCATATTGGTAAATGCCAGCTGGTTTCCATCTGGCGATACCTTCATAGAACCCACAATATCGCCTGTATGCGTTATATTCAGTCCAACATTTGTGGCAATTGGTATTGTAGTAACACCCGCAGCAGTAACAAGAAAGGCATATACAATGTCGTTAGGGTGTCCATGCGTTATAACCCACACATCTGTACCGTTATTATGTTTTACCATAGCAAGCTGTTCTGTAGAAGCAGTTAGCAACTGAATGTTCTTATTTGCGGTAACAGCACCCAAGCCCCCATCAAGTGACATATCTACTTCAGAATAGTTAAAGCCATATACAACACCGGAATATCCCGGTGCTTCGGTAGTAAAAATATAAAAGATAGTATCTGAATCCGGCTTTGGCACAATTACCGCTGCCTGTATACTCGAATCGCTACCAAACAACCCGTCTCCGTTACTCATAATCTGATGATTCTTGTTCCATACCGTTTGTCCATTGGTATAAAACATAATGGTTCCGTCGGTATTAGTAAGTGTAGCGCAGCCTTCTATACTATTCATGGCACTATTGGTAAGTGGTACGGGCGAACCACTATTAAAGTCAAGTCCGGCATATTCACCAAAATACCATATAGTTCCAATTTGCCCGTAAGACAACGATAAAGTAAAAAGTGTAAGTATCAGGCAGAGCCGCCGAATACTAAACTTGCACAATAAGGCATAGTAATGCCTTAGGTAGTTTTTTCCATTCATGTTTTTTCGTTTTTATAGCATTTTATTAACAGTTAAAAGTAGAAAAACCCTACATAAAATACTAAAAAACAGATAAATAAATACAAAAGTCCCGAAAACACTACTGCTTTCGGGACTTTTATTTTATAACTAAAAAGGGTATTTATATTATCGCATCATAGAAAAATGCCCTTTGTATTCTTTACCATTATCGCGGGTTATAACAAACCAGTAATCTGATGCCGGTAACTCATTACCATTGTAGGTACCATCCCATCCTGAAGAGTTTCCTTTAAAAGCTGCCATTATCTTACCATAACGGTCAAAAATAGTAACCGACATATTAAGATCGCGCCACGCATTTTCTACCTGCCATTTATCGTGATGCCCATCTCCGTTTGGCGTAAAGTATTTAGGATACATAAGGATAAGAGCTTCGCCCTCAGCCATACCGCATCCGTTTTTATCTTTTACAGTAACAGTATACTCACCCGATTTAAGGTTATTAAACACAGGGCTGTCCTGATAGTTGCTTCCGTCTACCGAATATTCGTAATCTCCTGTCGATACTGTAACAACTTCAATAGAGTTGTTGTCTTCAGACATATCGCTTACTTCTATATTTTTTATAATAGTCTTTGCAGATTCCTGAACCTGAATTGTTTTTGTTGTATTGCAAAAGAAGCCGTTATAGTTTTTAGTTACCCTAAGCGTGTACTCTCCTGCTTTGCTTACGCTAATACGGTTGCTGTTAGAAACCACTTTATCATTGTAAAGCCATACATAAGCATCAAAACCTTCAGGAGCATCAATTACAATATAACTGTCTTCACAAAAACTATAGGTATCATCCATTATAACTTCCGGTGAAGGCGTTGCTGTAATCGTAAAAGATGTTACAGCATAACAATCACCATCTGCTACAGATACCCTTGCATAAATAGTTTGCGGGCTGGTAGTGTTTGTATAATTTACAGGAAGCACATTAGTTGCAGCCGTAGCATCTTCCTGTGTCCCATAATAGTCTACTTTAAATGCCGACTTAGGCTGGTTGCCCAAAACCGTTGCATTTTGATCTGCAAGGTTAAATACCGCAGTGCCTTCCGGTGTGCCGCAGGTTATCATATTTTCAGGCTGATGTGCCACCGGAGCTTTTGATATGGTTATATCTTTAGAAAGGTAACGAACTGTTTTATTGCTCTTTGCTTTTGCCTTAACAGTATAGGTTCCGGATTGTGCATACGTATGCACAACGGAAAAAGTAGTTAACTCACTACCATCTCCAAAATCCCATGTTACGGTTTCATTAGGTAGTGTACCAAGTGCAGTAAAAGAAACCTGCCCATCTGAACAATCTTTAACAGTATCGATATCTAATAGATAATAAGGCGTAACAATAAAGTTAGGCAGCCCTACAAACGTTTGTTTTCCTCCAAGATCTATAGCGTTAGCCACAAACTTACAGCTTACACCCGCCTCATCTGGATTATTGATAACCGACATAGATGTTGCAAGGTATTTACTAACTACATAAATTTTAGAATCGGGAGCAAGGCGCAATGAGCTTGCAACATCTAAAGTGGCAATCTGAGTTTGCGATGCAGCTATATCAGAAGCTGTCATATCATACTGAAAAAGATCATTATCACTTGTAAGGTATAGTTTTTTGCTGTTTGCCGAAAATGCTGCGCCATAACATTTAGCAGGCGATTTGATAATTTGGGCATTGCTTACAATACCTGTAGCGTTATCAAAATCAAAAAGCTCAGCTGCCAGAAGTCCGCTTGCCGATGCAAGATGCTTACCATCGGGAGAAAATGTCATCCAGCCCGCATAGTGGCCTGAATCGTCATCACCTTCAATAGCCAGCCCAACATTGCTTATTACCGGAGTAGGCTCTACGCCCAATGCAGTAACTTTATAGCTGTAAAAGGCATTGTTACCCCACTTGTGTGTAGTAACCCAGATATCATGCCCATTAGCATTATAAATTGCAGTAATTTTTTCAGATACCGGACTAACCAGGTGCGTATTTTTTACAATAACATCACCTTTGCCGTTATCGGCAGCCATGTCTACTTCAGAGTAGGTAAGCCCGTTAGGCCCGCCCGCATCATCTGCAGCAAAAATGTAGTAATGGGATGAAGAATCAGGCTTAGGAATAATGATTGCCCCCTGAGTGGTAGACTGATCGCCCAACAAACCAACGCCATGAGGCATTTGCTGGTTATTCCTGTTCCAAACTGTAATGCCATTTGTATAAAATAACAGTTGTCCGTTCTCGTCTGATACCGAAGAACTGCCTTCCATAGTGTTCATAGCACTGTTTGTAATTGCTACGGGTCTGCCCGTACTAAAGTTTAATCCGGCCTTTTGGCCAAAGTACCAATTGTTGTCTTGCTGTGCACGTAAACCCGGAGTTGTAAGCAGGCCTACTAACACAAGCAAAAGATGTGTGTGTTTCATTATTAATTTGGTGCAGCGTTAAATCTGAATGAAAGGCGCTTTAACTATTAAAGCTTTTTTTCCCTTTTCACCCTGTTCCTACTGCCGGATGCTCAATATTTATTCTTACAATTTTTCATAGTACTTTCAGCATTTTTATTTCATTAAAAAACTACTTTATTTACGCTTCAGTATTTTCAAACTGTATTTCCATTCTTTCTGCAAAAAATATTGACCCCACTCAACCTCTATTACAGTGATTCTCAAGCACACATACGGGGTAAACACAATCTTGGTTTTACAGTGCAATGCATGCATAACGCTTTTTAAGGCTGCGAAACCGTTATAGTAAATCCGATGAAGTGTAAATTTCATCGTTAAACAACTGATCTTCAACATTCAAAAAACTTCGGCAAAAATATTTAAAAAATAATTACAAACCGTATTTTTTTTGAAAATATTTTTACAAGAATTTGCATTTCATCGATTTACTATTGTCATTCGTCGATAAAACAGGCTAAAATTTGTTCAAATCAACGAAAACGTTATAGTTAAAAAATAGTGATTATTTAAATTTTAAATAATTATAGTAATGACAACCGCTTTGACGTATATATAAAATTTTTGTAGGGGTTTTGTAAGGGAGAATAATCTTACGGAAAATAAAAAACGGCTCACCAAATTAATGATGAGCCGGTACAACTTTAGTACACAAAAAAACTAAAATTTTATTCAAATTTATCTTTAGCTAAACCAATAAATTATGAAGATGTTTTTTTATTAAGACACATAAAAAGCACTTTGGTTGCGTTTTTATGTGTTAAATAATGAGATAAAAAAGTCAGATCGTACCTAAAAAACGGACTCTTAACCTTTTAAAATAAAAACAGGAAATTTATTTTATCATTAGATATAAAAAGAAAAACGCCCTGATACAATAATGTACCGGGCGTTTTTATTAATAAAGAAACTCCACACGCTTATAAAACAGTTAATTATTACTTTACCCTACCGCTGTAAAAGCGAAACTCCCCTATGCATGGTGTGCATAGGGGAGCAAACATAAAACAAACAATTAATCTAAAATAATCTGGAAAGTTTCCAAACTATGGGTTTAACGCCATCCGCCGCCAAGGGCTTTATATAAGTTGATTATAGCAACATACTGACGGTATTTGTTATCTATAAGACTAAGCTGGCTGTTTAGGGCATTGTCTTTTGCCGTAAGCACCTCAAGGTAGTTTACAAGGCCATACTCCAACAGCTCATCAGAATAATCTGCTGCTTTAGTAAGTGCATCTACCTGCCTTTCTCTTATGGTTAGTTTTTTAGTTTCGTTATTATAATTAGCAAGGGCATCGCTAACCTCTCTGCTCGCTGTTATAAGTGCCTGCTCAAATCTTACAAGTGCCTGCTCATTTTGGGCTTTTGCCACTTCATAGCGGGTTCTTATCTGTCTTCCGTTAAATAACGGCTGTGTAAGCCCCGTAACAATGTTAGCAAAGAAAGAGTCGGTGTTTATCCAGTCGCTTAGTTCAATACTCTGCAAACCGCCTGTAGCTGTAATCCTGAACTGAGGATAAAAATTGCTTCTGGCAACATTAGTAAGTTCAAAGGCATTTACAAAACCAAATTCTGCCGCTACAACATCCGGACGGTTTCTTAGCAGTTGCGTAGAAACACCAAGCTGGATCTGAGGGTTAAGGTTTTGTGCTTCAAACGTACCGCGATCGCGTTTTTTAGCCGGCTCGCCAAGCAATATGCTCAATGAGTTTTCTATTAACACAATATTGTTTTTTGTATCTTCAATAATAAGCTCTGTAGCATATTTTTGAGCCTCCGTTTGTTTAACACCAACTTCGTTAACCGTTCCCGCATCTTTAAGTGAAAGTATAGTCTCAACACTTTCATTACGGTTTACAAGAGTTTTCTCGGCTACTTTTAATTGCGCATCAAGAGAAAGCAACTGATAGTACATCGAAGCAATATTGGTAATTACCTGGGTTTTTACAGCCTGGTTGGCAGCAATGGTTTGCAGGTAAGCCGCTTTGTAAGCACGCTTGTTGCTGCGAATTTTACCCCAAATATCAGCTTCCCACCCAAAAGTACCTGTAAGCTGGTACTGGTCTGTAATGGTAGAACCGCCGGTCTGGCTTACAATTCGTCCAATCTGGCTGTTCTTACTCTGTTGAATATGTGTCCAGTCTGCACCAAGGCTAAGCGTAGGGAAATACCCTGCCTTACCCTGTTTCAGGTTAGCTTCTGCAGCAATAATATTCTGCATTGCAATCCTTATGTCAAAGTTATTCTGAAGCCCGGTCTTAATGTATTCCTGCAAAACAGGATCTGTAAAGATCTTGTCCCACGATACATCGGCCATAGAAACAGTATCCTGAGACACCACGTCTGTTCTGTACAGATTTTCGCCCTTAACATTGTCCGGCTTCTTATATTCTTTTGCCGCAAAGCACGACTGGAGTAAAACTCCAGCCACTGCTATTACAGCTATTCTATAGGTTATTCTTCTGAATTTCATGTTTCGTTGGTTTTAAGCTTCATTAATTTGGTGGTTCTCTTCTACCACAGGTTTACCGGAAATTCTTTCCTGTAATCCCTGGAAGATGATAAACAGAATTGGTATTACAAACACACCAAATACAGTTCCTATTAACATACCTCCTACAGCACCCATACCAATAGACCTGTTACCTACTGCTCCTACCCCGCTGGCTAAAGCCAATGGCATAAGACCAAATACAAAGGCAAACGATGTCATAAGGATAGGTCGTAAACGGGCTTTTGCACCTTCAATAGCCGATTCTACCAGACCCATGCCATGTCGCCTGCGCTGTATGGCAAACTCTACGATAAGGATGGCATTCTTAGCGAGGAGACCAATAAGCATGATAAGCGCCACCTGAAAATAAATGTTGTTTTCAAGACCTGCAAGCTTAACAAAGCCAATTGCACCTGCAATACCCACAGGTAGCGAAAGCAATACCGCCAATGGCACTACATAACTTTCGTACTGCGCACTAAGCAGGAAGTATACAAATATTAAGCTCAACAGGAATACTCCTGCCGCCTGGCTACCTGCTATGATCTCTTCACGCGTCATACCAGAAAATTCGTAGCTGTATGATTTAGGTAAATGCTGTGCGGCTACTTCCTGGATTGCCTTAATAGCATCTCCGGAGCTGTAACCCGGCTTCGCTTTACCATTCACGTTTACCGCTTTAAGCATGTTAAAACGTGCAACAGCCTCAGGACCGTATATCTTTTTAAAATCTACAAACTGGCTTATGGCAACCATCTGTTTGTTAGCGTTACGCACATATATTTTGTCTATAGACCTTTCATCGGCACGCTCACCCGGCTCTGCCTGTATCATTACACGGAATTGTTTACCAAATCGGTTAAAGTCGGTAGTATACAAACCTCCGTAATAACCCTGCATCGTGTTAAATATATCGCTAACCGATACTCCTGCATCTTTAGCCCTTTCCACATTAATATCCATTTGATATTGCGGGAAGCCCGGGTTAAAGTTGGTGATGGAATATTGTATCTCAGGACGCTTCATAAGCTCACCAAGAAACTCATTGCTCACTTTACTTACAGTAGCCCAGTCGTCATCTCCCTTATCCTGAATTTTGAACTCAAAACCATCGGCAGAACCAAAGCCCTGTACACTTGGCGGTGTAAAGAATAACAGTTTTGCATCTTTAAATCCTGCTGTACGGCCAAATAGTTCGCCTACAATAGCATCTACGCTCTGGTTAGCTTCTTTTCTTTCTTTCCAGTCCTTAAGTTTAATAACGGTAAAGGCGTATGATGCTCCGTTAATACCATTTAATAAACTGAAACCTACAATGTTCATCCTTGCCTCAACAAGCGGCATGCTTTTAAGCACAGAGTCAAGCTGTTTTACGGCAGCATCTGTTTTTTCCAGCGTAGTTCCCGGAGGCATGGTAATATCGGCCATAATAATACCCCTGTCTTCGTTAGGGATAAATCCGGCTGGTGTCGTTGTAAAAAGAAAATAGGTAACAGCACAAAACAATGCAAGCGCTATAACCGAAAGCCATTTTCTTTTAGCAAGAAAGCCTAACGATTTTACATACTTATTATTCATCGAATCAAATCCGGCGTTGAATGCCGTAAAGAAACGCTCTTTTATATTTTTCTTTTTATGCTCGTGTCCTTCTTTATGCGGTTTAAGCAACAGGGCACAAAGCGCAGGGCTCAGGGTTAATGCATTTACCGCCGAGATAAGGATGGCTACTGCAAGCGTTATTGCAAACTGCTTGTAGAATACCCCTGATGGGCCACTAAGGAATGATACCGGTATAAATACCGCCGCCATTACCAGTGTAATAGAAACGATAGCTCCTGTAATCTCGCTCATGGCAGATAGTGTGGCAACCTTTGCCGACTGCTCTCCTTCATCGAGCTTGGCGTGCACGGCCTCTACAACCACAATGGCATCATCCACAACGATACCAATAGCCAGTACCAATGCAAACAGTGTTAACAGGTTGATGGAGAATCCGAATATATTAAGGAAGAAGAACGTACCGATAATAGCTACCGGAACCGCAATAGCAGGTACCAGTGTAGAACGTACATCCTGAAGGAAAATAAATACTACGATAAATACCAGTATGAAAGCTTCGATCAAAGTAGAAATTACTTTGTGGATAGAAGCATCAAGGAAAGTTTTAGTATTAAATGGCACAACATAATCTATACCTTCAGGGAAATCAGCTTTGCTTTCCTGAAGGATATCCATTACCTCAACAATAATGTCGTTAGCATTAGATCCTGACGCCTGGAAGATACCGATAGCAACACCCTCGTTACCCATACCGTAGTTATTAGAGCCATAATTAAAGGCTCCAAGCTCTACTTTAGCAACATCGCTAAGGTGTACAAAGTTTCCGCCTCCGGCAGATTTTATTACTATATTCTCGTAATCCTCAGTCTTAGAAAGTCGGCCTTTATATTTAATTACATATTCATAAATACCTTTACCGTTCTCACCAAATTTACCCGGTGCAGCCTCTACGTTCTGCTCCTGTAATGCAGCCTGAACATCGCTTGGAGAAAGGTTAAACGATGCCATTTTCTCAGGGTCTATCCATATACGCATAGAATAGTCTTTAGCACCAAAAACGTTTACCTGCCCTACCCCTTTTACACGCTGAAGCCTTGGTACAAGATTGATCTTGGCAAAGTTTTGCACATAAGTACCGTCATACTCTTTGTTATTACTAAAAAGAGATACGAACATAAGGGCACTCGTCTGGCTCTTAAGGGTAGTAACCCCTGTCTGAATAACCGCCTGTGGCAGTTTACTTGTAGCACGCGATACCCTGTTTTGCACGTTTACCGCAGCAATATCCGGGTTAACGCCAAGTTCAAAGAATACGCTTATTTTAGCAGTACCGTCATTGGCAGCACTTGATGTCATGTAGGTCATGCCCTCAACACCGTTGATCTCTTCCTCAAGCGGAACCACAACGCTGTTAAGAACCGTTTCGGCATTAGCCCCTGTATAGGTAGCTGTTACCTGAACGGTAGGAGGGGCGATCTCCGGGTACTGCTCCACAGGCAATGAAAGCAGACCCAGAACCCCTAATATGGTTATAAGTATCGAAATTACGGTACTCAGTACCGGCCTTTCTATAAATGTTTTTAGCATCTGTTATTATTTTTTTGTAACGGTTGTAGATGGTTTTTTGGCTGTAGCCGTACTGTCGGGCATTGTTTCTTCAAGCGCTTCTTTTTTAACCGGTTGCGGCACTATAGCCATACCGTCTTTAAGTTTAGAAGTACCTTCTACCACGATAACCTCTCCCGGTTCTACACCGCTCTCTATAATAAAGTTTAAGCCCGAAGTAGTTTTAACCTGTACAATTTTAGATTTTACAGTGTTGTCTTTGCCTACTACATAAAGCATTTGTTTGCCCTGCATATCAAATACTGCATTTTGAGGAACCTCAATAGCATTTTTAATGGTAATAGGAAGCAATACAGTACCCTTGCCACCGCTTCTAAGTATAGCCTGCGGATTGTTGAACTCTGCCCTTAACTGGCTTGTACCTGTAGCAGCATTGGCAAGACCTGATACAGTTGCAATCCTTCCTTTTTCTTCATAGGTGCTTCCGTCTACAAGCCTAAGGCTTACTGCAGGTGTGTTTTTAATTTTTTCTTCAAGTGTAGACCCTTTAAATTCCCTGCTAAAGCTTATCATCTGCTTTTCGTTCATAGAAAAATAAGCACGCATTACTTTAGAGTCAGACACTGTTGTAAGCGGCATTTCGCTTGTAGCGCTGGCAAGAGTACCTTCTTTGTACGGAAGGCTGCCTATAACACCATCAACCGGAGATACAATAGTACCATAGTTAATGTTTGCCGCTACAGAGCTGTATGTTGCCTTAGCCTGGGCAAGTTTTGCCTTAGC
>Ga0157370_10003595_pt1 | contig 18137 bp, 19 predicted proteins | sample C35metaG_FD_113463 | JGI IMG/M metagenome (GOLD analysis project Ga0157370, IMG submission 113463) | Corn rhizosphere microbial communities from Kellogg Biological Station, Michigan, USA - C3-5 metaG | ecosystem: Host-associated > Plants > Roots > Rhizosphere > Soil | place: USA: Michigan...
CGATTGGCCGCAACCAACAGAGCGCCCATGCTGCGCTGGGAGTCATCAGCAGTCTTAGCGGACCGTCACAAACCTGGCGCGGTGGCAAACTCGATCAAGTAATCCGCCTGGACGTCGCGCTCCATCCTGTCGCATCCGGCAGTGCCGTTGTGGATTCTGCAGGTAAGCTCATCGGCATCGCCACTCCGGTTCTTTCCCGAGCCGCTGCGTTCGCAGTTCCCAACGCGACCGTGGACCGCGTGGCGCAGGCTCTTTTGGCGCACGGACGGCTGCCGCAAGGGTATATGGGTGCCGGCCTGCAATCAATCCAGCTTCCCGAACATCTAACTAAAGGCCTGGGGTTGACTATTTCCGGTGGGCTGATGACCGTTAGCGTGGATCAGGATGCACCTGCCGGCAAGGCTGGCTTGACGATCGGCGATGTTTTATTGGAGTTGAATGGACAATCGGTCAACCGTCCCGAGTCGGTAAGACCCCTACTGGCGGAAACCGTCGGCAAAACGGTGACGGCTCGAATTCTGCGGAGTGGCAAGCCGATGAATTTGGAGATCGCTGTCGCGGAGCGGCCTGGGAGAAAGTGACATGGGATTCGGCGAAGTCGGCGAATTGTTGCGCCGTTCGACAGTTTATATTCACAGCAGCGGTCGGCGTGAACAGAGTGCCGGCTCCGGAGTGATTTGGGACTGCGAAGGTACCGTGATTACCAACTCCCACGTCCTCGGGGCTGAAGAACACTTGGTTGAGTTGTGGGACGGGCGATCCTTTCGAGCGGAGGTGAAAGCCAGAGATAACGTGCGCGACCTGGCGAACCTCAAGCTGCCTGCGACGGGTCTGCCCGCGGCGACCTTTCGGAATCATCCGGTGAAGCCAGGCGAATTAGTCGTCGCGGTAGGAAACCCGCTGGGCTTCACAGGCGCCCTAACTACGGGCGTGATTCATGGGGCTGGCCCCTTTCCCGGTCTGGGCCGCAGGCCGTGGGTGCAGGCCGCTATCCGCTTAGCACCGGGGAACTCGGGAGGTCCGCTGGCAGATGCTGCGGGACAATTAGTCGGAATCAATACTATGATCGTTTCCAGCGGAGTTGCGCTGGCAATACCAGGCGCTATCGTCGAGGAATTTGTAAGAAATGGAGCGCGGCCGCGGCTCGGCGTCACGGTTCGACCGGTTAGCATGGATCGTCGAAACAGTCTCGGCCTGCTGATCCTAAGTGTCGATCAGGGAAGCCCCGCTGAGCAGTCGTCCCTCTTGATTGGAGACTTGTTGATCGGCACAGATCAGGCCCCGTTTACTACGGTTGCCGACCTCGCAGATGCGATCGCAGAATCCTCCGTTCGTCTCAAGGTTCGATTCTTAAGGGGTCATCGCACAAATGAGCGTGAAGTGGCCATCTCTTTGGATGGCAAGTTCGCGCGGGAGGCCGCTTGATTCGTGTTTGGATTGAAACTGCCTCCACAGTCACTCGGGCGGGGTTTGAATCAGTGCTTGAAGGCACCGTGGGCCTCGAACTGGTAGATTCGCTTACGCAGGCGGAGGTCGTATTGCGCGAGGATCTACCGCTGGAATCTGAAGGATCAGACAGGCTGCCCGCTGTAGTCTTGACGGATGGGCCGCTTACCTCGCGTCTGTTCCGCCGGGGCGTCCACGCCATCCTGCCGCGCGATGCCGCCGCGGATCAGATCGTCGCAGCGCTGCATGCAGCATCGGTCGGCTTGATCGTGATCGCAGTAGAAGCCAGCGCACTGCTGGGTCCGGCAGAGTCGGATTCTGAAGTTGAAAACCTCACTCCCAGAGAGATGGAGACTTTGGAAATGCTCGCCGAAGGAATCAGCAACAAGCAGATCGCGGCGCGCTTGCATATTTCCGAGCACACCGCCAAGTTCCACGTTAACTCTATTCTGGGCAAGCTTGGTGCGGGAACGCGCACCGAAGCAGTCATGCGGGGACTTCGTAGCGGACTGTTAAAAGTTTGAGCGGCAAAGAACCGTTATCGAACGGAAGCCATTTTCGAGTTGACCGTGCGCGAGCCAGACATCGCACACATAAAGAACCGCTAAGCCACATCCGCTTATGCTTTGGAAACGCGGGTGAGTTAGAACTCGTCCATTTGTCACGGAACGTAGCTAGGAATGTAGAGTCGAGTTGGGAGGCGAATAAGCCGCGTATTTAGACGCGATTCGAATATTTTGCCTGGTTTCCAGCGCGTCGCGAACAGCCTGCCGCAGGCGATCGGGGCGAAACGGGTTTTCGAGCACGACGACAATAGACGGATAAGTGCGAGCTCTGATTTCCGCGTCAACGGCACTCGACGTATAAACAGCTTTGATGTCTGGATAATCCAGTTTGAGAAGTTGCGTCAGTTCCCAACCAAATCGATGAGGCAATCGCACTTCGGTCACCAACAAATCTATCTTTGTGGTGTGTCGTGCAGCGGCCCGGACGGCTTCCTCGACACTAGACGTTTGTATGATTCTATACTTGCCTGAGAGAGCACGGCATTCCAGTTGAAGCAGAACTTGATCGGGTTCAGCGATCAGGATCGTGTCGGTATGCCAGTTGAATAAGCTCTTCATAATCTCTTTCAAAATAACCAGACCTCCCCTTTGGGATGAGTCCCTGCCTATACCGTCGGTATGCACTCAGAGGACCTTTCTAGGGAATCCTCCTAATACATTGATTAGAACCACCTAAGCATTTGCCCAACAGCAGGAACGGAATGCTTCTACCAACACGAGCAGGCTCGGTCCCAGGTATTTAACTCTCTTTGGAGTAAGAAACACTCGGAGGCGCCAGGCGCCATGCTCAAGGGCGTTCGGGTTCGGATACGGAAGGCTGGTCGGTGGGCGGAAATCTCAACTTGTGGACGGCGGCAAACTGCTGCGCGTGTTCCTTGCAAAGGTCCTGGTGTTGAAATGACGGGCTGATCTGGGCCCCTTCGAGCCTGAGAGAAGCGGTCCATTTTGCTTTGGCGCCACAGTGACAAGGGTTATGCCTAGTCGGGTCAATAGGCTGGATTTTGGGGTCAAGTTCCGACGCGGACATTTCACCATCGTATAACCAATTCGCATCTTGGCTAAGATCTGATCCGCTCTCATTGCTTCGTTGGTGGTGAGGAGGGCACATGTACATCCAAATGGCGATTCGTCGGTCTCATTCCGAAGAGGTCGGGGGCATTCCGGCGGCGGGATCATTTTCCTGGGATGACAAAGTCGCTTTTTCACGGGCGCTCACAGCTATGGCCGCATACCGCGTTTTCAAACGATTCAGATCCTCTTCATTCAAGTCTTCGAGATTGATGAATGCGTTTTGAGCGCCCCGCACTGCCCTGAGAAGCTCATCAATTTTTAGCTGGAGGGCGGAACTTTCGCGATTCTGAGTATTCTGAACTAAAAACACCATCAGCATGCTCACTATGTTCGTCACGGTATTGATGACAAGTTGCCATGTGTCACTCCAGTGGAACACAGGCAGAACTTGAGCCAGCTGCTTGCGCGGTGCTCTGAGCCATGGTTGCAAACCAGTTAGTTTTCATCAAGGGACCTCAATGCCAATGATCGCTAACCGCGACGCTAAGCGCACTTCGCGTTTTTCCATCGAGCGCGAAGGTATCGCATAGTGAGTTCGTAATCGTTCGATTGAATCGCCGATCCCTTTACTTGACCGTCGTCCGTCGCCACTCGTCGGGCCGTGCTCGTGCGGGCTTGTCGAACCGTTAAGAACTATTATCGGTATCAACCGAATAGCCTCATCGCACGTGAGCCGCCGCCGATCGGCGCTTTACCGATACATCCGCCACGTCCTATACCTTGAAATTCTGAACGTATAAGATAGCGGGCATGCGTCACTGCTTAGCTGTTCTTCTCCTGTTTTCCTTGGCTGCATTTGGCCAGACTGCTTCCTCCCCAGCCGGCACGTGGATCTCGACCCTTAGGAACTTCGACGAGCCCCCTTATTTCCGCCTGCAGCTCGAACTCGATGGGACCAAGCTGACTGGTAAGCTCGGCGGCGATATCTTCGAAGGGGTCTTCGAAGGAACGTTCCAGAATGGCCAAATCGAGGGGGCCGTGAAACCCAACCCAGGAATGACGATCCAATTTCGAGGAACGCTGCTAGCAGACGGCCGTATCGAGGGAACCGGAACGTTGGTAGAACAGAAGCGCGATCTGAAATGGGAAGCGAGCCGCCAACAGACCAAGAGCAGCCCACCCAGAACGAACACCTTAGAGCCAACCCAGTTCCATCATTTATTCTCAGATGCGATCGAACCCGCGCTCCATATCAATGCAGGCGACACTGTGAAAACCTGGTCCGTAGACGCGGGCGGTACCGATCCCAAGGGCATCCGTCGGACTTCCGGAGGAAACCCGTTGACCGGGCCCTTCTATGTTGAAGGAGCGATACCGGGCGATACGTTGGTGGTCCACTTTATCCGGATTCGGTTGAATCGTGACTCGGCAATCAGCAGCCCCCTAATCGCAAATGGCGCACTCAACCCGGACTACGTCGAGCAGCGCAAGAAAGTGGAGGGCTACAACTCCAATTGGAAGCTCGACCTGCAGGCGGGCTTCGCATCGCTGGCAAAGCCGACAGAGACCATGAAGAGCTACAAAGTGCCGCTCTCCCCGATGTTGGGGTGTGTGGGAGTCGCGCCTCCGGGAGGGATGCGCTATCGCTCCGGATTCCTCGGTTCATACGGCGGCAATATGGATTACAATCAGCTCCGTGAGGGTGTCACAGTTTACCTGCCAGTTTATGTGCCCGGAGCCCTACTGTTTGTCGGCGACGGTCACGCGGCCCAGGGTGCCGGAGAGCTCACGGGCAATGCGCTCGAAACTTCGATGGACATCGAGTTCACGGTCGAAGTGGAAGCCGGAGGCGCTCCACCCAATCCGAGAATGGAGAATACCGAGTACCTAATGGCGAGCGGGATCGCCGGCAGCATCGACGAGGCTTTTCGCGGAGCAACTACGAACCTGGTGCGATGGCTGGAGAAGATGTACGGCCTAAATCCGGCCGAAGTATCCTCGGTTTTGGGCACGTCGATCATCTATGACATCGCCGAGGTGGTGGATCCCCAGCCGCACGTGGTGGCGAAGGTGCCGAAATCGGTCCTTGAAGGGCTCAAGAAGGCACCGGCACAATGACGAGCCACCATTCGGGAAGTTTTGAACTCCAACAGGTATTGGCAGGTCCCGATATCACGTATTATCGGAAGACTCCGTACGCCGTCACACACCACCGGCGCCTGCACCACCACCGCTATGATCCTTCGAGACTCTGATTGGCTGTAGGGAGAACCTGGCTAACTGGCTAACGGAGTTTGCTACGTTGGGAATGAGCTGAAAGGCTGTGGAGGTCCTCCTCGTTATGATGCTTACGAATTGCCTCTAATCGCGGCACGACGCACTGCTGTACTCTGTCCTGGCAGTCCTGGCAACCAGACAGGTGAGCTTCTAACGCGGGAACGCGCTCCGGCTCCAGGTGTCCGGTGCTGTAGAGTTCGAGATCATCTTCATGGATATGAACAGTGTCGGGCATGGGGTTACAACCTCCCCAAGAAGCTAGATACAAACCGCGGCGAGAGTGTTTCAGCATATTTGGGGCTAGGATTAGAGGGTCTCTTCCAGGGCCGCAAGTGCCCCCCATCCGCACTTGTATCATTCCCAATCTTCTCTACAGGGCCGACCAAGAGTCGCCCGTGTGTGGAATTCTAGCGGGTTACCCCAAGGCCAGGGTGGATTTGGTGCCAGCGTTTCACATCGCCATACTTCACCCGCCATCGGCCGCCCGACACAACGCCAATCTCGAACACCGTATCAGGACCTGGCCGCGCGCCCAGCCATGGATCCGATTCAAACCACTCGATTGCATTGTGAACAACCCCAAACTAGCGTGCGACCGGACGTTACGTGGACATGTACCTCGCCTGAAATGCGGAAGCTGACGCAACACGTGCAAACTGACTCAAAACAGTCCCATGCCCGCGGCCCCTGTACCAACCCATCGCGGATCACGCCTGAATTTTCGGCGTCCGAACTTCTCCGCCTTCCTTGCCCCACCGCGCAACCGCAGCTTCCGCTTCAGCCAGGGCGTTTTTGGCATCTCCGAGCCCCAGGGCGGCGATGCACTGTGAGATGTGATCTCCAGTCTCATGTACCCGTTCAGGTCCGAATTGTCTTGCCGGGTTGAAGAACCGCCGTGGTCCTTCGCCGGAATCGTTCATCGGACGCATAAGCCGATGAAATTCGAGGACCGCAAGGCCAGCCTGCGCCTGTTCTAAATTCCCCTCCCTAATCTGTTGCACCGTTTGATTCAAAGCGTTTGTGATCGCGGCATCGGTGAGTATCACTTTCGAGTCCTCCTGTCCGCGCGGCCTTCGTGCGCCAATGATACACCTTGGAACGGAAACACGAGAGGCTCGGCCGCTTGACATCATCCGAGAAAAGGCGCAGCCTCCAGCTACGGCGAGGAGACGTGAACTTGTCTAGGCGGTGCGCAGAATACGATGCGTATTGGCAGGAACATCAGGCAGCCGGTAAGATTCTTTATGCGTCCCTCCGTGCCCTCGTCGCGCTTGTTGACAATTCAGCCCTAGACTCAGACTTCAATCTGGCTCATTGGCGAATAAGAGCCGACCTCCGCACTTGTCAAGCGGCTCAAGACGCTATGGAACAACACCAGGAAGAACACGGATGTTCAGGCTGATCCCTGTGGCGTTTTCAACAACTTCACCCATTTTGTAGAAAGGGTGGTGGGCGAATCGGCCGGCCCCGGGGAGACCGAAGACGTATGGCGGGGTTGTCCCGTTATCCACCATTATCGGCTCCGTCGCCGATATGAACATGGGCGCCACGACAGAGCCAAGGATCCCTCGTTTGGTAATCATTCGTAGCGCAACGCCACGGTTGGATCTACCCGGGTGGCGCGGCGCGCGGGGATATAACACGCGATCGCTGAGACAAAAACCAAAGTTACAGCCGCCGCTGCCATCGTGAGCGGGTCGCGTGCACTCACTCCGAACAGTAGCGAGGCCAGCAGGCGGGTCATCGCAAGCGAGCCGGCGACGCCGATGATCAGTCCTATCGCCGTTAGCATGAGTCCGCCTCCGAGGACTAATCCCACAAGGTTCTTGGCGTCGGCGCCCAGCGCCGCTCGAATTCCCAGTTCGTGAGTACGCTGCGCTACCGAATAGGAAATAACCCCATAAATCCCCAGAGACGCGAGCAACAGCGCGATGGCCGAGAAAAGCGCCAGCAGTACCGTCTGCAACCGTGTGCTTACAATCGATTCCGCCTTGATCTCGTCCATGGTTTTGACATCGCTGAAGGCTTGGTTTCGATTGACTTGATTGACCGCCTGGCGGATGGCCCGGGCGAGAGTCATCGGGTCTATGCTCGCTCGCACAGCAAGACTGGGGTTATACGCAGGGCTTTGTTCCAGCGGCGAGTACACGCCCGCGGTGGTGGTGTCGTTAAGGGCGCTCACCTTCTCGTTGGCAACGACTCCCACGATCTGGCACGTTAGGTCGGGACCGGTGGCGGGTTTTCCGGGGATAAGCTGAGGAATTAGAATGCGCTGGCCGACCGGATCTTTATTGGGGAATAATCGTTGAGCCATCCTTTCATTGATCACCACTACCAGCGGCGAGTCCTTCACATCCTGTTCGGTGAGCGCTCGCCCCTTACGTACAGGAATGCCCAATACATGAAAATACGAAGGGCTGACCCGTTTGTAAAAGAAGATGCCACGCAAGGGGCCGTTTACGAGTTCGGTTCCCGCGAGTTGCATGGGCAATGCAGCAGATCCGCGCAGTGGAAGCGAAGCAGTGAACGCGGTTTCGCGCACGCCGGGAACACTTTCCACCGCCGTACGGATTTCTCGCAGATAGTTGGAGAACTGAGTAAGATCCGGATACTGAGTTGGAGCGGTGGGCAACCCTAGTGTGAGCACATTGGTCGAATCAAACCCGGTGTCGACATTTTGCAGCGTATAGAAGCTGCGGATCAGCACCCCGGCGCCGGCCAGAAGGACGAACGCTACGGCGACTTCGGCAATGATCAAAGCGTTCTGCAAACGAAGTCGCGCGCCTCCAAACGTGGCGCCCCGGCCACCCTCTTTCATCGAGCCACTGAGATCAGGCTTAGTTAGTTGCAACGCCGGAGCCAAACCAAATAGTAATCCGGTGAGGATAGAGATACCGAGCGCGAACAGAAGCACATCGCCATCCAATTGGATGTTCGCCTCGGCAGGGAGAGAATACGGCGGAATCTCTAGCCGCAACCAGTAGATGAAGGCGTAGCCGAGACCGATTCCGACCGCTCCCCCCAATATGGAAAGTAAAACGTTTTCGGAGAGGAACTGGCGCACTAGCCTTCCTCTCTCCGCGCCAAGCGCCGCACGTACAGCCACTTCTCGTTCACGTGTGATGCCGCGTGCCAACGCCAGATTAGCCAGATTCGCGCAGCCGATTAGCAACACCATCCCCGCAGCGGCGAACAAAACATACAGTGAAGTGCGAAGCTGCGGGCCTACCAGCACGTCCGCGAAGGGATCCACGATGATCCCGAAACCATTGTTGGTATCGGGGTAGGTTTTGGCGAACTGGGCTGCAAGAGCGTCCATCTGTGCACGGGCTTGCTGTACGGTGACACCGGGCTTCAGTCGCGCGAACGCGCCCAACCAATGGAGGCTACGCGTCATCTCAAAGGGTGCAAAACCCATCGGCTTGGCGATCTGAAAAGCCGTCCGATCAAATACGCTGCCGGCGGGCATGACCCCGACCACGGAATACGGTTCGTTATCCAGACGGATTGTGCGTCCGACGATGCCGCGGTCTTCGCCAAAGTGGTTTACCCACAGGTCATGGCTGAGGATCACAACGTGGTCCCTGCCATACTGGTCCTCCTCTGGCAAAAAGGTACGGCCTAGCATGGGCTTGACGCGTGAGAGGTCGTAATAACTCGGAGAAACGCGGACGCCGCGTAATAGCAGTGGGTCAGCGTCGCCAGACCGATCTGTGCCGGTTAATGTAGCGCTCCAACCTGTTTGCCCCGCGACGAATTCGAAAACCGAGGTCTGCTTTTGCCAGTCGAGAAAATCCAGGGTTGTAGTGCCGAATGGTCCGCTCGGAAGATGCTCAAGCACGCGCATGATGCGATCCGGTTCGGGATACGGTAACGGTTTCAGCAGCACATTATCGACGAAGCTGAAAATGGCGGTGTTCGCGCCGATGCCGAGCGCGAGGGTGAGAATGGCGACCGCGGTAAATCCCGGGCTCCGGCGGAGCATACGCGCCGAATACCTGAGGTTCTGCATGAGATCGGACAAGGATCCTCCTCGGGGGATAACGTTGTCTTTTACGGAGTGTATCAGCCTTGGGCGCCTACTGGTGTGCGACTTGAGTGCGGTACTCCATTATCTGGGGCATCGCGTTTTGGAGCATTATCGGCAGTCATTCGAACGTCATTTTCGCAGCGATAATGCAGGTGTAAAATCTTAACGATGTTTGGTTAGGATTGCACGGCCATATGAGTAGGGTCGTTGTTGCAGCATTCCTTGCTCTGGTGGGAGCCTCGGGCCAGCAGTATAGGGTTTCAACAATTGCGGGAGGTGTGCCACTACCTTCCCCACAGACAGCTCTCCACGCTTCCATCGGCGATATCGGAGGTAAAGCGATCGGCTCAGCGGGTTACTTCTTTATCAGCTCGGTAGACCTAGGATGTGTTTTCAAAATCGATCCCAACGGCAGCGTGACACGCGTCGCTGGAACCTGTCAGCTGGGCTATTCCGGCGATGGCGGCCCGGCGGTGCGCGCTCAGTTAAATCAGCCCAGTGGACTGGCGCTTGATCAGAACGGCCCGCTGTACATTACGGATCGTGGTAATCAGGTAATCCGTAAAGCGTCAAAGGAGGGTACGATCACAACGGTCGCCGGAGGCCATGCCACCACAGAACAACTAACTATGCCTGCGGCTGTCACCGCCGACAGCTCAGGTAATCTCTACATTGCGGATTCGAGCAATAGCCGCGTCCTGCGAATCGCAACCAATGGTACGGTCTGGCGCCAAGCGGCCGCCCAAACTGTCGGAACTTTCGACACCCCGGCAGGCACTTGTGCGGCTGTGCCAGTCGATCGACTACGGTCAAATCCTGGATCTTCAGGTTCGAGATCGGGAGCCGCAGTTCAGCCCGGCACCTACGGTGCTGTTGGATATCAAGCTCGACACGGCCAGAGTCGGTCGGCCCGAATCCGAACTTTCGGATTTCGCTTTGTGCGACGAAGTCTGTCGGTTGCTGGACCGGATTGACCAGTTGCAGACTGGCCAAGTTCAACGGATTGAGGTGCGGGCCGGGATTTCCCGTCGGGTACTCATCGAAGCGAAGTTAACGGAGGCGGCACGATGACGCCACTCGGAACCGCCCTGGCGTGAGCGGCGCGCCCCCGGCGGGCAAAAGGCCAGCACTCGACGGATGGCGAAATCCCGTTGCTCGTCGTGTTACCCTCGAACTTTCATGCCTATTGACCAAATCCTCCACTTCCTGATCGCAGAACGTGACAAGTTGAACCGAGCTATCGAGGCCCTCCAAGGGTCTGCGAAGAGGCGGGGGCGTCCGCCGAAAAATGCAGCGATTGCCGCAGCAGTTGTCCCGGCTCCAAAGAGAAAGCGGAGACGCCAGAGCGCCGCACAGCGGGAAGCACAGGCTGAGCGCATGAAAGCCTATTGGGCGGCGAAGCGAAAGAAGCAAACGAAAAGATAGCCCGGTCACGGAGAGTCGGCGGACCGAAAGGCGCCGGTGTTGCGCCACGGACGCACCACGTGGCGTTCTGGCGGCCGTTCGTTAGGTAGCCTTATAGCTCGTAATTGGCGCAACGTCGGCCCCCGTCCCGCCTCTCAGGCCGGCCTTGCAGGTGTTGCCGCACGCTGTTAGGGCCAGTCCAATTCGCGAGGCCCACGGGGCACGAAAACGGGTGGCGCACTTTGCAGGATCCAGCGTGCGATGTACGGACCAATTCGAGCACCGCGGCGATAAGAGCCCCTCGGGGGGTAGATAACCGGGGGCGGCCTCCGGTCGGCCGATGAATAATAAGGATGACAGCCGAGCAGCGTGAGGTCCTCGATTTCCTAGCGAAGGAATGGAAACTTCGTCTCGCCAGGCAGGAATGGCTGCTTAAGGAGAGCGGAAGGATTTCGAGCTATACGCGCGTCCCTGGCGGGCATCGACGATTCGTCAACTTCGGGAACTCGGGTACATTGACGCGCGAAATAGAATCACCGACTTAGGGCGGGCTGATGCGCAGAGAATCGCCACATAAGCTGAGCGGCGCGGATACCTAACGCAGACCACCATCGGATACTTTGAACAAAATGCACGGACGAAAACACGATCAGCCGAAGCCGGACATGAACGACGCTGCGGTCCGGAGCATTTTTGTGAACGCGACGGCCGAAGTTGGAGCTGACCCTGCGTTTGTTTTATGCCTTCCGGCAGACCGGCGTCTACGTTTGCCAGGAGAATGAGAAGCGCCTCTCGCCAAGCTCGCTGCGAGCCTTCGACGCTGCCGTAGACGAATACTACGCCGCACTCACACGCTGCCCGGTGGCCGATCACGGCGATCAACGATGTTGGCCGGTCCCTGAACTAAACTGCGGCAGATTGCGGCGAGTCTGAAGTTGTGCGTTCCACGTCCTGTCAACCTCTTCGTTGTTGTTCTTGTGGTTGCATCGTGGGCGCTTCGACCGCAAATCTATACTCGAAGTTCTTCTCCCGGCCGAGACAGCGACCCTGTGAAGCGGCGCACCGGCTGAATTGAACATCTAAGCATTAGAATTGCCGCATTCTGGATGCTAAATGCAGGAGAGGGAATGACGATACGCCCCCGAACGTTATCGAAACGCGATGTCTCCCATATCTATATCGATGGGGCCTCGGACGGCATCGTTTTCCACAAGCGGGCTCGGAGCTACGTTCTGGTCTTCATCGGCCTCGGCGCGGGCTCTGACGGAGGCGTGTGGATGTGCAGCCTTTGTCTACTCTCTAGAAGACTCCGGCACTTGCCAGTTGTATCCGCCAAATTGGTCCGCCCACATAGAGTGGGCCCTCTAACTTGACGAAGGCCGGGGCTTCGCCCTCGATAACCCACACGTGCGTGTCCGCCGGCTGCTTCCCCATCAAGCGTGCCAGGAACCCGGTGACGCCGCCGATTTCCACTTTTATGTCATAGTGCATGGCTTTGTAACGGAAGCTTCCAATCGTGAAGGGTTCCTCGCCGAGCGGGAGGATGGCAAGTTTGACGAGCCGCGGCTTTGGCGTGGTCGCCACCATTGACACTGTCGTCTGCGGCACACTCGGCTTTATGTCCTTCACTAATGTGAAAAGCAGGCCGTTGGCGACGTCGGGCGGCAGCTCAAGCCGCTCGGCAATGACTTTCTGTTGGGCCTTGTCGTCGGTATAGCGAATCTTAACTTGGCCTGTGGAAGCGTCGATCAGGGTGTCCACAGATTGCTTGAACGACGGACCTCTCTGAATGAGGTGATCGCTCAAGAGCCGGAATGTGCCGCGCTGAGAGAATATGGTCGTTTCCTCATAGATCGAACCATCTTTGAAACGAAATATCAGATGGTTGGTTACACGATCACCCTGTGCGTCTTGCGTCATCTGACCATCGGCGAGGGCCTTGCCTTCAAGAGTGCGCAGCACAAGGAATCCATGCACCAGGCCTTCGGTATGGTGCACAGTATTGTATCTGCTAACAGTGCGTTTGGTTGCAGCATGGCGGCACACGCCAGCAAAAAAGCGATCAGTCTGGACCAGGCTCCTGAGGATTGTAGTTCTATAGCGTAACCGGCGCCCATAGGCGCGACGCGGCCTGTTTGTGCCACTTCCGTACCGACACCGGTGGCCTCGATGCATTGATCCACTAATTTGCCGTACATACCTTCAAAACTTACGAGCCATGATGGCCTGAATGTCCCGCCCGCGGGTTGAGTGAGGTCGTGGGGGACGACCGTTAGACTGGGCAGCGTGCACCCACGTTTCAACAAAATTGGGGCCGCCTACGGCCTTGTCGATTCAGCGGCTGAAAAGTACGTGATTCCAACCACCCCTGTTAAAATTCGTACGCGCAATCGAATTCATCGAGAACTACGCACGCCTTGGCAAGGGCCAGGGCGGATGGCGGGAAGATTATCAGTATTTCAGCCAGGAGGCGGGGATCTGATTCGATGCAGAAAGCGAGAGGGCCGATCGGTGCGCCGGGCACGGCACACCAGCGCCACCACAGTGGCAGGCCGTCTGCGCGATCGCTCTCTTCACCCCAGGGCTTGTCCCTGTAGTCCTCGCACACTCAGAGTGCTCCGCCGCATACTTTGCAAGTTCGCCGTTGGCTCACACCTTCATGGTGCGCAGGTAATTCTGCCTAAAATCGCTCCCAAATAGGGAATGGCATTGGCCGCGATTCTGAAGCGCAGGTTGAAGAAGTTCGTCCGGCTAAGAAGAGACAGATGGGAGACCTCCCGCCAAACGTTGTAAGAGCAATAATGCCGCGCGTTCCTGGCTAGCCTCCAATACACCGATCAGATTGATAACGCGGACGTTGCGAATCGACCCGAAACACCCGTCCCGCGTAGAGAGTCTACCTAGTAGGAGGTGCGTTATGAGGCCTGGAACTTTAGCCTTGATCCCCTTGGCGGCGGGTGTATTGTTCGCCCAAGCCAGGACCACCACAACGACCACAACCAGAACAACTTGGGATGGCACGCTCGTCGACGCCTCGTGCCAAAACACGAAGACTGAACATCGAGAGTCCACCCAGATCAACCCCGATCGCAGCACAACAACCCGCACCGAGACTACCCGTACCGAGAATGGCGAGTGCCCGGTGAGTGCATCTACAAGCAGCTTTGGGTTGATCACGTCGGACGGGCGGTTCATCCGCTTTGACGATCCAAGCAACGCGCGCGTTGTGGAGTTCGTCAAATCGAACAAGTCCTTCAGCAGCGGCGCTCCTCTGAGAGTCAGTATCGTAGGCACGTCGCATGGAGACCTTGCTGTTGTGGAGTCCCTGAACGCTGAGGGCTCCGCAGTAACGGCGTCGACAGAACCGTCGGAATTTATCTTCGATGCCCGATACCACGATGACGATGGCCGCCTCGTGATTAACTCAAGGGGCGTGAGCTTCCAAGATATAAAGGAAGCGAAGCACTCACACAGTTGGTCCTACGAACAGATCAAAGAAATGAAACGGGACGGAAGCGAGATTAAAATACAGCCCATTTCAGGCGGTGATTTCGAGTTTCATGTCCAGGGGCCCGGAATGTCGGACAACGCTTACCGGATGATCGCCGATCGTATCGCAGCCGCCAAGAGCCGGTAGCCGACCGCAACTCTTCGGGGGGGCTTGAACTCTCGAATCTTGGGAGCAAGCCCCCACCGTCGCTTCCCACGCAAGTCCGATCACCAGACTGGCGCGCATCTTACGTCTCGGTTTCGGCCGTCGTCCAATTTGGATGGCTGGGGTTTCGGAGAGTCCTGAGCGCATCAATTGCCTGGCCGTGGGCCCGATCTACGATTTGCAGAAGGGCTCAGCTTCAAAAGCCATGCGTCCGAAGCAGGGCGTCGATGTTCCCTAAGTATGTCGGCTCTTGAACCAGTCGGGGCGTGACATCGATATAAACCTTCATATCGGCCCGCAAACCACAAAGAACCTGGTGCTCCCGGCACTTGGAGGAGCGCCGCGTCTCCGTTGATATTTCCGCCATGGAAAATAAAGAAGGTCCAACCGTTTCAACGCAAAAGTACTATGCTTCATATCACGATTAAAGTAGCAATGGAATCCGATATAAGTCCTAAGTTGACCCTGTAAGCCAGGAGGGGAGAACGCTGGGTGGGCTGTTCTCCAGCTTCTCCTAACTCATTGAGCCGTCCGGCGTGGATTTTTTGGCGCCCCGGGCCGATGCAGAATCGATGCTTCACACGCGTGGATAGCCTCACCAGGAAGATGGGGTGTGCTCATTGGGGCACGGGCTCGCTCGTTTCATAACCAATCTTCTTTTCTTCTGGTGGCTTCAAATCCGGTTGAAGCATGATCGCAAGTACAAATTTCCAGGGCACCATGAGTTTTTGAACTGGACGATCCGGCCATTTCGTCTGACCACTGTTTAGTTCAATCCAAAGCCCGCGACGATCGATGGCGTCAAGAATTTGCACTTCCAGGAGACTGCTTCGATCCCCGACTGCATTAGCATCTTCGGGCGACCCAACGAAGAGCTTTACCGCTCCCAGCTGTCGCCATTCTGAAGAAACGATGACTGCGGCGTGAGTATGTTTTGCAATCTCCATTTACCTTCTCCTTCTTCTTCGGTAGTTGGATCCGTTGCCGTTTCCACGCTGCCCTCCGCGATCTTATGGATCAGCCGATCCACTAGGGCAATAATACCGGCGACGCACCCCGTCACAAGCCATTTTTCGATCGTAGCTATCTCCTTGAAGAGGAGAAGCTTGGCGGGTTGTTTTTGTTTCATCGCACCGGGCTGGTGGCAAGATCGATATCGACCAGCGCGCCGCTAATGAGAAGGACGATGCCGCGGCGTTGCTGTTGCTCAAAGAGAAGGCATAGGCAGCCAACAGCTTTACGTGATCATCGAGATACGTGGTTCGAGCCGCAGGAACTCAAACATTGTGAGATGAGAACGCCCGGCTGAAAATGATTCTTGATGTGTTTATCCTTGATTTATTTTATCAGAGAAGTAAGTAACAATATCATTACGGAGCGTCATCATTACGGAGCGTCGACACTTAGTCATATCAGGAATCATGCTTCCAATAATTTCCGTACGCGCAGAGATGTTTAGCTCATGTCTTCCCGCGCCAACAGCATTTCCCGGATACGCTCGATGTGGACTAATGTGATAGCTCTTCCGCGACACCTGGCTCCTTTTTAATAGTAATGCTCATACTTTTGCATGGACGATGCCTTTTGGCACCAGCTCGGGAAATGACAGCTGGTCAGTTCCGCCAGCTTCAGCGACCGGGGTCCACCACCGCTAAGACACGAGTGCCCGACCCGTCGCCAGGGTATCGCAGACAAATCGAATGCGCACTCCTGATTAGATCTGATCACGTGCGAGATTGGGGGCCACATGCGAGAGCCACTTTCGCTTGAGTGCCGCATAGCCTGTCCCTCCGTTCGACACAGCCGGCAAATGCGCATCACGCCAACCGAATGATCGCGTCGCACGAGCGCAAATTCATACGAGCCCTATCGGTACCGCGGCTTCTGCCAGGCCAGCGCGATCAGGGCTCCCGCATAGGCCCGTATGCGTCCGACTTCAATTCGTAACGATAGCTGCCGCCATCCATCCCCAGCAGCGACCAGGCCCGGAGCCGGTCACGATGGTAAAGGCGTCGGCGGCGGTTCGTCTTCATCGGGATCCGGCGGCGCATCCGACGGTAGCGGAATTGGCGGCGGCGGAATTGGGTATGGAGGATCTTGCGGCGTTCCCATGCTCTAATTCCCGCGCTTCACTTTCGGGTACATTGCATTTTGCCTCCAAGCTTGGACGACTCCCTGAAGGACCCCAGTCAAGCGTCCAGGTTCGCTTGCGTGTCATCTTCCAAAGCTGGACTCGGCTTTGAGGTAACCGCCGGTATGGATACTAGCGGGATTCCCCGGACGTCGTCTGGATTTCGTTTACCACCTGCTGCACATTAGGAATCTGGGCGGCTGCCAATTCCGCTTGCGTACGCGTCGCCGAGGCCGCGACCTTACCCGTGAGGATTACCACTCCGTTCTTCGTCTTGTGCTTTACACCCGTGAGTCCGGCGGATTTAAATGCAGCGTCCAGGTTCTTGTTGATCGCGGCATCTTGATCCGCACTCACTTCCTTGGCGACTTTCGCGAACGGAGCAGGTTGCACACCGACTTCATTGGCGACTACTTGGCCTCCGGCCGCAGCTTTTGCTAGGGACTCCGCCCGGTCTTTGTCTTCCTTGGAGTCCACATGGCCGCCGATTGTCACAATACCTTTGCTGCGATCTTGGGAGACCGTCACGTCCTTAAGTCCAGCGTCTTTCAAAGACTTCTCCGTGGCATCCGTCACGTCGGCAGATTTTGGCTGATTGGAGCACCCTGCTGCCAGACCGAGAACTGCCACCAGCAATGTTAGTCTAAACATGGATTTCCTTCCCGATCCAGGTTGATTCACTGTCCCGCAGTTTGGCCTATTTCACCCTAGTTTTGACTCTCTGTCCTCGCCCTTTTATGCCATAAGATATATGCTCCGTCAATATGCTGTCTAAGAGTTTCTTTCTGGGCATCGAATGAGTGTGGAAACGAAAACGGTCTGGAAGAATCTCATTGAGTGGCTAACACAAGTTGCGCCGAGACAAGCGGCGCGGCGCGCTCCCCAGGAGGCGTTTTAATGAACTCGAACTTCAAATGTGCACATCCAGCTTGCACCTGCTCGGTAGCTGAAGAGGATGAATACTGCAGTGTGTACTGTCAAGATGCGGGAAAAGAGGAAGTCGAAATCTCTTGCGACTGCAAACATTCTGGTTGCGGGCTAACTCTAGCATCCAGCGGTCGACCACTATCGGGTAACCAAGACTGGTCAATATAGGAGGCTTGAATCCTATTGCAACAAGAGTTCGTGCCGCGTTACTCGCAGTTGAACCCTGCCGAGTCGACCAACTTTGGAAGTTAGGGCGTCGTGAACTATTATCGGTAGCGCTTCAACCACCAGGAGCGTCCGCGCCTTGACCAATGCGTGACGCGCCCGGAGGACCGCCAGGTGGGCCTGAGCCTCCGCACCGCGGTGCCGCACCGGACCTAAAAGATTCGGGTCGATGCGGGCCAAACGCGCCAGAGTCCGCGCGTCCAGCCGATCGTCTTTGCGCGTGCTCTCACCGATCAGACGTACATTGCGTGGGTTGGCGACAATGACTTCGTGACCGAACCCCTGCAGCTGCCGGCTCACCCACGGCGAATGGCACCTGGTTTCAATGGCAATGCGGCATTCCACCATCGCTCCAAACACCTTCTCCATCCCTGGCTTCGTGGTCGCCACGCTTCCCTCTGCGATCACATCTCCGTTTTCATCCAGCACGCAGTATCGGCTGGATCGGTCTCCCAAGTCCATTCC
>Ga0157370_10003596_pt1 | contig 18131 bp, 17 predicted proteins | sample C35metaG_FD_113463 | JGI IMG/M metagenome (GOLD analysis project Ga0157370, IMG submission 113463) | Corn rhizosphere microbial communities from Kellogg Biological Station, Michigan, USA - C3-5 metaG | ecosystem: Host-associated > Plants > Roots > Rhizosphere > Soil | place: USA: Michigan...
AGGATGTTGTTCCTTGTCTCTTCTTTTTGTCTTAAAATTCGATCTTTGCTAGCCATTATATTCGAGTATTAAATTGTTTAACACTGTTAGGCAAATGTATGGCGGTTTTTCTAATTATGAAATGTTTTTATCATAATATTTTCTTATCGTGTCATAGATCACTTTGAAAAACTTTGTGAAGTCTTTATTTTATTGAGCTTTATTATCGCGTGATTTTTTTAGGGAGCAGCAATTTTTCGGTTTTTAAGACCATTTGTCCTGCTCTTCACTCTATCTTTTTTGTCTCGTTTAAAAAAAACGAGACAAAAAAGGATGCCGTTTCGATCAGGGCTAAGAGAGAACGTTTATTTTTTCATTAGATTTCACCGAAATTTGAGTAGGAACAAAACTTTGTCAAAGTTGGCAAGAACAGTTTTCTGTCAATTAAATTCCAGAGGAATGAAATATTTATAGATTATTATATATGCGATTTACAAAAGCTCCGTAGGAGCGATATATTTAATCACATAAAATACAAAATATAATTTCCATTATGGTATGCATGCGAAATAGTTTCTTTTAATAACTGAAGCCCTTCTTCTAAATCTCTTTTATTAAATGCCAGATCTTCGTTTTCATCAGTATGCCAAACTTCAGGATAAATACCATTATTATTAAAGTCATCGGCGTTGTAAAAATCTAAAATTTTATTATTTTCAATCGTATCCAAAACTGTTTTGATTTCTTTTATAATTGTTGGATTTAGATAATAGATTGCGATGGATTCTGGAAAATCTTCAATATTTTCAAAATCAATATTATTGTAATCCACTTCTTCACCAATAAAATCCTGAGGATAGAAAAGCTTTTCTAAAGATTCGGGTAGTTTTTGATCGTAATAACATAAGAAAAGATAAATTAATCCTTCAAAATTTTTATCAAACACCGAAGAATTATTTTCATTAAAATCGTAATCAAAAGATTCAGAATCAATAGAAAAAACTTCGAAATTATCTTTACTGATTTGATATAAATTTATACTCTGACTCATAGATTTGATTTATTATTCTTTACGTTCACGACTGAGAAACTCCCTTCAGTGAAAATTATAATAAGGTTTTTAATAATTCTAAATTACTTACATTCACTTGTAAATCTTCAAGCTCAATTTCTTGATTACAATATAATCCCAATGATAAAAAATAATGTCCAAGAAAGTATATATAAATTGCAGTCTTTAGTGACTCATCATTAGCGTAAGCGCTATTTAATCTTGAAACTACATTACCATGTACACTATTATTCCTAATCGTGTATAATATTGTTTTTAGTAAAAGTTCAATTAATTTTTTATCATTTGATATCCGTAGATTTATATTTTGACTGTGATTACGATTTTGAATATCTACAGTTCCATTAACAATTAAAATTTGAAGCTTTTCTGCCAGACTTTGAGTTATACTTTTGCTTTTTAATAAATCGGAAATTTGTAAATCTACTTCATAGTTTTGTATCCTTGGATTTGAGATCGATTTGTAAGCTTCGCCATATGTTGACACTATCTTATTGTGTAAATCTGAATTAGAAGATTTGAATGAACTATATGTACTTCCAATCATAAAATTTGGAATGCCAGCTTGTTTCATTACATAGCCTTTTAGAATATGATTACTCAAAAATTTACAAGGTTTTAACTGTATAAGTTTAGCGTATTCCTTTAACAAATCTAAAATTGTTAAATTGGGGAAAATATTTTCATTTTTAATACTTTCAATTTTTTCTGCGAAATCATCTAATCCTTGTGAATCGTTTAAACGTACGCCGGTATTATTACTATTTAAAATTTTTTTTGTTGCAATTTTTTTATAACAATAATTAATAGATTTCCATAGAAATGTAAATGCCATATCTGGACGTTCAGACAAGCAACTATATGAATCTAATAAATGAGATATTGCAATGTTTGGTCTAAGGCTTGCATTATTCCATAAATCGCTTTTTAACGGATGGATTTTGAACTCAATACGCTTTATATTTTCATATAAAAAATTATTATGGTTTTCTTTAGAATAATTTTCGAGTATTTCTGTTATTTGTGACATTGATTATTTTGTAAATAAATTTTATATGACTTCTTAGTAATTAGGCAAAACTTTCGTTAAATACAATCTAAAAAGATTTAAAAACGGAAATTTGTTTATTTTTAATTGCATCAAAAATATCGTTTTACCTGCGAAAACAATCACGTACTTTTACCTGTTTATTAAGTATTATTTATAGCATAATAAAGTTAAAATTGCTGATAAAAAAAGCCTTCAAAATAAATATTTCAAAGGCTTTCAAAAATTTTAAATTAAACTATCACTTTAAAATCACAACCTCCTCCGGAACCAAAAACAACAAAGTACATCCCGTTCTTGAAAACACAGAATGCGTACTTCCGGGAGGCATATACAAATAATCGCCTGTTTTTAGTTCATCTTTTCCGGAGCGGACTTCGCCCTCGAGAACATAGATTTCTTCCCCGGCTGGGTGAACATGGTTTGGATACGAAGCGCCGGGTTCAAATTTTAATAAAAAAGTGGTAGGTCTTTTGGCAATGTCATCGTAACATAAAATTTTTGCCGAAATGCCGTCTGTATTTATGCCTTCTTCAATTAGAGGTTTCCAGTTAAGTTCGCTTGATCTTGTGATTTGTTTTTCCATTTTTATTGATTTTTAATTAGTTATTGTTACTGTTTTTAGAAATGATTTCGTCTAAACTCCATTTATATTCTGGAATTGTTGACAATAGAAAAGAAGCCATAGAAAAGGTAAAGACTGAATAATCCAGCGGATCTTTTAACCCAAAAGAGTAGGTCATGGCGAGCGCAAATGCAAAAGTTAAGATTGAAGCACCAATTGCGGCTAATTTGGTTTGATAACCAATTAATAGGAGTGAGCCTAAAGCAGCTTCAAGTATTGTGGCGATTATAGCAATAGAGGGAATAAAACTTTTCGGGATAAAAGAATTTACTTTTTCGGTATAAGCTAGAAAACTTTCCCAGCCGGTCGAATATTCTCCCCACAAACCTAACCGACTCAAAATGGCGGATAAAAATCCTGCTCCAATTGCAATCCGCAAAAGTAAAACGGCATAATCCTGATATCTTTTCATAAACTATTTTATTAGTAATTATTAGAGATACAAAGATCTTGTAAGCAGTCTGGCTAAAGAATAGACAATCTTGGAAAAAGCATGTACTAAAAATTTTGAGTGTTGTTTTTAACACATAGTAACATAGATTTACTTTCTTTAAAAAAGGCGTTTCACTTTTTAAAATAAACATAGCAATATCTATGTGTTTAAACAACTTTAGAAATCAACAGCTTTTTCTTTAAAGGATTTCGGAGAAGTATTGGTATGTTTTTTAAAGAAGTTCGAAAAATAAAAGGGATCATTAAAACCCAAAGCATAAGCGACTTCTTTTACCGATAATTTTTCATAAGTAAACAATCGTTTAGCTTCTGAAATAATCAATCCGAAAATGATGTTTTGTGCTGTTTTATTGCAATGCAGTTTTGAAAGTTCGTTGAGCTTGGCTTCGGTTGTGCCAATTAAATTGGCCGTTTCTGCTACCGAAAGATTCTTTTCGAAGTTTTGTATTACGGTTTCCAGGAATTGCAGGAACAAAGCATCGGGTTTGTAGATTTCGTCACCGCGGTTTATTTTGGTTCGGTTGATTTCGATTAAAATCAATTCGATTCGGCTGTGAATGGAAATTAAATATTGATATGGTTTTTCGAGTATTTCTTTTCCAATTTCTTCTAATTCTTTAATAACGATCTGCGGATTATCGACTTTGATCATTTCATTCATTGCAAAATGACAGAACAATCCGTTATGGAAAATGAGTTCCATGTCGTTGTCGTCTTTGCAGAAAAAAGCATAAGTAAATTCAAGAACAAATCCTGTGGCGTTTTGTATGTTTCTAAAGTAATGAATCTGCCCGGAAGTAATTGTTAAAACGCAGTTTTGGGTCAATATAAATTCATTTTCATCAACAGAAACAGTCGTTTCTCCCGAGGTGCAAAATACGAGTACATATTTTAAAACACGTCGGGGATTTTCTAAATCTGTGGCCTGGCTAAATGTTTTTATATCAATCATTTGTTTTTGTTTTATTCAAAAGTAAGCATATTTTTTGTTTAAGATTTCAAGTTGATTGTGGTTAAAACAAAAAAACACCTCTAAACAAAAATGTCTAAAGGTGCTTTTCGAATTTATTAAAGTAAGATTAAGATGCTGTGTTGCTTGGATCTTTTTTGCGGTATACCAGATAAAATACCTGCGGTAAAACCGTTAAGGATAAAATCATACACGTTATAAGTCCGCCTACGATCATGATGGCTAACGGTTTTTGTACCTCAGATCCCATTCCTGTAGATAATGCAGCAGGTAATAAACCTAAAGATCCCATAAGGGCGATCATGACGATAGGACGAATTCTGCTATGGATTCCGTGTGAAATAGCATCTCTTAAATGCATTCCGGCTCGCATATTTTCCCTTATCATCCCAATGAGGACAATACTGTCAATCGCGCTGACTCCAAAGAGAATAATAAATCCAATTCCTGCCGAGATTCCGAATACAGTTCCGGTTACCCAAAGCGATAAAAATCCGCCAATAAAAGCATAAGGCATCGCACTAATCGCAACTAAAGTATCTTTAAAATTACCAAAGTTAAAATACAGCAGACATAAGATCAATACTAAAACAACCGGAACAATCATTGACAATTGTTTTGAGGCTCTTTCTTTACTTTCAAATTCTCCTGCCCATTTCATTATATTTTCTTTAGGAAGTTTTACTTCGGCAGCTACTTTTTTCTGAGCTTCATCAATGGTACTTCCAAGGTCTCGTCCTTCAATACTAAATCCTACGGCAATATAACGACTGTTTCCTTCACGATAAATAAAGGTTGGACCCGTTTTGTATTCTACAGTTGCAATTTCTTTTAACGGCACTTTTTTACCATTCATAGTTGGAATAAGAATGCCTTCAATTTTTTCTTTTGAGTCACGGTATTCTTTTTCGAAACGCAAAGTGATATCAAAGATCTTTTCGTCGTCATAGAACTTCGTTGCAGCTTGTCCGCCAATCGTCATTCGGATAACGGCTTGCGCATCGGCAGTTGTAATCGCGTAACGTGCCATTTTTTCGTCGTCAAGCTGAATTCTTAATTCGGGTAAACCAATATTTTTATAGACATTAATATCTTCAATTCCTTTTACGTCTTTGATCGATTTAGCCACTTTTGCGGCCATTTCTTCCAGTTGAAAAAGATCATTTCCGAATATCTTAATTACCAATGGACTTTTTACTCCGGCAACATATTCTTCGACATTATCCTGAATAGGCTGGCTGAATCCAAATCCAATTCCGGGATAGACATCCAGTTCCTTTTTGATCTCGGCAATCAGTTCTTCTTTACTGATGTTTCGTTTCCATTCGTCCTGATGTTTTAATTCGATGTGGAATTCGATATTAAAAAATCCCGTTGGATCTGTTCCGTCATTTGGTCTTCCGGTTTGCGTTAAAACAAATTTTACTTCTTCAAACTTTCTGATCTTGGCTTTCATTTCTTTAGTCAATCTAACCGATTCATCAAGGTTGATGCTATTTGGCAGTGTGGCTCTAACATAAATCGCACCTTCATTCAGCTTCGGAATAAATTCTGATCCGTAAAAAGCAAACTTTGTACAGCAGATAGCCAATAATGCTAAAAATGCATATATAGTAGTTTTGCGATGTTTGGTACTCCATTGAAATAGCTTATAAAGGTTTTCTCTAAAGAAACGCGAGATCATATTTTCTTTCTCGACAATATTTTTCGTCAACATTACTTTACACATGGCCGGAACATAAGTAAGCGATAAAATCAATGATCCTAACAGCGCATAACTTAAGGTAAAGGCTAGGGGAGAGAACATTTTTCCTTCTACTTTAGTGAAAGAGAAAATAGGCATTAAGGCCACAATTAAAATAATTAAGGCAAAGAAAATATACGTGGCAACACTTCCCACACTTTTCTTGATCAATCCCATTTTACTCATGCTGTTAAAACGTTCCATGCCCACTTTATGCGCTTTCTTTTCGAGCGACACAAAGACCTGTTCGACAATAACGAGTGTTCCTTCGAGCAGTAATCCAAAATCCAATGCCCCCATCGAAATTAAATTGGCCGGTAATCCCTGAATTCGAAGCATTACGATAGCAAACAAAAACGAAAGTGGAATTACAGAAGCCACAATCAAAGAGGTTCTCCAGTTGTAAAGGAAAATAAATACGATAAGCGATACCAGTAAAATACCTTCAACAAGGTTTTTGGTAACGGTTTTTACAGTTGTATTGACCAATTCGGTACGATCGATAAACGGAATTATTTTTACATTATCAGGTAAAACTCTTTCATTAAGTTCGGCCAGACGATCTTTAAGCCTTTTGATAACTTCTCCCGGATTTTCACCGCGTAACATTACCACAATTCCTTCTACAACATCATCCTGATCGTCTAGTCCAACTTGTCCTAATCTTGGTTTTGCCGAAATAGAAACCTCGGCTACGTGTTTTACTAATATGGGCGATGACCCTTTGGTTTCTATTAAAATATTGCCAATATCTTCGACTTTATTAATTAACCCGACACCACGCACTACATAAGCCTGATCGCCGCGCTGAATTACATCACCACCAACGTTGATATTACTTTTAGAAACCGCTTCATAAACGTCTAAAGCCGAAAGATTGTAATTTTCTAACTGCGTTGGATTAATTTTGATTTCGAACATTTTTTCTTCACCGCCAAAACTTACCACATCGGCAACTCCGGGAACGGCGATTAATTCTCTTTCGATAACCCAATCCTGAATGGCTTTGATCTCTCTAATTGGCAGATCACTTTTAATAACATATCGGAAAATCTCGCCTGTTGCTCCAGACGGCGGTTCGATATCTACATCGGCACCTTCCGGAAGATCTAATCCGTTAAGGCGATTCGAAGCGTATTGCTGTGCGTAGAAATCTTCTACATCATCATCAAATAAAACGGTTACAACCGATAATCCGAAAAGCGAAATCGAACGTACTTCGGCTTTTTTCGGAATGGTGTTCATTTGTTTTGAAATAGGAAGCGTGATGAATTTTTCTACTTCTTCGGCACTTCTTCCCGGCCATTGGGTAATGATTCTTGCCCTTGTGTTGGTTACATCCGGGAAAGCTTCAATAGGCGTGTGGATATAGCTTACTATACCAGCGACTAATAGTATAGCTGTCAGGAAAAAAACTATGAGAGAGTTTTTTAGCGAGAAAGCAACTAAACCTTGTACAAATTTTTTCATGTCTTGTATTGTGTTTATCCGTTTTTAGGGATAATTAGTTTTTTAATCTTTCGTGAATCAAAAGCTGATTTTTAGTAATCACCATTTCACCTTCGTTAACTCCTTTATCAAAATAAACCCAGTTGTTGTTTTTAATTACAGGATTTATTTCTCTGGTTTCAATCGTGCAGTCGTTTTTATAAATTAAAATATGATCGCGGTTGTTGTCAAAAATGACCGCTTTTGCAGGAACAGCGGCCAGCATATCACCGCCCAGACTTTTATCAATAGTGATATCTGCTGTCATTCCTGGTTTTAGTTTCAGGTTTTTGTTTTCCATTACAATTCTGGCTTTCAAAACATGCTCATCGGCATCAAAAACTTTAGCCATCATTTTTATTTTCCCTTTAAAAATTTCTCCTGGATAAGCTGGTGTTGTAACATCTACAGGCATATTTTCGGATACATTTTTTAAATTACTGGTATAAACATTAACCAAAACCCAGATTTCTTTTAAGTCAGAAATCGTAAAAAGCGGTTCGCTGCTATCTGTAATCTGCATTCCCGGACTTATGTTTTTATCTACGATATACCCTTCAGTAGGCGCTTTGATTAGAAAAACCGATCTTTCGCTGCTAGCACTGAACATCGCTAAATTAGCGCGTACATTTTCCAGTGAAGATTTTAAAACGTCCAGTTCGCTTTGCGCCTGCATCAAATCTTTTTGTGAAGCGATTCCGTCTTCAAACATCGATTTAACCGATTGTAAATTACGTTGTGCCACTGCAATTTGCGATTGAAACGATTTACTTTCAGACTGCATGCTGTTTAATTCTGTACTTTTTATCTCGGCCAAAACCTGACCTTTTTTTACATAATCGCCAAGAGAAAAAGTAGTTTTGGTTATAATACCTTCAACAAGACTGTTAAACTGTACAACGTGATCGCCGTTGTAAGTAATGTTTCCCGTTAGGTTTATAGATTCGCTCACGGCACGTTTTTGAACCGGCTCAATTGTAATTTTTTCTTTTAAATTTTTATCGATGCAAAACTTTTCGTCTTTAGTCTCTTTTATTTCTTCTTTTTTGCCGCATCCGTAAACGAGCATTAACCCAAGCATTGGGAGTAAAATAAATTTCTTCATTAGGTTTGTTTTTATTTTCAGATTATAAGTGCCGTATTCAAATCAGGATTAATTAATTTCTTCTCCTGAGATATAGCGCAGTTCTTCAAGGTTTTTATTCAGATCTTTTTTAGAATTCAGCAGGATCGATTTGTTGTCTAAATAAGCATCAACAAAATCCAGATATTCGAGCATGCTGGTATTTTTCTGCATGAAGTTTTTGCGGTAGGCTTCTAAAAGTTTATCCAGATCGCCTTCGTAATCAGCTTCTACACTTTCATATAATTTTTTGGTAGCCAGTAAATCTTCATACGATTGTAAAACCTCAGATTGTATACTGATCGTTTTTTCTTCGGTCAATAATTTTCCCTGATCTATGGCCAGCTTTGCCGCTTTTATACTTCCTTGATTTCTATTAAAAAACGGAAGATCAAGAGAGAAACCAACACCTACGAAATCATTCATTAAACTAGCACCGCGGTCATAACTTACACCAAGAGTAACATCGGGCGTTCGCATGGCTTTTTCGTATTTGTATTTATTGTCGTTATATTCATTTCCAAGTTTAATGACTTTCATATCAGGTCGGTTTTCTACGGCCGAAGTCAAAAGATTTCCTAAGTTTATGTTTTCAATTTTAGAGTTCTCAGGAACAAAACCTTCATCAGTAAGTTTGATAAAGCTCGCTGCAGGCAGATTCATTAAAACTTTAAGTTCTTTCTGCAAGGCGTTATTTTCTTTTTGCAAATCGCTGATTTCTTTTAAAAACTGAAGTTCAGTAGCTTTTAGCCTGATATATTCGCCTTTGCCCACATTGCCTTGTTTTACCTGATTGCCATAAGCTTTAAGTAAGGTCTGCATGGATGAAAGCTGTTTTTTATAAATTGCTTGCTGTGCCTGAGTATATTGCAGTTCAGTTAAATTACCTCTAAATTCGATTTTTAGATTGCGTAAAAAAGTTTTGAAATATTCTTTGGCAATATCAACTCCCACTTTTTCCATAGCAATTAACTTTTTGCGTTTTCCGGCTGTTTGAATAAGCTGTTCCAATTCGGCCGTAACTTGCGAGGTTTTACCAAAATTTCCCCATAATGGAGGAAGTTCCTGAGCCGTAGCATTGTTCCAAAGGTTGATTTCGCCAATAGTAAGCGTAGGATTAGGCCATAGTTTAGCCTGAATAACCTGTGCATCGGCAATGTCGATATTCAGTTTTTCTGAAATAATAGAAATATTCTTGTCCAGAAACAAAGCCTCGGCCTGTGTTCTGGAAAGCACAATTGTATCGTTTATTGCAGCAATTTGTGCCGCACTTTTTTGCGATACAATAACGAGTAGGGTTAAAAGTATACGTTTCAAATTAAGTAGTTTTAATATTCTGCAAAGTTATCTGCGGTATATTAGCCCTTAATTTGATGTGTGTTATAAGACGGTTAGAGCAACATTAGAAAACGATTAGAGTGGCGGAAATAATAGTGTTACCGTCGTTCCTTCGTCTTTTTTGGATGCAATATTAAAATCGATATTGTTTTGTTTAAAGATAATATTAGCCAAAGAAAGCCCAACGCCGCTGCCTTTTATATCTTTTACATTTTTGCCTCTGAAAAAGGTTTGTTTGATAAAGACTAAATCATCTTCGCTAATACCGCTTCCGTGATCTTCAATGACAATTTTAAGCTGATTGTCTTCTTGAAGCAGACTTATTTTGATCGGATTTCCGTTAGAATATTTTACGGCATTTTCTATAATATTGTATAAAGCGATTTTAATTTCGTTGCTGTTTCCTTTTATCGAAAGCAGTTTGTCATTAACGACTTCCAATACAATTTGTATCTGAGAACTTTTCAGCTCATAAATATCAGGAAGTTGGTCGTTAATGTCCCAAACGAGTTCATCAACTCTGAAAATTTCATTGAGTTCTGTATTGTTTCGCAATCCCGAAAGCATCATCAATGTATTCATGGTGTCTTCGATCTGATAGACATTTTCTAATACTTTTTCGGACATTTCTTTATATTCTGCGCTTGATCTGTCTTTTTGTGCAAATACTTCGAGGTTTCCAGAAATAGCCGTTAAAGGCGTTTTAAATTCATGAGAAACATAATTGATAAAGTTTTTCTGGATGATAAAAGTATCCGATAAACGTTTAAACAAATTATTGTAGGTTTCTACCAATTCCTGAATATCGTCTTTTGTATTTGGAGAAACAATCTGACGATCGAGAGACGAAGCCTGAATTTCGTTTACCTGATTCACAATATTTTTTATAGGACTGTAAGCCAGATTAGAAAGTACGCGGCTTACAATATAAATCGTAATTAACCCAATAATTAAAACCATAATCATGATAAGCTGTAAACGATCTGTCATGGTTTTAAATTCGATATCATTTTTTTTAACGAAAACCACAAAATCACCTTGATTGTCAAGATAATAACTCCCAAAATAGAAATGATGTTTGGATTTAAACTGCAGTTTTCTGTTTTTTCTAATGTAATCCAGTTTCTGTGCGTCTATATTCGAATCGACTTTTTTGTCGCCGTAAACGATCTGATTTTTATTGTTGTAAACACGCGTTATGATTTCAAGTGAATTTTCTCTGAATTGCTGGCCAATTATTAAATGCTGTTTTTCGGGAAGTTCATCTTTTTCCAGATAGAAAATTCCGGTAAGCAAGCATGTTTTTTGCAGTTCGTTATAAATGATTTTTTCCGAATAACTATAAAAAGAAAAATACGTGATTACCGAAGCAATGACAAATACAACGCTAAAAGTAGCAGACGATATTAAGGTAAACCTGTTGCGTATTTTCATAATTCTTCTTTAAGCATATATCCCGTTCCTTTTATGGTATGGATAAATTTATGATTTTGCTCAATTTTGTTTCTTAAATAAGAAATGTATACATCGACAACATTCGTATTATTGTCGTAATTAATGCCCCAAACTGCATTTAAGATCTGAGTTCTCGGAATAACTTTGTTTCTGTTTTCTAATAAAAATAAAAGCAGTTTGTATTCTCTTGGCGATAAATCGATGAGGTTATTGTTTTCGGTAACCTTATGTTCTTCGGGATTTATGGTTAAACTTCCTAAAGTATACAAGGTTTCTACTTTGTCATAGTTAAATTTAGTTCTGCGCGTAAGAGCGTTGACTCTCGAAATTAATTCCTTAAAATGAAATGGTTTTACCAGATAATCATCGGCACCGGAATCTAAGGCATTTACTTTATCATCTGTATCGCTCAAAGCGCTTAACATTAAAACAGGCGTATGATTTTTTTTAAAACGCATTAATTTTACCAACTGAATTCCGTCGATTCCAGGAAGCATAATATCCATTAAAATAATATCCCAAATATCCTGCTGAATGAGGTCTCTGGCAATCTCGCCCGTTTCGGCCAGATGCACAGTAAAGTTGTTTTCCTCTAAACCTTTTACTATAAATTCGCTGATGCGTTTATCATCTTCAATGAGTAAAACATTCATAAATGGTATATTATAATGGTTGCTGTTTTGATTAAAACGGAAATGCTTTAATCATCTGATAAGTTGTTTTCAAAAAAATAGGATTATCAAAAATAGCAATTATTTTTTGAACGGTATAAGTGAAGGTAAGTTATTGAAGGTTTTTATTGAATAGCCCCTAGTTTTAACTAGGGGATTTGATGAGAATTTATAATAAGAAGGGTTTATCCAAATGCGCATTTTTTAGCTAAAGCCTTTTCTTAGCTTTTATTTATATCTCCAGCTAAAGCAGGAGGCAATTGATTTTTTAATTAAATGAGAATAAATCTTTGCGTTCCTCTGGTTGAAACCAGAGGCTATGTTCTGAAATAATTATGAATATTTTGCTTCTTACTTTCGCAAATGTCTCGTTCATCTATAGTCGAAATGTGCCTGTAAACCAAAAATTCCGTTAGGAATGAAAAATATTGCAGCAACGTCCCGATAGCTATCGGGACGGCTTGCAATATTGATCGAGTCAAATGGCTCTTTTATTTCGTTGGATATTTTGCAGGATGCTGTGAAGTATGAAAAACAGCATTTAGAAAAACAGTTTTCGATAATTCGTCTACAATAAAGAAAGCAATATATGGGAATTTTTTAAATGGTAGAAAACGATAATTATTATCGTGAAATTGGTAAAAAGGATTTAATTGTAAAGCTTTATATACCTTTTTGTAATCATTCAAAAAGTCTAAAGCAACCTTTTTGCTTGCCTTTAAAATGTAATATTCAACAGTTTCTTCAATGTTTTTTAATGCAATTGGAGAAACGATTATTTTATAGCTCATACTTCTTTTTCAAATCAGTATATAATGATTCAGCATCTGTATAAAGGCTTTTATCCAAATTAATCTGATTATCTAAGATCTCCTGTTGTTCAGCAGATAATTCATAAGACTTTACATTTGCTATTTCAAATTTTATCTTTAGCGCTTTCATAAAAGCTTTTACAGCTTCTATTTGAGAAGCATTTTCTGTATACGCTGTGATGTTAATTGCTTGCATGAGATTAATTTACTAAAGTTGATTTACAAAGTTAAGACAAAACTCTAATTTTAATGTTAATGAGAATAATTTATTTTTTTGAATTAATCTTTCTGAACAAACATCTCATTCTTGCAAACAGTGCTTCGACTTCGCTCAGCCTGACAAATGTTTCATGTTTTTTACGTTCTGTTTGTCATTGCGAGGAGCGAAGCAATCACATTTGCAAAATCAAACTTTGTGTCTTTGGTTAGTGCGGTTGCTTCGTTCCTCGCAATGACAAAAACACAATAAATACTTGCTGAAATATAGATTTCTTATATTTGATAAAAGGAATATATTAATTGAAAGAAAAATCTTTCTTTTTAAAATAGTTTTCTTACATTTGAAGTTCTTAAATCTTCACATTAAGACGTAATAAAATTTGCCCTCGTGCTATGTAGTAAAGCTCCGAAAGGACTTTGACGCCGTGAAGAAGCGTAAGACTGCTAAGGCATGAGGGTTTTTCTTAAATTCTTCACTTTATGAAAACTAACACCCTTTCCAAAGAAGCCGAAACAAGGCTGATTGATTTTTTTAACCATATTATAAATCCAGAAGATATGGCTAAAATTCTAAGACAAGTAAATTGCATTTTAGCTCTTGCCGTAATGCGACAACACGAAACCCTCCAAATTGGTTTAACAAATTTTGAAGACAATTATTATTGGCTCAATGAATTGGCGGAGATTTTGAATCCTTATTTGAGTGAGGAGTAGGATTTTTAAAATGGAAAACCTCGATTTTTTTAGGATCGAGGTTTTATGCTGTTTTAGATTATTTTTTACAATTTATCAATAGGATTATCCAACATGTGCAATAATTTTACCATGTCTAAATATTGTTACTGGTCCGTCTTCCGAAACTTTTATTGAAGTACCAAAAAGGCTAGAATTCCATGCAGCAGTACTTCTTGATCCAGAAAACCTTTCTAATTTGGTTAACTCCAAGGCATTTAATTTTTCCTGTGTTGGCTGACCAATCATGCACGATATATCAAGAACTTCTCCATCTGAGGAAATAACTAAGGCGCCATCAATTTTGGCTGATGACATAATTATTTTTCTTTGGGTTTTGTCGCATATATTTAGATTTTTAATAGTTTCTCTGAGAGTTAAATTAACTCGTTTTTTTTGTTTGTGATCTGGAATAATTTCTTCTAGAAAATTTTTATCGTCTGGAATAAAAATTAATGCTCCATGTCTTTCATATGATAAATTAAGAGATAATCTTAGAACAGATTTAGCAACAACTTCTTGGAATAATTTAGAAAGTACAATAAATATATTAGTATAGTTTAAATAATGCCACTGTCCTTGTGTTTTATAAAATGTAGCACGATTTGGAAGAATAAAATAAATATCGCCGTGTTCAGTTGTAAGTATCATACAGGTACCTTCCACAAGTAAATTAGTTATTGGAATTATATCTTCATGAGGAGATAAAAGAGTATCTATATCATCGCTTGTGCCTGTTGGTATTGAATAAATACCAAAAAGTTCGCCTGCATGTCCGTATCCTGCGAGTCCAACTGTCTGGCCACTCATTGAGCCTCTTAGCCATTTTTCTTTCATTATTCCTTTGTAAAAGGAAAGTGATTTTGGAAATGAAATAAAATTATTAGAAAGAGGTGTTTTTATCCATTCTTTTTGTTTTGTCATAAATAAACAAAAAGAAAAAGGAGTTTTTTCATATTTTAAACTAATGCTATTTTCTACAATTCCTAACCATTTAACCATTGGTTCTGTACTAAATGCAGAAAATTTTGCTATTGCCCTTCTAAATTGAGTTTGTCGAAGTGATATCCAGATTTCAGCGTGAGTCAATTGAGAAGGTAATAATTTTATATCATCGTTAAATACTTTGCAAAAATAATTACCAAATAATAAATCCAGGTTTTGTGCTTTATTAATTAACTTTATTAGGCCCCCTCTGTATATATTCCTAGGTTTATCATTATCATACAATAAAAATACTATTCCTTCTTTGTTATCGCTCCAAAAAAGGTATTGACCTCCTTCTCTTTTATCTTTTGTTAGTTGTAGCTCTTCTATTGATTCATCTTTCCTTAATTCAGATACATCTTCAATTGGAAAAATGTAATGCAATGAAGAAATTAACTCGTTTTTAGTCTTTTCACTTTCATATCTATTTATATTTGTCGACATAGTTGATTAATTTACTCTAATCTTAATAATTTTATTATTTCTTTTTCATATTTTGCATATGAAGAACGGCCTAATTGAATCATTTTTTTTAATTTTTCTAAGTCGTATTCAAACATATTTGTTCCGTGTTTTGGTTCTGGGAAAGAATCGCTGATTCTTAACAAATCCAAATTTGGAAATAATAATTTTGAAATAGTTGAATTACTATTTGTACTTGAATTTAGAACTCGTTCAAAAAAAGCAAACAATCCGATTTTTTTTAAAATTTTTGAAAGTATTCCGTTAGAGTTTTCAATATAATTGCCAACACCAATATTCAAAATATGAAGCTTTTTTTCATCGTAATCAAGAGCTTTGTAAGCATCAATAATTGAATAAAGCGTCGGGTTGTTAGCAATAAAACCACCATCAACAACTTCAATTTTACCATGACTTTCGGTTTCGATTGACATTTTCTCGAAAAAAGGATAAGCAGCGCTTGAACAACGTACTGCAGTTTCAATAGTACAGCCAAATCCTGGTGTAAATGATTGCTTCATGCCGTGCGCCTGACCAAGATCAGTCTTGAATATTAAAGGCATTTGCGTTTCATAATTTAAAGCTACAATTCCTATATTTGTTTTAAATTGATTGAATTTTTTAGTGCCAAATATTTTTTTACCTTCTCTCTCTAGAGCTTTACTTTTACCTGATTTAGTTCTACATTTCATTATTTTAGGAATAAGATCTAAATACAATTTTTCAATATCGTCAATTTTATAGCCTAAACCTATAAGTGCAGCAATTATAGAGCCTGTGCTAGTTCCATAAATTAAACCAAAGTGTTTATATAATGGAGAACCAAGTTTAAGTTCAAGTTCTTTAAGAACTCCAAGTGTATAAACTCCTTTTGAACCACCACCATCCAAAACTAAAATATTTAAATTTGATTTTTTCATTTATATTCATTCCAAAATTTAATCAATTGAGTTACAAAAGTTGTTGCATCTTCTATATTCCATTGCAAGTCACTTGTGCCAAATAATTTGTCTTGTTCGTTTTGAACGAGATAATTAATCATCATACCATTCTTTAAATCACGATCGAACTGATTTATTATTGATATAGCAATCTCATTATATGCATTTTTTCTAAAATTTATATTATCAGAATTGTAAATTAAGCACTCCAAGAAATATGATGGAGCAAGTTTCTTGTCAATGTACCCACGATTAACCATGGTTGCTTTCATATTTTTAAAAACTCTTACGGTTGGTTTAAAATTTCCAAATGTATTTTCTGATTGATTTTTAATACTCCCGTTTTTAAGATGAATCTTAGGATAGTTAATGATACTTCTATTTGGCATTTCATGTTCAGTACGAAAAATTATCCCTTCGATATATTTTTCAGTATATGGTAAATAAGAAATATATTTTCGATAAGGATTACATACTATTACATCACAATCTAGTCTATTAGAATCTCCTTTAACTAAAATTGCTTTGTTGCCAATAACTACATTACTTTCCCCATAACAAGATTTAAGTTGTTTAACAATTGAAGCTTTGAATGATTCTAAGCTATATTTTGCGTCAGAATAGTTAACATCAAATGCTTGTTTTTGTGATTCATTTAAAGCTGATAAATTTTTTGAAAAAATCGACCTAAATTCAACTACTAAATCAACGTCACTATTTCCATAAATATTTGTGTAATTTGGATAGGAACCTTGTAAATAGGTTTCGTACCGTACATCACTTTTCCAATTTATTTTATTAATACAATTTACTACACTTTTATGTGTATTTGCTGAAGATTGTACAGCACCTTGATGTGACCAAATTTCAAGTTGACTCTCGGGTATTGCCATATTTATATGATTTTAAATATATGAAACAGTTGCGTTTTTTCCACTTTTACTTTTGGCGCTTTTCATTGCGTCAAAAGCTCTATCAAGAATTGTTTTTTGATTGTCAGTCTTAGGATTGAATTCAACTACACCGCAACATACAGATAGTAATACAGGGACATGATTGCCGGAAATTTGGATACTTGTTTTAGCTATATTCTCCCGTTTTCTATCAGCAGCTTTTACAGCATTTTCAAGAATTGTTTCTTTGGTAATTATTATAAATTCATCCCCTTTTGTATGTTGTCTATAAATTTTATCTGTTATTCGATTATCACTTTTAAGTAAAGTTCCAAATTTCATTAAAACTTCATCAGCAATGCTTAAGTCATATTTAGTGTTAAAATTCTTGAAGTCATCAATATCCATTAGGATTATTGAAAATGTCTTATTTTCAGATTTTGCCCATTCGATTGTCTTATCTAAATCTTCTGATAATGCCCTGTGGTTAGGGATTCCGGTCATTTCATCTGTGTGCAAATCTTGTTTGATTATAGCAAATCTTTTTTTATTAAATAGGAATAGGACAATTACTGTAAATGTAATAACTAATAGTATAATAAGTCCAAATAGTAAAGTGTTGATTGTGATGTTTTTAGACAATAAACTTCCAAATGTAGTATCTTGAGGAACTAATTTCAAAACTAAATAAGTTAGAATAATTACAGTCAAATATTTCAGAATATCATATAAAGCTTTAGCAAGCGCATCATCTTTTAATTTTTTATAAGAACTTTTTAAATATTTTATCATTACTTGTTTTTATTGTTATTCAGTTGGATAATAAATATAAGCTTGTGTTTTCTAATTATTATTTATCCAAAAATATACAATTTTAACTACAATCATTTACGGATTACCTTAAATTGCAATTATATATTTTCGTGTCTTTAATTTTGCTTAGAACAAAAAAAGGACAGCCCCTCCAATTAAAGAAGAACTGCCCTTTTAGGCAAATTTTAAATTTGCATTCCTAAGAATGCGTACAGTTTTTGGTAATCACTAAATTGAAGACTAAAACGCAGGTTATTCGTTTATGACATCGCCTTCCTTAGTTTCTTCGCTGGCAATTTTTACCAG
>Ga0157370_10003597_pt1 | contig 18127 bp, 12 predicted proteins | sample C35metaG_FD_113463 | JGI IMG/M metagenome (GOLD analysis project Ga0157370, IMG submission 113463) | Corn rhizosphere microbial communities from Kellogg Biological Station, Michigan, USA - C3-5 metaG | ecosystem: Host-associated > Plants > Roots > Rhizosphere > Soil | place: USA: Michigan...
CGCAGCGCGTTCTTTGCAGCGGCGGCAGTAGGCATGGTGACCCTGGCTTTCCAGTCGCTCACTCTGCCGTGCCTTGCACCGCGCCGGCCGGCAAGACTGCGCACCGTTCTGGAGGTATTGCTGTGCCCGGGCATCGCCATGGGCATGTTCGGTTGTGTACTGGTGCACAGCGGGCACTTCGCGATGTTCACTTATGTTCGGCCATTCCTTGAAGGGACTACCGGCATCGGCCCGCAAGGGCTGTCACTGATGCTGCTGGGGTTCGGTGCGGCGAACCTCGTCGGCACGCTGTTGGCCGGCAGGCTGCTGGAGCGCCACCCGCTGGCGACGCTGGTGTTGATGCCCGCGCTGGTCGGCGTCGCAGCACTGGCATTGGTGTTGTTGCCAGCGTCGGTGCCGGGGCAGGCGGTACTGCTGGCGATCTGGGGCCTGGCCTTTGGTGGTGTGCCGGTGGCGTGGTCGAACTGGGTCGCCAACGCGGTACCTGATCAGGCGGAAAGCGCCGGGGGCATGGTGGTGGCCTCTGTGCAGTCCGCTATCGCAACGGGCGCAGCCGCTGGCGGTGCGATGTTCAGCCTCGGAGGAAGTGCAGCCGTATTCGTGGCGGCGGCCATGCTGATGCTGCTGGCCGCGTTACTGATTGCGTTGCGTGTGCGCGTGCCTTCTGTCCATGGCGTTCGCCAGGCCAAACCCGCGTTGCACCTTTGATCCGGTTTGCCAAACCGCTTCGAACGCGTTCGTAATCAGGAGATGCCGCAAAGGAAGCCTAGAGACTGTCAGGGGTCCCCGAAAAACATTTTGACATGGCTCTAGGACGGTTATTTCAGGTCGAAAAAAAGAGTTGTGCCCCTATTTTTGCCCCCACTTGCAACGGCTGTGCTAGCGATCGTGAATGGCGATTCCTGATAAACACCAGTGTGGCTTTGCCTGGCTTTCAGTGTACTCCCTGAAGTCAGTATTTAATCTTTCTTGTGACAGTCCTCAGCCTGCCTCGGCGTTGCGTTGCAGTATTTTTTTGCTGCAATGCAATGCAATGCAATGCGTCGGCAGCAGCCTTCCATCTGCGTGCAATCGCTTTGTTTCTTGTTTCGGATGTGTACCAGGATCATGCTATAGATAAATTCTGCTCAAATTGTGAGATCGCTGTGGAAGTGTCGCTCGATGGAATGAGCTTGGTTGAATCAATTGCACGAGACCTCTCTGCGCCCGGCATGATCCCTGTGCTTGCGATCGAGTGTGCTCTCGAAGCACATCTGCATGAGCGATTCGCAGGAGCTTTCTCGGACATCCTGGTTAAGCCGCCCAGGGTCAAATTCCACGCGATGTACTTCAAGCAACGGTACGCTTCGCTGCCAGTCCTTCTTGGTAGTGAATACGAGACTTGGTGTGTTGCCGCTAGCATAGAACTGACCCAGTTACCAAAATCTTACTGACCCAGGCTCCTACCGGGTAAACCATTATCAGCTTTAGATATTTACTGATTGATGCTTGGACAGTGTGGGATCGGCAGCTGGGTCAATTCGGCGCCAGCCGTAACAGTGAAACAACCCCGACCGCGCAGAAACACCTGTATTGTGAGGTGGGTTGATAAATAAGTTGGGCAGGGCGACCCGCTATGCAGTCGCCCGCTCATAACGCTGTAATGTTCCTCGCAGCGTCTCGAGCAATTTATGGCGCAGTTCCACAGGTTGCTCGACCACCAGTCCATCGCCCTGCGACAGCATCCACCAGTTCAGCTGCCAGCTGTCACTGACTGTCGCAGTCAGGCGGTACCCACCTTCGCAGGCCTGCAGCGCCATGTCTTCTGCCAAGGGTGTTTCCCGCAGCAGGCGGGCGAGGCTTTCGCTGACCCATGCCTGCAAACTGATCTTCTGCGGGCCACCGAATTGCAAGGCATCGCTGGCAAGGTACTGGGGAAGGTCGAACTGAGCCGCGCCTTCGCAGGCAGCCGGCATGATCTCGACGTTGAGAAACCGATGCACTGCGTACTGGCGCAGGTCCGAATAATGATCGGCGGTACCGATCAGGTAGGTGGCTACACCACGTTGCACCAGCGCCAGAGGGTTCAGCGTCAGTTCACCGGTCTTGTTGCCATGGGCGGAGTAGTAGCGGCAAGCGATCTGACGTTCTTCGAGAAGGGCCAGTTGAATCGTCTCGAGAATCTCCGCCGAGATGCTCGGCGCCTGCAGGTTGAGCTCTGGGCGAACACTGGCAACCTTGCTCATCCAGCGCGCCGCCAGGTTTTCATCGGCCATGTTCTCGAGCTTCTTGCGCGCATGCTGGAAGCGGCCCTGCAGTGCCTTGAGCATTCCGTTGGGCAGCAGCGGGCGAATGGTGTCTTCGATGAGTGTCAGGCTCAACGCTTCACTGACGCTCATACCGGGCAGGTCGATGCTTGCCCCCGGGGCCCAGTGCCAGCCGAACGGTTTGCCTCGGTCATTGCACGTCAGCGGGAACACGCGCGATAGTTCGATCAGGTCGCGTTCGACGGTACGTTTGGTAATGCGGTAGCCCGTATCCCGCATTTTTTCGAGCAATTCACCGCTGGTGATGCCGGGGCCCTTGGTGGGTAGCTTGTGTAGCAGTTCCCATTGTCGGCTGATGGTGTCGCGGGAGCTGATTTGTGGCAATTGCGAAGCTTCCTTGTCAAAGCCTGGGCGGCGGCGGGCTACCCGGATGGGTAGCCCTTGGCCGCCTCCGGGCAGCAGATCTTTCAGGTAGGCAAACAAGTAATGCGCCTGCAGTGCCAGGCGCAAGATGCCCCGCCGCAGGGGGGCCTATCGTGTGGTGTCAGCCTTGGAAAACATGCTTGATCAGGAATGCTTCCAGGTTGTCATCCAGGGTACGGACGACTCCACCGTTGGGGGTAGCCCACAGCACCACCCGCTGACTGCGGTTGTCGTACAGGTAATATTGGCCGTCTCCCAACTCCAGCAGCGGTACCGCAGTTGCCGGGTAGCTGGCGTCCGATGCCAGGTCCTTGTAGGCATTGAGTGCATGCAGGAAGTAATCCTCCGGCACGCCAAGGCCATAGGTTTCGTAGGCGTCATGGGCAATCACGCCGAAGCGCTCCAGGTACTCCCGGTACTCGTTGGCGAGTTCGAATCCCAGGTTCGATTCGAGCGCATCGATGTTTGCCTTGGTAGCAGGCCGGGTAGCTGCCTGTTGTTCTGCGACCAGTTTTTCCAGTGTTTTCATGTAGGCACTCGCTTACCGTTGGCTCTCGATCTGTTCGGCTCGCGCCTTCCAGTATTCCTTGCGTTCCTTGTCGAAATCGTCCCGTGCGATTTCCGACTCTTTCAGCTTGTTGTGCAGCACATTGTCATTGCCATTGCCCCTGTGCTCATCGCGTGTGAGCTCGGCCAGGGGAGAGTCCTGCTTTTGCCCAATATGGTGCAACTCGATCGGCCGGCCCTGCGCATCGAGCGGGGCGAGGCCCAGCTTCATGCGCTCCAGGTTGGTGCGGTCGAATGCATCTTTCTGATCGTAATCGATATCGGTGCGGATCAATGCATCCTTGCCGTTGACCTGGGCCGGCTCCAGGTTGGCTTCTTCGTAGATACGCGCTTCGGCCTCGCTGTTGATGACGTCCAGCAATTCCTTGGGGAAGCCGAGCTTCTCCAGCCGTTCGCGGGTTTCGTCACCCATGCCAGGCAGCTCGAGGCGGTTTTCCTGGGTCAGCACGATCGGCCGATCCAGCTGTGCGATGATCAGGCATTTGTCGGGTGTTTCCCTGGCGAGCAGGGCGAGGCGGGAGGGGCCGTCAGCCTTCTCGATGGCAAAGTTCTCGAAGTTCACCGGACGCTTCCTTTTTCATGGTGCGCGTGCCACATCGCGTAAATGTCGAGGTGGCTTTCGTGCTGCAGGCTGTAGTCTTTCATCAGGCATTGCTGAGCGGCGAGGGCCAGCTCGGCTGAAAGGCCGTTGGCACTCTGTTCGAGCAGCCCGTCGAGCAATTGGTCCAGGTGCGTGTAGTCATTGGCCTCCTGGATGATCTGGTTGACCTGGCGGCGGCAATTCAGCGTATCCACCACCAAGCGCGCCAGGCGCTCGAAGGCTTCCGTTCGCCAGATGCCTGGTGCCTGCTGGTTACGGTACTGTGTGACGATCTGCAACAGGTTGATGCGGGTGCGAGCAGGCAATGGCAGTGCGCACAGGCCCTGCTGCAGAAGGTCGCAGTCAATCTGGGCAGGCGTAACCACGCGCTGGCTGAGCAGCAGTTTCAGCAGTTGGCCGTTGAAGTCACTGCGTGCGATGCCCGCCGTAGCTTGCGGCTGGTATTGGTAGGGCGCTTCCTCGCCTTTGAACTTGCGCACCTGGCACATTACGGGTTCGAGCCAGTCATTTTGATAGACGATGGCTACACCCTTGGGGAGCCGGGCGATCTCGTCCAGTTGCTCGTCATCCAGCGCCACGGACTTACCGATCAGGCGGCGATCGGTTTCATCGGGCAGGCGCATGATGATCTTGGTGTTGGTGTTGCGAATCGCGGCAATGTCCACGGCATGGGGTGATTGGTCTGCGATGATGAAACCTTCACCATAGGTGCGCATTTCGGCAATGGCATTGGTCAGCATTTCTACAGACTTGGCCATCAGCCCCGCACCTTCGGCGCCGCCTTCCGGGCTGCGTTTGAGGATGTTGTGGGCTTCTTCGAGCACCGTGACGTGGCGCAGGGGCTGGTTCATGCCGCCGTGGGCCATGCGGTGCTCGCTCAGGCGCATCACCAGGATACCCATGATCAGCGCCTTGGTTTCCGAAGAACCGATGCGGCTGAGGTCGACGATCACATTGCTGTCGAACAGTACGTCGTTGTCGATTTCGTCGGCCACGAACAGTTGGCCATTGAGGCCGTTGGTTAGTGACCGAATCCGGGTCGACAGTGAGCCGATGTAGTTGCCTTTGAGCTCCTGGGAATAGGCCGACGCCTCGATCACTTCCTGTAGCGTTTCCAGCAGGTCGACGAAGGTGGGGAATATTTCCTCGTTGTAGCGGTTGCTCGAGCTTTCCAGGTCCCAGCCGCAGCGCAGGTAGGCTTGCAGGATTGCGTCCTTGAGCACTGCGGGCATGGCTGCGTACATCGGCCAGCAGACGTTGAAGATCTCCACCAGGCGGTCGACATGCTCGAGCACGTGGATCGCTGCCGGGAAGCGGAACGGGTTGATTCGCAACAAGGCGCTGTGCGCCGGGTGGGTGCCGAGCACAGTCACGTCGCTGCGATGGCCGAACACATGTTTGTATTCGCCCTTGGCGGGTTCGATGACAAGGAATGGCACGCCAGCGGCGCTGACCTGGTCGAGCATTTCGTAGAGCGTGTTGCTCTTGCCTGCACCTGTGGAACCGCTGATGAACACGTGGCTGGACAGCTGGTCCATGTCCAGCTCGATGGTCTGCGGCAGGTTTTCCCACAGGTGACGGATGTTGCCCAAGGACAGCTGTCTGGCGCCTGGGCGCCGCGTGGTCTGGCCGTCTAGGCGCTGCACCTTGCGCCCGAATGCCTGGGTTTCGACGACCGACACGGTTGAAGTGGAGCGCCGTGGCAGGCTCAGCTGGATTGCCATTTCCTTGCCGGAAATCAGCGTAGCAGGGGTCACGAACGGCACCGGCACGCGGCTGGCGAACGCAGGTTTGAGTTCGGGATGGCTGAGGCGCGTGAGCCATTCCAGCACCGCAGACTTGTTGCTCGACGTCCAGGTGGTGAGCGCAAAGTCTTCGTGGCTGGATTTGCTGCCGCGTACCAGGCCCAGGAAGATACTTGCCAGCGATTCGGACGAGGCGCTGCTGTCGCCGATGAAGTAGGCAGCAGAATTCCAGCCGCCGTAGGTCTTGGCTTCGTCGATACGTTGCAGATGGTGATCAATCCTGCCCAGCAGCTGCTCGATGGTCTTGTCTACCGATTCGATCGACAACTGCCGGTTGCTACCGCTGGTGCGGTTGACCGATTGGCTGTCGGTCGTGCTGCTGGTGTGGGTTGTCGACTGTGTACGGGCAGAAGACTCACTCCAGGACGTGCCATTGCTTTCGCTGGTGCCTCTGGTAGCCGAATGGCTAGTACCTGTGCTGCGTGTTTCATTGAATGCAGCGGCGATGCCTGACCCAACCTGAGCACCGACCACCGCGCCCACCGGGCCCAGGAACGACCCGGCAAGCGCGCCGATGGCGCTACCGGCAATGGCGGCTGCCTTCGAGGCTTCGGTTTGCGAACTGAAGCTTTCAGTGGTGCCGTTGGTCTCGCTGGTGGAGGTACCGGTCGTATGGCTGGTGCCGCGAGTTTCGGTAAGGCCAAGGCTGTGGCCAAGGGAGGTGCTCAGGCCTTGGCTGATACTCAGGCCAATGCTGTCGCTGTCTTGCTCGCCATAGGAAAGCTGCTGTTTTGCCAGCGGCGAAAGTTGGGTCGCCACCTGTTCGTAGCCGATACGGATGGTATCCAGTTTCTGCGAAGAAACGGGTTCGGCCAGGATCAGTGCCTGGTATTCGCGCCGCTCTGCTGCGTCGATGAAGCGCTCCAGCCCCTGCATGAAGTGGTCGCGGTTTTCAGTCGACAATGCAGGTACGCCCGTGACAGCGGTAATGCTGGCAGATGGGTTGCTTTTCTCGTTTTCGAGCTTGTCGAGCAGCGCATTGGCGTCCTGGACGCTCAGCGGTTGCAGCGCACTACCCGGGAAGTGGCCTTTGAAGGTCTCGCGCAGCAACTCGCCGGAGTTGTGGCCGAGCATCTTGCCGGGTTCGCCACGGGTGCCAATGAACAGTTCAGTCTCGATGCCATTGGAGCGCAGGAACAGGAACACCGTATAGCCAGCGGCGCCCAGTGCTGTGTAGGCCGCAGTGGTGCTTTCCAGCACCGACTGCTTGTTGTCCTGGACGATGCGCTCGACGCGGAATATCCGCAGGTCGCTGGCGCGGTTCAGGCTGATGCGCTGGTTTGAAGCGATGACCGGGTACTGCTCCAGTTCGCTCAGGTAGCTACGGTTGATCAGCGCACGCCCAGCGGCCAGGGTGAGCGTGGCGTTCTGCTGGATCTCGCGGATTGCCAGCGGGGTCAGGGTCGAGGTTGCCATGGCGTTATTTCACCAGCGCAACCAGGAAGACCACCAGCGCAGCCAGGGCGCCGCCGACAAGCAAAGCGGCTTTGAAGACTGGGTTGCGGTCGTTGTCTGCGGCGCGGGGTTGCGATTGGTGGCTTTGGTGAGCCTGGTGCGACTGTTGTGACCGGGAGTTCTGCGGTTGGGGGCGGTGCGAAGCGGGTGCGGCTTGGTCTGCGTTGGCTCTGGCGCTGGCACGTGGTTTCGGTTGCACGGGCGCGAAGCCCTCTACGCCTTGATGGCGCAACAAATCACGTACTTCGATCAGGTGCAGGAAGCGTTCCTGGGCGTAGTTGGTCTTGAGGTACACAACCTGCAGCTCATAGTACTCGCTCGTCCACAGCTTCTGGTCAGACTCCATCGCGCGCGCGAAGGACTTCTCAGAATAAGCTTCCAGAAGCGCTGGAACCTGCTTGGCCGCCCAGGCCAATGCAGCACGAAGGTCGGCAGAGGTCAGGCGATTGTCATCCAGTTCCATGCGCAGCGCGGTCCGGATGGTGAGCAGCTCGCCTTCCTGTACGAACTTCCTGAGGTTGGAGGATGGCTCATAGTTCGACTGCACGTTGACGTCACTCTCGGCTTGCGGTTTTGGAGGCGTTTGCGTAGGCACAAAACCTTTCACCCCGGTTTTGCGCAGGTGCTCGCGAACGGCAAGCAAGTGCTCAATGCGCTCCCGGGCGAAGTTCTGCTGAGTGAGCCACATTTGACGAGTCAGGTAGTCTGCACTCCAGCTCACGGGGTCGGGGTCAAGGGCATTTTTCCCAACCCCTGGCTCGAAGGCCACCAGCAGCTCCGGAGACTGTTTCTCGGCGCGATCCAGAAGGTCATTGAGCAGGGCGGTGCTGGCATTAGGGTCCTTGATTGACAGCAGATAACTCTTCCTGGCTTCGGCAAGCATATCGGTGGTCATGGTGGGGCTCCTTAAATAGCCAATGTGCTGTCGAGCTTGGTTTTGAAATTGTCGATCCAGGCACGCAGTGCCTTGGCTTCGGAAACTGCAATCTCGCGGGCGTTTCGGTCTGTGGTTTTGGAGCTCAAGGATGTCAGCAGTTCGGCAAATTTGAGGTCAAATTCGCGGGTCATGAATGCAACGTATTGTTCGATCAAACGGTCCTTGCCAACTTCAATTTCCCTACGAGCGTTTTCGACCAAGCGTGTGAATTCGGCCTGGATTCGAGTGGAGCGCTCCTGCCAGAACTTCTCGAGATCGACGTAATTTTCGTTGCCGTAATCCCGTACCGTTCGGGTCGAGCCCCAGGAGAAGGGGTTCCACCAAGAGCTGTCGCTTACCTCACGTGTCCCAATGACAACGCGTTTTACTTGAATATCATCCTGGCATACGGACAGATTGAACGAGATGTTCGAGGCCGCCTGTTTAAGCCCCTCGAAAATTGGCAGGTTCAAGCTCTCGGTGCCTTGGAAGATTTCTGTGACGTAACGCTGATACTCGGTATGCAGGTCTTGGCGGATAAGCTCTTGGCTGGAGACGAACACCGACTCGTACTGGTTCACCAGCTTCCGATGGTTGAACTGCAGCAGCTCTTCCGCTTCTTGCACGCGCGCTTCGGCAATGCTTACTCGAACGTCGTTTTGCATGAAGTTTGCGCCCAGCTGCTTGATGATGGGCCCAATAACGGCTTCCAGCTTGGCCAGCTCAAGCTCTGTGTCTCGCGGGAACGCCTTGCCCTCGCGCTCCAGCTTGTCTTTGTAAGCTGCTGTGTCGAAGCCTTTCTCCTGCCGCTGCTGCAGGCCCTGGATCTCCTCGTTCAGATGAGCAAGGGTCCTTTCATCTTGTTGCAGTTGTTCGATCAAGTCAGTTTCATTCAAACCCACTCGAATGGCGTGACCCAAGGCTTCATAGGCGCGTTTGAGCCGGTGCGGCAGGTTGTACTTGTCGATGTACTCGTCGATCATCGCTTCGACTGCCGGCAAGCCGCTGCTGAGCAGCAACGGGGAGTGGCGTTTTTCCTGCAGCGAGCGATGCACGCGAGAGGTGATCGGCATGTACTGCAGCATGTTCATGCTTGGCTCTTCGCTGAACATGTCTGCCATCGACTTATGCTCGTTGCGCTCCTTGCGCGTGTGCAGGTCGCTCGGTTTGCGGATCAAGCGAGTGAGGTTGGCAGAGATCGGATAAATCAGGGGGTTCTGAATACCATTACTGGTGAGGTACTGGTTCACACGCTTGAGTACAGAAGGGATATCTTCTCCCTGCTCAGGATCAAACACGTCCATTTTGTTGATCACGAAGATGAAGCGATCCTTGCTTTGCTTACCACCCTTGCGCATGGTCTCGGCGACCAGGCCGAGCAGATTGCTGTCATCGTTGGTGCCCAGCTGGCTGGCATTCAGCACATACAGGATAAGCGGGTTGCGCCGGGAATCCTGAATGAAACTCATGGTCTTGAGCTGATGCTCTTCATCCTGGCTATTGTTGGGGCCAGGGGTGTCAGTCAGGACCAGGCGCACGTCCTCGCGCTCGCGAATCGCTACGATGTTGCCTTCGATATCGATCAGCTGGGTGTCCTCGAGTTGGTTCCACTCTTTGAGGCATTCCAGGTCGACATTGTCAGCCGCACCCACTTCTTCACCTTTGCGGTTGAAGCGTTTGGCCGAGAATCGATCGGTCATCCGATCATTGTCCGTGATCCGGGCAATTGTCGCAGTCGTCGCTTCGTTCGCCGCAGGCAGCAGGTCGCGCCCCAGCATCGCGTTGATCAATGTCGATTTACCCGATGACATGGTCGCGACGACATAAACATCGAAGTCACGGTTGAACGCTTCTTCGATGGACTTGCGAACCTGCTCGTTGTCAGCGATGAACTGGTCGAACTGAGGGTGCTCGCGCGCCTCGGCCATTAGGGCGCGGATCTGCTCCAGGCGTTGCTCGGTAGGTACGGTCTGGTGCCACTCCAGTTCCACCTGCATGCCATCGGCAATGGCCACATTAGCGGCTTCTTGGATATCCAGGAAGTCAGACTCAACACCTGTAAAAGCGACATGGAAGCGATTGTCGCCATTGAACAGTTCGCTCAATTCATCGAACAGTTTTTCGACCCACAACTGCAGGCGCGACTCCTTGTAGCTCGACAATTTGCAGCCTTCTGCCGGGGCCTGGTCGTTGATCGAGAAAATCGTTTCGACAGTGAAAGGGTTGTGCGTGATATGGATGCGGTTCATGGATTCTTGATCGATTGACGTTGATGTTTGATCAGGGCTTCTACGGTCTTCAAACCGCTGATGGCCACCAATTGCTGCAAATCGTTTTTTTCGCAGGCTTGCGCGTCGAGCGCTTTGAGCTGACGTTGCCGTTCCAGGCTGTTGAGTGCCTTGAATACGTCTTTCTTGATAGCGTCTGGCACCACCGTGGCGTGAAGCAGCGAGCGCTTGTTTTCCTGCAGGTAGGCAAGCGCCTGGTGAAGCCTAAGCCGCTGCGAGCGAGTCAAGGTCTGGGCCTTGAGGGCCTTGCGGGCATAGAGCGCGACGTTGGCCATGGTCGGGATGATGATCGGTTGGTCAAAGCCGATAGCTGTGAGGTAGCGGTGAGCCTTGCCGACATAGGCATCAATGGTCTCACCCGTCTCAGGGTCCAGCAGGTCGACTTTGTTTAGGATGAAGTAGATCGTGTGGTCAGGTCGGGTCGCGAGTTCATCTCGAATTTGCGCCAGCAGAGCGCGATCATCCTGCGTGCCCAGTTGGCTGGCATTAAGCACATAGCACAGGGCTTTGAAAGAAACAGTGCGTACCGCTTCGAGCATCAGTTCTGCATGCTTGTGGTCCTGGCTGTTGTTGGGGCCAGGGGTGTCATGCAATACCAGGCCAGATGCAGGGCTGGGCACGATCTTGAAGTTGCCTTTCAAGCAGATTCGCTTCACTTCGCTGTTGGCATTCCAGTCACGAAGCATCGCGGCTGAAGTGTCCTTGAGCCGCGCAAGCTCTTGATCATTATGCGAGTAACAAGCACCGTCAAAGGCCTGCGCGCCTTGGCGATGTTCGACACGCGTCATGCAAGCGGTAGTGGCTTCGTTGGCGGTGTGCAGCAGTTCTTGCCCGATCAGGGCATTGATGAACGATGTCTTGCCTGCACTCATGGTCGCCAATACCAACACATCGAAGGGGGCGCTACTTGTCTGACGAGGCCTCGTTTTTCCAGAGCGAGCCACTGACCTTGTTGCATGCTTCATGTTTTTTCTCGGTCCTGTTGATCTGATGGCATTCACGGCGATATGGAGAGTGTTGTTAAAAAATATGGCGGGAGGCGAGGGTATTCGCCCTGTCCGCTGGAGACAGGCTTGCACGAAGTAGCGACAGGTTGAGTCGCAAGCTCCATGCAACTAGTCAGATCATCGAGGCGGCGTACCCGTTACGCGAGGTACAAGACGAGCTTGGGGCTGCATCCAGCGGCTGATGATTCCGATCAGGCTGAATGAGAAAAAGACTGTGAGCAGGCGCAAAGTAACGTCCTTGTATCAGTTGGTGGCACATTGCTACTGATGGCAGTATCGCACCTTACGAGCTATCGACGTCAAGCAGAGAAACTTGAATACCACCAAGGTCTGAGAGTGCGGCATCGGGCGCAACTGCATCGAGAAACTGAGGTTGGAACCTGTTGTGGTTACGCAAAAGGGGTAAGAGCCGTGCGGCTGCGCAGGCAAGGACGACCCAATTGAATAGGGCGCGAGAGGTGACGCCGTTGATGAGATTTTGCTGGATCGGGTAGGGCATGAATTGATGCCCGAGAGTGTCCCCGGGCCTCTGGCTTACTGCAGCAATTATGCTTCTGCAAGGAATGCGTCCTCAGCATCCATTTCATTCATGATGTTTTCAATGATGATATCGCGCATGTCACGTATTTCTTTGGGGTAGCGGTTGGTGTGTTGCTTGCAGTACGTGGCCATCAACTGCTTGGCGTGCTTTTTCTCCGTTACTGCGATTAATGCAGACTGTCATCGCGACAATGTGATGGTCAGGATATTGCTCAGAGGCTTGTCAGTTTCCGGGCAGCCTCTACAGTGTTGCCGCTAGCATAGAACTGACCCAGCTACTGAAATCTCACTGACCCAGGCTCCTACGGGGTAAACCATCATCAGCGTCAGATATTTACTAATTGGTGCTGGGTCAGTGTGGCATCGGCAGTTGGGTCAATTCGGTGTCAGCCGCAACAATTTGGATATCGATGTAAATCAAACTTCTGGTAGCGCTTTTGAATAAAATGGCCTTGTGCCATTATTTCGGATTTAATCGTTCCTTCCCGAGCGCTGGACGCCGGAACCAGTACAAGGACTGTTCTATGAACCAAGCCGTGAGTGAGTGGCCGTTTGTCACACGATTGTCATTGGACGTGGAAGGCATCGCTGTCGCCTCCACGAGTCTCAATAATGTATTCAGCGGCAAGCGGATTCCCTCCAGCGACGGTGGGGGCATCTTCGGCCGGCTGCATCTGCCGGAGTATCAGAGGCCCTATCGCTGGAACGAGGAGCAGTTGGGGAGGCTGCTCGACGACTTGCGCTGCTTCTTCAGCAGCGATGCGCCGGACCATGATTTCTACCTGGGCAGCATCATCTTGCACCAGGAGGGAGGCGACGGACGCCAGCGTGGTCTGCTCAACATCATTGATGGACAGCAGCGAATCACCAGCCTGGCCTTGTTGCATTACCTCCAGTACGGCCAGAGGGGGGCGCCGGAGCTGAAGTTCAACGCGCCGGAGAGCCATCGACGCATCCAGCTGAATCTTCGCTGGCTGGAGCAGCAACGCCTGCCGCGAATCGACTTCACCCGTATCAACGTGACCCTGGTCGTCACTCGACGCGAAGACGACGCCTATCGTTTCTTCGAAACCCAGAACACCTCGGGTGTGCGTCTGGGCGGTGCCGACATCGTCAAGGCTTATCACTTGCGCAGCGTTGCGGCCGCAGTCCAGGACGATTTCGCACGGACCTGGGAGTCGCTCGGCGACCTCAAACCGTTGGTCGCGGCCTTCATGAAGTCTCGGCACTGGCAAAGTTTGCGCTGGCGCGACGTCGCCAGCGATCGGGATCCGCTGCTGGAACGCAAACAGATCGTCACGGAGCTTGCCGAACTTACGCTTCCCGACAACGGCGACATCGCCTATCGGTCTTTGCAAGTGCTCCGCGATGCCTGGGGTAAGGAAACACAGACCGTCCAGCCGGGTTATGCCATGCGCCAGCCGCTGGGCACCGGGGTCAATACCATGCGTGTCGTAACCTACTTCCAGGGCTTGCGAAAAACCTTGCTTGAAGTCGACAAGACGGCCAAGGAACCCACGTTCGCCTACTACTACAAGCGCTTGGCCCATGACGCCTGCGGCAGCGTGTTTCTCAGCCGTGCTTTTGATTGCGCGTTGCTGATGTACGCAAGCCAGTTCGGCACTTCCCGTCTGCTTGAAGCCAGCCTGTGGATGTTCCGGATGATCTTCTCCTATCGCTTGATCAAGGAGGTCAGCGTCCGGGAGGATGGCGTGCAGGCGCACCTCAGGCACAACCCATTGCTGGACTGGATCGCCAGTGCCCACACCCATCACGAGCTGTTGAGTTACCTGCGCGACTACACCTATACGGCCACTGCTGAACACCTGGATAAAAACAGTATCAAGAAGCGCTTCGCGGAGTCGGTCGGCTTTACTCTAAGCCTGCAACTGCCCTGGCCCGATCCGCAGCGGGTGGCCGTTGAATATGACGCGCAGTTGCGCAGCGCCATCGAACGTATCAGCCGCGACGACCTCGCCTGCCAAGGAGGCAAATAATGAGCGCCCTGGTCCAATCCCACGTGCAGTCTGCCGCCACGCTGTGCGCTCAGGGCATATCGTTAACCATTCCTTGCTACCAGCGCCCCTACGTCTGGCCCGCCGACGCCGTGGAGGAACTGCTCGAGCAGATCATTCAGGCCAGCGAACCGGACACCGACGGCCGACCGTTGCAGGCGCATTACTTCATCGGAACGGTGCTGAGCAGCGTGGTACCACCCAACGCCAATCCTGATGCGACCATGACCTACGAACTGATCGATGGTCAGCAGCGAATGACCACCTTGATGATCCTGGCGCTTGCCTTCCGCGCGTTGAAAACTGGCTCGCCGCTATGCTCACTGGTGGTGCTGGGCAACGTTCCGCGCCTTACCTTCAATATCCGCGACGAAGTCCAGGCCCAGTTGAGTGCGTGGGCGGGCCTGACCGAGGAGAAGCCGCTGGATAAGGAGGATGCTGCCAATCCTTATCTGGTTCATCTCAACGCCGCCCGCAAGGTCGCCGGCGATCGTTTGCAACGCTTGCGCGCCACAGGAGGTGAGCAGGCCCTGGAACGGGTGGGTGACTACCTGTTCAACCAGGTCACGTGGGTCAACAATGTCATGCCGGCGGGCATGGACCTGAACAAGTTGTTCGCCACGCTAAACACCAGCGGCGTTCAGCTTGAGCAGACGGATATCCTCAAGGCCCGCCTGATGTCGCGGATCAAGCATCACCGCACCACGTATGAAGGGATCTGGCAGGCCTGCGAGGACATGGGCAACTACTTCGAAAGGAACCTGCGTGATGTCTTCGCCGATGTCCGCTGGAATATGGTGGGTATCAATGACCTCCTGAGCCACTCCTTCGATCTCTTCTCCCTGGATCGTCCTGCTGCCGGTCACACCAAAGGCCGGTCTATCGACGAAATCTCGTTGCTGAGAATCCAGGCCGAGCAGGTGGACGAAACCGAGAACAAGGATGAGGCTCGCTATCAATCGATCGTCAGTTTTGGCCTGTTGCTGATGCACGCCTACCGCATCTACCGCCATGCGCAGGGGGCTAAAGACATCGGTTTCCGTTTGAACGACGGTAACCTCAACGCCTGCTTCTCACGCTTCGTTGAAAATGCCAGCGCAGCGCAAGCCAAGGCATTCATGGAATGCCTTTGGAGTGTGCGCTTCCAATTCGACCGCTGGGTAGTCAAGTGGGTACGCCTGGGCGAGGACGATGAGCGGATCTTGCGCCTGAGTTCGCTCAATCCACGCAAGCGCACCCTCTCGGAATGGCGCACGCATCTCGAGACGTCCGACCTGAGCCAGTTACAGAGCGTGCGCTACCTAACCGGCGAGCGCAGCTCTCAGTACTGGCTGACGCCTTTCCTGGGCAAGCTGATCGAAACGCCCAACATGGGCGAGCAGCAGGTATTGAAGCTGCTGGAAAGTATCGACAATCAGCTTTCCCTGACCGAAATGACCCAGAAGGAGGCGAGTTATCGACTGCTCTCCAGCGACACCACCGAATGCTTGCCGATCAAGGACAAGATCGCTTATCTGAGGGAGCACCACGGCACGAGCTTCGAGCACTACTGGTTCCAGAAGCTGGAATACATTCTCTGGCGGGAGCGGCATTCGTTCAAGTGGTTGGACTGGGCAAGACTGCAGGCCTACCGGATTACATCGAAGAACTCGGTCGAGCATGTGCACCCTCAGAACGAAGAGTTCGGTAGTACACTCAGCGATCACCTGTTGCACGGGTTTGGCAATCTGGTACTGCTCAGCCCGGGAGAGAACTCGTCGTACAGCAACCTGGCGGTGATCAAGAAGCAGGCGGCCTTCCGCGCCAAGCCGAAGTACGACTCCTTGAAACTGGCGCACATGTTCCATGTGCTGGGCAATGGGGACGACTGGGGTCACACTCAGATCAATGACCATGGTGACGCGATGCTGGCGCTTATAGAAGCGCACTACCGCGGCTGAGCCCGAAGTAGCGGATGCGGGTAACGATGATGTTCTTGAGGGTTGCAAACGGATGCACCGTAACGGCCTATGAGTGGAACACAGTCACAGATGCTCAGGGTCGCCAAAAGACATTCTGACCAGGCACACCAAGCGGCTATTCCATAATGGAAATCTGTGCAGGCGATTTTCCATGGAGGGGGCGTGAGTTTAATGCGCCTTTGCGGCGATGGTCCGAATGGGATTTCCAGAGAGGAGTGGGTTGATGGTGAAGGAATACACTGAGTATGAAGTCCAACGGGCATTGCATACGTGTGTTCTGCAAATAACCCAAAGGATGCGTTGGAGCGCTTTCAGGAGGAAATCGAGCTGCTCGGCGACTGGCGGATCATGTATGCGGCAGCTGAGTCGGGTGGGCCGTTTAGCTTGGTGCGTGAGCAGTTCTCCAAGAAACGGGTTGTTTCGACCATGTTGCGCGGCAAGTCCGTCTGGATTCTGGACAAAGCCTTTGTCTTGTCCAAGACGCAAGTGAAATACACATTGGGCGGCTCGCTTTTTTTGGATTCGAATGCGGCCAGCTACATTCGAAAGCTGTCATATGCGGAGCGTATTTCTCCTGAACTCGATGCCGTGCGTGCTGATCTGCATCGGACGTTTTCCGTAGATGATCTCGCACGATTGAATTGTTACATCTATCTGTGTGAGTCGCAGAAAAAGTGGTCGCCTGAAACCCGCCAGTTCTGCAAAGAAACGATTGCCGCAGTGCACGCACTGTCGCATTGATAATGCCCCTCTGAGTGAGGGGGGGCGGTATCGCCGCTTTTACCAAGAACAAGCCGAGGCGTTCGCCGAGGATTGGATTGAAGGTTTTTCAAGTATCTTGGAGGGCAGTTTGGGCGTCGCTTTAGCTCAGCAAGCCGCGGCTGCGGAGTGCATGATTTTACGGGCCAAGATTATAGAAAGCAGCGTCAAGGCATCACCGGAAGCGAAGATGGAGGCGTTGCTCAACTTCATGCACGATGAGTTGCAAATCTTCATGCTACGCGAACTGATTGTTTGCGCTGATATCCTTTTCCACACAAAAAAACGACGCTTTCGAAGAAGCTGAACTCGGTCCTTGACAAGGAAGAACCTCCTCGGATCATTAATAACTGCGCCTAGGATTTGTACATACTCAGAATCAAGGAGTCGCTGTCGAATCCTAAAAATTTGAAGGGCGTAGATTTTTGCCTGGATCGATTGATAACCTTTGATCAGGATCTCGCGGATGTCATTTGTTTGACTGAGCTGCGCGCAGTGGCGGTTCATCTCGGTTCAAATCGTGCATACCCCTTCTTTAATAATGAGTTGACAGGCTGGCTGGCGGGGTTGATTGGGCACAAGCGGATGGTGGCTTTTTCTGAAAATTTGCAAGAGGAAGCCTTTAATAAGCGAGCGGATCAAAGAAGCCTGGAAAGTGTGCAGAGAATTCTAGCGGTAGATCAGCGTCGCTTACTGCAACTGGCAAAACGGTAAGTTATGGTTTGACTGGCGCCTAGCTTAGGTTTTGTACGAAAAGTCGGTGCGAGTAGAATTGCCGTCATGATTGGCTTGAGGCCCGCATGGCAAAGCGTTACGAACTCTCCGACGGATCGTGGGAATTGATCAAGGATCTGGTTTCTCCGGAGCAGAAAATGGGTCGCCCACGCAGTGATGATCGCCAGGTACTGCATGGGATCTTGTAGATCCTATGCTCAGGCGCTGATCGTGTCCCAAGACGTGGTGTAACTCATCATGGCCTTGGCCACTAAGTGCCGTTTAGTTGATCGCGGCCAACAGCTTGGCCTGCGGATTATCGCTGACCGCCTCGAAGTTCTCCAGTTGCATAGAGTACCGGCACAGGCACCATTCGTCGTTCTGCTCGGCGGATTCAATCGGTCGTCGCAACGTCAGCTATTGTCTGATGCACCACTACAGCCGGATCAGGCCACATCAGTTCAACGGCAGGATGTCGCTAACCGCGTCCGACACCAAACTTAACATGGTGTACGGCATCAGTTGATCCACTCCAACGTGTAATTCAAAGACTCTCAGGGTCGCCGAAAAACATCTGAATCCGCGACCGCAACCACCGCTCACCCGGATCATTATCCTGCGACCCCCGCCAAGCCATATGCAGTTCAAACGTGCGCGTCGGCAACGGCGGGTCTTCCGCGCGCAGACCGCCCGCCGCCGTCAGTGCATCCGCCGTGTAATCGGGCACGGTCGCGAGGATGTCGGTGCGCACCAGCAGCGTACCCAGTCCGTGGAACTGCGGCACCGCCAGTACCACGTGCCGTTTACGCTCGAGCTTTTCCAGCTCTTCA
>Ga0157370_10003598_pt1 | contig 18126 bp, 19 predicted proteins | sample C35metaG_FD_113463 | JGI IMG/M metagenome (GOLD analysis project Ga0157370, IMG submission 113463) | Corn rhizosphere microbial communities from Kellogg Biological Station, Michigan, USA - C3-5 metaG | ecosystem: Host-associated > Plants > Roots > Rhizosphere > Soil | place: USA: Michigan...
CTCCTGTCATCAGCGCGGGGGCTTTTCCGCGGTTGCGAAATGAATATAGTGGGCACCACCGGGCGACGTGGTGCCCGATCTTCATCTCATTGTCCTTGGCCACAAGGCGCGAAAGTTCTGCACCGACATGCTGGCCTGGCTTGATCAGAAAACCGAAATCGTTGAGCACGCCGATCAGGCGACGCAAATTTTCGAGCCGGCTCATGCCGCCTATTACAGCGGTAGGCCCGGTCAGCCGCTGAAGCTTATGTTGCAGGCGCGCAGCGATTTCCTGTCCATCTGGCGGCGCGCGGATTATCGGGAGCATGTAGCCGAGTTCAAGCTTTTCGGGCGTCAACTCGTCATCGTCAATTCGCCGGATGCGATCCGTTACGTGGTCGCCAAGCGCCATGAAAATTTCGAGCGCAAGACGCCGCAGATGCGCCGGGCGCTGGAATATCTGCTGGGCGACGGGCTGTTCATCTCCGACAAGGAGACCTGGAAACAGCGGCGGCCGCTGGTCTCCGATATCGTGCACAAGAACCGCGTGCCGGCCTTCGGCGCAATCATGCAGAATACCGCAAGCGAACTCGCCGACCGTTGGCAGGGCCTTGGCGATGGCGCTGAGGTCAATGCCCTGTTCGAAATGGCAGGGCTGACGGCGGAAATCATCTCACGCAGCGTCTTCGGCAACGATCTTGGCGAGGACAGCGCCAATGCCGTTACCGAAGGCTTCGCAAGCTACCAGGCCTTGGTCGATTCCATCAATCTCGGTTATTTCCTGGGCTTCGACGAGGGGCTGCCGATCGTCAAGACGCCGAGCCTGCGCCGATCGGTGAAACGCATCCATCGCATCATCGATCAGGTGATCGAGGATCATTTGGCCGGCAAGGGGGACAACAGCTCGATGGTCGAGCTCCTGATCCGCCGGCAGCGGCGCAATCCGGAGCTGAAGCTCGATGTCGTGGCGCTCAGGAACGAGGCGGCGACGATCTTCATGGCTGGACATGAGACCACTGCCGCGACCTTGACCTGGGCATGGTATCTGCTTGCCGGCGCACCCTGGGTGGAGGAGGCGGTTCATGCGGAAATCGAAACCGTCTGCGGCGACCGGGTGCCGTCGATCGATGACGTCGCGAAGCTTGACTGGTGTCGGGCTGTCATTGAGGAGACGCTGAGGCTTTATCCGCCGGTGCCGATCCTGGCGCGGCAGGCGGCCGAAGCAGACGAGATCGGCGGCGTGAAGGTGCGCAAGGCGGCGCTCGTCCTGATCGTGCCGTGGATACTGCATCGCACGGAGACGCTTTTTCCCGAACCACATCGCTTCTATCCCGAACGCTTTCTCGGGGAGGGGCGTCCAACGCCTTACAGCTACATTCCCTTCGCCGCCGGCCCCCGCGTGTGCCCCGGCCTGCAGTTCGGCCTCACCGAGGCGATCCTTTGCCTCGCAATCCTCGCCCAACGCTTTCGGGTGCGCGTGAAGGAGGGCCACAAGGTCCAGCCGCAATGCCGCCTGACACTGCGACCGCGTGGCGGCATGCCCGTGACGCTGCACAGGCGCTAAGGTGGCAACCGGCGACGAGACCGGCAGAAAAACTGCCGTCAGCAAACGCAAAGCCTGGACCTACGAGGCTCCCAAGGCACCACCGCTCGCCGATTTCCTGGCCGGCGGCGATCGACGCAAGGCGTTTCTGCGCTACTGGCTTTATGAGAATGTCGACAACGCCATAGATCTCCTTTTCTACTTTGCCTTCATGCTTTTACCTGCCCGAGCGTGTTCCGCGCTCGGCGGGTGGCTAGGCCGGCTTCTGGCGCCGCGTTTCCACAAAGGGGCTTATGCTCGCGCCGCGGCCAATCTGAAGATGATAAGGCCGGATCTCAGCGGCACCGAACTCGAGACGCTTCTGGAGCGTTACGCCGATTCACAAGGCCGGCAGATGGCCGAATATTCCGTCGTTCCCCGATTGGCGCGCCACCATGTCCGCAAGATCGGCACGCAAGGATTGGTCGAGCGTTGCGCCGAAGGTCCGGTGATTTTCATCGCGCCGCATGTCAGCAACTGGGAGGTGCTGTGGCATTGCCTGCTCGACATGGGACTGGCAGTGACCATGAACTACGACCCGCCCAAGCGCCGCTCGCGCCACTACATCGTCAACAGACTGCGCAAGGGTGCGGGCCTCGGGGTCCTGAAACCCGGCCGCAGCTTCGTGCGTCCGGCGCTGCGGATCCTGGAGAATAGCGGCAACCTGCTGATGTTCTGCGACGAAGGTTTTAATGGTTACATCCGCGCGCCCTTCTTTGGCCAGCCAGCGCATCTGGAGGGCAACTACGCCATCATCGCGCGGATGGCGCGTAAGACGAATGCGTTGATCTACCCGCTCTTTATCGCACGGGAAGGAGGAGCGAGCTTTGTGCTGAAGGCATTGGAGCCGTTCAGGCTGCCGGCAACTGACGCGCCGGAAGATCAGCTTACCGAGGATGTTCGGCTCTTGAATGCAGTAATCGAGCCAATTGTGCGCGAAAATCCGGAGCAGTGGTATTTTATCGACAACCGAATGCCAGCTGCCAACATCTGAACTTCATGCTGACGGAGCTTGCGGATGGAACTCCCCGTTTCAGCCGCTTGGTGCATTGGCAATGCCAGCCGTCATATTTGGTTCAGATAATCTTCGACGCGGTGCGCCAGATCAAGTGGATCATGGCCTATGGTATGCAGATGGATATCTGGATTTTCGGGCGCCTCATAGGGCGAAGAAATACCGGTGAAATTGGGGATCTGTCCCGCCATAGCCTTTTTATAGAGACCCTTTGGATCGCGCCGCACGCATTCTTCGATTGGCGTGTCCACAAAGACCTCGATAAATTCACCGTCAGGCATGAGCTCGCGCGCCATTTGCCGCTCGGATTGGAACGGCGAAATGAACGATACCAGCACAATAAGGCCGGCATCGGTCATCAGCTTCGCGACCTCGGCAATGCGCCGAATGTTCTCCACGCGGTCCTCGGCCGTGAAGCCGAGATCGCGGTTGAGACCATGGCGGACATTGTCGCCGTCGAGCAGGAAAGTGTGCATTCCCTTCGCATGCAACAGCTTCTCGACGAGATTGGCGATCGTCGATTTGCCGGATCCCGATAGGCCTGTGAACCACAATACGACAGGACGCTGGTTCTTCTGCTCGGCACGGGCGGCTTTGTCGATCGTCAATGCTTGCCAGTGGACGTTCTGCGCGCGATGCAGCGAATGGATAATCATTCCGGCGCCGACGGTCGCGTTCGTGAATCGGTCGATCAATATGAAATTGCCGGTTACGCGATTTTCGGCGTAGCTGTCGAAGCAGATCGGCTGCTGGGTTGACAGGTTGCATACGCCGATCTCGTTCACCGCCAGCGTTTTTGCGGACTGATGGGCGAAGGTATTGACGTCAATGCTATATTTGAGCGCTGTCACGGTGGCGCTCACACTATCCGTCTCGGTCCTTAGAATATAGGCGCGGCCGGGTATCAACGCCTCATGGCTGAACCAGATGACATGGGCTTGGAACTGGTCGGAAACGTTGGGTCTTTCGGTCGGAGAAACCAGCAGATTCCCACGCGATAGTTCGACTTCATCGCTTAAGACCAACGTGACGGCCTGTCCCTCAAAAGCCGAGGTCTGGTCCCCATCATAGGTGACGATGCGCTTTACCGTGGTTTGCTGGCCAGATTTTGCGACCGTGACGGCATCGCCCACGCAAACCGTTCCCGACGCAACCTGGCCGGAAAAGCCGCGAAAATCGAGATTTGGTCGATTAACCCATTGTACCGGAAAGCGGAATGGCTTTTCGGAAGCGTTGCTATCGGCCGAGATGCTTTCGAGATGGTCAAGCAATGACGGACCATCGTACCACGGCGTGTCTGTCGATTTTGTCGCTATGTTGGCGCCATAGCGCGCGGATATCGGTATCGGCCTGATGGTTGCAAAGCCGAGTTCCTTGGCGAACGCTATATAATCGGCGACTATCTTTTCATAGGTTGCCTGCTCATATTGCAGCAGATCCATCTTGTTGATCGCAAGCACGACATGGCGGATGCCAAGCAGCGAGGCGATGTAACTGTGGCGCTTTGTCTGCTGCAGGATACCTTGACGGCAATCGACCAGGACAATGGCAAGGTCAGCCGTCGATGCGCCGGTGACCATATTGCGCGTATATTCCTCGTGACCGGGAGCGTCGGCCACAATGAACGTGCGCTTCGGCGTAGAGAAAAACCGGTAAGCGACATCAATCGTGATCCCCTGCTCGCGCTCTGCGTCCAAGCCGTCGACCAAAAGCGCAAAATCCACGTCATCGCCCGTGGTGCCGTATTTAGCGCTGTCCCGCTCCAAAGTGGAAAGCTGGTCTTCAAAGAGGCTTTTGGTATCGTAGAGCAAGCGCCCTATGAGTGTTGACTTGCCATCGTCGACGGAACCGCAAGTCAGGAAGCGTAGGAGAGATTTGCTATCCTGGTGAGAACGACAGCCATCCACATGACAAAGAGGAACGGGGCTGATCCCATCATTCATCAAAAGTAACCTTCGCGCTTCTTTTTTTCCATCGAACCTGCCTCGTCCTTGTCTATAAGGCGGCCCTGTCGTTCCGAGGTGCGAGCCGCCAGCACTTCGCCAACGATATCCTCAAGTGTCGTAGCGGTCGATTCTATAGCGCCGGTGAGGGGGTAGCAACCAAGCGTGCGAAAGCGAACCATCCGCTCTTCCACCACATCCGTCGCAGCGAGCGGCAAACGTTCGTCGTCCACCATGATCAACATGCCGTCCCGATCAACCACAGGCCGTTTGGCGGCGAAATAGAGTGGCACGATCGAGATCTTTTCCTGCATGATGTATTGCCAAATATCGAGTTCGGTCCAGTTCGACAAAGGAAACACTCGAATCGACTCGCCCTTATTCACCAGCGTATTATAGGTTTTCCACATTTCGGGGCGCTGGTTTTTCGGATCCCAGGAATGTTTTACGGTGCGAAAAGAGAAGATGCGCTCCTTGGCACGCGATTTCTCCTCGTCACGCCTGGCTCCGCCGAAAGCGGCATCGAAGCCGTATTTATCGAGCGCTTGCCGCAGCGCTTCCGTTTTCATGATCTGGGTGTAGGTATTCGAGCCATTGGTGAACGGACTTACGTGCTGGTCGACGCCGTCGCGATTAGTATGAACAAGAAGCTCGATGTCGTGGTTGGCTGTCATGCGATCACGAAACCTGATCATCTCCTTGAATTTCCACGTTGTGTCGACATGCAGGAATGGAAACGGCGGCTTACCGGGACAAAATGCTTTCATCGCAAGGTGCATCATTACCGATGAATCTTTGCCGATGGAATAAAGTATTACTGGATTGGAAAACGTGGCAGCGACCTCGCGGAGAATGTGTATTGCCTCTGCCTCGAGCTTTTTCAAATGGGGAAATATAACGTTGGCCTTTCTCGGGGTTTTCCTTGGTTTTATAAATCGTCTGTAACTGCGATGATTTCTTAGTCTGGATGTTATTGGATTTCCACATTGTCGCGAAGCCAGATGTCCTTAGTTCCCTTCAGGTGCTCCACGAACTTGGGCCATCAGGAGTTGAATTTTCCGGGGTTATGAGGACTGCCATTTTCTATTTTGTGGCAGCCGCAGTATTGCTCTCCTATTATCCCTTCGCTAAACATCCTTCGACTCTCTATTTTAAATCATGGGTTGTTTCCGATGAATAGGGCTATCCGTCTCTAAGCGAGCGCATGGCACCTGCTCCTCCGGTTATGGAATTTACGAAGGTTGATTGCGAATGGATTTCGAAAATATCATAAAATTCGCCCGAAATAGCAATCATAATCCCCTTGCTGATGAACTGACGTCGCTTGGCGCATCGCTCGACGCACTTAACTTCGATAGCCAGGGTTATTTGTTTGCAAATCCGGATATCGCCGCGGCTGTTGGTCGAAATATTTCTGCTGCCTACACACATTGGCTAACTCATGGCCGGGCCGAGGGGCGCCTTGGATCCGGGCTTTCTCCATTCTCCAAAAGGAAACCTCCTCGGTTTCCGTTAGGCGAATCCAACATTCATATTGTCTTTTACGGCCCGCTTGCCGCCAAGAACGGACTTGGAGAGGCATCGAGGGGCTACGCCGCGGCGCTGCGGTGCCTGGGTCTTTCGGTCGAGTTTATCGACATCACCGCGGCACTCTATCCACATGAGAAGTTTCCACCTATTGCGAAGTCTCGAGCAAAAGCGGACATCGTCATCATTCATCAAAACGCTGATGCTTTGCAAAATCTTTTCAATTTAGTTTCTCGTGAAATACTCGATGACGTCTATGCCATCGGTATTTGGGTATGGGAGCTTGCGGCGTTCAACTCAGAATGGATTGCGAATTTTGCGGCGTTCGATGAGATTTGGTCCCCGAGCCAGTTTTCTGCCGATGCAATTAGATGTTTAGCGCCTCCAGCGCTGCCAGTTGTCACGATTCCGCACGTCATTCTTCCACCCAATAAGAGCGCGAATTTTGGGCGATCGCATTTCGGAATCCCAGAGGGTGCGTTTGTATTCCTCTATGCCTTCGATGCGAGTAGCGGAATGGACCGGAAAAATCCGGAGGCACTCATAGAAGGTTTTACGTCGGCCTTTGGGAATGCCACAGATGTCGTCCTGGTGATGAAGTGTCATTCGACAGGCCATGCCACCAGGCGCTTGACTGAAATCCGCAGGGCTGCCGATCGTGGCAATATAATGCTGATCGATAGTCTGCTTGACGAAGACGAGAATTGCTCGCTCAAGGACGTTTGCGATGCATTCGTTTCCCCGCATCGCGGGGAAGGTTTCGGACTTAACATCGCCGAGATGATGATCCTCGGGAAGCCGGTTGTTGTAACGGGCTACTCCGGTAATTTGGAATTCTGCAACAAACAGAACTCCTTCTTCGTGGATTATGACCTGGTTGAGGTTTCGGACGAGGCAGGCCCTTATCCCATTGGGTATGTGTGGGCATGCCCGAAGCACGATAGCCTGGCCGCCCAGCTGAAAGAGGTTCGTTCTCAAACCGCAAGAGTTAAGAAAATTGCGTCGAAGGGGCAAAGGGACGTAACGGCCAAGCTCAGCAAAAAGGCAATTGCCGCCCTGATGTCGGAGCGCTTCGCGGAAATCAGGATTGCAGGAGACGACGAATGGTCACGTTTGATCAATCAGGAAAAGAAGGTGAGGTATGTCTGGCAGCATCCTCTCTCTTTGTCACCTTGCGAAGAACCGTCCATCTCAAAGGATGCCGAGTGGCCGGTTATCAGCGTTATTGTTCCAGTCTACAATATTTCAAAAGATTACCTGGAAGCGTGCGTAGCTTCCGTACGGGCGCAGCGGTATCCATATTGGGAGCTGTGCCTATGCGATGACGCATCAACATTGCCTGAGACGATCGAAGCGCTTGAGCAACTGCAGGGAATTGACCACCGTATCAAGGTAAAGCGCCTGTCTCAGAATGTCGGTATCTCGCGCTGCAGCAACGCAGCAGTGGAGATCGCTACAGGTTCCTACCTGGCATTTCTCGACAACGACGATACGATTTCTCCAAGGGCGTTGCTTTCTTACGCAAAGACCATACGGGGCAACCCAGATGCGACGCTCTTTTATTGCGACGAGGACAAGATTTCCACATCGGGTGAATATGTCGATCATTATATGAAGCCCGACTGGTCGCCAGAGCACCTGGAGTCGGCGATGTATGTCCTTCACATGATCGTGGTAAGGAAGTCTCGCTTCCTTGAGCTTGGCGGCTATCGTGAGAAATACACAGGGGCGCAGGATTATGACCTCGCGCTCAGGATATCCTTAGCGGGCGATCCGGTAGTGCATGTTCCTGAAGTTCTTTATCATTGGCGGATGATCGAGGGATCTGCCTCGGCTCAGGTCGATGCCAAGCCGACAGCCCTCTTGAACGCACGCGCTGCGTTGACAGAATATGCTGAAAAGAAATTTGGGCCGGCGGCATCCGTCGAAGATGGCAAGTTGATGGGACTTTTCCGCGTTACCAGGGGACGTCGTTTCGCACCGCCGGTAACCTTGGTGATTACTACCAACAATGGAGTTAAGGACATTCCAGGACGTGGGAAAATTAACCTCGTTGGACACCTGGTGTCCTCGGTAGTCGATCGGACAGACTATCCTAACTATGAAGTTGTGGTCGTAAGTAACGGCTCCCTGGATGAACAGGTTCGCCAACTCTTGAAGCAGCAAGGTCACCGCGAAGTCTGCTATCACTATGAGGGGCGGTTTAATTTTGCAAGTAAAGCAAACTTTGCCTTTGAGCAGGCCAAAACTGAAATCATTGTCCTGCTGAATGACGACATGGAGGTGATTGAGCGGGATTGGCTATGGCATCTAGTGGATTATATCGATCGTGCCGATGTAGGTGTTGTCGGTGCTAAACTCCTATATCCGGACGGTCGAATTCAGCATGCCGGCGTTGTTTTGGGTGTGAATGAGACCGCCGCCCACATCTATCATGGGCACCCGGGCGATTTGGTTGGTTACAATGGCTACCCGATGACAATTCGCAATTATAGCGCCGTCACCGGCGCGTGCATGGCCACGAAGAAATCCATCATCCGAGAGGTTGGCGCCTTCGACGAGAAGTTCGAGATCGACTTCAACGATACCGACTTTTGCCTTCGGGTTCGTGAGGCCGGCTACCGTGTGGTATACAATCCGTTTTGCGAGTTGTATCACTTCGAAAGCCAGACGGCCGTGAGAGCATCGCAAAATCCTAAAGAGAAGGACCAGTTTCTTGGGCGTTGGGAGACGATTATAGCAAGAGATCCCTATTACAATTCAAATCTTCGTAATGATTCCATCACATTCGAGGCCAAGCCCGGCGTTTGGAGCCGTGGCCGATTTGAGAGTTGAGCACTAGGGATGCACATGTCAAATTTTGAATTCCTGCAGAAGCAATATGCAGAGGCCGTTCAGGAAATAGCTCTGCTGAGGCGAGTCTTGTATTTGGTGAATGAGAGCTTGGATACAAACGCAGATGGAGCCGTTGCCGAGAAACATGCCGAAATGGGGGCTGCAACTCGCTATTACCGTATTGCTGACCAGGAGTCGAACGTCCTTGAGAAGACCTATGTTCTAGAGCTCGCAAAGCTTATGTTCCGCGCTGGTGTTATTCCGTCTTCGGAGATATTTGATGAGAGCGCCTACCTTTCCGAGAATCCTGATGTTGCGGGTGCTATTGCGACGCGGCGCTTTGGTTCAGGGTTCGAGCACTGGCTGGCGCACGGATTATCAGAGGGTCGCTCTGCAATGTCCAAAGTCGTAAGCGTTGATCGTCTTGGTGAAGAAGTGATTTCTGCCTATAGATCCTACAAAATCAAAAGGACTCAAAGGACCAAGTCTTGGTTGAACTCTTTGCTTCGTTTTTTCACAATAGCTCGTCAACGAGCGTAGGCGTCGTTGCTCATACGGACCGCGCTGGAGCACACCTGAAGCTAGCGTCAATTTGATAGACGCGTTTTTTAAGAATGCTTACCCCTCGAGCATCTGTCTGCGGAAAACCCGCTCCACTGTTAAGCCCAAAGCAAGTGTGACGAGACCGAAGCCCCAAACATACATTGGATCAACCAGTTTGTCGCTATAGCTTTCGTAATATGCGGTTCGCATCCACTCCACGCATTGCAAAACTGGATTGTAGGAAAGAGCAACGGCAATCTGATCAGGGAGATTTGAGGCCACAAACATGGTACCGGAGGAAATATACAGGCAGACCAGCGCAATTTGCCATACAGTTAGTATCATCGGCAAAAACATCCCGACGACCCCGACCAATGTTCCGCATCCGACGGCGAGCAGTATGACCGCCATGTAGCAGCTAACTGCTTGTTCCAGATCAAATGGCCATGGATTTTGACCAATCGCCCAGAGAATCACCATTATCACCGTCAGCGTTATAGATGACGAGATTATTTCTAGGCAGCCCCGGCCGAACATGACATCAAGTGATGTCACTACGGGAAATGCCAGCATAGGGGCGTTCATGAGAACAGAATATCCCATGAATCGGGAAACATACATAAAGGTCAAAGTCGGAACGAGGCCGGTTGCCAAAAATAGAGGCATACTCTCGCCAAATGCTGCGGCGCGACCAGCCAAGCTGTTAATGATAATCAGCACCACCATGTGCGTCAGAGACCAAAGCGGAACGATTGCAAAGCCGAGGCCATGATTGAAGAAACGGGTGCGCATGTCGCGTAAGATCACTGCGCTTAAAACGTTTTTCTCCGTGATCAGGGCTTCCAGGACTTGATGGCGTTTCGGCCGATCGTGAAATTTCATTGTTTTGCTCTGAGCCGTTACTGAGGCTACCGCTGCCCTGCCTACATATGCTAGTATCATCGCTTCATTGTTCGATCCAGCTTAAATAGTTGAGCAGCGTAGATGCTGATCCTTTGCTGGGTTCGGTAGTGTCAGTACCGGAGCATGTATGGATGCCCCCGTTCATGCAAGGCTTTTATCGAGCGATTTGGGCGTGTGATCGGGTGCGGTCATGTATCAGGCCTTTCGTCGCGACTCGATTTTGGCCGCTGGCCGGTATGGATTTACGCGAACCTGGTGCAAATCAATACTGCGAGCTCATGGCTCATTGCTCCGGATGCATTTCCAGGCTCACTCTCACCGATCTTTGTCCTTGCCGTTCGTTGACCTCCTCACACGCGGACGATTCCACCTGGCAACAGCGCAGCGTTTTGCTAGGCCGCGGCCGGGCTGGAATTCCTTTAAATTTCGTTCTTCGTCATCATGGCCCAGATCGTTCGTGCCATTTTGTTCGCGAGAGCAATTGCAACGAGCATGCGGGGCTTACGCGCGTAAGCGGTGTCTTGCTAACATATTGATTAAGGTTTCATAGCCGATATCCGGGCTAGCAGTGGTCATTGGCGCGGCAGCTTTCTCCTTTGCCATCATTCTTGAAATCGGTAGTATTCCAAGCCATCGCCAATGAACTGGTTGAAGCATGCTGAAAATAGATAGCGGGCGATTACAAGACCCGAAAAGCCTTTCACCGATTGAAATTGCCAAGGAATGCGAGACCCGTGGACGATTGATTGTTCAGTTCAGCAGGCAAGAAGCCTATACGCCCGCGATTTTGGCGTCGCTAAACGAAGCCTGCAGGCTTGCCGAAGATCGCCTTCAAGTGCGATTCTACGGACATTACGGCGGGCGTTTCGATGCAATGACTCTCCGTCATCTGCCTGAAACACGTAACCTCGCAGTCGATTGCCTGACTGCAATAGACAATGAGGATGAAATCGGGCAGCTCCCAAATCTGAGATCGCTTGACTTCGGGGTCTTCGAGCTGGACCGCCCTGACTTTCTGAGAACGATAGAAACTCGCCGTTTGGCGCGGCTCTCACTGGGTGAAAACCGCAAGCGGAACTTTGATCTTTCACCCCTGGCCGACTGCGAGATACTGGACAGCCTTTTTATCCAAGGCCACTCAAAAGGTATCGACGGGTTGGAAGGCGTGCCTCAGTTGGGGACGTTGACGCTAAGTGGCTATGCCAAGAAACATGCGCTGAATTTTGTGAACGGCATATCGGCACTGAAGGAGCTGAAGTTGATCTTGGGAGGCCGTTTCGACCTTGACGACCTGTCGAGCAAGTCACTTGAAATTTTGCAAATTATCCGTGTGCAGGGCTTGGCAACGATGGGTGATCTGTCTCGGTTTCCCGAACTGTCGGCGCTTCGCATTGAGGACCAGATTCAACTAAAACAGGTGGACCTGAACGGAGCGAGCCTGAAGCGACTTGCACTGATCAATTGCAAAAACCTGGTGGAGTTGCCTGGTTTGGAGACGCAGGATCAACTTCGGGAATTCTCAGCGTCCCGCGTAGCACTCGATCTTGACAGTCTGCGTGATCGGGAGTGGCCTTCAGCTACGCGATCTGTCAGGCTTTTCTCCAGCAGAAACAAATGGAACGATGACGCCGCAGCTCGGCTGACTGCGAGAAATCTCAATGAGAGGGTCGACCTCTGGCTTTGATCGCTGCAGGTTCTATTAGGCTTGATATCGCCAATTCGGGCCGACTGTTGTCCCCTTCGGGCGTTATACAGCCAAATGATTCCACGGCATCAACTCATCGATCCGATTTTGCTTGTGACCGTTTACGATAGCGGTGAGCGTGGCCGTCAGAAAGGCAAGCGGATCGACAGCGTTGAGCTTGCAGGTCTCGATGAGCGAGGCGATGATCGCCCAGTTCTCCGCTCCAGTGTCGTGTCTTGCGAACAGAGCATTCTTTCGGTTCAGCGCTATCGGCCTGATGGTTCGTTCGACCGTGTTATTGTCGATCTCGACGCGACCGTCGGTCAGGAAGATGCCGAGTCCGTCCCAGTATTTGGCTATATATGCCAGTGCTTCGCCGAGCGGCGATTTGCCAGCGACGCGGGCACGGTGATGCGTGAGCAAGGTCCGCATGTCCGCGACCAATAGGGCTGACCGTGCCTGCCTCCCAGCGAGTCGAGCGTCGGCGTCGAGCCCCCGCAGCTCTGCTTCGATGCGATAGAGTTCGCCGATCCGCTTCACGCCTTCCTCGGCAATCGGTGCAGAGCCGGTGCGAGTGATCTCGACCAGCTTGCGACGCGCATGCGCCCAACAATAGGCAAGTCGGATGTTCGGCCCAACACGATCCGGCGCGATCAGCCGATTATATCCCGCGTAACCGTCGACCTGAAGGATACCCGTGAACCCCTGCAATATCCGTTCGGCATGTTGCCCGCCGCGACCTGGCGCGTAGGTAAAGGCGACGCCCGGCGGCGCTCCTCCGCTCCATGGTTTGTCGTCACGAGCCAGCGCCCAGAAGTACCCGGCCTTGGTCTTGCGGGAGCCAGGATCGAGGACCGGCGCACGGGTCTCGTCCATGAACAGCTTGCTAGACCGCTTCAGGTCGGCGATCAGAGCGTCGAAGACCGGGCGCAGTTCGAATGCCGCCCGGCCGACCCAGTCGGCGAGTGTGGAGCGGTCGAGATCAACGCCCTGGCGGCTCATGATCTGGGCTTGGCGATAGAGCGGCAGGTGATCGGCATATTTGGAGACCAGCACATGCGCGATGGTCGCCTCCGTCGGCAACCCGGCGTGGATCAATCTTGCAGGCGCTGGAGCCTGGGCAACGCCGTCGGTGCAGGAGCGGCAGGCATATTTGGGGCGACGCGTGACGATGACGCGGAATTGCGCCGGAATGACATCCAGCCGCTCGGAGACGTCCTCGCCTATGCAATGCAGGCCGCCGCCACAGGCGCAGATGAGGCTTTCCGGTTCGATGATCTCCTCGACGCGAGGAAGATGAGCGGGAAGAGAACCGCGATTGGTAGCACGGAGTTTAGATTGCGGCTTCCCTGAGGGGCTATCGGCTTCATCTTCGGCGTGGGTCGCCGCTATGGCCGTCTCCAGGTCTTCCAGTGCAAGATCGAATTGTTCAGGGTCGGCCTTCTCGGATTTGCGGCCGAAGGCTGCCTGCTTGAAAGCGGCAACCAGCTTCTCCAGCCGCTCGATCCGGTCATCCTTGCGAACTTCGCGGGCTTGCGCCGCGATCAGCATGGCCTTCAGCGCAGCAATGTCGTCTGGAAGATCGGCGGCGTCCAACATGCCCCAAGTCTATCAAACCCCGTCAGGCTTTGCCGGAACAATCCGCTGCCCGAGTCATCGTGCCGCATCTATTCAATGGCGTCCGGCGGTCTCGCCTCTACGGAACGGACCCGACGCCAGTCAAGGCCCGCAAACAACGCTTCGAACTGTGCGTGGCCCAGCGTCATCAGGCCATCCTTGATGGTCGGCCACGTAAAGGTGTGTTCTTCCAGCCGCTTGTAGGCCATGACCAATCCGCTGCCATCCCAGTAAATCAGCTTCAATCGGTCTGCTTTACGAGACCGGAAGACGAAGACCGTTCCGGTAAATGGGTCCTTGTGCAGTTCGTTTTTGACCAGCGCCGCCAGGCCATCATGGCCCTTGCGGAAATCTACCGGCTTTGTCGCCACCATGATCCGGACGCGGTTCGATGGAAAGATCATGACGGAACCGCGCAGGCACGCGCGACAGCGGCGATGCGGGCGGCAGACGCACCTTCTTCCAGCCGAATGGTGACGGACCCGACGATGATCTCGGGACGGCTGGCTTTCTTGATGGGCGGTTTCGAAACAGGTAGATCGACGATTACCGCTGCGAACTCAACCGCGTTCTCGGGTTCTGGCAGAACCAGCTTGCCCTGCCGCGCCATCGTTCGCCAGGTGGAGAGGTGGTTCGGCTTCAAACCATGTCGCTCGGCAACCTCATTCACCATCACTCCGGGCCGAAGACTCTCGGAAACGATCTGCGCTTTTACCTCGTCCGGCCAGTGCCGATGACTCTCACGCCCAGACTTCCTGGTTGTGAGAAACTCCAATGTACTTTCCATGGAGAAACTCCCGTTGCTCGTCCATGGATAGGCGATCACAGATCAGGGCAGACAGGACAACGTGGGAGTGTAACAGCGGTTACTTACGCGCCAACATCGTAAGCGGTGAACTGAGACCGTTACTTCCGGAAGCTCCAGGGCATGAGGGCGTCGATATCGCTCGATGGCCATCCGGCGGCGATGCGTTCGAGGGTCTGCGTTAGCCAAGCGAACGGCTCTACCTCGTATCATCAGGAGTAGAGCTAAAAAGACCTATTGAAGGTAAGCGCTGTCTCGGTCCCCACCTTGAAGCTCCTACCGTTCGAAGACTGCCGTCGTGAAGGTGCGACGGCGCTTCGCCGCAACATAGGGCGTTCCGACAAGGTCGATCAGCGCTATTTTCGGGGCCGCATTGATGCCCACCACTTGTTCGAGATGCCGTTCAGATGATCACGAAGTCTGTCTTCAACATGCTCAGGGCTCCAAACAGCAGCGCATTCTAGGCAGTCCGCCTCTTCAAAGCTGAGCGGAGACTCGGCATTCGCGATGGCATCATACGCTGAAATTCTGCCCGAAATCCGGTCCTGCTTGAAAAACACCGCGCCGTCCAACGCGGACACCGTGGGTGGATCAACCTTTCCCACGATGGGCCATCGCCCGGACTTCGCAGCGCTGTCCATCACCCATAGCTTGAAGAGAACCGCTCGATCTCCCACGTCTTGAAACGGTTCTCCGCATTCGGAAATACCGTCGAGAAAAGCGAACAGCGGATTTGTTAGGGCAACGGCGTGAAATTGCTTTCCGTTTCCAATATCGATCCTAACGATATCGCCTCGTTTCTGCTTTCTGCCTCTGACCATCCCGCCCTCGCTGTTCTAGCAGCAAGTTTAGCGGGTGCCGAGAAGTCCGCAAAGGGCCGACGGAAGCCTTTGGTGCGTTTTTCTCCGCTGGATAATTCCACGGTAAGAGTTCGTCGATCCTCTGGTCTACCTGGCCAGCACGCTGACCGCCATCACCAATGGCCACAAGCAGAGGCAGATCGAGGAACTGTTCCCGTGGAATAGTGCTTAGTGGCCAGCGGCCTCACTCAGCCAAAATATGCCAAACGTAGAGCAGTCAACCCGGAGGGCTGTAAGCGTCTCCTCAATCGTTTGTGGAAACCCAGTCTGGGGGCAATCGGCGCTGTTCGGGAAAGCGTCTAGCCAGTTCTTCTTTGAACCTGCGTTCTCTCCAGATCGGCCCACCAATATGCCATTCTGCAGGCTCTGCCCCGAAGTCCGCTGTCAACCGTTTTGGGATGTGATGCTCTGCGTCCCAGGCAGCAATGATTTCCATGTCTTGGATCGCTGGATCATGCACCATCGTTTCGTGGCTAAGAGTATCACCTCGCCAGACGGAAACTTTGAGCGCGCCAACTGGCCACTGAACTATCATCCGGGGGTCAACAGACTTTGCAAGGGGCGCTCTCCCAAGCTTTTTCCAAAGGCCCGCGCGAAGGGCCCGTCCTATCGACGGATGGACGACGGCCACTGCCGTCATAACAGGCTCGGTAATTATATCATCGACAGCCGCAACGTGGCGGTCGCGCCGACGGAAAAACTCTATCACTTTATCCGCAGCTACTCGGCCATAATAAATCCATCCCTCTTCTCCAGCAATCGCATACAGAGTTCCAGGCTTCAAATCAGTTTTGGCAGAGGGATCAATCTCGAACATCGCGTCATCCTTGGACTGGTTCCCAAACGGCGTCAATAAAGGCATCAGGTTAAGCAACGGAATGCATCACGATGTGTGATGGCAACACCGCTTACGCTAAAGATGGCTATCGGGCCCTTGCCGTGAGCTTGATGCGGAGAGTTGATATTTGACGGTCATGCTGCTATTGCGAGTGATCACTCCAGATGCGGCACGCGGTGACCGCTTTTCTTATGTCAATCGACTATAGCCTTGTAGATGGGCCGCGAGGCGGGCTCACCTTTGATTTCATACCTTGCGACCACGACTTTTGCGGCCAGTTTGACTATGATCGCTTTAGTCCGGCTGTATTCAACATACGAGAAGAAGCTTTCTTGTTCATCGAGGGCTTGGTAGCCCGTTCCTTCCCTGATTGGTCGAGAACCCGTCGTCATTGGGGCACCACATGGATCGGGAAAGATACCTGGCTCGATATTATCTGTCGATTTGACGAACTCAGGCGTGACGTGAGGGGGAATGCCCCCCTGAGTGTGATTATGGACAAATACGTCTTGTACGCCGGATTGATGCCGCGCAAACATAAGTTCCATCGGAAAGCACTGCTGACATTCCTTGACCGGTTCGAGGAGCGCGTAACGATAGTGATCCAACACCATCCCTATTTGCTGATCGGCGGCATTTGACGCGTAACAACGCGATCCCACTATGACAGACCTTGACCACGCTACCTTTGAGGGCATTGCCGATCTCGTTTTGGAAGTGCCGTACTCAGACAATCATGTTCGGATGATCATTAACGATACATTGCCATGGACGGCCGATCAGGCTCTCTCGTTCCATGGATGGTCAGACGAAGAGATCATAACGTTTCAAATGGATTTCCTAGAGCAAAAGATAGACGCCTGCATAGGCGTTGCGGGAAGCGAGGCGTTCCGGCTCAGGCATCCGGACACTACCCGGGACAACATTCGGCTCGTGCTCAGGTTCAGGCATTTGCCTAGTCCAAGAGCGGAGGGATTTCTGATGCCGATCGAAAAGCGAGTGAAGAGCGAAGAAATGCAATTCCGCTACGGTTATGGTGGCGACGAAATGTAGCGCTTGACACAACCGAGCACTCGGCAGCCAGGATGGGCGAAATCCGCTAATACCGCGTGGCCTGCGCATCTGTCATAGATTTCAGTCAAGGTGTGACTGGCACACCGGTTACGCAAGGTCCGTAACCCTTGAGCGTCCACTCATCCGGCGTGCGCTTGATAGCTTCCCAGAGCTTAAGCTGCCTGAAGGACATCCGGCTCCAGCCGTCATTAATCTCGTCCCAAAGCTTCTCTTCTGGAAATGACACGGTGGCCTCCATGGCGGGCGATGATGCTATCCTGGGCTCTCAATATATCGCTAGAGATGCATTTGCAATGAATGGAGCGACGGCTGCCGCCCACTCACGCCGACACTTTGCAGAAAGGCAAAAGAGAGGGTCAGTAGGCGGAATCGGGGTCAAAATTGTGCAACCGGCGTTTTGCAGCCCATTGATACTAGGTCGTGAACCCATAGATGAGTAACGGCACTGGAAAGGGGGCGTTTCCTCAATTACACTTATGGGATGGACTATCCCGATCAGATTGATGTTGTGTGGCTGGCTTCCGATCCAGTAGGGCAGGTGGCTGCTATGGTCACTGCAGGTGAAGGGCCGATCCCGATAGCGGTACTCGCACTCTCTGATTGCATCGCGATCGAGGAAGTGCTTCTCGGCCTACCTGTCATTGGAGAGGCTTTGCTGAACGTCCAGTTGCCCGACCCGACCAGTTTCGGTGAACTGAGTCGGCGCGATCTGTTCGTATACGACTGGACAGATGTCCATCGAACTAGCGCCCGCGCCCTACAATCGTACGAACTGATGTGCTCGCCTACTGTTCGGCTTAGGTCACATACCCATAAAATAGTTTTTGTTTTTAATGGATTGTGATTCACTGCTTCCGTTGATTTGGAGGCAGTGATGGCTCGCTTTGATTTGACGGATTTCGAATGGTCGGTGATTGAACC
>Ga0157370_10003600_pt1 | contig 18122 bp, 15 predicted proteins | sample C35metaG_FD_113463 | JGI IMG/M metagenome (GOLD analysis project Ga0157370, IMG submission 113463) | Corn rhizosphere microbial communities from Kellogg Biological Station, Michigan, USA - C3-5 metaG | ecosystem: Host-associated > Plants > Roots > Rhizosphere > Soil | place: USA: Michigan...
GTACCAAAAAATGAATTGATCACCGAAGACAATGTTCTTGCATTGATCAGGTCAACCGGTGTAAATACTTCGTTATCGCGCACATTCATTCTTTCGCGAATGGTACGCGCCATACGTGCAAGACCTACACCAAACTGTGCATACAATTGTTCGCCCACTGTGCGTACACGGCGATTACTCAAATGATCAATATCATCAATTTCGCTTTTTGCATTGGTAAGCAATACAAGATATTTGATGATAGATATAATATCTTCCTTAGTTAAAACTTTTTTATCTATCGGATAGTTTAATCCAAGTTTGCGATTGATCTTATAACGGCCTACTTCGCCGAGGTCATAACGTTTATCACTGAAAAATAATTTATCAATGATACCGCGCGCTGTTTCATCATCGGGTGCATCGGCGCCACGAAGCTGGCGATAGATGTGCTGAACAGCTTCTATCTCGCTATTGGAAGTATCTTTATTAAGCGTATTATAAATAATTGCATAATCGCCGCTCACTTCTTCTTTTTGGATAAACACGCTTTTTACTTCAAGTTCAAGAATTGTTGCAATGTTATCATCATCCAAAATGGTATCTCTTTCAAGAACGATTTCATTTCTTTCGAGGCTCACCACTTCGCCGGTATCTTCATCTACAAAGTCTTCAACCCAGGTACGCAATACTCTTGCTGCAAGGCGCTTTCCTAAATGTGCATGTAATGTTTTCTTATCTGCTTTTATTTCTTCGGCCATCCCGAACAATTCGAGAATGTCTTTGTCAGTTTCGTAACCAATGGCGCGAAGCAAGGTAGTTACCGGGAATTTTTTCTTACGATCAATATATGCATACATCACATTGTTGATGTCTGTTGCAAATTCCATCCACGCACCTTTGAATGGAATTACTCTTGCAGAATAAATCTTGGTTCCATTGGGGTGAATGGACTGCCCGAAGAATACGCCAGGCGAGCGATGCAACTGGGATACCACTACGCGTTCTGCACCATTTATTACAAATGTGCCCCGCGGCGTCATGTAAGGAATATTTCCCAAAAACACATCCTGAACTATTGTCTGGAAGTCCACATGTTCTTCATCATTACAACTAAGACGAAGTTTTGCTTTTAAAGGAACTGCATAAGTAAGTCCCCTTTCTATACATTCATCAATGGTATAGCGCGGAGGATCTACAAAATAATCAAGAAATTCCAACATGAAAATGTTCCGGGTATCGGTAATAGGAAAGTTTTCCTTAAATACGCGAAACAACCCTTCGTTATTACGTTTATCAGGTGTTGTTTCAAGTTGAAAAAAGTCTTTGAAAGACTGGATTTGAATACCTAACAGGTCTGGTGCCTCCGCCAAATGTTCAATTTTTCCAAAACTGATTCTTTGATCTGGAGCAACTTTAGTTGGAGCCATATTTACGTTAAAAAATTTTAAAGTGAGAGGTTTTAATAAGAGTGGCTACACAAATTTTGATAACTACCCTAAATTAAAGGACGGCAAAGTTAAGGATATTTATCCAAATACCACCACACCATCAAAAATTTTGCCACGAGCCAAAAATAGAAATTAACATTTAAGAAATTTTGGTGGGAAATTCCTTCCACCACTGCTTTTTTCTACCCCTGTTTTTATATTTATCAATGGTGGAAAGATTACCCTAAGAAAAATTTTTTTCTAAAGTTATTATTGGTTTTACTATGAAGGTTTGTTGGAAAATTTTCGCTATACAGGATAAAATCACAATAACAGTTGATTTCTTATTCAATTAGCAGGATAATTTAACTAATGTAAATAATAAGATAAAATTTTTTTTAACATTTTTTTAAATAAATCGGAAATCCCCTACATTTGATCGTCTAAACTTAAACTTTCACACACATGAGAAAATTTCTATCACTGCTTGCAGTGTTGATGTGTATTTATGTCTCAACACTTGCACAAAACAAAACTATTTCAGGAAAAGTTACAGATCAAAATGGCCAACCGATTCCTTTCGCATCTATTAAGATACAAGGAACAAAATCCGGCACCATCGCGGATGCTGATGGCACTTTTCGTATAAAGGCTCCGGGATCTGCAACGCTGATTATTACAGGAACAGGAATTGTACAAAAATCAGTTCCCGTTTCAGACCAAACAAACCTTGTAATTGCTGTTACCACCAAAACAGCCAGCTTAACAGAGGTTGTTGTAACTACGGCTGTAGGTACCAGGGTAAGCAAACGCCAGCAAGGGTTTGCTTCAACCGAAATTGGATCAAAAGCACTTACGCAAGCAAAGCCTACCGTGCTGGTAAGTGCACTTGCCGGAAAGGTTGCAGGAGTTCAAATAATGGCAACAGGGGGTGGTGTAAACCCGAGTTACAGAATTATCATTCGCGGCCAAAGGTCTCTTACCGGGAACAATCAACCATTACTTATTCTGGATGGTAACATTGTTCCTAATGATCTCTTAACAAACATCAACCCGGAAGATATTGACAATGTAAATACATTGAACGGAGCAGCAGCAGTAGCACTTTACGGTTCACAAGCTTCAAACGGAGCACTGGTAGTTACTACAAAACGTCCAAGAGCAGGTACTCAGCAGGTACATCTTTCTCAAACTACCACCTTTGAAACAGTTGCTTTCAATCCTAAGCAGCAGCATGAATTCGGTTCTGGTGGAAGCGGTTATGGTACGGATACAACCGGTAAACCATATTATTCTCCTCTTGAAAACGAATCGTACGGGCCAAGATTTGATGGCACCATGAAACCATTAGGAAATCCTTTGGAAAATGGCGATCAGTTAAAGGTGCCGTATGAATATTTTAAAGACAGGAATAAATTTTGGCAAACTGGCATGACGAATCAGTCAGATCTTTCTTTTTCTTCAGCAGATGACAAATCCTCTGTATTCCTCTCCGGTCAATGGCTAAATACAACAGGTACCATGATTGGTGATAAATTTACAAGGGCCTCAATAAGATTAAATGGTTCAAGAAAAGTTGGAACCAAGGTTCACTTCAATTATGGCCTGTCTTATCTTCAAAACAGGTACGACGTAACAACTGCCTTAGGTTCTATATACGACCAATTCTTAAATATGCCGGGCAATATTCCTATTACTAAGTTTAAGAACTGGAAAACGGATGAATATGCTAACCCCAATGGGTATTATAATCCATGGTATGGCAATCCTTATTTTACCGCTGCAAATAACCGTGGGCTTACCAATAATGATTATGTAACCGGAAGCCTGGATCTACACTTCACCCCATTCACCTGGCTGGATATTGTTTCTACCACCAGCTTAACAATGAGAACTCAAACATATAAATCCTATACAAACTCGTTTCAATACACAGATTATGCTACGCAATCCAGTGGCGGTTTTAAAACTAATATTGCCGGTGGTGATTTCGAATCAAGCCAATATTATGATGAATTAGCAGAGAACTTAAAAGGTATTGCTCAAAAGAAATTTGGTAATTTATCTACAACCCTGATTGTTGGCGGCACTTTGCAACAAAACTTTCAAAGTAACCTTTCGGCAGGTATAGGAGGCCTTGTACAACCTGGATTATATAACCTGGGTAATACGCTTAACAAGCCATCAGCGGGCAATTCCATTTATAAAAGCCGGCTGGTTGGTGCTTATTACGACTTACAGTTAGGCTGGAAGGATTTTTTCTTTCTTCATACATCGGGACGCCAGGATCTTGTTTCTGTGTTACCTACTAATAATGATAAGTTCTTCTACCCTTCTGTTGATGCTTCTTTAATATTGACAAGTGCAATTCAATCACTCAACAACCTGAAGTGGCTTGATTACCTGCAAATAAGAGGAAGTATTACAAAATCAGGGCAGGTAAATCTTGGCCCGGGAGCCAATCCTTATGGGGCTTACTCATTGCTTCCTGCATTTGGCCAGGGAAATGGATACCCATATAATGGTGTAGCGGGTTTTCAACTCAGTTCACAGTTAATATCGCACAATTTGAAACCGGAGATTACAAAAGGTTGGGAAGCGGGTACTGAGTTCAGATTATTTAATAATATAGTTGATGCAAAATTCACTTATTACGATGAACACACAACCAATCAAACATTGACAACAAGAATTTCACGGACTACGGGTTTCGCCAGTTTGTTAACTAATGCAGGTGAAACCGAATCGAAAGGTATAGAATCGTCTCTAAATTTAACTCCAATAAGCACCAGTACCTGGACTATAAATCTTGGATTTACTTACTTCCATAGTAATAATAGCGTTATCTCTATTGTACCAGGCTTAGATAATCTCAGCCTTGCATCTTATGGTGATGGAACAGGTTCTTATGCAATTCCGGGTTATCAGTTCCCTGAAATCATGGGATATGATTATGTGCGCCATGATGGTAAAGTAGTAATTAACCCAGAAACAGGAATGCCTGAAGTTAATCAAACCCTGGTTCCGTTAGGCAATGCCGATGCCAGAGATGTATTCTCTGCAACTCCAACAATAACTTTTAAATCACTTACCCTTGCAGCGGTGTTTGAATATCGCGGCGGATTTGTGAGATACAATAGTATTGGATTTGATATGGACTGGTCGGGTATGGGCATAAGAACAGCTCAATACAATCGCCAGAGGTTTGTATTTCCGAATTCAACTTATCAGGATGGAAGCGGCAAGTGGGTAGATAATACCAGTATTCTCATAAGTGAAAATGGAAACGGAAACGGCGGGTTCTGGACAGATGCTACCGAAAATTACAATGTTACTTCCAATTACGTAACAAATGGAGCTTTCTGGAAACTCAGAGAACTTTCTTTAACATATAATTTCCCACAATCACTCCTTTCAAAAACAAAAGTAATTAAGGGGGCTTCTATTGGTGTTGAAGGACGCAATCTTTTCATTTGGGTACCTAAAGATAACCTGTACACAGATCCCGATTACAGCGACGGCGGAAGTAACTCAAATGGCATCGGCCTTACGGGTTATCAATCACCTCCTTCCAGGTATGTAGGCTTTAACGTATCCGTAAACTTTTAATTATTAAAAACATGAATAAACTAATTATAATTCTAATAATAGCTTTCGGGATGACGGTAACTTCGTGTAAGAAGTATGTAGATATTAATACCAACCCGAACTCATTAACTACTGCAAACCCAAGTCTTGTCTTGCCCCTGGCAATAGTAAATACCGCCAGTTTTGTTTCAAGCCTTAATAACTATGGATCGCAAACCGTTGGCTACGCTGCAAACGCAGGCGGCTATGGTGGCTTTGGCTCATCATGGACCTACAACTATGGTCCATCAGACGGAGAAGGTTATTGGGACTTTGGCTATCAAATTCTCGCGAATTACCAATATATCATTAATGCCACTGAAGGAAGCGATTTAAATGCGTATTATAATGCATCTGCAAAGATTATGAAGGCATTCATTTTTCAACAATTGGTAGATGAATTTAACAATCTGCCTTATTTTAATGCGCTGAAAGCCGATACAAACTTAAAGCCAGAATATGATGATGCAACTAAAATTTATCCGGCGTTAGCCTCTCTCATTGATACCGCTATTAGCGAAATTAATAATGCTCAGGCTGCTACTCCTTTAACTTCCGGAACAGATCCATTATTCGCAGGAGATATGACCAACTGGAAACAGTTTGCAAATACATTGAAATTGCGATTAATTATTCGGGCTTCTAAAGTTGTTCAATTTTCAAATACAACTTTTACCTCAGATGGTTTTTTAACTGATGATGCTATTGTAAATCCGGGTTATCAGTTGGCAAACGGACAGGTAAGTCCATCATGGGGTACTTGGGTAGCAGATTACACCGGATCAAGACAAGGCAATGCATGGATACCGGCTACATACGTATTCGGTTATTATGATGGTCATAAGTTATCGGACAATTGGAGAGGATCAGTTATTTATTACAATTATCCAAACACCCCAACCAATCAGTTAGGTGTGATGCCTCCGAACAATACCCTTACTTCTCCATCGCAGGGAGGTGCATGGTATGCGGGCTCCGGAAGCGGAACTTCTTTAGGTAGCACACTTGGCGTGATGAAAGGGCCTGACATGGGAGAGCCGATAATGCTTTTAGCAGAAAGCGACTTTCTGCAGGCTGAAGCAGATGTAAGAGGAATATTAAGTGGAGATGCTGCAACCGATTTTGATAACGGTATTGTTGCATCATTTACTTATTTGTATAAAGACCCAACAAATTCAGTGGCTTCAGGAATGGATCCTGTTGCAGACGCACAAGCATATATGGGTGCTAACTCTGGTAGCTATCTTGTGAATTTTTCGCTTGCTACTACCGCCGCACAACAGACTGAAGCAATTATTACCCAAAAATATATTGCCCTGAACTTTATTCACGGGCAGGAGGCATGGAGTGAATATCGCCGGACAGGCTATCCGGTAAGTTCTTCAACAGTGCTTAATAATCCTTATGGTTCTCTTGCTTCCATTCAATCGCAGGCAACAAGGCCCGATCACTTGCCCACAAGGTTATTGTACCCTGCGACAGAAGCCTCTACCAATGCTTCCAATGTGCCACAGAACATCAGCGTATTTACTTCTACAATATTCTGGGCACAATAATTTTTGAACTGTAAAACTTATTAAAACATGCAAAATCTTAAAATATCAAAATTCATAATCGCTTTTATTACACTTGCTCTACCAGCGATTTTGTTTTCGTCTTGCCTCAAAGAAACAGCACGTCCACCTCTTTACGGATGGAGTAGTCCTAATGTCATTTCATTCCAGGATAATGGAGGGTCCAGCGGCGGAGGTGCAGGATATGGTAGCACCACAACTCCTTTCCCCAGTTATAATTTTTCATTCAAATTAAACAATGATACAGCAGGGTTTGATGCAATTGTTTTTTACGGGCCTAATGGGGGTGCTCCCAGTGATATTACCGTAAACATTGCAGCCAACACTTCGGTACTGGATTCTTTTAACAACGCTCAAAGTACTTCTTATGAAGCGCCCGATCCAACCACCTATAGTTTTCCTTCATCAGTGGTAATTCCAAAAGGCAAGAATACTGCCTTTGTACATGTTACCATTACTGCAAATGCAGCATTTGACTTCAATGCGAGCTATGCACTGCCTTTGACTATTACTTCTGCGTCAATAGGAACCGTAAGCCCAAACATGGGAAGTGAGATAAATATCTTCAAAGTACAAAATCAATATGAAGGAAATTATATTTCGAATGGATACTTCTATCATCCATCTGCACCCAGGGCAATAACTAACAGACAGAAATATGCGAGCACGTTTAATGCCAATAGTATCCTTATGGAACTCGGCGATCTGGGCGGTGCTGGCTATTATGCGGTTTTTACAATAGACCCCAGCACGAATGCACTAACAATCTCTGCAGCGCCGGGAGCTGGAGGCGCTCCCTACACGATGTTTACATCCGGTTTACCCACTACAAATCCAGGCTATACGCCTGCATGGGCTGACGCGTCACAATGCAACAATACTTACGATCCTTCGACAAAGACTTTCTATGTACGATATGGATACATGGGCGGAAGTGGCTGGAGAGTAACTGAAGAAATCATTCAAATGCAATAAACCTGAGAGAGAGGCGAGTTTCATAGATCTTTTTAAAAGTTTAAAAAAGCCGTTTCAATATTGAGACGGCTTTTTTGATAAGCCAATAATTTTAATAATGCCAAAAACATCGAAATGAAAAACCGCCTCGAAATCGAGGCGGTTTTTTTGGAAATATCTTTTTTGAAATTTCATATACGCGTTACCGTTAGATTGCAAAAGTTTTTAAAATAACATATCAGCTACCACTGTTTTGCTGCGGGCCTTTATCTATTAAATCCATAAACTGGTTAAGTTTTGGAGTAATGATAATTTCCGTACGCCTGTTCTGGCTTTTTCCATCCGGCGTATCGTTGCTGGCAACCGGATTATATTCGCCACGGCCTCCGGCTGTAAGACGTTTGGGGTCTACTCCATAACTATTTTGCAATGCCTGCACTACAGATGATGCCCTGAGTGCGCTCAGGTCCCAGTTATTCCGGATGTTCGGTTTTGAAATAGGGACATTATCCGTATTGCCTTCTATTAATACATCATAATCTTTATAATCAGTAATAATCTTGGCAATCTTTGCCAGTGTTTGCCCGGCCTTATCAGAAATTTCATAACTGCCCGATTTGTAAAGCATATTATCTGACAAAGAAATATATACTACTCCTTTTAATACTTTTACATCCACATCCTGCATTTCATCTTTACTAAGCGAACGCGTGAGGTTATTAGTAAGCACCATGTTGAGTGAATCGCTTTTATTTTTAGAAGCTATCAACTCCTGTATATATTTATTGGAAGCATTGATTTCGTCAACAAGTTTTGAAATGTTTACATTGCCCTGACTGGCAGAAGTGAGGCATTTATCTAATGCAGACTGCAGGGTTCGTGCATGTTCGCGCTCTGCATTTATTTGATCCTGCAGGCCCGAAATCTGAACGCCGGCTTTATCAAGATTCCCTTTGCATTCCTCGCCTTCGCGGGTAAGTGCACTGTTTTGATCCTGCAATTTATTATAGCTGGCCTGCAGCGAATTGAATTTTTTCGTGCTTACGCAACTCGAAAAAAACAGCATTGCCATAAGGATAATGGGTAAATTAAATTTAATTTTCACTGTATTGTATTTAATTGTTAATAATCAAAAATGGGTTTTCAAAATTTCGGCCAAGGTAAAACTATTATTTAAAATATATCCGGCCAGGCACATTCAGTAAGGCGTTGCACAAGCCCGAAAAATTATTTTTAACAATTTAGCATCGGTGAATATAACTTTTAGCCCGATGATTTTTTTATTAAATTTCGTTTATGCCTGTCCGTTAGGTCAGCCTCCCTGTCCGGTAGGCAGGGCGGGCATAACCTTTATGCGGGTTCGGTTTAAAGAAATATATCTTGTGAAATATACCTTTAAGAAAATAGCATGGTGGTTCTTTAGAAGGTATACTTTATTCCAAAAGTTTTATTGCATAGTTAGCTAAATGTTTCCCTGATTTTTTCCCAAAAAGTTTTATCGTTTTTATCCGGCTTGGGTTTAAAGTTTTCGCTGTGCTGCATTTGCTCTAAGGTTTGTCTTTCTTCGTTAGAAACATTTTGCGGCGTCCACACATTTACATGTATAAGTTGGTCGCCTTTATCATGTGAGTTTACCGAAGGAAAGCCCTTACCTTTAAGCCTGAAAATTTTTCCGCTTTGAGTGCCTGTAGGAATTTTAATTTTTGCTCTGCCGTCAATGGTAGGCACTTCTACGTTTGTGCCAAATACTGCATCGGGGAATGAAATATACAAATCAAAAGCAACATTCAATCCCTCGCGATGCAAATGAGGATGCGCTTCTTCTTCTATCAAAATAATAAGATCGCCGGGGCTTCCGCCTCTTTCTCCCATATTCCCTTTACCGCTCATGCTGAGTTGCATCCCTTCCTGAACACCTGCCGGAATATCCAATGTCAAAGTTTCTTCCCCATATATTCTTCCTTCGCCTTTGCATACAGTGCACTTACTGGTAACTACAGATCCTTCGCCCCCACAGGTAGGACACGTAGTAACAGTTTGCATTTGTCCGAGAAAAGTGTTTTGCACTCTGCGTACTTGTCCACTACCTCCGCAGGTACTGCATGTTTGAACACTGCCTCTATCTTTTGCTCCGGAACCGCCACAAGTGTGGCAGGAAATATATTTTTTAACCTTAATAGTTTTGCTAGTGCCCTTTGCAATCTCTTCGTAATTTACTTTTATCTTCACCCGAAGATTGGTTCCGCGCGTACCTCTGCCTCTTGAACGACTGCTTCTGCCGCCGAATATGCCGCCAAAAACATCATCTCCAAAAATATCTCCAAACTGGCTGAAAATATCTTCCATATTCATGCTGTGACTGGAGAAACCGCCACCTCTTCCTGGCCCAAACGCATTATGACCAAAGCGATCGTATTGTGCTCTCTTGTCGGGGTCACTGAGCACTTCATACGCCTCGGCAGCTTCTTTAAATTTTTCTTCTGCAGTATGATCTCCGGGATTTCTGTCTGGATGATGTTGCATCGCTACTTTTCGATACGCCTTTTTTATTTCATCAGCAGAGGCAGATTTGCCAACACCTAAAACTTCGTAGTAATCTCTTTTTGATGCCATTGAACTAATCAAACCATTTTTGTGATCTGCATAATACTTTAAGACGCCGCCTGCAGTTTACGGTCATTAACTTTTTAAGGGAGTTATTTACCCACTACCACTTTGGCAAATCGTATCAGTTTATCGTTCAGGTAATATCCTTTCTGAATTTCATCTACTACTTTTCCTTTCATACTTTCATCGGCCACCGGCACTTCTGTGATGGCTTCGTGTTTTTCTACATCAAATTCAGTGTTGATACTTTCCATCGCTTTGAGTCCTTTATTCTGAAGAGTTTTGCGAAGCTTATTAAATACTAACAACACTCCTTCTTTTATTTGATCTGCTTCTTCACTTTCCAGCAGTTGTTTCTCCGCCCGGTCGCAATCATCCAACACTTCCAGCAACGATATGATTACTTCCTTACCAGCTGTCTGAATCAATTCTACCCGTTCTTTTGAAGTCCGGCGTTTATAATTTTCAAACTCCGCTACCAGCCTGATGTATTTATCTTTCTGTTCTTCAAGTTCTGCTTTTAGTTTTTCTGTTTCATCAGGAATAACTTGCCCGGTTTCTACCGGTTCCTCTGCTATTTCTCCCATCGGAACATCAGTGCTTTCTATATTATTATCGTTGTTGAATTTCTTTTTATTCTTATCCATTTTGTAAAATTGGTTGCAAAGGTAGCATTGTCAAACATTTTGCCAATAACAAAGCTGGGACAAATTGACATTAAAAGCTGCTGCCGTCAATCGAATTGGCAAAATATGAATAGTAAAATTGTTTATTCTGAATAAAAAAATTTATAAAACAGGCAGGATTTAACAAATGCATATTTGTGCATGGCTAATTAGTTTTCATCATTAAATATTCCGTTAAAATCAAATCATATCTAATTTCTGCGGGTAGCTTTCTGGTTTTTTTATCGTCTAAATAATATAAAACTTAAAACAAATTAACTATGAAAACTCTATTAATCATATTTGCGCTTTCCATATTATCAATAGGCGCATCAGCACAAAGAAAAATTCTTCATTATCATTATTACAGGCCCGTTACCAGGGTAATCGTTAGTCCTGCTTTTGGATTTGGCTATGGCTATCCGTATTATGGTTATCCCTTATATCCTTATTGGTATTACCCGTATTATTATGAACATACGCCGTATCGTTTGTCGGCCGAAATGCAATCAATAAAAGTGGAATACCACAACAAGATTAAAGAAACCCGCCATGATAAAAGCATCAGCCATGCCCAGAGAAGGCAGAACATACGCAACCTGAAAGATGAACGTGCACAGGCCATTGCGGATGCACAGCGTGATTTTTATAATAACAGGGGAAACAGGAACAACGATAATAACTATAATGATAACCGGTAAAGCGCATTCGTCTCAGGTCAGCATATAAGCATAAATGTTTGCAGCATTTATGCTTTTTTATAATACCTGGTTCCTGAGCAGGTCTTCAAAAGAATCTCTTTTGCGAATGAGTGCAGCCTTCCCATCCTTCACCATTACTTCTGCAGGCTTAAACCGCGAGTTAAAATTGGAAGACATCTCGAAACCATACGCACCCGCATTATAAAAAACAAGGTAATCGCCTTCGCGAATTTCATTGATTTCCCTGTCCCATGCGAAGGTGTCTGTTTCGCAAATATTGCCCACTACGGTATAATGTTTTTTAACTCCCTCTTTGTTGCTGATATTTTCAATACAATGATATGCGTTGTAAAACATTGGCCGTATCAGGTGATTGAAACCACTATTGACACTTGCAAAGACGGTAGCCGATGTTTCTTTTAAAACACTTACCTGCGTAATAAGATACCCTGCATCGCTTACTAAAAATTTCCCCGGCTCAAACCAAACCTGCAAATGTTTATTGCCGGGGTTGGGATGGTTGGCAAAAGCTTCCGTAACTTTTTTGGCAAGCTTATTAATATCTGTTTCTTTATCTCTCTCTCTGTAAGGTATCTTAAATCCACCACCAAGGTCAACAAACTTCAATTCAGTAAAACGTGGAATGATATCAAACAATACTTCTATCCCTTTTACAAAAACATCCGCGTCATCAATGTCGCTGCCGGTATGAATATGCAAACCCTGGATGCATAAATTATATTTTTCAATCACGGCAATCACCCTGTCAACCTGGTCAACGGGAATTCCGAATTTACTTTTATCGTGACCGGTAGAAATTTTAATATTGCCTCCGGCCATAATATTGGGCCGGAGCCGTATTCCTAACGGGTACGCATGACCGAAGTTTTTACCAAATTTTTCAAGATTGGATAAACTATCAATATTAATATTTACATTAAGATTTTTAGCTTCGACAATTTCATTAAAATCAATACCATTAGAAGTGTATAAAATATTCCCCGGCGGAAAGCCTGCGTACAATGCCAGTTTTACTTCATTGATAGAACTGCAATCCACATTAGCGCCAATAGATTTTATGTATCGCAATATGTTTACATTGGTGAGCGCCTTACAGGCGTAAAAAAATTTTACGTCTGTGCTATTGAATGCATGCAGCAATTTTTGATATTGTTCTTTAATTTTTTCTGCATGATACACATAAACCGGTGTTCCAAATTCTTTGGCAATAGCGGTTAGTTCAGTATCAGATAAAACGTGCGTCATTCCTGTGATCGGATATTATTAGTGGTATTATTTTTTTTGAATAAAATTATTGGGGAATGGTATCACTTCTTACTTCGTCGGGTTCTTGTTGATCGTGTAGTAATGCTTCACTGGTTGAAGATACTTCTTCCATTGCCCTGCCATTTATTTCTTCTATCCGGGTGGCTTCTATAATTTCCTGGTCGAGTACCTCTTTTATTTTTGGTAAATCATTGGGACTATTAATGCCAAAATAATCCATGAAAGATTTAGAAGTAGCATAAATTAACGGCTTACCCGGAGCATGCTCATTTCTTCCCGCAATTACTATCAATTCTTTTTCCAAAAGTTTTTGTACTGCATAATCGCAATTGACCCCGCGAATAATTTCAATATCTGTTTTGGTAACAGGTTGCTTATACGCAATGATAGAAAGTGTTTCAAGAGATGCAACAGAAAGCCGTTTCAAAAAACAGTCGCCATTGAGTTGCGCTACGGTTTTATGAAATTCCTTTTTTGTTAAGAACTGAAACCCGCCGCCGCTTTCCATTACTTCAAAAGGATAAAATTCAGCCTGGTATTTTTCGCGTATCGCCTGTATAGCAGCATCCACCTGATCTTGCGTAGCACGATCTTCTATAAATCCAAGGGCATTGTTTACAAAATCGGTTAACTCCGCAACAGATACAGGCCTATCGCTTGCAAAAATTAATGCTTCAATATGCGGTATGATAATAGTTAAATCCATTGTTAAATCATTGTTTTTTTTAAACGATAATATTATCGTTACAACAACTATTGACTAATGACTATTGACCAATGACTATAGCTTACCCCTGCAATGCCGCAGCGCCACTAACAATTTCTGTAAGTTCGGTGGTAATAGCAGCTTGCCTTGCACGATTGTAACTTATCTTAAGTGTCTTTAATAATTCTTCTGCATTGTCTGTTGCCTTGTCCATAGCGGTCATCCTTGCTCCGTGCTCGCTTGCATGACCGTCCAATATAGCTTTGAATAATTGTGTATTCAATATTTTTGGCATCAGCTCTTCTATAAGCGTATCCTTATCGGGCTCAAAAATAAAATCAGCTTTTGCTTCTCCTTTTTTTCTTTCAGCTTTCTTTATAGGTAAAAATTGTTCTACCACAAATTTTTGTGTTGCGGCATTTTTAAATTCGCTGTACACCACTTCCACACTATCATATTCTCCTTTCTCAAAAGCATTCATAGCATAAGCTGCTATCTTCGATACGTTGTCAAAATTCAGGTTGGCAAAGATGTGCCAGTATTCATCAATTACATTGAATTTATTTTTTACAAAATTTTCGTATCCTTTTTTCCCCAAAGGAAGCACATTAATATTATTGTGCGGAATATTTGCATACTTTTCACGAATAAGTTGCTTGGCAAGTTTGATGAGGTTACTGTTATAACCACCCGCCAGCCCGCGATCGCTGGTGATGACAATAATGAGTGCTTTCTGAACCGGCCGCCTGGTGGCAAGTGCTAAACTTATCCCACCTTCTGCATTATTTACAATATTCGATAGCATCTCCTGCAGTTTTTTTGCATACGGCCGCATTTGAATAATAGCATCCTGCGCACGGCGTAGCTTGGCAGCACTAACCATTTTCATGGCCTTGGTAATCTGTTGCGTGTTTTTTACACTCTGAATCCTGTTTCTTACTTCCTTTAATGCCCCACTCATTTGGTTTTTATTTACGGGGGGCAAAGTTAAGTGAATAGCGGAATAAAACCAGTCTTTGTGTTATTAAATTACACACAATGGAAAGAGTTTTTCGTGCGGCACAAACCATTCGTTGGAAAGAATCTTTTACAAAAGAAAATCGAAACGTTGTTTTTATATTACTTTTGCGTTCACATAAAGCGATTGCGTAAAAGAAATTTGCGTTCATGAAATTTACCTGGTGGAAAATATTGTGCATCGTATTGTTATTTTTCACATTTACTGCCGGCTTCCTCGTAAAAGTTCCCTACATAGGCAACCTCCACGAAACGATTCGTAATTTTTATTTTCACGTGCCCATGTGGTTTGGGCAAATTACCTTGCTGAGTCTTTCCCTGGGATATTCAATCGCCTTTCTGCGGTCGGAAAATATTAAACATGATATTTACGCAGCTGAGTTTGCAAAAACAGGAATTGTATTTGGCATATTAGGACTTGCCACAGGATCTATCTGGGCTACGTACACATGGGGAGAGCCCTGGAGCAACGACCCCAAGCAGGTAGCCGCAGCTATTGCTATATTAATTTACCTGGCATACCTGGTACTCAGAGGTTCTATGACGGATATAGATAAAAAAGCAAGAATCAGTGCGGTGTATAACATCTTTGCCTATTTTATTTACATTCCGCTCATCATGATTTTGCCGCGGATGGTACAGTCATTACATCCCGGCGGTATGGAAGGTGCCAAAGGTGGCGGTAATCCTGCGCTGGGCGGCAATAGCCTTGACCCTTCTATGGAGTGGGTTTTCTGGCCCGCTGTGATCGGATGGATATTACTGGGTATATGGATCAGCAATCTTAAAATACGGCTGGAAGTATCAGCCCATAAAAATTTAATTAAATGATCAGCAAACTTCGTATAGCCTTTACCGTTATGTTTTGCCTGTTGAATGGTTTTGTGTTTGCACAGGATTCTTCGAATATATCTTCTGCTAGCGGCGCAAGCATCATGATGAGTCATGATAAAATATATGTGGTGATGGCTGTTTGCATTACCATATTAGCCGGTCTCTTTTTATACCTTATAAGAATAGATACGAAAGTTTCGAAAAAAGAAAAGCTTTCGTAAATGCAGTTAAATAATTTTTAAATGGAAAATGGTTAAAAAAATAACCTCTATGTTTGGCGCTTATTTAATTTAAAAAAAAATTTTATGGCAATACAATCGGGGTATAGTTTTTTCAAAAGTGTAGAAAAAAGTTTTGACAAAGCAGCCCGTTTTACTAACTGGGATCCCGGAATACTGGAACAGATAAAACAATGCAACAGTGTTTACCAGATGCGTTTCCCCATTAAAAAAGAAAATGGAGAAATAATTACGATAGAAGCCTATCGGGTACAACATTCGCATCATAAAACACCCTGCAAAGGTGGTATTCGTTTTAGCCTGGCAGTAAACCAGGATGAAGTGATGGCGCTTGCAGCATTAATGACTTACAAATGCGCCATCGTAAATGTGCCCTTTGGAGGGGCAAAGGGTGGTATCAAAATAAATCCGCGTAACTATACTGCTTATGAATTGGAAAAAATTACCCGCCGTTATACTGCGGAGTTAATTAGAAAAAATTTCATTGGCCCGGGCACAGATGTACCTGCGCCGGACTATGGAACGGGTGAGCGCGAAATGGCATGGATACTGGATACATACGTTGCCATGCATCCTACAGAACTTGATGCAGCAGGTTGTGTAACTGGTAAACCTGTAAGCCAGGGAGGAGTTCGCGGCAGAAGAGAAGCTACAGGGCTGGGTGTATTTTATGGATTAACTGAAGTATGCAATATGCCTTCCGTAATGAACAAGCTGGGCCTTACCACAGGAGTAAAAGGTAAACGCGTGTGTGTGCAGGGACTTGGCAATGTTGGTTATCACTCCGCATTGTTTTTTCAACAAGCCGGAGCAAAAATTATCGGGCTTGCAGAATACGAAGGTTCTATCTATAACGAAGATGGGTTGGATGTGGACCAGGTATTTGAACATCGCAAAAAAACAGGATCTATTTTAAATTTTCCCGGAGCCAAAAATTTTGAAAAAAATACCGATGCGCTCGAGATGGAGTGTGATATATTAATTCCGGCTGCATTGGAAAATGTTATTAATGCCAGCAATGCTTCAAAAATAAAAGCAAAGATTGTGGGCGAAGCAGCAAATGGACCGCTTACTCCCGAAGCAGATGAAGTGATGAGTGCAAAAGGAATATTAGTAGTACCAGATATGTACCTGAATGCAGGCGGGGTTACAGTTAGTTATTTTGAATGGTTGAAAAACCTGAGCCATGTACGGTATGGAAGGCTTGAAAAAAGATTTACTGAAAATATGAATCATCATATTCTCGGGCAGCTCGAAGAATTAACCGGCAAAAAAGTTTCTTCTATTGAAAGAGATTTTATCATGCATGGCGCCGATGAAGTGGACCTCGTTAGAAGCGGCCTTGAAGAAACAATGATTACGGCAACACGGGAGATTGTAGATATTTGGCAAAAGAACCCGGACATACCCGATATGCGCACTGCTGCTTATGTTTGCGCTATTAATAAAGTAGGCACATCGTATGCTGAGTTGGGCATATTCCCATAATTGTAGAAACATTCATTTTTATGAATGAACAAAAGGCGGGAACTCGTTTATTTCAACAAAACGGTTATTGATTTTTTCATACCCGAAGCAATATGCGCCGTTGGTAATTATTAAATATTTTGCGGGTAACGCACTGTGGTATCGCAGCACCTGCGCTATCACTTTATCCGTAAGCGGTGTTTCCATTTCTTTACACTCAATTATGATGAGCGGTGCTGCATCTCTTGCATATACTACTATATCGCATCGCTTATTCAACTCGCCCAGTTTTATTTCTTTTTCCACGGATAATAATGATGCAGGAAATTTTTTTTCAATTAAATACTGAATCATGTTTTGCCTTACCCACTCTTCAGGAGTAAGCTTCACCCATTTTTTTCTTATTACATCAAAAACTTCGTTTGTGCCTGACCGTTGTCTTATGGAAATTTTATCTTTTGGAAACTGAAGCTTAATCATATACAATGATAAGGATGAACCGTACGTTAACAAATCTACATCATCACTGTAAAATCGTATTTTTATACATCATCCATTTACTGTAAGAAAAATTCAGATGAAAACAAAGAAAGAAATTATAGAAAACTGGTTGCCCAGGTATACCGGTGAAAAACTTGAAAATTTCGGAGAATACATTTTACTTACCAATTTCAGTAACTATGTAAAAATGTTTGCAGATATACACAAGGTAAAAATTGTGGGTGTCGATAAAGCAATGCCATGTGCTACTGCCGATGATATTACCATTATCAATTTTGGAATGGGTAGCCCCGGGGCTGCTACTATTATGGATCTGCTGAGTGCTATATCGCCAAAGGCAGTATTATTTTTGGGCAAATGTGGCGGGCTAAAGAAAAGAAATAAGATCGGGGATTTGATTCTTCCCATCGCAGCTATAAAAGGCGAAGGTACCTCCAATGATTACTTCCCCCCTGAAGTGCCCGCGCTTCCTGCATTTGCACTTCAGAAAGCCATCTCTACCACCATCCGCGATCATTCGGTTGATTATTGGAC
>Ga0157370_10003604_pt1 | contig 18117 bp, 14 predicted proteins | sample C35metaG_FD_113463 | JGI IMG/M metagenome (GOLD analysis project Ga0157370, IMG submission 113463) | Corn rhizosphere microbial communities from Kellogg Biological Station, Michigan, USA - C3-5 metaG | ecosystem: Host-associated > Plants > Roots > Rhizosphere > Soil | place: USA: Michigan...
CTGATTGCCCCGATTGCCATGGAAGAAGGTCTGCGTTTTGCCATCCGCGAAGGTGGAAGAACCGTCGGTGCGGGCGTGGTGGCGAAAATTATCGAGTAACAGCTGCCGGGGATCTGTTCCAGGTATTAATGAATTTTCGTTTCAGTTACTTGGTGAATTCCTGATTTCTGTCCTTGCTTTCGAAGAATATAGGCCAGTAGCTCAATTGGCAGAGCGTCGGTCTCCAAAACCGAAGGTTGGGGGTTCGATGCCCTCCTGGCCTGCCAACGACAAGGATCGTTAGTGAAATCTTCAGTCATCACGTATTTCCGATGGATGTAAATTCATAATGTCATAACTTGATTGGGTTACGGCGGTTCCGTGGGCTGAGATTGCTATTCCATAGTTGTGGTTTCCGTAGGGCTTCATTTACTGACAAGCGTTAAAGGCAGAGTGGGATAAGTGGATAAGATCAAGTTGGGATTCGCGCTTCTGCTGCTGATCTCGGGTATTGCCGGTTTCTATTACCTGCGCGATAGCGCCATGGTGATTCGTGTCGTTGCAGTATTGGCAGGATTCGTTATGGCAGCGGTGACGGTCGGGTTTACTGCTCAAGGTAAACAATTCTTTGCATTCAGCAGAGAGTCGGCGGACGAGACCCGGAAAGTGGTGTGGCCAAGCCGTAAGGAGACGGTACAGACCACTGGTATCGTCTTTGCTTTTGTTTTGGTGATGGCCATATTTCTATGGATGGTGGACGCAGGGTTGTTGCTGGCGGTGAGATATCTGATGGGACAGGAAGGGTGATGGATAAGAAATGGTTTGTGGTTCACGCCTACTCCGGATTTGAGAAGAGTGTGCAACGTGCATTGAAGGAGCGAATCACTCGTGCCGGAATGCAAGACAAGTTTGGGCAAATACTGGTTCCAGTAGAAGAAGTGGTCGAAATGAAAGGTGGCCAGAAAAATCTTAGTGAACGAAAATTTTTCCCTGGCTATGTACTGGTCGAGATGGAGATGACTGACGAGACGTGGCATCTGGTCAAAAATACTGCCAAGGTTACAGGTTTTATTGGCGGTTCGGCTATGAAGCCGACACCGATCAGCGAAAAGGAGGTGCAGAATATCCTCCATCAAATTCAGGAGGGGGTGGAAAAGCCCAAACCCAAAGTTCTTTTTGAAGCGGGCGAGGCGGTGCGAGTTAAGGAAGGTCCGTTCACGGATTTCCACGGCAATGTGGAAGACGTTAATTATGATAAAAGCAAGATAAGAGTATCAGTTTCGATTTTTGGCCGCCCTACTCCTGTAGAGCTGGATTTCAGCCAGGTCGAAAAAGCTTGAAAAGTAGAATGGCGGCGAATTCCCGTAAGGGCCTGAATATCGCCGTATTGTTTATTAACCGGGGAGAACGCAACGGCGTTCGCTCGTACCCAACAGGAGATTTATCGTGGCAAAGAAAATAGTCGGCTACGTAAAGCTGCAGGTACCGGCAGGCAAGGCCAATCCTAGCCCGCCTATTGGCCCCGCGCTTGGTCAGCGAGGGCTCAATATCATGGAATTCTGTAAGGCATTCAACGCCGCTACCCAGAAGATGGAGGTTGGGTTGCCGGTGCCCGTCGTAATTACAGCTTATGCAGACAAAAGCTTCACCTTCCTCATGAAGACCACGCCTGCAACAGTGTTGATCAAGAAGGCGGCGGGAGTAGGAAAGGGAAGTCCCAAACCGCTTACCGATAAAATAGGCAGGTTGACGCGGAAGCAGGCGGAAGAAATCGCCCAAATAAAAATGCCCGACTTGACTGCGGCAGATATGGATGCGGCAGTTCGCACTATCGCTGGCAGCGCTCGTAGCATGGGCGTGGATGTGGAGGGCATGTAACGTGGCACAGATATCCAAACGTTTCAAAGCAATCGCCGCTAAAGCGGATCGTGGCAAGTCCTATCCATTGCCGGATGCATTCAAAATCATTAAGGAAACGGCCACCGCAAAATTTGATGAGTCAATCGACGTAGCTGTCAATCTGGGCATAGATGCAAAAAAATCTGACCAGACAGTACGTGGTTCGGTAGTCTTGCCGGCAGGTACCGGCAAGACCGTGCGTATAGCGGTATTTGCCCAGGGTGACAAGGCGAAGGAAGCTCTTGCGGCAGGTGCCGACATCGTCGGCTTTGAAGACTTGGCGGAGCAGATCAAGGCAGGCAATATAAATTTTGATGTGGCCATCGCAAGCCCTGACGCTATGCGTATCGTTGGGCAATTGGGACAGGTGCTCGGCCCCCGCGGGTTGATGCCCAACCCAAAAGTCGGTACGGTGACGCCGGATGTCGCGGGCGCGGTGAGAAACGCCAAGGCAGGTCAGGTGCAATATCGGGCCGATAAGGCTGGTATTGTTCAGTGCACCATTGGTCGTGCGTCATTCAGCGTGGATGCATTGAAACAAAACCTGCTGGCGCTGGTGGACGCGCTTAATAAGTCAAAACCGCCTACCTCCAAAGGTGTTTATCTCAGAAAAATCTCTATTTCCAGCACTATGGGAATAGGGCTTCGAGTGGATCAGGCCAGTATGTAGCATGGATTTTAATGAATTTGTAAGACTTTGGGCTATTGGAAGGCAGGGTTTGTCGATCCAGTGGGCTATCAAAGACCGTCGGGGTTATTGAGCGAATAGAGATTGTAAATAGAAGCGTCAGAACTGTTTATTTACTGACTCAACCGATCGCTTGAAACTTAATCGCAAAAATTGGGGTTTGAAAACAGTTCGGGTGAATATATATCCTTTCACCTCCTGCTTTTACCATTTGAGCGCCCAACGCAGATGGCGTGCCCCAAAACGGGAAGAGATTATCTCCTGATTAAGGTCGCCGGTTCGCGGTATCGAGATCAGGTACTCAATACTTGAACCTTAATGCCGCATTTAACTGATGGAGGAAGTGCCTTGAGTCTGAATCTGGAAGAGAAAAAAGCGGTAGTCGCTGAAGTCGGCGTTGAGGTGGCGAAGGCCCAGGCAATCATCATCGCGGAATATCGCGGACTTGGAGTCGGCCATATGACCCAATTGCGTGCGAAGGCACGTCAGTCGGGTATATATTTCCGGGTACTCAAGAACTCGCTTGCGCGGCGTGCGGTCATGGATACGCCATTTACCGGCTTATCCGAGTACATGGTGGGGCCACTCGCTTATGGTATTGGAAGTGATCCGGTAGCGGCGGCGAAGGTGCTGCATGAGTTTTCCAAAGGCAATGACAAGTTCGTGATCAAGGCGGGCGCCATGGCTAATCTTGTAATGTCCGATAAGGAGATTGCAAGTCTTGCTACCCTTCCGAGTCGCGACGAATTGCTTTCGAGGCTGCTCGGCACAATGCAGGCGCCCATTGCCAATTTTGTCCGAACACTCAATGAGGTACCGACCAGCTTTGTGCGGGGACTTGCGGCCGTGCGTGATCAGAAACAAGCCACCTAGCCTGGCCAAATCCGTTGAAACCATAACACAACCACAAGCTTAAATTTATCAGGAGAAAAACATGGCTATAGCCAAAGCAGAAATTCTAGAGTCGATCGCCAACATGACCGTGCTGGAACTTTCCCAGTTGATTAAGGAAATGGAAGAGAAGTTTGGTGTTTCCGCAGCCGCCGTGGCTGTTGCGAGTGCTGCTCCCGCAACCGGTGCGGCGGCTGCCGCTATAGAAGAGCAAACAGAGTTTTCTGTGATGCTGACCACGGTAGGCGACAGTAAGGTTAATGTGATCAAGGTCGTGCGTGCGGTTACTGGTTTAGGCCTGAAGGAAGCAAAAGATTTGGTGGACGGAGCACCTAAAGCGGTCAAGGAAGGTATTTCCAAGGTTGACGCTGAGGCTATCCAGAAGCAGCTTGCCGAAGCTGGTGCGACCGCAGAAATTAAATAGCAGTAATACGACGAGACTCACTGACGGTGTAAAAGACGCCGTCAGCCCTAGTTATTATTTTAGGGTTAAGCTCCGCTTTTGCCGCGGAACATCCAGCACGGTAGCTTAAAAACAGGTACTCTGCTCCCATTTCTGTCCACCCGTCATCTGACCTTCCGGAGAGATTCCATGAGCTATTCGTTTACCGAGAAGAAACGTATTCGTAAAAGTTTCGCTAAGCGCGCCAGCGTTTTGCCGATTCCTTTTCTTCTCGCTACCCAGATCGAATCATACGCAGCCTTTCTTCAAGCTCAGGCTGAGCCCGATCATCGCGACATCCAAGGGTTGCAGGCGGCGTTTATCTCGATATTTCCGATTGAGAGCCATTCCAAAAACGCTCGTCTTGATTTCGTCAATTATGTACTGGGCGCTCCTCCATTCGATGTCAAGGAATGTCAGCAGCGTGGTCTTACTTACGCTTCTCCTCTCCGCGCCAAGGTTCGGTTGACGATCATGGATAAGGAAGCTTCGAAGCCGACGGTGAGAGAAGTTAAGGAGCAGGAAGTTTACATGGGCGAGATCCCGCTCATGACCAACACGGGTTCGTTTGTCATTAACGGTACCGAGCGTGTGATTGTATCTCAGCTGCATCGCTCGCCAGGGGTATTTTTTGAGCATGATCGCGGCAAAACGCATTCATCCGGCAAATTGCTTTTTTCTGCGCGTATTATTCCTTATCGCGGTTCTTGGCTGGATTTCGAGTTCGATCCCAAAGATTACCTCTACTTTCGTGTTGACCGGCGTAGAAAAATGCCAATTACCGCATTGCTGAAAGCAATAGGTTATACGCCAGAGCGGATTCTTGCAGATTTTTTTTCCTTTGATGCTTTCCATTTATCCAAAAAAGGTATTCTGTTCGAGTTGATACCGGAACGTTTGCGCGGCGATATGGCACGCTTTGATATTGCCACCAAAAGCGGCAAGATTATCGTGCAGAAGGATAAACGTATCACTGTCAAACATGTGCGGGAAATGCAGCAAGCGGGTATTGATAAGCTCGCAGTGCCGGAAGATTTCCTACTGGGGCGTATACTGGCTCATAACGTGGTGGATAAGGAGACAGGCGAAATCGTGGCGCTTGCCAATGACGAGATCACGGAAATCGTTCTCGCCAAACTGCGCGAAGCGGAGATAGAAGAGATCCACACCATTTATACAAACGATCTTGATCAAGGTGCATACATATCGCAAACCCTGAGAATAGACGAAACCATTGACCAAATGGCCGCCCAGGTAGCGATCTATCGAATGATGCGTCCCGGTGAACCGCCTACCGAAGAAGCAGTGAAAGCGCTATTCAACGGATTATTCTACGCGCCTGAACGCTACGATCTTTCGGTAGTGGGACGCATGAAATTCAATCGCCGCGTGGGTAGAACCGAACTGAACGGTTCCACTACATTGTCGAATGAGGATCTCATCGCGGTTATCAAAATTCTGGTTGAACTGCGCAATGGCCGCGGTGAGATCGATGACATCGACCACCTTGGTAATCGACGAGTGCGCTCTGTCGGTGAGTTGGCGGAGAACCAGTTCCGTTCTGGACTGGTACGGGTGGAACGTGCGGTGAAAGAACGTCTCAGCCAAGCGGAGTCGGATAACCTAATGCCGCATGATCTGATTAACGCGAAGCCGGTGTCGGCTGCGGTACGCGAGTTTTTTGGCTCCAGTCAATTATCGCAATTCATGGACCAGACCAACCCGCTTTCCGAGATTACCCACAAACGTCGTGTTTCTGCGCTGGGGCCGGGCGGGTTGACCCGCGAGCGCGCGGGGTTCGAGGTGCGCGATGTGCATCCTACTCATTATGGCCGTGTGTGCCCGATCGAAACGCCGGAGGGCCCCAACATCGGTTTGATTAATTCGTTGGCGCTCTATGCTCGTACCAATGAGTATGGTTTTATGGAAACGCCATACCGCAAGGTAAAAAACGGAAGTGTCACCGATGAAATTGACTATTTATCGGCTATCGAGGAGGGTCAGTATGTAATTGCCCAGGCAAACGCGGAACTGGATCGCCATGGTAAATTTACCAACGAGATTGTCTCTTGCCGTCACAAGAATGAATTTACGCTGTCAACGCCTGACCGTATCGAATATATGGATGTAGCGCCAGCGCAGATCGTATCGGTGGCGGCCTCGCTGATTCCATTCCTGGAACATGATGATGCTAACCGCGCATTGATGGGCTCCAATATGCAACGCCAGGCAGTGCCTTGCCTGCGTGCGGAGAAATCTCTGGTCGGTACTGGCATTGAGCGAGTTGTGGCGGTGGATTCCGGAACCGCGGTCCAGGCAGTGCGCGGGGGTATCGTGGATTACGTGGATGCGAGCCGTATTGTGGTGCGAGTGCATGATACCGAAACACGGGTCGGCGAAGTGGGGGTGGACATTTATAACTTGATAAAATATACCCGTTCCAACCAGAACACCAATATCAATCAGCGCCCGCTGGTGAAAGTGGGTGACGTGATTGCCCGCGGCGATGTGGTAGCGGATGGGGCCTCCACCGACAAGGGTGAGCTGGCGCTAGGACAAAACATGCTGGTAGCATTCATGCCATGGAATGGTTACAACTTCGAGGACTCGATTCTAATTTCAGAACGCATTGTTGCGGAAGATCGTTTTACCTCGATTCATATCGAGGAGCTATCGGTGGTGAGTCGTGATACCAAGTTGGGAACCGAAGAAATCACCGGCGATATTTCCAACCTCTCGGAAATGCAACTCGGACGTCTCGATGCTTCGGGCATTGTCCACATTGGCGCCGAAGTGGAAGCCGGCGATGTACTTGTGGGAAAGGTTACCCCCAAGGGCGAAACCCAACTGACACCTGAAGAAAAATTATTGCGCGCGATTTTTGGCGAAAAGGCTTCTGACGTAAAGGATACATCGCTACGGGTGCCATCCGGTATTTCCGGAACGGTGATCGATGTGCAGGTATTCACCCGCGAAGGAATCGAACGCGACAAGCGTGCGCAGCAGATTATTGACGATGAACTGAAACGCTACAAGAAGGATCTGGCTGACCAGATGCGGATCGTGGAAGCCGATGCGTTCGAGCGTATCGAGCGGTTGATCAAGGGCAAGACAGCGACTGGCGGACCTAAAAAAATCGTCAAGGGCGCACCTATCACTCAGGAGTACCTGGACAGTATCGATCCGCATCATTGGTTCGATATCCGGCTTTCGGACGAAGAGACAAGTTTGCAGCTTGAGCAGATCGAGGAGGGCTTGGCACAAAAACGTAAGGCATTCGACGACGCTTTTGAAGAAAAGAAAAAGAAGCTTACCCAAGGTGACGAACTGCCGCCGGGCGTGCAGAAAATGGTCAAGGTCTATGTGGCGGTGAAACGGCGCCTGCAGCCTGGAGATAAGATGGCTGGGCGCCATGGTAACAAAGGCGTGATTTCCAAGATCGTTCCGGTGGAAGATATGCCCTACATGGCCGATGGCACTCCGGTCGATGTCGTGCTGAATCCTCTGGGTGTGCCTTCGCGTATGAATGTGGGCCAGATCCTGGAAACCCATTTAGGATGGGCAGCGAAAGGCCTGGGCAGAAAGATCGGTGATATGTTGCATGCTGGAAGCAAGACTGCCGAGATTCGAAAATTTCTTGACCAGATTTACAACAGCAGCGGCAAGAAAGAGGATATTGCTTCGTTCACTGATGTTGAAATCCTGGATCTGGCGGAAAATCTCAAGGACGGCGTGCCTTTTGCGACCCCGGTGTTTGACGGTGCTACTGAGCATGAAATCAAGGACATGCTGGAGCTTGCTGGTCTTCCACGATCGGGTCAGGTGACCCTATATGATGGCAGAACGGGTGAGGCTTTCGACCGATCTGTGACGGTAGGTTATATGCACGTACTGAAGCTGCATCATCTGGTGGACGATAAAATGCATGCGCGTTCTACGGGTCCTTACAGTCTGGTAACCCAACAGCCGCTCGGTGGCAAGGCCCAGTTCGGCGGTCAGCGCTTTGGGGAAATGGAAGTATGGGCATTGGAAGCGTACGGGGCTGCTTACACCCTGCAGGAAATGCTGACGGTCAAGTCCGACGATGTGAACGGGCGCACCAAGGTGTATGAAAGCATCGTTAAGGGCGACCACAAGATCGACGCAGGTATGCCGGAATCATTCAATGTACTGGTGAAAGAAATCCGCTCGCTGGCAATGGATATCGATTTGGATCGGCATTAGCGTTTGATTGTAGCGGCACGGACGGAAATTACCCGTTTCCTTTCGTGCTTTTCGCCGAATGATTTTTTGTATCGACCTCTGATACAGGAGTGATAAATGAAAGCACTGCTTGATTTATTCAAACAGGTTACCCAGAAAGAAGAGTTCGATTCGATCAAGATCGGCCTAGCTTCGCCAGAAAAAATACGGTCCTGGTCCTACGGTGAAGTAAAGAAACCGGAAACCATCAATTACCGGACGTTCAAGCCGGAACGGGACGGGCTGTTCTGTGCAAAAATCTTTGGTCCGGTAAAGGATTACGAATGTTTATGCGGAAAATATAAACGCCTGAAGCATCGCGGCGTGATCTGCGAGAAATGCGGCGTCGAAGTAACACTCTCCAAGGTGCGACGTGAGCGTATGGGGCATATCGAGCTGGCTTCTCCAGTGGCGCATATCTGGTTTCTAAAATCGCTACCATCGCGTCTGGGAATGGTGTTGGATATGACCCTGCGTGACATAGAGCGGGTACTTTATTTTGAAGCTTATGTGGTGACCGATCCTGGCATGACGCCTCTGGCACGATGTCAGCTGTTGACGGATGATGACTACCGCGCCAAAACAGAAGAATACGGGGATGATTTTCGTGCCAGCATGGGTGCGGAAGGCGTGCGCGATTTATTGAGCAATCTCAATATCCGTGTTGAAATTGATAATCTGCGCCGCGAGATGGGAACAACCGGTTCCGAAACCAAGATGAAGAAGATCTCCAAGCGTTTGAAAGTGCTGGAGGCTTTCAACAAATCCGGCATCAAGCCGGAATGGATGGTTTTGGCAGTGCTGCCTGTATTGCCGCCGGAGTTGCGTCCGCTCGTGCCGCTGGACGGCGGTCGTTTTGCCACTTCGGATCTGAACGATTTATATCGCCGTGTCATCAACCGCAACAACCGGCTAAAGCGTCTGCTTGAGTTGAAGGCGCCGGAAATCATTGTGCGTAACGAAAAACGCATGCTCCAGGAAGCCGTGGATTCGTTACTGGACAATGGTCGTCGCGGCAAGGCCATGACTGGTGCCAATAAGCGTCCGCTAAAATCGCTTGCCGATATGATCAAAGGCAAGGGCGGTCGCTTCCGTCAGAATCTTTTGGGGAAACGGGTAGATTACTCCGGGCGCTCGGTGATTGTCGTAGGTCCCCAGCTCAAACTGCATCAGTGCGGTTTGCCGAAGAAAATGGCACTGGAATTGTTCAAACCCTTCATTTTCAACAAACTGGAAATAATGGGCATTGCCAGCACCATAAAGGCAGCCAAGCGGGAGGTGGAAAATGAGAGTCCAATCGTATGGGATATTCTGGAGGATGTTATTCGGGAGCATCCAGTAATGCTGAATCGGGCTCCGACCCTGCATCGGTTGGGCATCCAGGCATTCGAGCCAGTACTGATAGAAGGAAAAGCCATCCAATTGCATCCACTGGTGTGTGCCGCGTTCAACGCCGACTTCGACGGCGATCAAATGGCGGTCCATGTGCCGCTGTCATTAGAAGCGCAGATGGAATGCCGTACTCTCATGATGTCAACCAATAACGTCTTGTCACCCGCGAATGGGGAACCCATCATCGTGCCGTCACAGGATATCGTATTGGGGCTTTATTACACCACGCGAGAGAAAGTCAATGCGCGCGGCGAGGGAATGTCATTTGCCAACATCAGCGAAGTATCGCGTGCCTACGAGAGCCGCGTCATTGAACTCAATGCCAGAATCATGGTGCGGATCAAGGAATATGAAGTGGATGCCGAGGGCGAACGCCGTGAGAAAACCACGCGTTATGACACGACTGTGGGAAGAGCGCTGCTTTCGGAAATTCTTCCCGCTGGCCTGCCTTTCCCACTGATCAACAAAGTACTCAAGAAAAAGGAAATCTCCAAGCTCATTAACGCGAGTTTTCGTCGCTGTGGGCTGAGGGAGACGGTAATTTTTGCCGACAAACTAATGTACTCCGGTTTTACTTACGCCACCCGTGCGGGCATCTCGATCTGTCTGGACGATATGCTGACGCCAGTGCAGAAGAATGACATTATCGGCGCTTCCGAGAAGGAAGTGCAGGAAATTGAAGTTCAGTACACTTCCGGTTTGGTGACTCAGGGCGAGCGCTACAACAAGGTTGTGGATATCTGGGGTCGTGCCGGTGATCAGGTGGCCAAGGCCATGATGGATCAGCTCGGTGTCGAGCCGGTGCATGACCTGTTGACCGGTGAAGCCAAGATGGACAAGAAAGGCAAGCCGCTGACGCAAGAATCCTTCAATTCTATCTATATGATGGCAGACTCGGGGGCACGCGGCTCAGCTGCTCAAATTCGCCAGTTGGCAGGTATGCGTGGCTTGATGGCAAAGCCTGATGGTTCGATCATCGAAACGCCCATCACGGCAAATTTCCGTGAGGGATTGAACGTGTTGCAATATTTTATCTCCACTCACGGTGCCCGCAAGGGGCTGGCCGATACGGCGCTGAAGACTGCCAACTCTGGCTATCTCACCCGGCGTTTAGTGGATGTGACGCAGGATCTTGTCGTAACCCAGGATGACTGCGGCACGAGTAATGGTGTGGTAATGAAGGCCCTGGTTGAGGGCGGTGAAGTTATTGAAGCACTTCGTGAACGCATACTCGGACGGGTAGTCGCTAATGATGTCGTCAATCCGGAGCATCAGGCGGTGATTTATCCGGCAGGCGCCTTGCTGGATGAGAGCGCGGTCGACGCTATTGAATCGCTGGGTATAGATGAAGTTAAAGTTCGTACGCCGCTTACCTGTGAAACGCGTTATGGTCTATGCGCAAAATGCTATGGACGTGATTTGGGACGCGGTACACCAGTAAACGTCGGCGAAGCCGTCGGCGTAATTGCTGCACAGTCGATAGGTGAACCTGGTACGCAGCTTACGATGCGTACGTTCCACATTGGTGGCGCTGCTTCTAGAACTGCGGTAGCCAGCCAGGTAGAGAGCAAGTCTAATGGTATCGTGCGTTATTCACCTACCATGCGCTACGTTACCAATTCCCGTAACGAATTGATTGCGATTTCCCGTAGCGGGGAAGTGGTGATACAGGATGATAACGGCCGTGAACGCGAGCGGCACAAAGCTCCCTATGGGGCAACATTGTTGATTCGTGACGGTGAGGTCGTCAAGGCAGGTCAGGTATTGGCGGCATGGGATCCGCACACTCGTCCGATCATTACTGAGTATGCCGGAAAAGTTCGTTTTGAGAACGTGGAAGAAGGCGTGACAGTGGCTAAGCAGATAGACGAAGTTACCGGTTTATCCACGCTGGTAGTGATTGATCCAAAACGACGCGGTGTGGCGCAAACCAAGGGCTTGCGCCCATTGGTAAAGCTCCTGGACGAGAATGACAAGGAAGTGAGGCTTGCCGGGGGCACGCTGTCTGTTAATATAACGTTTCAAATCGGCTCTGTTATCACGGTGCGAGATGGACAGCAGGTCAGCGTAGGCGAGGTTCTGGCTCGTATTCCCCAGGAAAGCTCAAAAACCCGCGACATTACGGGAGGGTTGCCCCGTGTGGCGGAATTATTTGAAGCTCGTTCCCCCAAAGATGCCGGCGTACTGGCGGAAGTTACGGGTATCGTATCGTTTGGCAAGGATACCAAGGGTAAGCAACGTCTTGTAATCACGGACCTGGATGGAGTTTCCCATGAATACCTGATTCCCAAGGACAAGCATGTAACGGCCCATGATGGCCAAGTCGTAAATAAGGGGGAGAGTATTGTTGATGGACCTGCAGATCCTCACGATATCCTCCGCTTGTTAGGGGTGGAAGCATTGGCACGTTACATCACCGACGAGGTCCAGGATGTGTATCGTTTGCAAGGTGTCAAGATCAACGACAAGCACATTGAGGTAATCGTGCGCCAGATGTTGCGCCGTGTACAGATTATCGACGCTGGTGATACGCGCTTCATTCCCGGTGAGCAGGTTGAACGGGCTGACTTATTGGCAGAGAACGAAAGAGCCGCGGCTGAGGACAAAAAGATAGCAATGTACGAATTCATGCTGTTGGGTATTACCAAAGCCTCGCTTTCCACCGATTCGTTTATTTCGGCTGCTTCCTTCCAGGAAACCACACGTGTACTGACTGAGGCGGCTATTATGGGCAAGAAGGATGATCTGCGCGGCCTCAAGGAAAACGTCATCGTCGGACGACTCATACCGGCGGGTACCGGCCTGACTTTTCACAATACTCGAAAGAAGCAGAGGCAACTGCTAAATGGTGGTGAAAACCATAGTTTTGGCGAAGAAAATACGGGAGAAATACGAAGCAGCGGATATGCAGTTTAAAGAGTCATAAGCTCAATCGCTCGTTGCCATGCAAGTGTTTGTTCTTGTCGGTGTTTTGTATAGTTCATATCATGCTTCAAAAAAATCTAGTCTGCTGACTTTGCCGGAGTTAAGTGTTGACAGTCGGGTACATTGTTTCGGCAGACCATGGACAATAATTCCTTGTCTGGTATCGCGTGTCTGCCGGAGTTGGTGATTTTCGCAATGTTCCATATGCGGTTAATATGGCAGAAATAAGTCCAGCAGCGTATCTATGAGGCTAATATAATGTCATGTTTATTAGAAGATAATTGGCTATTTGCGGGGCGGATCCATCTTGTTCGAGATCGTTGCGTCATCGATAACGTGTCGGTAACAGTGTCAGCCAGGATTCACATCAAGTTGGGCGGTTCGGAGTTATTCACTCTTAAAACAGGACTCGAAGGTCTGAATTATGCCAATTGATATCGATGCCATATTTCATGAGACTCGCGGCCGGAATTTCGAGCTTTTCGAAGAACATGTGAATCCGGTCTTCGTTAAGGTCTTGCGTACACTCGGATTTAACCGTTCTTGGGTGCGTGGTGAGGGTGCCTACCTTTGGGACGAAACTGGTACGCGCTACCTGGATTTTCTTACCAACTGGGGTGTTTTTAATTTTGGTCGTCGCCATCCGGTTATTCGCGGGGCTTTGCAGCAAGTGCTGAACTCGGATTTCCCTGGATGGGTGGGTTTTGACGCGCCGCCACTTGCCGCTGCCTTGGCTTGCGAACTTGTCAAACGTATGCCGCCGGGTCTGGATACGGTTTACTTCAGCAACTCGGGAACTGAAGCCATCGAAGCGGCGATCAAGTTCTCACGCGCATATACCGGACGGGCCTGTACTATCCATCTTGCGAAAGCGTTCCATGGCCTGACTATGGGGGCTCTTTCTCTGAATGGAGAGGCAAGTTTCCGCAGAGGATTCGAACCGATGCTTCCGGATAGCTCGGAAGTCAAACTTGGTGACCTCGCTGGCCTTGAGGCACGGCTTGCTCTAGGCGATGTAGCTGCCCTGGTTTTGGAACCGATCCAGGGCAAAGGCGTCAATATTGCCAGTAATGAGTATCTCCTCGGCGCACAGGATCTGTGCCGGAAGTACGGCACGCTGATGATCTGTGACGAGGTGCAATCGGGTATGGGACGCACGGGACGCTTCCTGGCGAGCCAGTGGATCGAGGATCTGCGGCCGGATATCATCTGTCTCTCCAAAGCGCTTTCAGGTGGCTACATTCCGGTAGGTGCGACCATCACTCGGCGTGCGGTTTACGACAGCGTCTATGATACGATGCATCGCGCGATCGTTCACGCCTCCACTTTCGGTATGGGAAATATGGCCATGGCGGCGGGACTGGCCTCGCTTGCAGTGCTGGACGACGAGAATCTCACCGAACGTGCCACCGAACTGGGCGCACGCTTTCGCAGTGGCATTGAGGCCATGGTGCCTCGCTTTGAATTTCTGAAAGGTGTACGTCAACGCGGACTGATGATTGCTATCGAGTTTGGGCAGCCGGAATCAATGTCACTAAGAGCAGCTTGGGCGATGGTAAACAAGATGGACGAAAATCTCTTCGCACAGGCGATCGTTCTCCCGCTTCTGGACGATCATCATATTCTTACTCAAGTGGCGGGTCATGCCATGCCCATCATAAAAATCCTGCCCCCTCTGAATATCAACGAAGCCGACGTGGATTGGTTTTTGGGAGCACTCGAAGATGTGATGGTGAAACTGCACAAATTCCCCGGACCAGCTTGGGAAGTACTGAAGAAGCTGGGTAATCATGCCCTCACCGCCAAACGGCGCGAGGGTCGCGTCGCCGCATCCTGACGCTGATCGCCATCAAGTCATGTCCAAGGCACGCGGATACGAATGAATGAGGCAAATGGAGCGTCGTAGGGCCGATGTTTACGCTGTCGCGATGGAAGCAGTATCAGTACTGCTCGGGGATGTGCGAAGGCTTCATTAGCTCCACAGTCAGGCACACGCGAAAGGTGTGTCAGGTCGTCCGATTATTGAACGGAAGTAACGTCCCCATCTTTTGTAGGGCCGTTTGCGAGAATCGTCTACGTGGTCGTAAATGCATTCTTCCGATGGGGCCAGAGTCCTGAAAGGTCGTTCTAAATATTTCGGGATAGACGGTTCCGAGTCGTGCCGATCAAGGAGTACTGTAGCTTGACATGGCAGGATAAACCCCATAGAATTCGCAGTCTTTTTACCCGCCTTCCCGGCAGAGATGTCCGGAACGGCGAACCCGGATTTATAAGGGTAACGAGATGGTTATATCTCGTCGGCCCGGTTTTTTTTAGGAAATAGAATGCCGACAATCAGTCAGTTAGTACGTAAGCCTCGTGCGGCAAGACGCGTAAAGAGTAAGGTTCCGGCGCTTGGAAATAGCCCACAAAAGCGGGGAGTTTGCACTCGAGTTTATACCACAACGCCAAAAAAGCCGAACTCCGCTTTACGTAAAGTGGCGCGTGTTCGACTGACCAATGGTTTTGAGGTATCCAGTTACATCGGGGGGGAAGGGCATAATCTGCAGGAACACTCGGTGGTGCTAATTCGCGGCGGTCGTGTCAAGGATTTACCGGGGGTTCGCTATCATACCGTGCGAGGTAGCCTGGATACCGCCGGCGTAAAAGATCGCAAGCAGAGTCGTTCCAAATACGGTGCTAAAAAACCAAAGTCGGCCTAAGCTGGCTGAAGAACGAGGATGTTTGATACCGAGAAAATCAAATTATGTATTCAAACACCCCCTAAGCTAGACAATTAAACACCGAGGTTAGAAAATGCCAAGACGGAGAGAAGTTCCAAAGCGCGAAATTTTGCCAGACCCCAAATATCATAATACGGAGGTGGCGAAATTTGTTAATGTGTTGATGACGCGTGGTAAGAAATCCGTAGCGGAGCGGATCATTTACGGCGCCATGGATCAAATCCAAAAAAAAACTGGCAAAGACCCGGTGGAGATATTTACGCAGGCTTTATCTAATGTCCGGCCGATGGTGGAAGTAAAAAGTCGACGTGTCGGCGGTGCCAATTACCAAGTTCCGGTAGAAGTGCGGTCGATTCGGCGGAATGCGCTGGCGATGCGCTGGCTGCGCGATGCGGCGCGTAAACGAGCAGAAAAATCCATGGGCGCGCGTCTCGCCGGTGAATTGGCGGAAGCTGCGGAGGGCCGCGGTGGCGCAGTAAAAAAACGCGAGGAAATTCATCGCATGGCAGAGGCCAACAAGGCATTTGCACATTACCGGTTCTAGTAGCAGCTAATATCTGACTAATAGCCAGTCTGTAAAAGCAGGGACGGTAGGATAATAATTCACTCAGGTTCATGACGACATCGCTCTCGGCAAGGGCGTGCTTCTTTATTTGTCGGCGTTCTTTTAGCCTGTTGATTCAAAATATTAAGGTTTAAATACTGTGGCAAGAAAAACACCCATTGAACGTTACCGGAATATAGGCGTAATGGCGCATATTGACGCCGGCAAGACAACGACCACAGAACGTATACTGTTTTATACCGGTGTATCGCACAAGCTTGGCGAGGTCCATGACGGGGCCGCCACTATGGATTGGATGGAGCAGGAACAAGAGCGTGGCATTACCATTACTTCTGCCGCTACTACATGTTTCTGGAAGGGAATGGAAGGCAACTATCCCGATCATCGCATTAATATTATCGACACCCCAGGTCACGTTGACTTCACTATCGAGGTGGAGCGGTCGTTGCGCGTCCTTGACGGAGCTTGTACCGTATTCTGCGCAGTCGGCGGCGTGCAGCCACAGACCGAAACTGTATGGCGTCAAGCCAATAAATACAAGGTTCCGCGTCTTGCTTTTGTTAACAAGATGGATCGTGCGGGCGCTAATTTCATGCGTGTCCATGAACAGATGCAATCTCGTTTGAAAGCTCATCCGGTACCCGTTCAATTACCGATCGGGGCCGAAGAGAAATTCGAGGGTGTTGTCGATCTGGTCAAGATGAAAGCGATTTACTGGGATGATTCAACTCAGGGAATGAAGTTTGATGAACGTGATATTCCTCCTGAATTGCTTGAAAGTGCCAAGCTTTGGCGTGAAAAGATGCTGGAAACCGCTGCGGAGGCCAATGAAGAATTAATGAACAAATATCTTGAAGAAGGAGATTTGTCCGTTGCTGACATCAAGCAGGGGTTGCGTATTCGTACCATAGGCAACGAGATCGTACCTATGCTTTGTGGTTCGGCATTCAAGAATAAGGGCGTACAGGCCATGCTGGATGCTGTGCTTGATTATTTGCCTTCTCCAGTAGATATTCGTGCGATTAATGGCGAGAAAGAAAATGGCGAGCCTGCGGAGCGCCACGCGAACGACGATGAACCATTTGCCGGCTTGGCATTCAAGATTGCTACGGATCCTTATGTCGGACAGTTGATTTTTTTCCGTGTTTACTCAGGCGTGGTGGCTTCCGGCGATACCATCTACAATCCGGTCAAAGGGCGGAAGGAGCGAATCGGAAGATTGTTGCAAATGCATGCGAACCAACGCGAAGAAATCAAGGAAGTTCGTGCGGGCGATATAGCTGCCGCGGTAGGTTTAAAGGAAGCTGTTACGGGCGATACGCTCTGTGATCCCAGTGACGTCATTACGCTGGAGCGGATGGTATTTCCCGAGCCGGTGATTCACGTTGCAGTGGAGCCGAAAACAAAGGTCGACCAGGAAAAAATGGGTATCGCGTTGAATCGACTGGCGCAGGAAGATCCGTCTTTCCGTGTTCGCACTGACGAGGAATCTGGTCAGACCATCATCTCCGGGATGGGCGAATTACATCTGGAAATTATTGTGGATCGCATGAAGCGCGAATTCGGTGTGGAAGCCAACGTTGGTGCTCCGCAGGTGGCCTATCGTGAAGCCATCAAAAAACCTGTGGAGGTCGAAGGTAAATTCATCAAGCAGTCCGGCGGCCGTGGCCAGTATGGTCATGTCTGGCTCAAAATGGAGCCGCATGAGGCCGGCAAGGGTTTCGAGTTTGTCGACGCCATCAAGGGTGGAACAGTGCCACGCGAATACATTCCGGCGGTAGAAAAGGGCCTGCGCGAGACGCTCCCCAATGGGGTGTTGGCAGGCTTCCCGGTGGTGGACGTTAAGGTCACACTATTCGACGGGTCCTATCATGATGTGGATTCCAACGAGAATGCTTTCAAGATGGCGGCCTCGATCGCCTTTAAAGACGGCATGCGTAAAGCTAGCCCGGTGCTGCTGGAGCCAATGATGTCGGTGGAAGTGGAAACGCCAGCGGATTTCATGGGTAACGTGGTAGGAGACTTGTCATCCCGTCGCGGTATGATCCAGGGTATGGATGATTTGCCAGGCCTCAAGGTGATACGTGCCGAAGTTCCGTTGGCGGAGATGTTTGGTTATTCAACCGCATTACGTTCCGCGACACAGGGACGCGCGACTTATACGATGGAATTCAAGCATTATTCTGAAGCACCAAAAAACGTGGCCGAAGCAGTTATAAATAAGAAATAACCGTCATCAAGTAAAGGGCACAACATGGCAAAGAGCAAATTTGAGCGGACGAAACCGCACGTAAACGTTGGGACGATAGGTCACGTGGATCACGGCAAGACGACGCTGACGGCGGCGGTCACGATGGTATTGTCGAAGAAA